>Ga0315912_10000858_pt1 | contig 44221 bp, 75 predicted proteins | sample VfabasoilMG_FD_204469 | JGI IMG/M metagenome (GOLD analysis project Ga0315912, IMG submission 204469) | Garden soil microbial communities collected in Santa Monica, California, United States - V. faba soil | ecosystem: Environmental > Terrestrial > Soil > Garden | place: USA: California... | reverse complement strand
CGGCCGCGCGGAATGTCGCCAAGCGGGCTAATCCGGAAACAGCAGCACTTGTCGCGGAGGCCGGCGCTCTCCGAAAGCTCATCTATAACTCGTTCGATATTGAAGGCGGCGGCAGTGGACCGCGGGAACTTCAGAAGCGTTACGGCGCCCTGATGAATCTCGAGCGTGAAACGGCGCGCCGAGTCAATGTCGCCAATCGTCAACAGCCGGATAGCCTGACTCAGCAGATTGGAAAGTTGCAGGCCGGGTTTGAAGTGGCAAAGGGTGTAGCGCGGTTTCCGTTTTCTCCGAGGGCCGCCGTTGTCGAGAACTTTGGCCCTGCTCTACTTGGGCGGAAGATCCCTGATTTCATCCGGGAGCGCAACTCGGCCGATGCTCTGATACGTGGAGCCTTTGAACGCTGGACGGTCAAACCACATCCGGTAGAAGTGAAGCCAGTGAATGTCGCGGGATACCTGGGGACTGGCGCTCTCGTGACGCCGCCTCCGACTCCAGAAGCCTACGTCAGGGGTATTCCTGCGGAGTATGCGCGCCGGCCGATTCGCGGTCTTCTGCCGGAACCTCAACCACCACGCCGAACACTGGTCACTCCGGCGCCGGAACGAGAAGCCTATGTCAGGGGTATTCCTGCGGAGTATGCGCGCCGGCCGATTCGCGGTCTTCTGCCGGAACCTCAACCACCACGCCGAACACTGGTCACTCCGGCGCCGGAACGAGAAGCCTATGTCCGAGGAATACCCGCGGAATGGGGCAAACACGTCAAAGCGCGCATGTCGGCGGAATCGCTCGGTCAGGTTGGAAAAGCGCTGGATCCGGTTCGGGAAGCCATCGACGATGCCACGCTCATGAGGATGAAGGCCATTCAACAAGAGATTCAGGGCGGCGCCGTCGGGGAAATGACCGGCCGAACCGTCGGTTTCCGAGATCCAGTAACAGGTCGAATCGAGGAAGGCGGTCGAAGAGTTAGGGGCGTCAAAGCGGCCTATCCCGAACTTAAAGGATTTCAGGAGTCTCCGGGCCGTCTGGCAAAGGCCATCGAAGTCGACGGCAATAACCCGCTTTACAAAAAGATTGAAGCCTCCGTTCGGGAGCTTGTCGTGAATGAGCAAACCGACGCAATCGCAGAAGCTCTCAGTCGTGCCGGCGATGTGGAATTCGGCTTCGGAGCAAACGCCAGAACCTTTACGCAGTGGAGAGAAACCATTCGTAAGGCGCTCGAGGCCAAGAAGCGTAAGTAAACGAGCGGCCCCGCCCGAGTCGCCACTCAGACGGAGCCTGACCCTTCAACCTGTGTACGAGGCTGAAAGGCTGCCCGAGAGACTACGAGAGGGCCGGCAATTCACCTATGGAATTTCGTGGAGAGCCCATGCGTGTATTCCTGATGTTTGTGGCGGTCTTGACGTTTGCCTGTGTCCTTGCCATGGACATCTTTGCTCAAACGGTGCGGCCTGAGGTCATTCAAGAACGGCTCAATTCCTACATTCGAGAACAAGACCGACGGGTAGACGAACTCTCCGGCGAAGTCGTGGCCTATCGAGCGATCGCGCGGCAATTTGAAAGCCGGCTAACGGCGATCGAGCAATCCTCAGAAAGTCAAACCTGGTGGCTGCGCTGGATCGGCGGCGCCATTCTGGGCCTCTTCTTCAAAGAAACACGAATCTTCCGCCGTCTGAAAGGCAGCGAGTGAACCTCAAGGAGTTCTTTATGAAAAAGCCAGTCAAGCAAGCGGAGCCCGCAGGCTTCGAGTTCAATGGGAAACGATATCAGGTCAACCCCGCAGACGTGCCGACTCTGATGCATCCGTATATGCCTTTGGTCGGTGATCAGGACGCCTACAACTTCTTCGAGCGGGTCAACAAGACCATGATCGAATTCACGCGCCAGTTTGTCTCATTCGAGGAACGACCGCGCGTCAACCGATTCACCTTTCCCGAGTTCCTGCCGAAGAAGTACGGCGGGTTTAAGGAGTGAGGCGGAGACGGCAGGATTCGAACCTGCAAGAACCTTGCGGCCCCACTCGGTTAGCAACCGAGCGCCTTAACCATTCGGCCACGTCTCCGAAGTCCGCAGCGGGATTTGAACCCACGTCACAACGCTTTGCAGGCGTTTGCCTTGCCTCTCGGCCATGCGGACACTTCAAGTTGGCGGAGGAGCCGAGAATCGAACTCGGTCAGCTTTTACGCCTCGGCGGTTTTCGAGACCGCTGGTATTACCACACTCACCCACTCCTCCGAAGTGCCGCGGGATGGATTCGAACCACCGTTCTGATGCGATCGCACCATCTGGGTCTACAGCCCAGCGCCTTGAACCACTCAGCCACCACGGCAAGTACCCCCGGTAGGACTCGAACCTACAACATCCGTATTTTGAGCACGGCAACTCTGCCAATTGGTTTACGGGGGCGAAAGCAGACGGGAAAGGGACTAGTAGAGTCGACTAGATGAGTACTGCGAGAGGCTTAATCGAAGTTGGATGTTGCGGTTCACGGAACGCATTTTAACACGATAGGAAGGAAAACCATATGATGGAATTCTTGAACGCCTACGGGCGTTACGTGCTGTTGCTGATTGTCCTCGGAGTGGGAGTGGCTTTTGCCACGACCGATTGGGGACAGCAGATAATCAAAGACATCGTTGCGGAGATTATCGGATAAAAAGAAGGCTCCCCGTAGTTTTGGGAGGAGGGAGCCTATTCAAGCAAAGGTCGCTGTGTGATCGTCTGCAGCACGTCTCCGAGCTTACGATAGAGCACGCCTTCAACCTCGCTCCAATCTCCCTCGCCGGCCCAGCGCTTGGCCCCGTCCACTGACAGGAAATATTCCAGCTTTCCGCGCGTCTGAGTCTTCACTTCCATCGACGTCGCGCTCTCCAGAATGTACACGGTCGCTGTTTCCGGTTCACTCTCTTGCTGCGGGAAATCCGTCAGAACGCGGATGGTCTCCAGCAGATGAATGTGCTGCTCCCGACTCAGTCGTCGAATGTCACCCTTGACGTTCTGATGAATGTTGTCCAACAGGAAACGGTATCCCGTCGCCTTATCCCCTGACGTCTTCTTCAGCGTATCCACCTTGCTCCTCCTGAGAAAGTCTCTTCTTACCGCACGTTCGTCGATGGGCCTGATAGTCGTTTGGGAGATGCCAGGTTCGGCATCGCCGGCACTCGATCCGCCACGAGGTCCACTGGCTTAGAATCAGGATCGCTCCCGCGCCCAACATGCTCACCACCATCACGCCAACCAGCCCAACCGCTAGATAAAAAAGCATCCTTGCCTCACGTAGCCAAATTCCGCGAATCCTCCCACAACCACGAATAACTGTCAATACGGCGGGTTGGGTTTTATTCCTTCCATCCGGCGTCTTGGTATGCCTCGAAATCGTCGTAGAGCTTCTTGAATGCGTCGAGAACCTTCTGGCGTGCCAACAGTTCGACGCCGTGCATTTCCTTCTGCGCTTCAATCTCCTCGGGCGTCTCGTTCGGAGTGGCGTCCATGCCGGCGCAAGATTCCAGCGCGGCAGTGTACTCGTCGAGCAACTTCTCAAACTCTTCAGGTTCCATCAGTGCCTTCCTCTCCACGCCTGTTCCTCCTCGTAGAGCTTCACGTTGACCATCTGCCAGCCTTCACACTCAGGAGCCCCGCAGTGACACTCCCGCACGTCTCGCCCGTGAGAGCGTAGCCATTCCAGGGTGACCTTGCTGCGAGCGGCGTAGGCTTCCGCCCATCTCACGGCCTTGGTGGATTCATGCGCCGGCAGTTCGGGCAACCACGCTAGATTCTCAGCGCCGCCAACGAAGACCGCGTCCCCGGACGAAATCACGAGTTCCATGTCGCACAGCAGGCACTTCCCACCGTTCGGCGGAAAGATGTGCGGTTCTTTCTCGCAGAGTTCCATCTACAACCCCCTCACGACGCAGTCGGGCGCGTGGTCAATGTCGCTCGATAACCGTGCAGACGATTTACACTCCATGCACCAATACAACGACATAAAACAGTGGATGACGGACTTCTTCAGCGCCGCTTTCAACCGCTCGTTCTCCTGCTCCAGTTTCACATAGGCGTCACGCATTGCTGTTCGCAGCCTTACCTCGACTTCGTGTAATGAATACCCCGGTCCGCAATAATCATCAGCACAAGAATCGCGGTATTGCTCTAACAGCTTTTCAAACTCAGTCGGTGTCATCTCTCCTCCAGCAGCTTCTCGAACTCAGGCGGTCATTGAATCAATCCTCGTCGTCGGGCTGGTTGAGATGCGCACCTGCATCGTCGTCCAATACGGCGGCGATTTGGTGTCTTCTTAAAGTGCTTATTACTAGCGCGAAGTAATCCTCCAGGATTGTGATGTCATCGCTGTGCATCATGTCAGGCAGCATCATTTCAATGTCGCAGCCATCCTCCTGTATCGTGTATCGCATTCGTCTAGCCAACCCATTACTCCTTTGATTGTAGTGTGTTATCGAACCGTCCGATTTCAGCGGACAGTTGACCTGCAACCCGCTTGGCCGCACTTGGAATCAAATCCGCTGTCATCGGGCCATGAGCATCGACGAAGCACTTGAGGGCTCCACGGATGGCCTTCTCCAAAATCTCCCGCTCCATGGTCTTCAGGTCGGTCATTGAAACCAGCCTTTCTCGAATGACAGCTTGTACTGGCAATCTGCACACAGCCACGCCTCATTAACCGTATTCGTCCAGCCGGGGCTTGATATGGCGATATTGAACGGGTAGATGGGCGCTTCGGCTTCAGCGCAACCTTCGCACTCTTCAGGACGGTCCTTCACGCTTTCTCTCCTTCCGATGCCTGCGCCGCCTGCCGAACCAAGTTTTCGTAACGGCTTGCAATTTCCTCAAGGGTGCCTCGGAATACTGACCAGTGCAGGACGTCTGTTTCCCATTTGTATTCATTGAACATCTGCGCGTAGAACCGCAGGTTTGATACGTCGATTTCAGCTTGAGTCATGTCGTTGTCTCCTCCTTAGCGGCCTGCACAATCGCCGTTCCATGGTCTGATACTGGATAGCCAAAGTCTGCCTCGGATTCTCCGGGCCACAACGATCCTGCGTATGGTTCCTCGGAGTAGCCGTAGCAAGAATCGCGGGCGCATATCGAATTGGACATATAGATAGACACGCTGCGACCAATCGGAACCTTCGGACGCCCACAAGAGGCGCAGTAAATCGTGATGCCTACCTTGTTCGGATTCAGCGTCATTTCGTCTCCCGTTGCGAAGCCTGCACAATCGCTCGGCAGATGGCGAGGGCGAGGGTTTCTTTGTGCAACACATCCGCCACGACGCGGCTCTTATCCGTGATAATGCAGCCGTTCCGTTCATTGACGTTGATGTCCAGCGTCGCCGTCCAATCGCGTTTTGCCAGAAACTGCTTCAGCGCCTTCAACGCTTCGCCGTCGTCGGCTTCGACTGCGGGCAGCATCGCCAACGATTCAGCGGTGAACAAATGCTGTTTCTGTGAGTGGCGATCACGCTCTTGCCAGCCCAACGCAATGTGTACGCTTTTCCTCAACCCCAGATCAGCCATCGTTCCTCCTGTCGTCATGAACATCGTTGGCGCAATCCTCGCAGCCAGCGTCAAGGTTCTCGGTGTTTTGTGGACCGTGACATATGCAGTTACAAGGGTGTGAGGCCAGAACATCGTTCAGAATCTTCATCAAGTCCATTCGCTCCTCCCACTTCCCAATAGCGCGGACGGCGGCCTCGCGGATGGCAAGTTCTAAGCACTTGAGCAGCATCATCGACAGGTCGGGCGACGTGAAGTCTCTGGGTTGCCAGAAGGCCGCATCTGGGTCGAGGAATTCTTCGTCAATCCACTGCCAGCAGCCGCCCTTCGATAGTGCGCCGTGTGGTTCGCCGAGAATGTCCTCCAGTGTCTCAAACGGCTCGAAGAACTCCGCGAGCGCGCGGTCCTGGGATGCGGGGGTCATTGCTGCCTGCTTTCGATTTCGGCGAGAAGCTGCTCGGCACACGTGACGATCACTGGAATTCTGTCCGTCGCCGGATATTCAACGCTGTACCGCCACGCGGTCATGTCACTAACCATCAACCGCGAAGCTGCCGCGAGAATGGCGTAGTTGCGCTCCGGATCGGCAGGAGGCTTTCTTGCTGGCGTACCGACGCAACCAACGTGCACGAACAGCGCATCCTCAGCATCTGTAACGCTCATGTGCTTATTGCAGATTCCACAGTCGTCCATATTCTTCTCTTCTCCTATGAGCGCGGTTCTGGGCGGAGGCTACTGATATCCGTCGACGTATCGACCAGCGGCCTCGGTTGTGGCATCACGCGAATCGTGACGTATCCAGCGGTCTTGCTGCCTGAGACGTAGTCGCCGAGTGAAGCTGAAACATCGGTGGATTGCATGGCGTCTACACCACCGGCGTCGGTGGAGCTGACTTCGCTTCTTCAACAAGGCTGCGCCACGCGACAAGGCCTAGACCGTAGGACCATTCACCGTTGCCGGCCGCTACTTTGTCGTGCAGTTCTTCAAGTGAGTCCGCTTCCTCAACGTCTGTGCCACCGCGATCCGGCCAGCATGAACAACCGCTGATGCCGATATAGGCGTACTTGCCGTTTGCCAGCAGGAAAATGCCGTGCTCGTCTACTTCCCACGGCTGACTGATATCCGTGTCGGCCAGCAGTCGTAACGGTTTCGCGGACAACTCCGGGTCTTGGTCTAAGAAACTGCCGAATGATTCACTCACGTTTCAAGCCTCCACTCTTTGACGACTGATGGGACACTGCCAGCCCCCATTGACTTTAGAGGGGGGTAATTTGTGAATCTGTTTGCAGATGCAACGGACGGCGATGTGCAGCACCTTGGGTTTCTGCTCGACGGTGCGACTCCGCTTCGGTGGTCTGTAGCCTCTGCGGGTTTCCAAGATTGCCGCTTCCAGGCTCAGTTCGTAGATGGCCTCAAACCGCGCAATCCCTATATCGTGAAGCTCTCGATGGTGAGCCCTGCACATCGGGACGGTCCTGTCGTCGTTCGCCTTGCTTCCGGTCTTCGCCTGCCCGGGTAAATCCACGTGATGAGGTTCGGCTTTATGCAGACACGCCGCGATACAGTGAAGGCCGCGGACGTAGTCCAGATAGGCTTCGTCTCGAATTCGGGCCGGCTTAGGTAGCGCGGTCATGCGTACACCTTTGGCTGCAGGAACTCTTCAAGCCGTCGGCCCTGAACGAAAGAAACGAACTCGCTGACCAACTGAAACAGGTCGGACTCCATGTCCGCATACGGGTAGAGCGTGAATTGCTCGATGCTCTTGAGCGTGTCTCCGCTTTCCGTGATGCAGAACACGTTGTATTGAACAGCGGAGGCCCCAAACATATCGGCCATGAATCGCCACTGACACGACTGTGCATATTTGTCGAAGTCGAAGCTGCTGGTCGTGGTCTTGTTCTCGTGAATCCTGGTCCCGAGAATCTGGTCGGCTTTTGTCACCACGGTGTGCCCGAGATACTGCTTCTCCTGCTTGACCTCGAACACTCCCCGACGGTCGAAGACCTCCATGGCGGGTCTTATCATCTCTTCGCTGAAGAAGTAGCCCAGCCATCCCTTGCCGTCATGGACGAAGGACTCGTAACCGCCGTCTACTCTCCACCTGTCTGGTTTCTCCAGAGCCCGTCCGAAAGCCTGACCGACAAGCATCTTCGGGGTAGGAGAGAACTTCCCCTTAATGGTGTCAATCAGGCTCTCTTCGGACATCCATTCCTGGTCTGGATCGGACCAGAGTCGGAACGACTCCAGCGTTGTGGCTGAGATTCTCACTTTGCGCCCACCAATTCGACGAACGCCTTTGTCTGGGGACTCCATTCCAGCTTTAAAGCCTTCGCTCTATCCATGAGGAGCTTCTTCACCTGAGGGGCGACGATGCCCGTCAGGGCCGTCACCTGAGGCAATGCCTTGTTGCATTCCTCCGCTGTGGTGTAGGCCTCAAAGGCCGAACGCCAGTCGTCTACCTGTTGGGTAATCTGAGCGGATTCGGCGCTGATACTCCCGAGCGCCGCTCTCCCTTTGTCCATCAGGTCCGCAAGGAAGGATTGCGCCTTCCCAATCTCGGGAATCGGCAACGGTTTCCAATTCGCAGGATTCTTTCCCACCCATCGGTCTGTGGGGTTGAAGTCGATGTATCGGTTCTTCCCGTTCATGTAGACGAATCCAACGAAGTCGGAACTCTTCATCACTTCGCCGTAAGAGCGTCCGGTGATATCCGGCCGAATGATGATGGAATCCCCGTCCTTGTCTTCCTTGTGGTGAGCGATCAGAACAACGTCTTTGCCGAATGCGCGAAGCTTCGTAATCCACCCTCGAAACCGTGTTCCAAGGGCACCGTAGCCCTGCAGGGTCAAATTGCCGTCTCTACCCATCTTCGGGTTGGCGTCGATGATGTCCAGGGCCAGCAGGTCCAAGCATCGACCCACCGTGTCAACCGTGACAGTCGAGTACGGTGCGAGAGCATCACGGTCAATCTCGTTGACATCCGCCCAAGACTTAATCAGGAGCGTGTCCTTCCGATTCGCTGCTCGATGGGCACCCTCGTCGAAATCCAAGAGCAGAGGGTCTTTCGCCGAGTAACCCAAGCTCGACTTCCCGATACCCGGCTGACCAAAGATGCAGAACACCGGATGCTCTACGGGAATGGCGTCTGTCGCTTTGATGATTCGCATTACTCGCCCGCTCTCTCGACAGCCTTCACGCCGCTTTCAATGAATGCCTGGGCGACATCGTCAGGACTGCACGCTTCGACCGTGAATGTCCCTTTCGCCACATGGGCCAACGCCTGAGCTTTGTTGGTCGCCGCAACGAGTCGGACTTTGGGATTGGTTTCAATGCTGGATGCGATCTTGTAGATAGGCATGGGTACTCGCTAAAAAGAGGGGACCGGGCGGTATATCCGGCCCCCGTTTATACAACCGCTGGAGAGGCCCCTTTAAAGAAGTGAATCCTCAAGTTCTCCCCAGCGTGAACCAACACAGTGACGCGCCTTTAAGGTGCCGCGCCTCCACCTTTGCCCGTGGGCAAACTTATTGCTTGGCTCTCCCTTCCCACATCTGCAGCTGAGCCTTAATTTGCTCGATGCTGATGGGCGTGTAGTCGAGAACCTCGCAGCTCACATTGAAGTATTTCAGGCCGTATGCTGGCGTGTACGAGCTCGGCGACATGCTGTTGTGAATGTGCCCGTGAATGTTGCAGCGCCAGCGGGCTACGTTGATCGGGTGAACCGGAATATGGGTCATGACCATGTGGTCAATCACCTTCGCGCCGTGAGTTCGCACGTATCGTGATTGCCACGAACCAGCTTTAGCTCGCCGTTCAGACGCCCGAGAATCGGCAAATCCTTCTTCTTGAGGCAGACGTCACCGAGGATGTAAAGCTGGTCTTGCGGCCGGACCACGGCATTAATCGACGTCACGAGGTGCTCGTTCATCTCTTCCACCGTCGCGAAATCGCGCATCTTCTCTTTGCCCTGATAGAAGGTGATGATGTTCGCGTGCCCGAAGTGCGGGTCGCTAATCACAAAGATGTTCGGCATCCCTCAAGCTCCCTCTCCACCATCAGTTCATCAATCAGCTCGTCCTTGATCCGGATATCGCGTTCTAACTCCGTGATGCGCTTCTTCATGGCCTCCACGCGGTCTTCCAGGAAGGCGGTCATGTCCGCTAGATTTCGGTTGTCCACGGTCAAAGTCATACGAACTCCAGTTCGATGCCGTGCTCGGCGAATCGTGCGGTCAGCTTCCGTTCCCGTACAGCATCCTCGTCTTGGCCGGTGACGTCGTTGATGCCAGCGATCTCGGCGCATTCTCCGCCTATGCCGCCAAGCCACGACAGGGCGCCGCTCCAGCGCGTCTTGCCGTCTCGCGGTGTAAATCCGGCTCCAAGTAGGTGCTTATCCTCATATCCGTGCGCCTTCGCAACGAACCCAAGACAGCACATACAGCCCTTGTCGTTCAGCAGAGAGGACCATCCATTCTTCCCACCCCGCACCCACTTCGCTCTTTCAATGACGACCTTCATCCTTCCTCCTCCCGGCCCTCCATGGCCTTCTGCAGTTGACCGAGCAATTCCTTTGATCGGTCCAATAGCCACTTAATCCGATGTGGTGGCGCGCCGATCTTCAGCGCGAATCCCAGCACGTCGAGACTTGCCTCCAAGCGGATAACGGTGAATTCCGCCCGCGTCACTGGCTCTCCTCCAAATGCGCCTTCATCTCCGCCTGAGCGTTCAACATGAACCCCGCGCGGTCTTTATGCGCCTCGTGGAGGCGTCCTTGCCATCCACAGGCGCATCTCGCGATGGCGTAGACCTGAAAGTCGTGCTCGATAAAGTGGGGCTCGTGGGTCTGAAGTTCGGTGCTCATCGTTCGGCCCTTTCCCAGATCGGCTTCATGCCGATAGCGTTCAGGGCCTCGCGCATCTCAGCAGAGACGCCCTTCATGGCAACCTCTGGCGAGATTGAGCCGGTCTCAGCCAAGCGGACCAGAGCCTCAATCTTTCCGAGGAACAAATACAGCTCGACGCTGCCCTGCGCTTCCATCAGTCCTCCACTCTCGCATCCGCCCACAGCTCTCGGCGGGCGTGCATCAGGCATCCGTAACAAACGGGATAGTCGTTGTCTTCATCCGTGAATTTCTCTCCCATATGGCAGTCCTCACAACGACCTGCATTCAGTTCGCAGGTCTCTCCCTCTTCGGCCACGTCGACGTTGATAACTGCCGGTAGCGGCGTGTTCAGGAAGTTCGTTAGTGCCATTCGGTCCCGCTCCTAAGTGCGATTGCGTAATGCGTTGATTCGCTCTAAGCTCACCAACGTGCACTATAGTACCCAGCCGTACACTATGTGTCAAGTACAAAAGTGCATGACTGTGGCCCACACTCTTTACGAGGCGACGAGGGCCGGAAAGATTGAAGTTGCGAGATTGGGTAAAAGCTGAACTAAAGGCGCTGCGACTGAATTACATGGACTCTGCTGGTGTGACGTCTGTGGAGAAATTCGCCGTGCGCGCCAAAATCAGCAAGGAACACGTGTACAAGCTGGAGCGCGGGGATTCCAGTCCCACCGTTGAAACGCTCAACGACTGGCTTATCGCCTGCGACACGTCGCTCTATGTGTTCTTTCAACGACTGTTGCTGGAGTCCGAGATTGACGAAGCGAAGAAGCTGTCGAAGGACGACGTGGACGTGCTGCGCACGCTCCGCGAGGGACTATCTCACACCACAACGCGCCGCCTGGTTACCGACTGCGCCGGTCACGTGTCTGACTTTTTGAGGATAGGGAAGAGACGAGTTCGCTGATCTTCTCCAGATACCTAATCACCCGCCCCACTACCACCACCGAACCGTTCTTCAGAATATAGTTGAGGTGCTTCCGTGCGTTTGCCTGCGCGTCCATGCGTGCCATCACCAATAGTCCTCCTGCGGTAGTGCTTTTGATCGTCCGGCCAAGAATATCCCAGCGCGGCGCCCGCTGTAATCAAGTTAGTTTAGAAATTCTCGGAACAGATTTTACCCTTTACAAAAAATCCGTTTGACTTTTAGTACTCATGCATTTACTTTAGTGCACACATGAGCACACTGATTCGGCCCGAGGTTAGGGCACTTAAGAGCGCATTCAGGAAGCAGCCCCGTTTGAGCGTGCGTCAGCTATCGGCGCTATCCGGCGTCAGCGTGGCAACCCTCTACCAGATGTTTCGCGGCGTGAAGGTTCCGACGATTGACACCTACTCGCGCGTTGCGAAAGCGTTGGGGCTCGAAGTCACGGTTACTGAGAAGAAGTCAGCCTAGGAGAATCCATGGAGATCAAGAGCGTCTTCGACGGGTGGGAGAAGCAGTGGATCGGCGGTGAGCCCAGTACTGCCGGTGGTGGCAGTAAGTGCGCCTTTATCCATCTTCATGAATCCGGCAACGACGACCAGTGCGCGAGAATCGGAAAGCACCTGATGGCGACGTTCATCATGCCGCCAAGCTGGAGCACGGCTTCCGGAGTGCGGTTGAGACCTGACAGCAATCCGGATCACGCAATCGTCTACGCCAACGACGTGCTTCGTCTGACACCCGCACAATTCGCGGAGATCGACCGCTTATCGCAGATTGAAGAGCAGGTGAGACCGCTGGTGGAGTCGGTGGTAATTGAAGAGAGGGTGGAGGTCTAGGTGAGCTGCGGATATCAAGGCTATGAATTCGGCGCGAGCTACCCGGACTCCATCTGCATGGACGGGCAGCTTTTCGACGCTGACCACTGCGACAGCAATGGCGACCTCTACGCACCTGCGGAATACATCCCGTGTCCGGTGTGCCACAAGAAGGAAGCAATCGACTATTGGGCCCGGCAGAACTACGTCGGCGGCGCTTCCACGCGCGATGCGCGTAAGTCCGCACGGCTGCTAGTGCAGGACATCCGACGCAACCGCGGGCTTTCCGTCTGAATCTGTCTGTCTGGAGTCTGTATGCGCTGCAAAATCTTCGGTCACAAGTGGAAGGTTGTCGGAGTGAGAGCCATCGAGCCCAAGGAAAGCGTCCTGCCGTTCATGGCGATGCCGACGACGACCGTGCTTCAGAAGTGCCTCCGGTGTCAGGCCAACGAGTCCTACATGCTGGCGGGCATCTGGACACAGTCGGAAGTTGAAGGGAACGCCGTCGACGAAGTGGCGGCGCTGAACAGGATGATGGGGGAGTCTTGAATCTACTAACGCCGCGAGAGGTCAAGGTGAAGCTGAGGATTGGTTACAACGCCGTGCTCAAGCTCATCCACTCGGGCGAACTCCCGACGGTGAATCTTCCTGAACGTCGCGGCTATCTGATCGAAGAATCCGAACTAGATAGGCTGATCGCAAAGTACAACGGCGTGCGTAAAGACCCTGGCTCTGAAGTCGGCTCTTTTGATGGCTCACACGCCCCGGTAGAGACAGTGAAAGCCGAGGAAAGTCGGGCTCTTTTAGAAAAGAGCCGCCGGTCGCGCTCTAGGACATTGCGGACGACTAAGTATGAGTGGATGGGCGGGTTTAGGAGGAAAGATGCTGTTTAAGAACATCCGTTTCCTAAACCGGAGGTCGGCAGTTCGACTCTGCCCGGGGCTATACAACTTACAAGCCTCCGCCTGCCCCTTTGGCTCTATTCCCGGCTCTTTTGGCCGCGTTGATCTTCTCTCGCGCAATCTCCAGATCCGCCACACCGACAACCGAGTACCTGTCAAAGACACTTCGTGTCTGCCATCCACACATCTGCATGATCACCCGTTCCGGTATTCCCTGAAAGATGAACTGCTTGACGGCGCTCCGTCTCAGGTCATGGAAAATGCGCACGCATCGAATGACGTTGCCGTGCATATCTTCGATGACCGGAAGGCCTGCGGCTTTACAGGCGCGCTTCCATGTCTTCTGGAACTGTCGGACTGGTTTCTTGTTGATCGAGAACACGTAGGGAACGAAGCGAGCCTGCTTCTCGGCCATGGTCTCCAGTCCGCCTCTGAAGTTGGACGCCTTGAGCTTCATCGGCTTTACCGACTGGAGCAGTTCGCTGAGCTCATCGGTCATGGGAAAGACGCGACCCTCTCCGCTCTTGGTGGTCCCTGGGTCCAGACGGATCTCTCCCGCCACGAAATCCACGTTCGTCCATCGGAGCTCGGCAATCTCCGCCTTTCGCCAACCGGTGAGAAACCCGAACAGCACGAAGCTCGAATAGGGTTCCGGGAGAGCGGCGCACAGCGCGTCCACTTCCGCGCGCGTAAAGAAGCCCTTGCGGACGTTGTTCTCTTTCAGGTGGGGGATGTGCGGCATCCGGAACAGCTTGCCGCCCTTAATCGCCAGCTTGAACGTGTGACGGATTGCTTCGAGCTCTCGGTTGATGGTCGCGGTAGACGGGGCTGGAGTCTCGGCGCGCCTGCGCACGATGTACGCGTTCAACTGCGCGGTGGTAATGCCGGCCGCTCTCTTGGATCCAAACGCCGGGTCAATGTGCAGGCGGAACCGGGCCTCCATGTCGTCAAGGGACTTGTACCCGTTGACCTTGTAATCGTTGATCACATCGCACGCGAGCTCTCGAAACGTAACGACGTTGGGTTTCGACGAAACCGGTATGCCTCCCGCGACATCAGCCAATCGGCGGGCAAGTTCTCGTCGGGCGTCCTCTTCGGTGGGATGGGTCTCAAAGTGTCGAATGCCGTCTCCGTCATGGTAGGCGATTCGCCACGACGTTCCACGTCGCTGCACGTATCCAGTCTTCTTGCGCATTGGAGGGCATTCTAAATGAAACCCTACCCAATCCCAACACTCACGAATGAGCAGGCACGCCGATTCTGGAGGAAGGTCGAGAAGACCACCCTTATTGACTGCTGGGAGTGGAAGGGGAGCGTCACAAAGAACGTCTACGGCGGTGGCCGGTATGGCATCTGGAACATTCCCGGCGCCAATCTTCGGCCTCACCGAGTCGCTTATACCTTGATGCTCGGGCCGATTGAAGACGGCCTCACGCTCGACCATCTCTGTAAGAACCAGCTCTGCTGTAACCCGGCCCATTTAGAGCCGGTGACCCAGTCCGAGAACGTCAACCGCTATTACGCCGACAAACCGAAGGTCTGTAAGCGCGGTCATTCGAAGCCGTATCCGGGCAACTGCGAAGCTTGCGCCCGATACCGGCAAGCCAAATACAAATCAAGAAAGGAAACTTGTATGGACACACCGGAAAACCTGAAGGAGCAGATCAAGGCCACATTACGCCGGAAGGGCATCACGAGCCTTGGAGAGATTGACGGCTTCATGATTACGCAATTTTCAAAGCGACTGGACGAGCTCACGCCTGACGAGTTGGCAAGGGTGATCGATTCGCTGCCGGAGGTGGAGTAATGGCGCCGTTTTGGGGAGACGACAACCGTCCCAATGACGACAACGAGAACATGATCGTCCTCATCCTGGCTCTCGCGTTTCTCATTATCGTGCCGGTGATGATCGCGGGATTGGGGCAGTAGCCATGAATCGCGAAGCCACACTCCGACTGATCGCTTTCATGGAAGACGAAGAGAAGCAAAAAGGCTTCACGTTCAGAATGACGTCGATCCTCATCGACTCATCGACGTGCGGGACTGCTGGCTGTCTGGTCGGCGAGTGGGTGGGCTTAAGCCGCCCTACCGCGTGGGCGACTCCCTTGGCCTGCGATATCGACCTCGCATGGGATTATGCGCGGACATCGCTGGGGCTGAGTGAACTCCAAGCCGACCTGCTGTTTGAGCCGTGGAATGCCTACGAGGAGGACGATTGGGGTGAGCCCATCTACGTATTCGATCAAAGCCCGTGGTCCTCGCTATTCGCAGGGGCCGGTGAAGTCATGGGCGCCAGTCGGGCACAAGGTATCCAAGCTCTGAAGCGGGCCTTAGAGATGTGGGGTGAAGAACCTAAGGAATCTCAGGAGTAAAGCATGTCCGTACTCGCAGGTCTCAAGGAAGCGGTCGACAAAGCTCTGCAGCTGGTCGGCCTAGTAACAACCCTCGAAGGAAGGATCGCAAAAATGAATCAAGACATCGAAACCATCAAAGCCACGTTGGCCGGCATCGGAACCGACGTGGACGAAATCGACTCCGACGTCACGGCGCTGCTGGAGAAGCTCGGAAGCCTGTCCGGTGGCGCCACGGCGGAAGAAGTCGCTGAAGTGAAGGCGCTCGCGGAAGGCATCAAGACCCGCACGGCGGGCGTTGCCGCGAAGTACACGCCCGAACAGGCGTAAGAGTTAGGCGCTTGGCACGAGTGGAACGTGTCGGCGGTGGGAAGGCTGGCTTAAGACGGCTCTCTCACCGTGAGTGGTTCAAGCCCACAAGGCGCTCCAAACAAGCCGCACTGGGGATGCCGGTTCGATTCCGGCAGCGGCTCTTTCAGGAGGAAGCAATGAACTCAAACAACGAAACCATCGTTAGCGGCGAGATGCACGACGAGTTAAAGCGTGCGGGTCTTGCGGCCGACTACGTACCAGTTCCCAAGCAGCTACAGGAGAGAGCCAGAAGGCTCTTAGGTAGCCGCGGGATTGTCTCAATGGACCGCAAGTTCAGAAAGAAAGTGCGTCAACTGGAGAGTCAAGTCCGACAACTAAAAGGCAATCTGCGTCACGAGTCGGCGCTTCGTCGTGGCGTTGAAAGCCCAATCGTTAAAGCACAACTGGAGGCAGTGAAAACCAAATGAAACCCAGCATCGGAAGAATCGTTGTCTACAACCACCCTGGAAGCGCGGACGGCAAGTATGCGCCAGTCCAGTCGCCCGCCATCATTCAAAACGTAGCCGCTGACGGAACGGTTCGCCTGTTCGTGTTCGGACCCAAAGGGCAGCACATGGACGAAGGGTTAACGCAGGGCGATGGGCCTTGCCAGTGGAATTGGCCGGCCCGCGTCGAGTAGCGACGAAGTTTTAAGGAGAAGGACTCTCTGCCCAAGGATGGGGTGTTTGTAGGCCGTGAGCAAGATAGCGGCGGGACTGTCTGTTGTTTGGGCTGTGTATCTTGAAAAACCAACAGGACCGAGAAGCCCGACGGGCTGCATACGTGGAGAAGCTGAAGGATCCACGATGGCAACGTAAAAGACTTGAAGTCTTTCAGCGAGATAACTTCACCTGTCAGTATTGCTTCAGCACCGAAGACACGCTGAACGTCCACCACTTTTACTATCAGGGTGAGCCGTGGGACGTGCCGTTGGACGCCCTGATAACGCTGTGTGAGTGCTGCCATCGAACCGAGACAGAGCGGCGTCCTCAAGCTGAACGCGGGTTGCTAAATGCGCTGCAGTACATTAATGCGACTTGCTACCAAATCGATTCGCTCTACGAGCTGCTGTCGATATGGCCGGACACGCGACGGCTAGAGATTGTCTTGGATATCCTCCGCACACCTGCGTACTTCGATATCGTCCACGCCCTCTCCAACGAAGACCACGAAGCATTTAAAAAGTTCGCTGCTGAGTACCTCGCCAGCGTGGAGAAAGCGGCGAAATGAGCGGCAAAAACATCAGCCGGTACCGTCCGGTGAGCATCAAAATGTGGGGCGACGGCAACTTTCGACGCCTCTCCGCGCCTCAACCGAACGGGCAAACGCTCTGGACCTACCTACTGACAGGCGAGCATACGACGGCCTTGCCTGGGGCGTTTGTGGCTGGTGAAGCGTCTCTCGCGGAGGCTCTCGGATGGCCGATGAAAGGCTTCCAGAAAGCCTTCGGTGAAGTCTTAGCGTTAGGCATGGCCGAAAGGGATGTAAAGGCCCGGTTAGTCTTTCTCCCTCATGCAGTTAAGCACAATCCGCCCCAATCTCCGAACGTCGTAAAGGCGTGGCGCAAGGCGTTCAACGAGCTTCCCGATTGCTCTCTCAAGCAGAGGATTTTCGAGACGACCATTGCACAACTGAAGGCGTTAGGCTTCGGTGAAGCCTTTACGGAAGCCTTCGGCGAAGCCTTCCCGTATACCTTTGCCGAATCAGAACAGAACAGAACAGTAACAGAACAGAACAGAACAGAGAGAGAGAGGGAAGGGGAACGCGCCTCCGCTCCTCTACCGGAACCGAAGCTGAAGTTCGGGGAATTCGGGCATGTCCGCCTCACGGTTCTTGAGCACGAAAAACTGAGAGCCAAGCTCAACGGCCTAACCGCCAGCTACATCGACGAACTCGACCTGTACGGCGAGAAACACCCCAAGAAATTTGCGGAACACAGCAGCCACTACGCAACGATCCTGACCTGGTACTACCGAGCCGTGAAGGAAGGCAAACATGGAACGAGTCAACGAATCAACGGCAACAGCGAAACTCCTGGAGCGACTTCAGAGCGGAAAACACGAGCCGGAGACCCGGTTTACATCCCGAAGCAATGACTGCGGTCGATGCTCGGGGACTGGTTTTATCCGCGTGGAGCAGGACGGCAGGACGGGTGTGGTTCGCTGTGACTGTTCAACGAAGCGCATAGCGGCGGCAAAGCTTGAAGCTGTTCCACAGCGTTTCCGGGCATGTAGTCTCGAGAACTACGTGCCTGTCGACGAAGTGCAAGAGGCGGGGTTGAGCGTGGTCAAGGCCAACATCGGCGCCAGCTTGTTCCTGTACGGCGGGTATCGACGCGGGAAGACTCACTTGGCGGTTGCTCAGTACAAGGCCCTGGTATCAGCCGGCGAAGGTTGCCTCTGGCGTTCGATGGGGGAACTGATTCACGAACTGCGAAGCGCGGACGTGAAGGATGAATTTTCGCAGGTGCTTCAACGGGCTCGGTATGACGCCTCGTTTCACTTGTTCGTTGACGACATCGACAAGTTCAAGCCGACGGACTGGAAGGGTGAGGCGCTCTTCGACCTGTTCGACACGATTTACCGGAGAGACCTGCGCGTGACCATCACGAGCAATTGGGACTTACGGTCCCTGGTCGAGGACGACAAGGTGCATCCCGCGATTGTTCGACGAATCGACGACATGTGTACGGCGGTGCAACTGTGAGAGCCCTCCGAAGACGTGTTTGTGAGAGTTGCGGTATTGAGAAGCCAGTAAAGAGAGGCTTCGGGAGCCACTCACGTACCTGTAAGCGATGCTTGCGGGAAGAGCCCCGGCGACCGCCTTGCGTGGTCTGCGGTGGCCCGCTGCATATGTGGGCCAAGTTGTATTGCTCTGAAGAGTGCGGTCGGTCGGCCAGTGTGGCTCGATGCAACGAGCGCGACGAAAGGAAGCACATCCAAGTCCCGCTAAAGTCTTCCGAGACGGTCTGCAATCAACCTGGTTGCGGGAAGGTGTGGCAAGGAGATGCTGGCGCACAAGCGATCCGCGCACTCGACTTTAGAGAATCCCTTACCCCCGGAAGTCGTGTCTCTGCTTCCGAGCACGATGGGCTTTGGTAATGCGTGAAGTCCGTCTGCTGATTGCGGAGTCGATTCGTGAGGCGCGGGTCCGTGCTGGCCTGACTCAGACGGCGCTGGCGAAGCGCATGAATGCCGCGCAGGAGTTGGTGTCGCGCATGGAATCACCGGCAGATAAGAACCTGCCCACGCTGCGGACGTTGTTGCGACTGGCTGAGGCTCTGAACTGTTCGCTGAAGATCACGCTGGAGGATAAACCGATGCCGCATTAGTTATGAAAACACGAGCACTGAGACGGCATTTGCACAAAGCGCGAGAAGCGCGGCTACGCAAGCAATGGCAAGAGTACGGACACCGTAAGTTTGCCGACGAAATGAGCAATGAGTATGGCGACCATCGCGACCAGTTCAAGTACCACAAGTACAGCCTTCTCGCTGAGAAGTGGTACTGGCACGGGACGCCAACGAGATGGGTAAAAAGCAAATGGATTGCCGAGCAACGAGCGCGGCACAAGTTCCAAGCGCAGAAGCTGGGTGTCGAGCGAATGGACGAGTTCCAGTACTTCAAGCACACGAAGGTAACCAGCATCTACGACTGGTGCTGAGCCGAGCACGATGGGAGGGTTGAATCTGTGAAGCGAACTGAACGTGTGTGGCACTGGATTGTTGCGGTGGCGTTCACTCTCGGCGGCGCCGGTCTTTCGTTCTACACGGCCTATGAGCGGTGGTGGCTCGGTGGCGACTCGCTCACGTTCTGGACGAGACTGGGTGCGTCGCTGGCGTTGCTCATGACGGCAAAGCGATATGTCGACAAATTGGAGGCCGAATGACAAGACGAGGACTGTTCGGGATGCTGGGCGGGTTGGCGGGGTTCGCGATTGCGAAGAAGCTGCCCGAGGTGAAAGAGGCTGTTTCGTGCGTGTCGTGCGAGAGCGGCTGGACCGCCATCAATGACAACTGCGCGAATGGGCATTACAAGCTCGGTGGCAATGCGATGCCGCTAACGGACGACGTACTGCGCTACGACTGTAGCGCCAACGAGTGGACGTCACAGGCGCAGTACTGGCCACGGACTGACCAAGTGGTTTCTCCGCTGCGGATTGGTGGTTTCTATCCAAGCGACCATAGCGGCGGCTACGTGTCGCTGCCGTTCAAGGGCATCACCGAAGCATGAGCACGGAACCCATCACGGAAGTCGAGCCGTTCCCCTGGCATCCCTTCGAGACATCGAAGCGCATGGTGGTGATGACCATACAGGGGAAGCTGGTCAGCATGAAGAACTCCAAGATTCACACGATGATTAAGGGCCGTCCGTTCGCGATCAAGAGTCACGAAGCGCGCAAGTACGAGCGAGACTTCCGCGTTCAAGTGCCCAGCGAGTATCGAGGCTTGCAGCTCGGCGCACTGGACAAGCCATTAGCCACGATTGTCAGGGTGTTCTATCCCTCGCGGCGCTCCGACCTCGATGCGAGTCTCGTGTACGACATGCTGCAGCACACAGGAGTCATCGCCAACGACCGCTACATCACAGCGAAGATTGAACTGTCTTTCGTGGACAAGGTGAACCCGCGGGTGGAGATCGAAGTGAGGGAGATGGAATGACTAACAAGGGGATAGAAATGGATTTTGACAGCTTACCTACATGGAAGAAGTGGTGATCATTTTGTTGGTTTCGACAAAATGATTCTTTAAGTCAGCGCCCGCACTCTCACAGGAGGACTTCGCCTTGTTCATCACTGCTTCGAAGTTGCGCCACTCGTAATAAGACAAGATCGACTGAAGCTCTCGTGCGAACCAGTATTCCGAACCATCGGGTGCAGTACGCTTGATTTTGTCGAGCCGCTGAACGTAGTCGTCGTAATTCCTCTGCATGCGTTTCCTCCGCGTTGGCTTTCCCGAATAGTAACACAAGTGAGCGTCCCGCCACTCAGTTTCACATGTTGCCACTCACTATCACTGCGCTTATACTGTCGCCGGAGGCTGACAGCATGGGACTGAAGGACGACTTAATTAAACGCATCGAGCGTAAACGCCAAGAAATAATGGAGTTAGAGTCTCAGATTAGGCAGAGTGTTCGTGACGAACTTGCTGTTGAGCGAGCTCATCTCCGAGATGAAGGGGTTGCGAGGTGAACTGAATCACTGGCGTGTCATGCACTTCGGGGAGGGATTGTGACGACGTATCCGACAATTCGGACTGGATCCGCTTACGGAGATAGTGAGCCAATCAACGGTTCATCATCCCCCGGCGCGGACTTTGATGCGCTGTGCCAACTGACACACACGCTACGCGCCTTTGCCAAGAAATGCGGGCGGAATTGCGTCATCACCATCGAGGCTTCACCTCTCGGCGAGAGCCGCTGGGAGTTGAGCGACTTTGCTCCAAAGAGTAGTCAACAGACAAATGAAGGACTCCCTCCAACAAAGTCAGACACTTAGAAAAAAGTGCTTTACGAAGGCCACAATATGCTGTACACGTCTTCCTTAGTGAACGCGATTCGCTGTATAGCGAGCGCGGACGCCCACCAAGAAACCTGCAATACAGGTACAACTCTACGGGACGTTGACCCCACCAAAACAACAGGACATCCATCCACAACTGTGACCAAAAACGCTGAACGGCGCGAGAAGTTCAAGGCCATCGGACAAGCCTTAACACGCCTCACGGACAACGAACTTGCGTGGCGTGATCGACTCGGTGACCACGCATTCGAGATACACGGTCGACCGGCACAAGACCACTCGTTGACCTCAAGGCTCGGTAACGGGCGTGAACGCGGCACAAGAGGACCATCGCTCAAGACAACGCAGTTTGAGAGAGCGATACGGCGGAAGTGAACACCTACGAGAAAGTCATGCAGTCGTGGAAAGCGGCTTACACCTACAAGGTCTCTCGCCAACGTGTGGTGGATTACTTGAAACGGTTTGAGAACGTCCAGTCATGCATTTAGAGCTCAACGACAAGCAAAGCGCATTCGCTCTGGAGTACATCAAAGACTTCAATGGTACTCACGCCGCAATTCGAGCGGGATACGCCGAAAAGAGCGCTGAGGTTCAAGCAAGCCGACTGCTAAGAAACGTTAAGGTAAAAGCCCGAATCGCGGAATTGAAGGCAGAACGAGCCGCAGTCACAGCCTACGACGCCACTCAGGTTCTGATTCGCCTCGGTGAGATGTCGGACGCGGATCCGAAGGACATCCTGAACGACGACGGATCGTATAAGCCGCTATCGGAATGGCCTATCGTCTGGCGTCGAATGCTCCAGTCCTGTGATATCGAAGAAGAGTGGAGCGAGGACGGCACGAAGACCGGCCGAGTCGTAAAGATCAAGTTCATCGACCGCCTGAAGACCCTGGAACTCATCGGCAAACACGTGGACGTGAGAGCCTACGCTCCCGACGTTCACAACCACTTGCACTTGACGGTAGAATCGGTGGAAATGCGATTGAGCGCCGGCAGAGATCGACTGAGGCAGTTGGCAGTATTACGAGCCACGCTCTGACGATCGATGAAGAAATCGATCTTCTCAAGGCTGAGATCGATCTCGAAACCGCGTCCCTCATCGCGAAGTACGACCGACTGAGCCAGCTGCGCAAGGCGAAGGTTCTGGAGGAGAAGGCATGACTTCCGAGAAGTACGGCTGGAGATAAGGGCGCCACGCCACACACGCGGCAGCGATCTCCAGTCGTGGCCTCGGACACGGCAGCATAATCTGACTTATGCGACGCTGTAAGATTCCAGACCACTTAGCATCCCTTTAGCCCGCAAAGAACTCTCAAACACCCCAAACCACAACATATAGTGGCCGCCAAGTCGAAAAAGAGCTTGCAAGAGCTCGACCTGGAGATTGCGGATCAGCTCGCGCAATTCTACGCCGACCCGTTGGGTTTCGTCCTTTGGGCGTACCCGTGGGGAGAGCCAGGACCGCTCAAGAACTTTACTGGCCCGGACGAGGATCAGCGCGAATTCCTGAAGCAGCTGGGCGAGGAAGTCAAAGCGCGGAAGTTTGACGGCAAGACTCCGGTCAAGCCCATCCGCATGGTTCGATCTTCGGGTCACGGTACGGGAAAGAGCGTAAGAGCGGCATGGATCGTCAATTGGATCATGTCCACCCGGGCTCATTGTGGTGGCACGGTCACAGCGAACACTGCGGATCAGTTAGAGACCAAGACCTGGGCTCAGGTTCAGCGGTGGACGAAGCTGCTCAACCATGCGCATTGGTTTGAGTGCACCTCGGAGCGCATGTGGAAGGTCGGCCACAAGGAAACGTGGTTCTGCGCGCCGTCCACTTGTCGTGAGGAAAACTCGGAAGCCTTCGCCGGCCAACATCGGGCGGACTCGACAAGCTTCTACGTGTTCGACGAAGGGTCTGCCGTACCCGACACCATCTACGAAGTCGCGGAAGGTGGATTGACCGACGGCGAGCCGATGATCTTCGTCTTCGGCAACCCCACGAAATCCAGCGGCAAGCTCTATCGAACGTGTTTCGGGAGTGAGCGACATCGGTGGAATCACGGCGTTATTGACGCCCGGAAGTCGGCCTTTGCGAATCAAGACCAGATCGCGGAATGGATTGAGGATTACGGAGAAGACAGCGACTTCGTTCGTGTTCGTGTCCGCGGTCTACCCCCTTCCGCGGCCGACTCTCAGTTCATTCCTACCGATCTGGTAGACGCCGCTCAGAAGCGCCAAGCCTTGTCCTTGCCGGATGACCCACTCATTGCAGGCTGCGACCTGTCGTGGGGAGGTGAGGACTACACCACGATTCGCTTCAGACAGGGCTGTGACGCGCGAAGTATTCCAGCCATACGGATACCTGGCGAGCAGACGAGAGACCCTAACACGATGGTGATGAAGCTCTCGGAAGTACTGTCGAGGGACTACAACGGCAAGAAAGTGTCCATGCTGTTCATGGACTCGGCGGGGATCTGCGGGCCTGTGGCCTCACGACTCCGTCAGTTGGGCTTTAAGAACATCATCGAGGTGAACTTCGGCGCACACTCGCTCAATGAGAAGTACGCCTTCATGCGGTCGTATATGTGGGGTCAGATGAAAGAGTGGCTCTCTCGAGGAGCGATCGATAAAGCCGCGGGATTGGAAGAAGACCTGACCGCTCCGGGCTACAAGTTCACGAAGAAGACCGAAATCCTACTCGAGCCGAAGGACAAGATCCGGGAACGCATCGGGCATTCGACCGATGACGGAGACGCCTTGGCTCTGACCTTCGCGCAGCAAGTAGCGCCACTCAAACCCAAGCAACCCGAAAGGCGTGCCGTCGTTACGGCGTGGTCCTGATGGCCAAGCTCACTCCGGAAGACCTCTCCGAACTCGTCGACGAAATCAAGCGCGTTCAGAAGGATTTTGACGACGTGTTGAGCGTCGAACCTAGGATCAAAGCGCCTCTCGATGAGGCTTTATCGGTGGCCGAGCGCCGCCTCCGCAACGTCCAAGAACATCGCGTTTAATGGCCTACACCAAGAAGAAGAAAACCGCAGAGACGGCGGACGAGAAGCTGCTGAAGCGAATCCGTGAGCGCTACGACTACATGGTTGAGGCGTGGAAGCCGATTCGAGATGAAGCGGAAAAAGATCTCATCGCGCAGTCGGTGGACGGACCCTGGCTTTCAACGGAACGCGCCGAGCGAAAGGCCAACAATCGTCCTTGTATTCACCTCGATCAACTGGGGCAGCACTCCAACAATCTTGTCAATGAAGTGCGTTTAAATCCCATATCGATCAAGGTCGAACCGCGCGGAGGCGGGGCAACCAATCCTCAAGCCCTGCTCCGCTCTGAGCGGATACGAGCGATTGAACACGACACGAACGCTAAGGCCGCACGGCAGACGGCGTTTGAAAATGCAGTCACTCGCTCTTACGGAGTGTGGGGTATCACCATTGCCTATCAGTCGTGGGATTCCCGCCGAAGAATCATCAAGTACAGACGGTTTGCCAATCCCGACGCGGTGTTGTGGGATCCGGACTGCCAAGAGGCGGACTGTTCGGACATGGAAGACGCCTTTGTGATCGAGCGGTACTCGCACGAAGAGTTCAAACGGCGGTTCAAGGGCGCGGAAGTGACGAGCTTCGACTCAGACACACGCCTTAAAGCCGCTTCCTGGATTGGCGACCACGACGTACAGGTTGCGGAGTACTGGTATCGGGAAACGGTTGCGCGAACGGTGCTCTTTACCTCCGACGGTAAGCGTTACTTCAAAGACGAGCTCGGTGAAGGCGTCGCGTTAGAAGGCGGCCATCTCACGCTGGGCGACGGTTCGGTATTAGCGATTGTCGAAGAGCGCGACACCGAAGAGGTCAAGATCAAGCAATGCCTGACCAACGGCGTCGAGATCCTGGATGAGACGGATTGGCCCGGGAAGTGGATTCCGATTATCCCGACGATTGGGCGGGAGAAGTACATCCGTGTCGGCGGTAAGGTTCAACGGGTTCTCGAGAGCTACATTCGGCAAGCCATCGCCGGCCAAATGCTCTTTGACTACTACGTGTCCAATGAAGCGGAAGCGGTGGGCCGAGTCCCGAAGATGCCGTACGAAGGCGCGGAAGGCCAATTCGACACCAATACGGATTGGGCGAACATCGGTAAGTCGCCGGTCCCTTACGTCGAGTTCAAGGTTACAACCGAAGCCACTGGCAATCAGGTTTTGCCGATGCCGAGGTACAACGCCTACGAGCCTCCCGTTCAGGCGCTCAATATCGGTAAGGAGGCGGCTAGACGCGCCATTCAGGCCGCCATGGGGAGCTACGGCGCCACTCGACAGGACGACACCAACGTCAAAAGCGGAGTTGCTTTAGAAGAACTCAAGCAACAGTCCGACATGGGCGCGTATCACTTCGTGGACAACTACAAGATCGCCCTTGCGCATGACGGACGGATCGTCAATGACCTCTTGGACGACGTCGAAGGACGAGAACAAATTGAAGTCGGCGTGCGGGATGAGATGGGCGAGCCTCGAATGGTGAAGCTGAATCAGCCCAACGAGAAGGGCGAGATTCAGTCTTACCGTCTCACCGACGAAGACCAGTTTGACGTGACCATTTCGACGGGCAAGAGCTATGAATCCCAACGTGCGGAAGATGCCGAAGTGGCCGATATCCTCATGCAGAACCCCAATACGCTACCCATCGTGGGCGATCTCGCTGTCTTGATGCGAAATCCCGGCCCGCTGGGTACAAAGATGGCCGAACGCCTCAAGGCATTGCATCCTCCGGGGCTTCCTGGCGAAGAACAGGAAGGCCAGCCGCAGATCCCACCCGAAATCATGCAGCAGATTCAGCAGATGGAAGCCGCGCTCAACGACGCCATGCAGCAGCTTGAGCAGCACAAAGCGGGTATTCCCAAACTTCAAGCGGATATGCAGATGAAGATGGCGGAATTGCAGTCGAAAGAGCGTCTCGAACAGCAAAAGCTCGAAGTCGAGATGATGAAGATTCGCGCCGACGTCGCGATTGCGATGGCAAAGAACGAATCCAACGAGTCTCAGACGCTATTGCAGGCCGAAACCGACCGTATCGGTCAGTACATGGACGTCGTTGCGGCTCAGACCTCTCAGAGAAGCCAATTTGACCATGATCGTGAGGCCAGACAGGAGGCTCAAATCAATGGCACGCAAGAAGGGTAAGAAAAAGGGCTGCTGAGCCCTCTCACAATTTGCTGAATCACCGACCCGCCCATCGTGGCGGGTTTTTTGTTGCCTAACTCTCAACCTTCATAGGAGCACCTATGGCTGACGAAGTATTGACCGAGTCGTCAACGGTCACAGCGGTGGCGGAAACCGCAGCTCCGGCTGAAAACACCGACACGTCGAACACTCCGGCAGAATCGACACCTGCCACGCCGAATTCCGAGGCGGACGTTACCGCCAAAAGTGGAGCGGAGTCGGAATCCGCCGAAATTGGTGAACGAGGAAAGGTTCACCCGACTGAAAAGCGCGTCAAGCAGCTCTTGGCGGAAGTCAAAGAGCTAAAAGCGCAGCAGCGGGCGCAAACCTACAGTGGTTTAAACGAGTCTCCGAGAACCGAACTCCCGAAGGCTCCCAATCCCGAAGAATTTACGGATTGGAAGCAGTACGAGAGCGCCAAAGAAGAGCACACGAAAAAGCTCATCGCGGCGGAAGTCGAGCGCGCTGTCATTGCAGACCGTCAGGCACGGGCGCAGGAAGCAGCCAAGCGCGAGATGGCCGAACAGGCTAGGGTTGCTCGGGAAAGCTGGACGAAAAAGGTAGCCGACGCCTCCAAGCGTCATCCTGGGCTCAACGCTCAGGCCACGCTGGAGAAAATTCAGGCGGCGCGGTTTCCGGTCATCGATCAGTTTTTGTTCAACTCGAAAATCGGCGTTGATCTCGCAGTACATCTCGAGAAAGACCCGGAAGCGTTAGAGGCGATCCAGGAAGCGGAGCCGTTTGACGCCTTCCGACGGTTGCACGAAGTCGAAACCACACTCCTCGCTCAAATCAAAGGAATCCCAACAAAAGAAGCTCCCAAACCTCCGTCCACCGTGGCGGGAACGGCATCTCCGCGTGTCGCGAGGCCGATCTGGGAGCGCCGGTACAAATAGGAGTGTTCTAAATGTCTACCTTAAGCACAGGGGCGCTGACCCTGCTCGATTGGGCAAAGGGACTGGATCCGTCGGGGCATACGGCCGATACGGTCGAATTGCTCAACCAGACCAACGAAGTTTTGGACGACATGCAGTGGGTTGAAGGCAATCTTCCCATCGGACATTTGACAACTGTCCGCACGGGACTGCCTTCCGTCGCATGGCGCTTGATGAACGCCGGAGTCACTCCGTCCAAGTCGACCAAAGCGCAGATTACCGAATCGTGCGGCATGCTCGAGGCGTGGTCTGAAGTCGATGTCGAACTGGCCCAGCTCAACGGCGATGTGAAGAAGTTCCGCCACAGTGAAGCCTTGAGTTTCATTGAGGCGATGAATCAGGAGTTTGTCGGGACTCTGTTCTACGGCAACTCCGGCACGGCTCCGCAGGAGTTCACGGGACTCGCTCCGCGTTACGCCTCCACTTCGGCCGGCAACGGCGCGAACATCATCTCCGGTGGTGGGTCCGACTCGGATCTCTCCTCCATCTGGCTCATCAATTGGGGCGACGGTAAGGTCAAGGGCATCTTCCCGAAGGGCTCCAAGGCCGGAATCTCCAATGACGACTTCGGTCAGGAGACCGCCGAAACCACAGCGGGTATCGGTGGGACTCGTCTCCGTGTCTATCGTGAGCGGTTTGTCTGGAAAGCCGGAATTGCTCTCGAAGACTGGCGTCAGGTTGTCCGAATCGCCAACATCGACATCTCGAACCTCGTGGCGAAGTCTTCAGCCGCCGACCTCATCGAACTGATGATTAAGGCCATCTGGAGAATCCCACAGGGTTCACTGAAGTCCGGCTCTCCGGCCTTCTACATGAACCGCTCTTGCGGTCAGATGTTGGATATTCAACGTCGTGACGATGTGATCTCCGGTGGCGGTCTGACCTACGAGACCGTTGACGGAAAGATGGTCAAGAAGTTCCGCGGAATCCCTATCCGCATTGTGGACCAGCTCACACAGGCCGAATCGGCCATCAGCTAACGCGCAACAACAAAGGAGAAAAATCATGTTCGTAGATGCATTGCTTCGACTGTCGAGCGCGCAGGCTTTTACAACGGATGCCGTTTCGACCAACACGATTGATTTAGGGGACGCCACCGTCAAGCGGCGCATCGGAACCGGAGAACCGCTCTGCGGAGTGGTCACGGTCACCGTTGCAGGCGCTGGCGCGGGAGTGTACGAGTTCCAGATCATCGAATCGGCGGCGGAAAACCTTGGCTCGGCAACCGTTGTAGGAACCACGGGTTCCTTGGCGGAAGCGTCGGTAGCTGCTGGCGCCATTCACATCATCCCGATTGCTCCGGGACGTCCGACGTTGCGCTATCTGGGCGCGAACTTCAACAACGTCTCCGGAACTACAGGCGTGACGGCGAACATCGACATCATGCCGATGAGTGAAGCGCAGAGCTTCATTGCCTACGCGAAGAACTACACCATCAGCTAGTTCCGTTCCTGTTTCTCACTCATTCACAAGCGGGGTCGCTTTCATCTGGGGCGACTCCGCTTCTTTTTTGAGGATCACCTAAATGCCAACAGTGTCGAGTTCCTTCGAGGCCAGTGGAGTCAGCCTGGCTCTACAGGTACGCCCCGGCGAATCCCTTAGCTATACGCTCTCGATGGATGGGGCAGACGAGGGAATCGCCACTGTTTTCCTTCAATCCACCGAGAACTATCAGACGTGGCGCTTAGAACGCACCACGGCGGGCGACGACATCACGTTCACGGGCACCGTAGCCGCGCCTCTGGTTACCGCTATCGGTAGCGGGACCATCGTCAATGAGACGAACACTCCGCGGTTTTACCGTTGGGCGTGTCGCGATTTCGACGCTGAGTCCGAGATCACCGAGGAAGAATCCGACCCGATTCTCTACACCCTGGTCAACGGGATTGACACGATTGAATCGCCGTTAAAGAGCGCGGAGCTGAAGGGCGGCGTCATTGCGAATCAAGACGGAACCACGCTCTTTCAAGTTGATGAAGACGGCGTTCAGGTTCTCCGCAGGGCCGATCAAAAGCTCATTGTGAACGCGGCGGTACTCGCAAAAGTCGGCGCAGGTTCAGGGTTCGTGGTTGCGGCAGCCGATGACGTGGCTCTGGTCACGTGTCCGGCGTCTCAGGCCGCGGCCACTCTCGTTATCCCGATTCCGGCTCTCAAAGTCGGTTCGATCATTACCGGATTCCATCTCATCGGACAGATTGAGAGCGCGGGAAATGCCGTCACGGTCGATGCCGACCTCCGTAAACAAACCGCAGCTGCGGCCGATGTTGCAGACGCCTCTGTTGGGGCGATCACTCAACTCTCGGTCATTGCCGACACTGCCATGAGCGCGACGAACACGCGCAAAGCCTCTCTCTCCGAGACGGTGGGAGCCGATGAGACGTTTTACGTCCTCATCACGGCCACCACGCTCGGTTCTACCGATATCGCCCTACAGGGCGTTGCCATCGAATACACCGAAATCTAAGGAGATTCCCATGTCCGAAGACACGATTAGAGTCCGCGCCACGCAGGACGGACATTACCCCGACAAAGTACACGATGGGCTCGACTGGAAACGTCGACGACCGGGCGATGTATTCACGCTGTTTGCTCGGGAGATCCCGACGATCAACGTCACTACCCAGCAGATTGAGCGCGACCCGGTGACGAATCAGCCCATCATGAAGCATCTGTCCGCTCAAGATCAGTTCTCCCATAACTGGATGGAGCGCGTTGACGATTACGTGCCTGAATCCATCACGAGCGCCCAGGAAGCCATTGAGAAGGCGAACGCCGAGAAGAACGGGAGAGTATCCCGTCGGATGGTGTCCTAGTGTACGCGGTCACGAGAACGGCCTCGATCACACGGCCGGACGATACCACCCAATACGCGGCCAACGACGTCATTACCACGGCAACCACGGCGTCTACTCTCGATTTCGCCTTGTGCAATCGGTTCACGGGTGGTGGGTACATGATCGTGAGCGCCATTCTCGAGGACAGCGCGGCGCCCTCTACCAAGATCGACGCGGACCTGTGGTTATTCTCCGCAGATATCACGGATCTTGACGCGGATAACGCGCCATTTACCCCGACCGACGCTCAGATGGAAACGGTTGTGGGGCGAATCGCGTTTCCAGTGGCTAGTTTCGTCATGGGCGCAACGGATACCAACGGCGCCATTCAAGTCCTAAACCTCAACATCGTGGCTTCCGCCAACACGCTCTATGGAGTGCTCGTGGCGAGAAACACATACACCCCGGTCGGACTCGAGAAGTTCACCGTCACACTCGGCATCGTTCAGTACTAACTTGTCAAAAATACTGCTGCCATATCGGTCGCGGCGCACGCTGCCAACGCCGCCTCCTGCTCCTCCAGCGGGTGGAGCCTTTGCCGATGACGTGGCCTATCTCCATTCCATCGGAGCGTTAGAAGGGGCTTACGGCTTCGACTCGACCGCGGATCTGGGCGACTACCCCGGCGATCCGGCGATTCAGTTCAAGTACGCATGGGATGCAGGCGTGCCGGCCCTCAATTCCGCCATGGTTGGCGCGGGTTTCTCCAACCACGCCATTACCAACGCCCGATCATCCACTCAAGGCAACGCCACGGCCTATCTGTGGGACGGGACGACGTATAAGCCGGAGTGCGACGGTGTCATCTATCGCTCGGCGGGCGGTGGCTCGGGCTCTCTGCGTGTGTACTTCCCCGGACTCTCCGACGCCAAAGTCGGCGGCTACTTCACTCTCCCCAATCGAGGAATTCTTAAAGACACATACGGGGAAGGCGACTACATCGGCCCGAATCACTGGAATCACGGCGTCTGTTATTGGCGGTTCTGGTATCGCACCGAGAACATGAATCAGGACTATAACGGCGCCGCTGAAGGCGGCGCGCGGAAAGTCCTCTTCATCTACGGCAACGCCCCCGGTGGTCGAAACTCCGGCGCTTTGGAACTGATCATCAATTGCATCATGTCCAAAGAGCACATCATGGGCGCTTACAACGGCACGACGTTGGGCTCTCAGCCTTTTGAGAGAACCATTGCCGGTCAGTTGTACATGCAGGATGCCTCTCTTTGCCCTTATGCCGGTGGGCCTTCCTACGATGTCAACGGCGGTCTCTACGATTCTCCTCCATGCGGAAGGCTGACCGACGGCGTCTGGCACGAAATCGTTGTCGAAGCCAGAACAAGAGCCGTTGCGTACAACTGCACGCTCAATGGGCTCACGCTTGTCGATGCATGGGGAACGGGAGTCTTTCTCGCGGAGAACGTCGGCCACGATTGCTACCTCGCGCGTAACGACGGAAGCGGACACGCGGGCTATGGAACGATCGCGAGCCGCACGAACGCGAACCAGTTAGTTCTGGAGAGTGACGTCGACACCATCCTTGAAGATGCGGATGGCGGCGACTATTGGACGGGCCTTGAAGTCACGATCTCCAACTACTCGAACACCTACGTTCAAGCGTGGCTGAACGGTGTGCGGATGTTCCGGTGGCCGTTCATGTCGGCCATGTGGAAGCGGCCGGGAGACGAATCTGTCCACGGGAACGGGTGGGGGCAGTGGCAGTTCCAACCGCATTCGACCAACAAGAATGCTTCGGTCGCTCACTCCACCGGCGTTGTCTATCTCGACGACTTCATCATCTCGAATCAACCACAGAGACGCGAGAGCGTACCGAACCGTTTTGAAGCGTTAGGTGAAAGCCTTTCCGCTCAGCAGTGGGCCGAGATCACCGACGCGGAAAACTTCTATCCTGGACCTCAAGGGCCGGATGGCCTAGTCCACGGCGAGACGAGCGGCGCCAACGTCCTCGCTCAAAAAGGTCAGCTGACCAAGAGCCATCTGGAATTCTGCTTCAAGGCCGTATGGGACACGCTCGGAAAGAGAATGATCTGTCAGAGCGGGGCGGATACGCCTCCGGCCTCCACGCAGACGCGCTTCATCTCCTACAACTCGATTGCTCATTCGTTTCATTACCTGCCGCTCTGCCCGGACTTTCTAAATAACGCCTTTATTGGTCATGGCTACGGACGAAACGCCGCTTACGACGGTCGCTATTGGCTCGCGATGTATCAGGGCGGCTATATCGTCGAGATGGATCTGGCGACCTACGAGTACACGACCTTACCGCTCGACGCGGGAATTGGCGGGTCGTCGATCGCTACGGCAATCGAGTACTTTCCGGAACGCAACAGCCTAGTCCGATTCAGCGGGCAAGACAATCTCTTAAGAGAGCTCGTCGACGGCTCTGGTACGTGGACAACGCTGCAAAACGGCGGCATGACCACCGTCGGTCCATACGCGAACTTCTGCCTGTACGACCACGTCAACCACGTCATGTTGTTCGGCGGCGGCAACAACTCCTCGAACTTCACCGACGCCAAAAAGTGCTGGAAGGTCAACGCAGCCGGAACTGTCACGCGATTAGCGGACTGCCCGGTCATGCTCACCGTCACCAACGTCAACGGTGGATCCATCCCAGTTATTGACCCTATCAGCGGGAAGCTCCTTGCCTTCGACGGCACGAGCATTTACGTCCTCGATATCAACAACGGACCGACGGGCACTTGGACAGAGGTCGCGATGAATTCCGGGCATCTCTGGCAAGAGGTGGGATGGAACTCGTCGGGATTGCCGGTCTACGACATGGTCGCCTGTCCCATTCCAGAGTACGGAATCATCGCATTTTGGAGCTTCTTCCGTTGGGACCATCGTTCATGGTTCTACGTCCTGAAAGGCGGTTTCTAAATGGCAATCGGCAAAGGAACCGCAGCTTCCGACAAGTTCGGCGCGGAGAACAACCCGACGCTGAACGTCACGGTTCCATCTTCATCGGATCGAATCTTGATCGTGTTCGCCTACTGCGCGACGGGTTCCGGTGAGCCGACATTCTCCGCAACCTACAACGGAGACGCACTCACCAATATCGACTCGCTCGTCATGAGCGGCACGAGCCACGTTGTTTTTCTCGCAAAGCTCCTTAATCCAGATACTGGCACGAATTCACTGGCGGTCACGATTGGTGGGGCGGCGGCGGTCTATAGCGGCATCTTCGCCCAAGCGTTCTACAACGTCGATGTAGGCGGAACGCCTCACGGGACAGCGGCGAAGCAGTATGTCGGCGGTACGACCAACGCGCTCGATATCGCGTCCGCCGTGGGCGATTTGGTTGTCGGCGGCGCCGCTGGACATTTGTTAGCGGGTGGATCACGAACCGTCACAGCCGACGCGGGGCAGACGTCGGAAGCCGAGCAAGAGAACATCGGAACGACGGTATCCGCGGCGGATATGTCGACCAAGGCAGGAGAAGCGACAGACACCACCCTGACCTGGGTCTTCGATTCCTCGATGGATACGGGCGCTATCGGTGTCGCGCTGAAAGAAGTCGCTGCCGCCGGCCCGACCATTACCGATATCACTCCGGACAACGCCGACGCGGACGATACAACGCCCATCGTGATTACAGGGTCAGGCTTCTCCGTCGAGTTTATGGGCGGGGATGCGGTTCTCGATTGCTCCGATGCGGAAGTGAGTTTTACGAGCGTCGTGGTCAACAGCGACACCGAGATTGAAGCGGATCTCGTCGCGACCTCTTCCGCGACTCCGGGAGCCTGCACGATCACGGTTGAAACCGACAACGGAGAGTCGGCGGGATTTCCCTTCACGATCAACAGCGCCGCCGCGGCGCCCATTGTTACCAGTATCACCCCGGATGAGTACACACGAAATCCCAGCTTAACGGGAACGGTCAACATCGAATGCGCTCTCGTGGGGACGGGCTTAGACGGAGCCTCTCCGACGTTCAATCTGCCTGCGGGGTGGTCGTTTACCGGCTTCTCTGCGGCGGGTGGTGGTCTCTCTGCCGACGTCACCTTAATCATCCCGATCGACGAAACCGCGGCCGCTTACGACGACCTGACCTTTGAGACCGACGACGGCGTCTCGAACACTTTCACATTTACGGTAGTCGAGCCATCTGCGGGTGGCGCGGGCGGCGGCATTTTCGCCTCACACATTTTTGGAGAGTAGAAATCATGTGGTGTGGACAGCTTCTCATTAACGACGTCTTTACATTTACTGCCGCCACGCATGACGCGACCGGAGAGCAAACCGACGCCGATTCGGTACCTTCCTACCGCGTCTATGAGGATGAAACGGGAACGCCGATCCTGACGGGCAACATGGCGAAGCTCGACGACGCCGGAACCACGGGTTTCTATAGCGAGCAAATCACCCTCTCGACTGGCAACGGCTTTGAAGTGGGGAAGTTCTATACCGCCAAGATCCTCGGAATCGTGGATGGGATCACCGGAAACACCCTGCGCTGCTGGCAGGTCATCGACGCCATCGCGACCGCAGACCTCCCTGCGATTGACGGAAGTGGCTACGTCCGCTTGCAGGCGACGACTCACACGGGCGCCGTCATTCCGACGGTCTCCACGCTCACCGGACACACGGCCCAGACCGGCGACAGTTTCGCGCGAATCGGCGCTCCGGTTGGAGCGTCCATCAGTGCCGACGTGGCAGCAGTCAAAGCTCAGACGGCAGCCATTGAAGTCGACACGACGGCTATCGAAGTCGATACACAGGACATTCAGGGCCGGATTCCAGCGGCTCTTTCGAGCGGTCGAATCTCGGCAGAATCGACCCTGACCTCTGGCGCGCAGACCACCTTAGTCGCGGCGGTGGCGGGCGAGCTTCATCTCAAGAAAAACACAGCCGGCCAGCGGTGCACGTTCTTTATGCGAGACGCCACCAACGCTCAGGCCGGAGTGACGGGATTGACCCTCACGGTTCAGCGGTCAATTGACGGCGCGGCGTTTGAATCCGCAACGGGTTCCGCCACTCAGATCGGAAGCGGTTTCTATACCTTTGCGCTCTCTCAGGCCGACACCAACGGCGACCACGTCATCTATAAGGCGACCGGAGCGGGAGCCATCATGGCCTGGAGAGAAGCCTACACCCACGCATGATTATCGGGGACGCGGCGCTACTGGCGGGTGACGGCGACCTTCTCCTACTTCTCGAGGAAGAAGACGAAGGCGGCGGTGGAGACGTTGGCGGCATCACGATTGAACTCGTCTCCTGGATCACGCGCGAAATCACCCTCAACTCGGAAGTCACTCAAACCGGCTCTGGCACCGGAGGCGTTATGCAGTTCTGTCAATTAGACGATGTCGGCGTCACCATCCGCGTTCTATTGAAGGAAAACGGCGCGGCGCTCGATATCTCTTCCGTTACCGCAAAACAGATTCAACTGATTGCGCCAAGTGGAACAGTGAAGCTGAAAACGGCAGCTTTCGAGACGGACGGCTCCGACGGCGTGTTGACCTACGTGACGATTGCGGACGATCTGGACGAGCGCGGAACCTGGCTCGCCCGACCTCTCATCACATACTCCGGTGGCTTCAACGGTCGCGGCAACCCTGCCTATTTTGAGGTTCAATGATCTTTAACGGATTCGTCGGGCCAACGTATGAGAATCACTCGCTCAACGTCGACGCCCAACGGTGCATCAACTGGTATCCGGAGTTAGTCGAAAGCGGCACGGGAAAGAGTCGCTACGCCTACCATCCGACGCCGGGGTTTACGCAGGTCGTTGATACCGAAGAGACGCTGCGTGGTCTGTTTGTCGTGCGGCCGGAGCCGATATCTGACCTTGGCGCGCTCCCATACCTGGACCGCTTGTTTTCCACTCACGATGGCCGGCTGGTGGAGTTCACGGATCCCTTTGATACGGGAACGCTCACCATGACCGACCGTGGTGAATTCCCAACGCCCGGAGGCACTGGCGACCCGGTCACCTTCGCAAGCAACGGCCAAGAACTCATCATGTCGAACAAGGAGGGCGAGGTCTATCTCTTCGACCTCACGTCCCACGTTCTGAGCGGCCCGATCTCCAATGTCACCGGCTGGCTATTAGGTTTTATCGACGGGTTCTTTGTCGCGGCGAACTCCACTCAGTTCCAAATATCAGGCCTTTACGACGGCTCCACCTGGAATCCTCTGGACTTTGCGACTCCAGAATCCAGTCCGGACGGTATTACGGACATGCTCATCGATCACGGCGAAATTGTGATTGGTGGAGTCAATACGATCCAGTTCTGGAGAAACACGGGAGCGGCCGATTTCCCATTTGCTCCGGTGCACACGGTTGAATACGGCGTGCTGCAAGGGACGATGAAACGCCAAGACAACTCGGTGTTCTTTGTCGGCAGTGATGACCGAGGCGGTTTCGCGGTCTATCGGCTTAACGGGTATCAGCCGCAACGCATTTCCACTCATGCGATTGAAGAGCGAATCTCGCAGCCGGGACGCCCCTTTAAAGGGCGCGCGTTCACATACTCCGAGCGCGGGCACTCATTCTATGTTCTCGTCAACGTGTCACGACTCGGGGCGAGCGCGGATGAAACCTCGCTGGTCTACGACTGTGCTACCCAGCTATGGCATGAACGCGGAACGCATATTGGCGGTGACTCGTTTGAATTTGAGCTGAGTTCGACCGGAGTGATTGAAGCGCAGACTGGCTTTCAGTCACTGCCTGTATTGGATCACGTCTTTGCCTTCGGGAAGCACCTGGTGAATCCGTTCAACGGCGGACTGTGTGAGATGAGCAATGATGCCTATGAGGACGAACTGCTCATGGCGACAGTCGTCAACCCTCAGAAGCGCATTGTCCGGTTACGTCGTGGCCCCTACCTCACGAACGAGCGAAAGCGTGTCCTGTTTCAAAGGATGGAATTGGACATTGAAACCGGAGAGGGGAACGACAACGACCCCGAACCGGAAGTGCGCTTGAGATGGAGCGACAACGGCGGGAAGACATACGGAAACTACGTCACGGCAAGGTTGGGTCGAGAAGGCGAGTATGACCACGATGTGGTCTTTCATCGGCTGGGCTCTGGTAGCAATCGAGTCTTCGAGGTCTCAACCATCGCCAAGACAAAAGTCTCCATAGCGAACGCCTACATCGAAGTGAAGGCGGCGCGCCACTAATGGCAGTCCGAAGAGTAAGAGACCTGAAGGCTCCGATTGACACGCCTTTGCCGGAGATTCCGGCAAGCTCTCGTCCGTGGTCGGAGTATTTCACGGAGCATGTAGTACGGACCAAGACGCTCGAGAATGCCACTCAGATTTACGAGACCACGACCACCAATAACACCATTACCACCCTTGCAACCCTGGAATGTCCCGCGTCCACGACATTCGTCATTCAAGGAGTAGTGGTCGCTCGGCGGACGGGTGGCTCGGCGGGTAGTGCCGAAGACGGCGCAGGTTACGAAATCTTCGCGGTGTGTAAGAACACGGCAGGGACAGCGGCCTTAATCGGCTCCACGGTGTCTCCGGCTCATGAGAGCAACTCAAATCTTGCTGTAGCGTTTTCGGTCACAGGTTCTACGGTTCTTCTGAGAGTCACCGGCGACACCAATAACGACTATTCGTGGCGGGCTGTGTTCCGCACAGTCTCCGTCTCCTCCGTATAAAACAAAATGCCAACTGGACAAGCGATCGTCAGCGGCGCGCTGGAAGAAATCGGCGTGATCGGGGCGGGCCAGACTGCCTCTCACAACCTCTATTCTTCTGGGCTCGCGCGGCTCAATCGAATGCTCGATACCTGGCGGACGGTGAAGCGGTACGTCTACATGACCCAGCACGCTTCCTATACGTTCGGAGTGTCGCAACAGTCGTACTTGATTGGCCCGAGCGATGATGCGGACTTTGACGCCGAGCGGCCCGCGTTCATCGACAAGGCGAACCTGATAAGGGTGTCCGCCACTCCCGACGAACACATTCCGCTCCAGATCATCGAAGTCGAGGACTATTCGCAGATTCGGCAGCCCGCTACTTCTGCAGCAGAACCCTACGCGCTCTACTGGCAAGCCTCGGCGCCCGACGTGACGCTCTATCCGTTTCCGTACCCGACAACGACGACGAACAAGCTCGAACTCTACACGCGAAAGCGACTCGAGTCCTTCACGTTGGAAGGCCCGGTGAATCTACCCGACGGCTACGAGAACGCGCTCGTTCTGAGTCTTGCGGAAGCCATCTGTCCGGCGTATGGAGTGGATCCGTCGATGGAGCTGAAGGATCAGGCCAGACACGCTCGAGCGGCGATTGCTTCTCTCAATTCCAAGCCCCCTCGTCTTAACGGAGATACCGGACTCGCAGGGATCTCCCGCTCTCAACTGGAGAGACCATGCCATTAAATCTATCAGTCGGTGATCTGTTGGCGTTTGTCGGCATTCCGGCCGCTACGGGACTCGCAAGCACGCTGATTAGCAACAGCGCGGCAAATAACGCGGTGAATGCCCAGACTCAGGCCAACACTCAGGCGTCCGCGCTTCAGGCGCAAACCGCTCGAGACGCTCTCGGCTTTCAGCAGCAGGTCTACAACGACCAGCTTCAACTGAGTCTCCCGGCATGGCAGAGAGGCGAAGTCGCGGGCCAGAATCTCTCCCGTTTAACCGGGATGGGCGGGCCTGTCCAGACGCCTCAATTCCGCTCGAATGTGCAGCCCGTGAATACCGCGACGGGAGCGGCGGGAATAACGAACTACGCCCCGAACTACCCTCAGCAGCCGCAACAGGGCGGCGGCGGTGGACTCAGAACGGCGGCGAACATCGCAGGATTGGGAGCCACGGGGCTCGGTATCGCGAACACCTTTGGATTGTTCGGCGGTGGAGCGGGCGCCGGCGCTCTAAGTGGTCTCGGTGGCGCACTCGGCGGCGCGATTCCTCTAGGGTCTTCCACCATCACAGCGGCGGGTTCCGTGGTTCCGACCATTCCCGGAATGACAATCGGCGGCGTTGGTGGCGGAGGTGGGCTCGGTGGAGCGATTACGGGTCTTGCCACGAATCCTTGGACTCTTCCGGTAGCCGGAGCTTTGGCGGGTGGCGCGGCCTGGCTCAAGTCTCAAGCTCATCACGAAGCCAACTGGCTCGGCGAGAACCTGGAGCGGCCCTTTACCTCTTCGGTGGTCAACATCCACGACTCGTTCTTCCGAGACGCCGGGAACGGAACTCTGACATACGACCAAGCCGTGATGATGCGCAACGCACTCGCGCAGAACTGGACGCAGTTCAAACAGCGATTGCAGGAGTACTCCGGCAAGGGTAGTGACGAACAGAGAGTCGCCGGTCAGGCGCTCTCCGGCATCCAAAAGAACTGGGGGCAAGACCTCTCGACGATTACCAGCCAGATGGATCAGGTGATTGCGCGGTTAGCGCCTCAGCAGCAGACACAGCAGCCGATGACCATGCAAGCCCCCACGGCGACCAATACGAACTTCATGTCTCAACTCGATCAGGTGGCATCGAAATACATGCCGCAGAGGGCATTTTAATGTCACGAGTCCCGGATTCGCCACTCGTCGTCAAGCTGGAGAATGAACTCTATGAACTCCAGAGCATCGCAGCCGCAGAGCGCACACCGGAACAGAGAGCGCGAATCACGGAGCTTTTTGAAGAGATTTACGCGGCCAAGCAAAACGTCGAAACCGGCATTGACGAAGACGGACTCTATCGGCCTGTAAGAGAGAACGTCGATACAAGCCTCTATTACGGATTGGCTCCGGGCACGCTTGGCGCGACTCAGGTGGGAACCTCCAGACCGGATGGCTACAAGCCGTATGCGAATTCGGCGGGCGAGCTCGTCGGCTACGCTCCGGCAGACACGAATCCGCTGACCTATCAGAACACGATCGGATTGTCGGACTACCGTCAACAGCAGCCCATGACGGCCACAGCAGCGGCGGGAATGACGCCGACGACCACAACCGATCCAGCATCCAACGTGCAGCAGTCGACCATCCCACAGGAACCCGGCGCGCCGACGGATCCAAACGCTCCGATGATTACCATTCGGATGCCCGATGGTTCCACGCGGAACTTCAGCGCGATTACTCCCGACATGGACTTTGCTTTGAGAGCGGGCGGGGTTCCGATCATCAACGGGCAGCCTGCCGAAGTGATAGCGAACGTCAACGGCGGGTATTTGTTCAAACCTCAAGGTGAGCAAATCGGACTCCCGATCAACGTCTTTCTCGGACAGCCGATGTCCGAAGAACAGCGTCAGGCGCTCTTTACCTATTACCAACAGCCGACTACTCAGAACCCTGCGGTCCCTGGCACGACTCCGACAACCGGAACCACGCCGACTACGGGAACGACGCAGACGCCCACAACGCAGACCACGGGTGGAAACGGCTCACTCTCCGTGAGAATGCCGGATGGCGCCATACGCACCTTTACGGGTGAAGTGTGGACGCAGCCGGGACTCGATCAGGCTCTACGCTCAGGAGGTGTTCCGCTCGACTCTCAAGGTCGTCCGGTTCAAGTGACCTCCAACGTCAATGGCGGTTACCTCTTCAACGGGCAGCCGATTAACCAGTTTATGGGTTCCGGTCTTCAGCCTGGTCAGCAGAGCGCGCTAGACGCCTTCTTTCAGTTTGGCACGAATACCACAGGCCAAGCGCAAACCGGCGCGCGCTATCCGATATCAGGACCGACGGGCGATCCTGTTCTCGACAGTCCCTTACTCGCGGCGTTCCCTTATGACTTCGCGTTCAGCGCCTCGCAAGCCCAACAGGATCCGTCCATGGCGTTCCGAAGGGCCGAAGGCCAGCGGGCGGTCGAGAACAGCGGCTCCGCAAGGGGTATGACGCTATCGGGCTCACAGTTCAAAGCCTTGGAGCGGTACGGTCAAGAGTTCGCCTCCACCGAGTATCAGAACTCGTACAACCGAGCGCGTAGTGAATACGATCTCGCTTACAACAAGTTCAACAACGACCAAGCCAACCGCTTTAACCGGATTGCCTCGATTGCGGGACTCTCTCCGGTAGCCGCGGGCCAACTCGGAACGGCCAGCCAGAACTACGGGAACAACGCCTCGAATATCACGCTGAATCTGGGCAACCAGCAGGCGGGCAATCTTCAGAATGCGGCGAACTCTCGAGCCACAGGCTACGTCACGAATGCGGGCAACTATTCGGACTTCATCAATAACGCCGCGGGCGGTTTCTCGAGCTACGCGCAAATGAAAGCAATGGGGTTGATCTAATGGCGACCGATCCGAACATTATTGCGCTAGCCCGACGACAGCAACCGGCGTTCAATCCCATCAACAGCGTCAGCCAGTTGATGCAGTTGAAGGGGATGCAGCAGCAGAACGAAATCGGTCAAATGCAGCTGGAGGACGTGAGACAGGCGCGACTGGATCGTCCGAGATTGCAAGCCGAGGCTGATGAGAAAGCCAAGCTGGAGCGAGCGCAGGCTGGCTTGAAAATGTTCGGTGGCATGGCTGCTGGGATCAAAGGCTTACCTCCTGAACAACGTGGGCAAGCCTGGCAGGCGGCCATTCAGATGCTCGGCATTTCCGGCTATGGCGAACTCGCCCAAAAGCTCACCGAAGCACAGCCTGACGACGCAACTCTGACGGCTCTTATCGGCACAGTCCGCACGGCAGAACAGCAGATGGCGGAAAACTTTGCGCGTCAGCAGTACGACGACGCGGCGCCGAAAAGAGCGGCGGACCTTGCCGGCACTCAGGCGGGTACAGCCAAGACCGAGGCCGACGTTGTTGCGGCAAATGTGAAGCTTATTCAGGACAATCTGGGCTCGGCCACAAACCAAAACCAGTGGACGGCGGCGCTTTCATTCCTCCGTCGGCGACTACCGGAAGAACTCGTCGCGGAACTCCCGACGGAATTCTCTCAGGAAAACGCGGATTACTATGCAGGCCTGGAGGCGGTATTAGAGCGCCGGAAACAGAACGAAGTGGAGCGCGCCAACCTTGTCGACGAGGCACAGGGCGCTCAAGCCTTGGCTCTCACGCGGCGCGGTCAGGACATGGCGCAAGCTCGAGCGACGGCAGGCGGCACTGACGATCAGAGCCTCGCGAACCTTGCGGAGATGGTGATCGGCAATCCGGACATACTGAAAGACATGACTCCCACGCAGCGCGGTCAGGTTCTACAGACAATTGCGAATTCAGGTCAAGGGAGTCGGCTTGCCAATCAAAAGACAGCCGCCTTGCGAGATATTCTGGATTCGGCGTGGAACTCCATCCAGACACTTAAGACGCATGAAGGCCGTAGTGGCGCCGTGGGCGCTAAAGGGTTCTACAGTTTATTTGGGGCACTGGATCAGCCGATGTCAGGCACGCCGGCGCGCGCCTACGCTGAATTTGTCGATACGCTCAAAGCGCAATTGTCGCTTCCCAAGTTGCAGTTCTTGCGCGGTCTGGGTTCAATGTCTGACCGAGAATTCAGCGCCATTCAGTCAGCCGTTACCGCTCTCGACCGCTCCATGCCGGAGGGCGACTTTATGAAGGAACTTCTCGTAATCGAGAAGAATCTCCAGAACACGCGCAATGCAATGGCGACTCCGGAAACATATCAGCGTGAAATGATGCGGGGCGAGTCCTCTGGAGAGATTCGCGTTATCTCGCCTGATGGGAAGGCGGGAACAATACCGGCAGCCGATTGGATTCAAGCGCAGCGTGAGGGTTTCAGGCGGCAGTAGCGGTTAGTCGGCCCAGCGGGACGCAACCATTTTGCGGCGGTGGCGTCGACCGACAACGTATCGGCCTGCGGCCCAGATGGCGACAGGCAATAGTATGGCGGCAAGCGCGCCGGCCCACTCTTCAGGGCTCGTAAAGCCGACGCCGATATACGTGAGGATTAGGATGGCGATGGCCCACACATGCCATAAACGTCGAAGCATTCGCTCACTATAACCCACGACCAACTAAAGGAAAATAAATCTTGGCTCAAGTCAGGTTCACACCAGACGAGGCGCCCGCGCCTTCGCGTGTTCGCTTCCGGCCGGATGATGCCGGCGGCGATCCGTCAGGGCGGGCAACGGTGGCTCCGGCAATGCCTGTTCAGGAATTCGTCGTGGGCGCGCTGGAGGGTGTTGGGATCGATCCGGCAAGCCCGATCCTTGGAACGGCTCGGAACCTCTGGGATGCGGGAAAGACGCTGCTAACCACGGATCCACGCGAAACCGTTCCGGCCATCCTGAAAGAGATTGTCATGGCTCCGGTAAGAGCGGGCCGAGAGATGGTTGAGGGCACACTTGAAGGCGACGTTAACAAAGTGGCTCATGGAACCGGGGCGCTCGCCGGAATGGTGGGATCCGTCCTGGCGCCAACGCCAAAAGGCCAGCAGGCGATTGTGAGAGGCGCTCGGGCGACGGGAGCCGCTGGTGAGCGCGCCGTTGTCCGAAGCGGGCAAGCCGCGAAGGCAGTAGCCGCGAAAGGCGCAGAGGTCGCGCTTGGCCGTCCGAGTACGCCAGTCCGGGCGATGGTTCAGGCGATCAAGCCAAAGAATTCTAACGTCGGGTTCGCTGATGACCTCTTGCGGGCCATGCCGGAAGTCAAGGCGGTCGAGTCTCAACTCGGCCACGCGATCAGCGGTCTTGATGACCTTCAGGCGGCGATTCCTTTAGCGAAGCAAGCGGTCCGGGCGCAGTACGACGCGGTCGCGGGACCACAGCGCCTTCGGCAGATTTCCGGTGATTCCGTTGCTCAGGCGATTGAGTCCACTATCCCGGCCAAGGTGAGGCTTCAGGATCCGGCCCGCGCTGCGGAGGTCGCCAATCAGGCTAAGACCTATCGGCAAGCATTCTCCCTTGAAACCTTAGAAGAGTTCCTTTCGACGACCAACGCACAGCTCGACGCCTACTATGCGAAGTTTCCGGCCGCGCGGAATGTCGCCAAGCGGGCTAATCCGGAAACAGCAGCACTTGTCGCGGAGGCCGGCGCTCTCCGAAAGCTCATCTATAACTCGTTCGATATTGAAGGCGGCGGCAGTGGACCGCGGGA
>Ga0315912_10000857_pt1 | contig 44234 bp, 29 predicted proteins | sample VfabasoilMG_FD_204469 | JGI IMG/M metagenome (GOLD analysis project Ga0315912, IMG submission 204469) | Garden soil microbial communities collected in Santa Monica, California, United States - V. faba soil | ecosystem: Environmental > Terrestrial > Soil > Garden | place: USA: California... | reverse complement strand
GCGACGCACATCATCAAGCCGCTCATGGCGCTCAAAGACGCCACGGATCGCATCATTGCTGGAGAAGCTGGCGTGCGTGTGGATGTCCAGAGCAACGATGAACTGCATGACCTTGCGGTGGCCTTCAACGGCATGCAAGCCGCCAACGAAGACGCGATGCGCAAACTGAGCGAAGCCATGGAAGCGGCGCTCGAGGCGTCCCGGCTCAAGAGCGAGTTTTTGGCAAACATGAGCCATGAAATTCGCACGCCTATGAACGGTGTAATTGGCATGATTCGGCTCATCTTGCGCATGCCGCTGGAAGGAAAATTGCGGCGCTACGCTGAGACCGTCGATGTGTCGGCGAGCGCACTCATGACCATCATCAATGACATTCTCGATTTCTCGAAAATGGAGGCAGGCAAGTACGAGATCCAGACTGCCCCGTTCGACCCCGGGACTGTACTGCAAGAGGTGGCAGAGTTGTTGTCTGGTCGTTCGCACGACAAGGGGATTGAGCTGGTCTACCGACGTGACCCGCGCGTACCGCAATTGGTGTCGGGTGATCCGGATCGTTACCGCCAGGTTTTGAACAACCTTTTGGGGAACGCCATCAAGTTCACGGATGAAGGAGAGATCTTCGTTGAACAGACCATTGAACAGGAGGATGAGGAGTCCTTTCTCATTCGCACCTTGGTGCAAGACACCGGCTCTGGAATTGCCAAGGAAGATACGAGCAAATTATTCAACGCGTTTTCGCAGGTGGATGGGTCCATGGTCCGGCGCCACGGTGGGACTGGGCTAGGGCTAGCCATTTCGAAGCGACTTGCTGAGATGATGGGCGGGGAAATTGGTGTCTCCAGTGAACTGGGTATCGGCAGTCGTTTTTGGTTTACCGTTCGCGTTGGACGATCGGCAGCGAAGAAGGGCGGCGAGGTTTGGTCCTTCCCTGAAGGTCGCCGGGCGCTGGTCGTCGAGGGCAGTCGTCGTTGGTCGCACATCATCGAAGAACATCTCCTGGCTTGGGGGCTCGAGTGCGATGTATTTCAGAGCGGACGCATTGCGCTGGAACGTTTGAGTGAGTCGGGCGCCAAGCGTTACGATATTGCGGTGGTTGGCGCCCAGCTGAAGGACGTCAGCTTCGAGCAGTTCGTCAAAGGGCTGCGCAGCAAACCGCCGACCGAAAAGGTCCCGCTCATCGTGCTTGCGCAGTTGGGCACGACCGCGACCCTGTCAGAGGTAGAGAACGAGATCATCGCGCAGTTGCCCAAACCTCTGCGCCTGTCGGAGCTGTATGAGTGCATCCAAGGAGCGTTTACTGGCAAAGTAGATCGCAGGAGCCAGCCTCGTGAAAAGGCGCGCAAAGTGAGCGCCTTCCGTCAGAAGATCCTGGTTGTCGACGACAATGAGATCAATCAATTCGTCGCGACCGAGCAAGCGGAGCAGGCAGGCTTTGAGGTCGATGTCGCTGACAACGGTCAGATGGCGTACGAGATGGTCACGACGCACCAGTACGCTGTCGTGCTCATGGACTGCCAGATGCCCATCATGGATGGCTATACCGCCACCCGCGCCATTCGCGAGTGGGAGCGCGACAAAGACCGCCATATCCCCATCATCGCACTCACCGCTCACGCGATGGCTGGAGAGCGTGACAAAGTTCTCGCCGCGGGCATGGATGACTACCTGTCAAAACCGCTGCGCGCCCACAGTCTCGAGAAGATGCTTCACCGCTACGTGGCCGATCTGCCGCGGTCCGCTACCGGAACTGAAGCGGGCACGGCGGTAGATAAACCTACTTTGCGCGACCTGGACCACGGCATCCGTAGGTCAAAGAAGTTGTCCACGCTGTTCATCGAACAGGTGCCGCGCACCCTGGACGACCTTGAACAGGCTATTGCGCAGGCTCCCGACCGAATCCGCGAACGCGCTCACAAGCTCAAGGGTAGCTGTTTGGCCATCGGCGCAGAGTCCATGGCCGCCGATGCCGAGGCCATTCAACACGCCGCGGAAGCGTCGCTGCTGGGTGATGTGAAGGAACGTGCCCAACGGCTGCGCGAAGGTTTTGAGCGGGTCAAGGTGCTGTTGCTGAACGAAGTCGCGGAAGCCCCGCCCACCGCCGCGGTGCGCGCGAGCGTTCCTCCCTCGAACTAACGGCTCGAGGCAAACTTTGAAGTTTCACAAATGAAGGAAGAACAAGAATTGTCGTTGTCTGTCGGTCGCAGCTCGCTCAAAGGGATGTTTGCATCGCCCCTAAAGCTCGCCTCAAGCATCCTGTTTGCCTTGGCAATGGGTTCGGCCGTCAGCGCGTGCGAGGGTCCGACTGAAGACGACCCAGTACCAGCCGATGCCATTCGTATTGGCGCAGCTCTGCCGTTTTCCGGGTCACAAGCCTCGACGGGCATTCACCTCGAGCGGGCGCTGATGTTAGCCGTGCGAGATGTCAATCGTGCCGGTGGCGTCATGGGTCGACCGCTGTATCTCAAGGTCAGAGACAGCAACTCTGGGTCTTCACGCGGGGCAGAACAGTTGAAAAAACTGATTGAAGAGGACGACGTGGCCTATTTGATCGGTCCGCAAGAACACAACCTTGCGCTGTCGGTAGTCAGCACCGTCAAACGCAATGACATCTTGCACATCTTGCCTAGCTTTACGTCACCGACCATTTCCGATTCGGGGTCACGGGGCGCGTGGGTACGGTTGGCGCCGTCTGCCCCCATGATGGGCTGCGCACTTGCGACCAAGGCCATCCAGGATGGCATCAAGACCACGCGCACCATCGCGGCGCGTGATGACTACCACCTGGAAATGGCTGCAATTTTCAGCTCATCCCTGGCTAAGTTGGGTGGGCGAGCCTACCCGACAGTGACCGTCGCGAGTGATGAGTCATCGTACGGACGGGCCATCAATCAGATCAACCGTTACGACGCGGACGTGACCATGATGCTCGCCTACCCAGGGACCGCGGCGACCATCATCAAGGAGATGGCGCGAAGCGCGGAAGTGCGTTGGTATTTTTCACCAATGTTGCGTGATGAAGCGCTGCTGTGGAATCTGCCGAGCGGTGTCCTCGACAAGGCAGCCGGCGTGTCTCCGTCGTTCAGCAGCAATAGTGACTGCTCGTTCGTGGAAGGTGAGGGCGGAGCGTCCGGCGACGCTGTCGCTGCGGATTGCAAGGCGCACGCTTCCAGTAGATTTGCCGAATATTACGCAGAAAATTGGCGCGAGCAGGCGCCGCTCAAGGCAGCCCATTACTACTACGACGCAGTAGTCATGCTGTCGTTGGCGCTCACCCGCGCAGAAGCAGAAGGCAAGGCCGAGCCGCGACCACAGGAGCTCTTGCCCTACCTGGTTGATCAGGCCACGCAGACTGAAGCCATCGCTTGGGACTCATTGGCGGAAGGACTGGAGCTGGCGCAAAAAGGTATCGGTGCGCGCTACTTTGGCGCAGCAGGGGAGTACGAGTTCAATAGTCGCGGCAGCAATGTGCGCACCATCGTCGATACGTGGGTGGTCAGCAAACAAGGGCAGTTTGTGGACCGGCAGAGCGTAGTTTGTGGGTTGTCGAGCATTGAAGATTGATCATTCTCGGTGCCATGCACCGTGGAAGAGAGCGAACTGGTAGTGAACAAGAAGGGTAGAATGCTTATGATAAAAACGGTGACTAGATCGGTGTTTGTGTCGTTGGTGCTGGGTACGGTGGCATGTGGGAGCGGCGACGGTGGGGGTGATGACACGGGGGCGAAGCGAGACATCGAGCGCGAAAGCATTCCCGACAGCAGATTCAAGCCTGAAGGCTTGGAGAACGTGATTGATGAACTCGTCGTCGGTATCGAGGACGGAGACGTGCCGGACGAATTTGCCGTGGGCGTCGTGCTGAAAGAGCTCCAAAATTTTTGGAGGCCGGTTTCTTGGGGTGCCAGCCGGGCCATCAGCGAGCTTGAAGTTATCGGTGGTGTTCAAGGATCAACTCAGGAAGATTTGGACGTCGAAGAGTCGGTCAAGGAACAAATCGAGTTTGTGAAGGAGCAAATCGACCTTGGCGTAAATGCCCTGGCCATCGCGCCGCACAATGAAGATTTGATCCCCTATCTCGAGGAGTTCTCCGAGTCGGGCGGGACGATGGTGACCATCGACAGCGACATGAAAGAGATCGATCGCGCGATCTACATCGGTACCGACAATTACCAAGCAGGTGTGACCGGCGGCGAAACCTTGATTGACTTACTCGATGGCAAGACCGGTCGGGTCATCGTCCTAGGCAATACGGACCCGTCATGGGTAGGCGGTTTTGACCGAACCAACGCTGCTGCTGAGATGCTTGAAGCGGCCGGCAATGACGTGACCATCCTCAACTCCGTATGGGTTCCCGAAGATGAAACCGTGCAGGTGGCGGAGGCAGTCGCCGACGCTGGAGATGAGCTTGTGGGTATGCTGGGCGTCTTCGCCAATGCCTACGCGTTAGGCAACGCGGTGGTGGACGCTGACCTCGATGAAAATCCCGTCATCGTCGCGTTTGACTCTGAGCCGGACACCCTGAAGTTCATGGAAGACGGTGTCATCGCGGCGACCCACGCTCAGCGTCAGTACTACATGGGTTACATGTCAGTGTACGTGATGGTTGCCATTCAAGCGATGGGCTTGGACGCGACCAAGGATGTGCTCGGCGCTCACTTGCTCGAGGGCTACCATCTTGACACTGGTCTTGACGTGATTCGTGCCGCCGATCTCGAAGAGTACAACGCCTTCCAGGACGAACTCGGCCTCAACTGAGCATGACCTCCCCCAAAGCATATAGAAAGCCCAAGCGGGGTAGTCTGCTCCGAAACTGGGGACTGCTGGCCTGTGCGAGTCTCTGCGCGCTGCTCAGCGCCCCACTATCGGCGTCAGGGGTGCCGCGCCTGTTTGTATTTGCCAATGCAGACATGCGCGCGCACACCCTCGAGAAGGACTTGGAAACTCTGTTGCCGGGTGTGGACGTGACGGTTTTTAGCCGAATCCGTGAATTTGAAGTCGCCATGCAAGAGCGCCCGGAGGGGGCGCTCGCGCGGCGAGTAGTTTTGGAGTCCTTGGGGTTGCGCCCAGAGCTCCAAGGAAATGATGGGGGCAAGTCGACAGAGAGGTTCGTTTTGGTTGCTGCCAATCGTCAAGCGACGGTGGCAGAGCTGCAGGGCAAAACCCTGGGTGCGGTGGATATTTTGGGAAGAAAAAACATGGATGATTTCGTTAGTAATGTGTTGGGGGCCAGTACTCCCAAGTTGAAGTATGTGACTCACGAACGGGATCTCCTTGCTTTGCTGCAATTTGAGGCCGCTGCAGCCGTTCTCACTTCAGAAAAATGGGCAGAATTGTTTCGCTCCAAGAGCGAAATGAAACTCATGACCACTGCCTTGCCCAACGAGGTGCCTCTGGTCGCCGTCGCCTTTTCTTCACCAAGCGCGCGGGCTGCCCTCGAGGGTAAGCTCGGCGCAGCCGCACCTCGTCTCAAGGACAAGCTGGGAGTGACACAATGGCGATGACACGATGGCTTGGTTATGGGGCACTGGTCTTATTGTGTTCGGCATGCACACCGGCGCCGCAGACTGCGCCCACGCAAAAATCCTCGCTGGCGTTCAATGATGCTCCGCCGCAGCCCAATTTGGACAGCGTGGCCGTTTTAACTCCACTCGAGCCCGAAACGTATGAGTTGTGGCAGTCGCTGGTGCTCGAACTCAAAGAAGACTTCAACATCACCACGGTGCCGATCAATCGCAACACCGGTCCCGACGACCTGGCCAGGGCCTTGAATCGCACCGCACCCAAATGTGTAGTGGTGGTGGACAACAGGACGCTGCAGCTCTACCGATCATTGCAAAATTTCTTGCCCCAGCGCGAGTTTCCTCCGGCGGTCGTCGTCATGACATCGTTTTTGGAACGCGCGATTGGACGCTTGCGTTCGGCGACGGGCATCTCCTATGAAGCGCCGCTCATCAGCAGCATCGTCACCTTGCGTGAGCTGACGCCCACGGCTGTACGTCGTGTGGGCGTGGTCCATCGTCGCATGTTTTCGAGCGAGGTGGCCGCACAGGCGAAACTAGCTGAGGTCGAGAAGGTGCAACTCGAGGCTGTGGTCGTTTCGGACGAACCAACACCAGAGCAGATTGAGGACGCGCTCGATCGCTTGGTGGTGGATCGCCAAGTGGATGCGGTGTGGGTGCTCAACGACAACCGCCTGCTTACGCCGCAGCTCTTGGCGTCGTCGTGGTTGCCAGTGTTGCGCTTTAGACCGGTGCCGGTGGTGGTGGGTGTTTCTGCATTGGTCCATCCAGACGTTCATTTTGGAACCGTGGCCGTGATCCCGCATCACGAGCGACTTGGTGTGCAAGCGGCCAACTTGGTGTTTGACCTGGCGGATAACGACTGGAAATTGTCGTCCAGCAATCAGGTGGAGCTGCCGCTCAGCGTCAGCACGGTTGTGGATGTCGAGCAGGTCGTGGACTATTTCGGATTCCGAGCGGACGCACTTGCGAAAATCGACAAGGCGGTTCAGTAGTCATGCGACGCCGAGTCTTGTACATCCTCGCAGGCCAAGCTGCGCTTTTTTTGCCGGTTCTTGAGGCCCATGCCCAAGAGCTGCCGCCAGGCGAACCGCCGAGCGTCGAGACCTCTTCCGCCGAGCAAGAGGATGACGCGATCGAGGTGGAGACTGACCTTTCGGAAGGCCTCGACGATCTCAGTCTCGTTGACCTGTTGCAGCTCGATCTTCGCGTCGCCACGACCAAGACCGACACTACGGTTCAGGCAAGTCCTGCTGCGGTGACGGTCATTTCGCGAGAAGACATTGAGCGCTATGGCTATCGGTCAGTGGCCGACGCGCTACGCGATGTCGTGGGCATGTACTTGGTGGACGATCACATCACGCCCAACTTAGGGGTACGTGGCATTCCCGGTGCGGCCTACGAGGGCTCGGGGGCCGTAAAGGTCATGATCGACAATGTGCCCGTCTCGTTTCGGACCACTGGGGAAAATTGGCTGGGACCAGCACTGGTACCGATGAGTAACGTAGAACGCATTGAGATCGTCAAGGGGCCCACCTCGTCCCTCTATGGTGCGGATGCGTTCCTGGGCGTGATCAATGTCATCACTCGCGACGCGAGCGACAAATCCTGGGGCGAGGCTTCCGGGGCAGGAATGGTCACCTACAATGGTGGGCCCGGTGTCCACGCCGAGGCGGGGGCCGGTCTCAACAAGCGGCCGTTTCGTTTGACCTTGGGCGCACAGTTTGACCAAGAGGATCGCTCGGGTCTGCCCATGCCTGCAAGTTCTCCAGCGCCCACGTTGGCGGACGAGGCAGGTGACCAGTCGCGCAATCAGATCTTGCGGAGCGGTGTGGCGATCTTCGATGCGGCTTATGTTCCGACACGGCGCACCAGCTTGAGTCTCTCGGGGCGCTACGCACAACAGCGCTCCAACGCTGAGTTTGCGCCGTGGATGCAGTTTACCGCGCTCCCGGACGGCGGCGCGGGCACGCGCCTAGCGCTGCAGCAGGGTTCGCTCACCTTCAAGTCCAAGACGCGCATCTCGCACCAATTCAGCCTGGACACCACGGCGACGGGCTTTTTTGGCGGTACGCTGCAGGGTGACGAAATCGTTACTGGCGATACCCTGGCGGTAGCTCATCGCGATCTCTCTTACTTTGGTGGAGAAGGGACGATCGAAGGCACGTGGCAGCCGGTCGACCGTCTGCGCCTTGTGCTTGGGGCCGAAGGCAGCCTGGACCGAGAACACCTTGGAGCGGCGGACTATCGCAGCCGCGACGATGGCAGCGACTTGCCTAGTCCTGGCACGGCAGACGACATGGACACCACTTTGCTCAATGTCGCCGGGCGTGCTCAGGCAACTTGGACCATCGTGGACGACTACCTGGTGCCCACCGGCGGCATCCGTTTTGACCACAACAGCGTGTATGGCAATCGCGTCAGCGGACGCATCGCCGTCGTCAGTCGGGTGATGCCGGATTTGTATCTCAAGTTAGCCTATGGGTCAGCGTTCAAGGCGGCCACTCCGCTCTTGCTCTATGGACGGCCGCTGACCATCGGTGACGTCATTGGCAGCCCGTCGCTGGCCCCGCAGGAGTTCCGCTCACTGGAGTTCATTGCCGACTACAGCATCAAGTCAGTCGTGGATCTCGAGGCCACCGTCAGTCGTTGGGATCTGATTGATCGCGCGGTGTTTCAAGCAGAGCAAATCAACCTCGTGGCCAAGAACGCAGCCGATGCCAAAGGCTGGACGCTCGAAGCGAGCCTGAAGACGCAATTTTCTCGGGTCATCGGTGGTTCTCTTGGATTTGAGTGGACCAAGGCCGAACGCGAGAGCGGTGAATCCGGCTATTTGAATGAGTTGTTTGGCACCTCGCAAGCCATCTATCCGAGCTACATCACCCGCGCCCGGATCTGGACCCAACCCAAGGGTCTTCATTTCGAGGCGTGGGCTGCCGGCAACGTTGTGGGGCCGCGCAACGCCAGCGATCCAAACACGTTGGAAGCCGGTGACCGCTACAAGCTGCCTGCTTATGGGTTTTTGGACCTTGGGGTAAGAACGGTCGATCTGCACTTCTGGGGCCGGCGGCTCACTGAGTTTTCGGTGCGTGGCCAGAATGTCCTCAACTCGGCGGGCGATAGCGCCGGTTTCTTTGGAATCGACTATCCAGCGGCCCCTGCCAAGATCTTCGTCGAGGCCCGTCAGGAGTTCTGAGGTCCCCGCGGTGTCCGTCGGACGACGGTTCGTTCCCTGTCGAAGTCTAATTAAATCAGCTATTTAGCAAGATACATATAGCTAAACATTCTCTATAAAGAATTATTTATTCTTTTTCACTATGTTTGGCCGCGCTATGAATGGTTCATGTCAGTGGAACAACTCGCGCTGCACGGTGTGCCGAGCCCGGCGACTTACCCGCGCAAACAAGACGTCACGGCTCTGCCTCCCGACGAGACAGCGCCCGAGGAGCTGATTGCGTGGGCTTATCAGCGTTACGGGGCTGGCCTGGCCTTGTCGTCGAGCTTCGGGGCTGACTCAGCTGTGATGATTCACTTAGCAAGTCGGGTGGTGCCCAAGATCCCTGTCATCATGATTGACACCGGCTACCTATTTCCAGAGACCTATCGTTTCGCGGAAGAGTTGCGTCAGCGCTTTGACCTCAATCTGGTGGTGTATGGACCGCAGATGTCCTCGGCTCGCCAGGAGGCACTCCATGGTGAGTTGTGGGAGCAGGGTGAAGACGGTGTAAAGCGTTACCTTGCGCTCAACAAGGTAGAGCCCATGAAACGAGCCTTGAGTGAGCTGGGCATCACCGCATGGATGGCCGGGGTGCGAGCCTCACAGACCGAGCATCGTCGTACCTTGCCCAAGGTGGGGATTGTCGATGGACGCGTAAAGATTCATCCTATTTTGGATTGGGACAACGAGCGCATCGACAACTATCTCAAAGAGTACGACTTGCCCCGTCACCCCTTGTACGCTCAGGGGTACAAAAGCATCGGGGACGTGCACTCAACCTTACCCGTCGTCGAGGGGCAGGATGATCGTGCGGGCCGCCTGCTCGGCGCCAAGAAAGAGTGCGGTCTTCACGTTTCAGCGGAAGAAAACACCAGCTGGAGCGCCTCCGGCCTGTAAGAACCGCGGCTCAGCAGCCGGGGTTGGCTACTGGGCCGCAAGAACCCAGCGCCCAAGCTCGGGCGTCAGTCCACGAAGGTCTTGAGGCTCTTGGAACGGCTGGGATGGCGCAGCTTGCGCAGGGCTTTGGCTTCGATCTGACGGATCCGTTCGCGCGTCACCTCAAAGTCCTGACCCACCTCTTCCAAGGTGTAGTCGTTCTTCTCCCCGATGCCGAAGCGCATGCGGAGCACCTTCTCTTCCCTGGGGGTCAAAGTCTTGAGGACGCGACGCGTTTGGTCGCTGAGGTTCATGTTGATGACGGCCTCAGCCGGGTTCACCGCGCTCTTGTCTTCAATGAAGTCTCCCAGATGACTATCTTCTTCCTCGCCAATTGGGGTCTCCAAACTGATGGGCTCTTTGGCAATTTTTAGCACTTTACGCACCTTGTCCAAGGGGAGCTCCATCTTTGTCGCCACTTCCTCCGGGGTGGGTTCGCGCCCCAGCTCTTGAACGAGGTAGCGTGACGTGCGAATCAGCTTGTTGATGGTCTCGATCATGTGCACCGGGATGCGGATGGTGCGAGCCTGATCGGCGATCGCGCGGGTGATCGCCTGCCTGATCCACCAGGTAGCGTAGGTGCTGAACTTGTAGCCACGGCGATACTCGAACTTGTCCACAGCCTTCATGAGGCCGATGTTGCCCTCTTGAATGAGGTCCAAGAATTGAAGGCCGCGGTTGGTGTATTTTTTCGCGATCGACACCACCAAGCGCAAGTTGGATTCTACTAGCTCGGCCTTGGCTCGCTCCGTGCGGTGCTCAGCGCTGCTCAGCTCTTTGTAGATTTGCAACATCTCGTCGATGCTGATTTTCAGGTCGCGCTCAGATTGTTCAATGGTCATCGACCCTTCGAACAAGGTCTGTTCCATCCGCGCCAGGTGGGCTACGGGCACGCGAAAATCACCGGCTAAATTACGAGCAGCTTGTGAGTTCGCCTTGGCGGCTTGAAGTTGTGTGGCTAGAGCTGCCCTATCGCATTTTGCAAGACGCTCGAGCTCCTTGATGCGAGCGTCGGCGGTGACCACGCGTTCAATTCCACCCTTCAGCTGACCGACCAACAAGTCCATGGTGCGTTTGTTCAAACGCATCTTCTTCAAGGTGTCGGTGATCAAAGCACGACTGTCGGCTTGCGCGTCATCCTGGCCGCTTTGGTCCGCATCTTCCACCTTCTTGACCAGGCGCTTGACTCGATCGAACTGACGGAGCGCCCGGCGGTCGACCTCCTCTTCGTCGTAGTTTTCCTCGTCCTCGTCCGAGTCGCGTACCAAGTCGCGCCCTTTGATCTTTCCGGCGCGCAGGTCCTCACCCAGGTTGAGGATGGCCGTGAGCGTCGTGGGACATTGGAGCGCTGCTTCCAAAATCGCATCTTCACCTTGCTCAATGCGTTTGGCGATTTCCACCTCACCCTCGCGCGTCAAGAGCGGCACCGTCCCCATCTTGCGTAGATACATGCGGACAGGGTCAGTGCTGCGAGTGAGATCCTCCTCCGGCTTCTTCGCCTTCTTGGTCTGTACTCGTTCTTTACCCGGCGGCTCATCGACGAGGTCGATCTTTGCCTTTTCGAGCTCCGCCATGAGCTTGGCGATGACCTTGCGATCATTGGCAAACGCGTCCATGGCGTCTTGGATCTCATCAAACGTCAAATAACCCTGCTCTTTGCCGCGGGTCAGCAGACGTTGCTGTGCCTTCTTGAGCAGCGCCGGGTTCTTTTCCTGCACGACGGCCAAGTCTTCGTCTTCGTCCCCTTCGAAGTCACGCTCGTCGTCTGCTTCATCCCCCAGAGCTTCCGTGAGTTCATCGTCGCTACGTTCATCATCATCCGCGTCCAATTGTTCTGGCACAGATGTCACCGCTTCCGCCGATGAACGAGTGGACGCACGATGCTTGGTGCCACTGGTTGGGCTCCCATTGGTCTTTTCAAGCAACTTGGAGGCCTTGCTGGTTTTTGACTTGGGTAGTTTTGCTTTCGCTCCGGACACAAACACCTCTCTCACAATCCATGTCGCTTGCGTGCTCGCGACGCTTGTTCTTTGAGCAGCTCAAGCTCCTGATCAAAGTCGCCTTCCTTTTGGGCACGTTCGATCTCATTGATCGTGCCGGAAGACTGCTTTGTGAGTTCCATCCGGCGTAGCTTATCGAAGTTTGCAAAAAGCTCGACCCTTGCAATGTCGATATCAGCATGTTGCGGTGCGAAAATTCGTGTGCGCGCAAACTCCCTCAGGGAACCAGGGACGCGGGCTACGAAGCGCTCGGTTGCCTCGGAGCTCCACGAAAAACCGCGAGCGCTCTCCGGGTTTCGAACGCTCTCAACTTCAAAAACTAGTGCAGCGATAGCTGCGGCCAAGTCGCCGACCAACGTCGAGAGCTGCAGCTTTACCTGCGCGTTCAACAGCAATTCTGGAAAATCCAGCAGCGCGCCGAGCGCAAAGCAGATCACTCGTGCAGGTTGCTCCGTCTTGGGGGCCGCCGCCGCTCGGTCTCCTGTTTGCCCCCGGACGGTGGGCGCCTGGAGCGAGCGCGTAATGGTTGCCTTGAGTGCGCGAAATGTGTGTGCATCGGCCACACCTAGTCGGCCAGCCAAATGATCGGCGTGTTGCTCGGCCAGGGCCCGGACATTCGGGTCCTCTTCGCTCGCGAGCAGGTCGGTCACTTGTTTGAGCATGTTCGCTCGCCCGAGCGCATCAGCGGCGTGAAAGCCTTCATCGAGGATCTCGGCGATCAGGTAGTCGAGCATGCCGGTGGCGGCACTGAGTACACGCGTCAGGTTTTCTGCGCCTTTGTTTCTAAGAAAATCGTCAGGGTCTGAGCCCTGGGGCAGGCGCGCGACCTTGACCACCAGGCCAGCATCTTTTGCCGGTGCGCGACTTGCCGTCGTGGCCTTACGTCCAGCCGAGTCGCCGTCGAAGAGCAGGGTCACATTTTGGGTGAAACGCCGGATGAGTTTGCCCTGCTCCTCCGTGAAGGCCGTGCCGAGCGGCGCCACCGCATGGGTGAAGCCGGCCGCATGCAGGCTGACCACGTCGAAGTTTCCTTCGACCACGGTGGCACTTTTGCCGGAGCGCAGCGCCGCGCGGGCCTGGTACAAGCCAAACACGGTCGCGCGCTTCTTGTAGATCGGCGATTCGGGAGAATTGAGGTATTTGGCCGGTGTTTCCTCTGGATTGGGGCGCACGGGGGGCAAGGCGCGTCCACTGAACGCGACGATACGACCGTGCAGATCGACCACTGCAAACATGAGCCGGTGGCGGAACCGATCATAGTACCCGGGCCCGTTGCGGCGCGGGACCAGGAGTCCCACAGCCTCCGCAGCGCGCAAATCATGACCGATGCGGCCGAGATGTTGCCCAAGTAAATCCCAGCCCTCGGGAGCATAACCGACGCGAAAAGCGCGCAAAGTGTCACGGGCCGGACCAGGCTGACCATCGACGGTCCAAGGCAACCCGCGTCCTGCTAGTTCTGCGAGCGCGTACTTGCCGTTGGGGTCGCGTTCTAGGCGTTCCTCGAAGAACACGGCAGCGGCCAGGTTCACCTCGTACAGCGACAGCTCGCGCCGCTTTTCGTTGTCGCGCTGACGTCGTTCATCGCTCGACAAATCATCACTTATCTCGATGCCCAGTTTCTCTGCGAGACTACGTACGGCTTCTATGAAGCTCAGCCCCTCGGTCTCCTGCACGAAGCGAAACACATCGCCCGACGCCTTGCAGCCAAAACAGTGGTAGAAGCCGCGCTCCTCGTTGACGTTGAAGGAAGGGCTCTTTTCCTTGTGGAACGGACACAGGCCAATCCAGTTGCGTCCCTTGCGCTCCAACTTCACGCTGTGGCCCACGATCTCCACCAAGTCGGCTTGGTCCCGAATTCGATCGATGGTCTCGGGGGCGATCACACCGACTCCAATACCTCAATTTGGTCCAAGGACGCAGCTCTTGCGCGCCAGCAATGGGCCGATTTCTGTTCTAGGTAAAATTGCGGAGGCGCGGAAGCGGGGCCGAATGTGAATTGCCGCGCTTCGACGCACCGAAGCAGTCATGTTGGCTTCGATAGCGTTGGCACAAGCAGGTGAGCGTGGTACACGCGCCGCGCTCGCCGCCGCTCGGGACTAGCGTCCCCGCTCCATGCCGCCGGCGAGGGAGGTTGTCAGGCCACTCGGAGTGAATTCGAGCCGCCGACGACCGGGTCTACCAACATTCAACACGCATACAGATAGAGTCAGTACGATGGTTCAACAAGCTGTGGGAAAGATCACTCAGGTCATCGGTCCGGTTGTGGACGTGGAATTCGCGCCCGGTCAGCTCCCCAAGATCCTCAACGCGCTCACGGTGAGCAACCCCAATGTGAGCGACGAGGCAGACAACGTGGTGCTTGAGGTGGCCGCTCACTTGGGCCAGTCGGTCGTGCGCGCCATCGCCATGGAGTCCACCGAGGGTTTGGTGCGCGGAGCTGCAGTGAAGGACACCGGGACGCCGATCTTGATGCCTGTAGGCCCTGAGGCACTCGGGCGCGTGCTCAATGTGGTCGGCAAGCCCGTGGACGAGGCCGGACCGGTCAACGCCAAAGAATACTGGCCCATCCATCGTCCGTCGCCGTTGTTCGTGGAACAGAGCACGAAGGTGGAAGTTTTCGAGACCGGCATCAAGGTCATTGACCTGCTCGCTCCCTACCGCAAGGGTGGCAAAATCGGCCTGTTTGGCGGCGCGGGTGTGGGCAAGACCGTGCTCATTCAGGAGCTGATCAACAACGTGGCCAAGGCGCACGGCGGTGTGTCTGTGTTTGCCGGCGTGGGTGAGCGCACCCGTGAAGGCAATGACTTGATGCTGGAAATGGCCGAGTCCAAGTTGGAGACGGGCGAGCCAGTCCTCAGCAAGACTGCTCTGATCTTTGGTCAGATGAACGAGCCGCCGGGGGCGCGTGCTCGCGTTGCCTTGAGCGCACTGACCTGTGCTGAGTACTTCCGCGACGAAGCTGGGCAGGACGTGCTTTTGTTCGTCGACAATATCTTCCGGTTTACCCAGGCTGGTTCGGAGGTGTCCGCGCTGCTTGGGCGTATGCCCAGCGCGGTGGGTTACCAGCCCACGCTGGCCAACGAGATGGGCGCTTTGCAAGAGCGCATCACCTCCACCACCAAGGGCTCCATCACGTCGGTGCAGGCCATTTACGTTCCTGCCGACGATTTGACCGATCCGGCACCGGCCACCACCTTCGCGCATCTTGATGCAACGACGGTGCTCAGTCGTGCCATCTCCGAGTTGGGCATTTACCCCGCCGTGGACCCACTGGACTCGACGAGCACGATGCTCGCTCCCGATATCGTCGGCGACGAGCACTACCAGACGGCACGTCAAGTGCAGCAGACTCTGCAGAAGTACAAGGACTTGCAGGACATCATCGCCATCTTGGGCATGGACGAGTTGTCTGAAGAGGACAAGTTGATCGTGGCTCGCGCTCGCAAGATCCAGCGCTTCTTGTCGCAACCGTTCTTTGTGGCGCAGCAGTTTACGGGCCTGGCCGGTCAATATGTGCCCATCAAAGAGACGATTGCCGGTTTCAAAGAAATCTTGTCCGGCGCCCTCGACGAGCTGCCTGAGCAGGCCTTCTACCTGGTGGGCAATGTCGAGATGGTCAAGGCCAAGGCGAAGGAACTTTCCAAACAGAATTGAGTGAGTCGTGGCCGGTAAGATACAACTCAAGATCACAACCCCGTCGGGCACCAAATTTACCCAGGACGTCGATGAATTCACGGCGCCCAGCGTAAATGGGGAGTTCGGTGTGCTCCCCGCCCATCGTCCGCTCCTTGCGGGGCTCAAGACAGGGATTGTCAGCTACCGTGTGGGCAGTGAAGAGACCAAGGTCGGTGTGGGCCCAGGGTTCGTGAAGGTCGAAGACGACGTCGCCGACATCATCACTGATCGCTTTACGACCAGGAGCCACGTTGATCCGGTGGTGTGCCGCAAGGACCTCAAGGAAGCCCAAGACGCCCTTGACCAACTTACGCCCGAATCAGATCAGCAGGAGATCAAGCGTCTCATCGGAGCCATCCGTTGGGCCGCTATCTGTCTTGAGCTGTACGGCGATCCACCCCCTCCCACGCTGATCCTGGCCCACGAAATGCGGCTGCTCAGTGGGAATGCCAACTACGCGCAGGTGGAGCAAGATGAGCCCAAGGATGAAGGGACTGATTGATCAAGCGCGCGATTGCGGTGGGGTGCAGGGATGATTCCCTCCCCATCGCAATTGTTAGGTCAGTACGGTCTCGCGCCCAAGTATTCCTTTGGGCAAAATTTTCTGTGCGATCGAAACTATACGGAAAAGATCGCGGCATTGGCCACGCCCGAGCCCGGGCTTCATGTTCTGGAGTTGGGAGCTGGTCTAGGCGCGCTCACTGATGCTCTGCTTGACCGCGCATGCAACTTGGCGGTGGTCGAGCGCGATCGCGACCTGGTACCGGTATTGCGTGAGCTGTTTGCCGCCCAAGTCCAGAGCGGGCGTCTGCTGGTCGTCGAGGATGACGCCAAGCAGGTGGATTTCGTCGAGCTGCTCACGCGCTTGGGACCGGCTCAGGACACGGCTTCTTGGGTGATCACGGGTAACCTGCCCTACCAGATCACTGGGCCCTTACTCGAAAAGACGGTTCACCTCAGCCGTCGCATCAAGCGTGCGGTGTTCTTGGTGCAGAAAGAGGTGGCGGATCGTTTGGCGGCGGTACCAAGTACCAAGGAGTACGGCGCGCTGACGGTGTTCGTGCAAGCCCAGTTCAGCGTCGAGCGCGCGTTCGTCATCAAGCCGGGTGCCTTTGTCCCTCGCCCGCGTGTGGAGTCGGCGGTCGTCGTGCTCCGACCCCACGAGTCCGAACTCACTGCGGAGACACCCACCTTCCGTCAGGTGGTCAAACTTGCGTTTTCGGCCCGTCGCAAGACCCTGCGCAACGCGTGGAAGGCCTTGGGTTCTCCCAGTGAGTTGGAACAGCTCGCGGGCGCGTGCGGTATCACCCTCGATCAGCGAGGAGAGACGCTCAGTCCGCGCCAGTTTGCTCAGGCCGGACGCGCGCTCGAGTTGTTGCGCCACGAGACGGGGAGCAGTGTTTGAAGGTTGGGTAAGCGCGGGTACGCGGAGCGCGCGGCGTGCTGTCTTTCAAGCCTCGGTGCGGCTGTTGATCGCGAGTTGTTGGAGCCTGTGCAGTGGGTGCGCTCAGGCGCCCTCTCCCGTACCGCGGGTCGAAGTCGGCGTTTTTTTTGGCGGGCAGGTGCAACAACTGCAGCGCGTCGAGGTGGATCGAGCCCGACCCCCGACGATCGGGTTTCGGGTGCAGTTGCCCCAAGGTCGGAGTGCCGCCACTCACTTGAGCTACGAAATCGTTGCACTGGGGCCAGCCGGGCGCCGTGTCACTCGACAAGAGCAGCTCGCGATCCCGCCCGATCAAGAGCGCGTCGATCAGGTCGTGAGCATTCCCCCTGAAGCACGACTGGGTCTATGGAACATCCGCGTGAGCGACGAACACCGCGTGCTGGCCGACCGTGCCATTTTTTTGGTCGAAGCTGACCGCCGCGCCCAAGACCGTTGAAAATTGCGGCTCGGCTACGCCGTTCAAGCGAAGGGTAGACGTGGAGCCGGGGTGGATTGGACACGCACTCCGAGTTTGACCAATTCTACGATGCCATCTTCGGTGGCCAAGCGCTGCCGATGAAACAGCGCATCGGCGGCCACGCGCGCCTTGAGCGCGCCCAAGCTGGAAGCGTGGGCCGGGGCGTGATCGTGTTGCAAGGGGAGGTCGAGCATCGGGTAAAAATGGACATCGATGTGCCGGCGACGGGCAAAACGAAACGCGTCCAAGAGCTGCCTGGGCGTGTCCAAAGTGGGGGGTCGCCCGAGCAATGACACGACGCTGCACGTCCGTTTCTTGCGGCAGATGTCCACGATGAACCGGGCGATCTGTAGCTCGGTCTGAAAGCGATCACTTTCGGCGCGTGGCGGAGGCTGAATGCCAAAGCTAAGCAAATAGTTGCGCAGTAGCTGATCTGCTCCTTGGGGCGCCCAGGCCTCACTAGCTACGACTGGCGCCCGTTTTACAATGGCTTGGGCGCGCTGTACGAGGAGGTCGTAATCGCTCACGGTGAGCGCCGCGCAATCGCGGTCCAAGCCGCGCGCATGCTCAAGCACCTTGTACGCGACGTCGGTCTCGTCCCAATCCGAGCGATCTTGATCCGCGGTGTGCGCCTTGTGCACTAGGGCGTGCCGGAGTTTGCTGTAGTGGTGCACGGAACGTTCCGGGGCAAAAATCGAAAGCGGCCGTGCTCCCAACATGCTCAGCCCCAGCGCGTCGCCCCGTTTTTGGTGGATTGAAATGAGGCGGTGCGCGCAATCCACCGCGCGATCCAAGGCGGTATCACCGAGCTCACCCGATGCACTGTCCGTCGATAGATCGAGCAGGATCCATGCTGTTTGGTGCGTTTCAGCTTCTCGGTCAATCACCATCAGCTTGCCCCGTCGCGCCGAGGCTTTCCAGGCGATGCGTCGGTAGGGATCTCCAGCCTGGTGTTCCCGCAACTCTTTGAGTTCGAGCGCCTCGCCCCGGCGTGGGCCCAGCGCGGTGTGCTGGGTTTGAGTATGATTTTGTCCGCGTCCTGCGAAACTGACGTTCAGCTGCCCGGGTTCAGCGCCGACGTCCACGACGAAGGGGTTAGAAAATGCAAGCGGGACCGTAAACAGACCCGGCGCGACGATGGTACTCAAGGTCAGACTATGAATTCCTTGGTAGCCTACCCGCTTGGGAACAACCTGGAGTTCAATGGTCAACTTGCCTCCAGGGGGGATGCTGCCTTCCCGAGGGTTGACCAAAATGGAAAGCCCGGGGCTGTGGGAGACGGTGAGGTCTTTGAAGTGGGTGGCGAGGGTGTCGCGATTGCGGAGCTCAGCGTGGATCACCGTGGGTCGCTTGCGTGTGGCCTGCACACTGGCTTGATTGGTGAGCCACAGCATCTCAAACCCCGCTGCGCGTGCGCGCGCCACGCTCACACTGGTGATGGCCCGGGAGAGCGCCACGCCAAAGATGAGCGCACATCCACACGCGACGGCACTAGGTGAAACGCGCAACAGTCCGACAACTACCAATGCCAAACCCGCCCAAGTGAGGTGGCTGGCGCGCAAGCTCGGGATGAGTCTCACGTCCGCGACGATATCCTTTTGGACTGGGCGTTGATAGAGTCCCGGCGTGAAACCACCGCGGACCGCATGGGCGCATTTTGCCCTTCGCTTGTACGTGGTGGGTACCGTTGTTCTGGGGACCATCCGCGCGGGTGCGTCGCCGCCCAGCGGGAGCGGTCAAGGGCAACGCACCGCGCTCGAACAGTCGTTGGTGGAGGAGGCTCTCGAGCATCACCAGCTCGTTTTGGACACTGAGCCCTCGGGCAAAACTGTGGTGCGCGTGGAGGTGTACGTTGCCCCGGTGCTCGATGACCGCGATCCAATTCCAAATTTTCTCAACGTCTTCCACGTAACGACTCGAGATTTCATCGTCCGCCAGGAGGTGCTCCAGCCTGTCGGGAAGCCCTGGGACCTGGGGCGTGTGCTGGAAACGGAGCGCAACCTGCGGAGCTTGCGGCAGTTTTCAGTCGCCAATGTGGTGGCCGCGCGTGGGCCAACCCCGGACAGCGTTGTGCTCTTGGTGGTGGTGAAGGACGTCTGGAGCTTGCGCCTCAACTCGAGTTGGGGCTTCGGATCGTCCGGGCTCAACTACTTGCTCCTCAACCCGACTGAGGAAAACCTCGCCGGGCTACGCGCGACCGTGGGTGGCTATTTCTTGCTCGAACGCGATCGTTACGCGCTGGGCGCGACGCTTGCCTACCCGAGGCTGCCCGGCACACGTCTTTCGGTGTCCATTTCCGGAGGTGTGTATCTCGATCGAAGCACCGACCAGCCAGAGGGCTCCTACGGTGGCCTGCAGTTCGCGCTACCACAATTTTCTCGCTACTCGCGCTGGGCCTATGGAACGACCGTCAGCTACCGGCTCCAGGTGGCGCGGCGCTATCGGGGGTCCTACCTTGATTACTATCGCGTCGACGTGCCAGGTGCTGAGGCGGAATACCTACCGTGGAAGTACCACGACGATCAGATAGAGGGCACCTATTACGGGATCCGCAGCTTTGGCGTCGCGCGTAAGCTGGACGTGGAATTTGGCGTTGCGGTTGACTACGCGCGCTATCGCGTCATGTCCGACGTGGACGCCTCCAGTGAGGCGATAGCCACGTTTGAGAGTGACGCGCTCCCGGTGAGCGATACCAAGATAAGTCCGTATGTTTCGCTCTCGGCCTATGAGACGCGTTTCTTTCGCACGACCTCGGTGGAAAGCTTGGGGCTGCAGGAGGATTATCGGCTCGGTTATGGGTTGGTCACTACGCTATTTGTGGCAACTCAGGCCGTGGGGTCGTCCCGCGACCTGGTCGGAGGCCGCAGCAGCCTGGGTTACACATTTGCGTTGGGTGATAGCCTCCTCCGCGTAGGCGCTTCCAATCGCATCGTCGTGGCCAACTCGGGTAAGAACGAAGGTCATGTGAGTGCCTCGGCGCGCGCCATGTCCCCGTTTGTGGGGGTGGGGCGCTTCCACGTCGATGGTTATTGGGCCTACCGCTACCAAGATTACTTGAACGTGAGTCGCTATGGCCTAGGTGGTAACAATCGTCTGCGTGGTTATCCTGCCAACAGTTTCTACGGGAAAAACCTAGCTGCGGTGAATGTGGAGTACAGGACGCGCGGCGTCGATGTGCTTTCTGCCCAGGTCGGGCTGGTCGCATTTTATGATGTGGCCGGCGTAGCCGACGACATCAGTACGCTGGAGATGCGACAGGGTACTGGCGCCGGCTTGCGCGTGGTGTTTCCTCAAGCTGAACGCACCGTGCTGCGACTCGACTGGGGGATCCCGCTGAGCGGTGACCTACCGCAGTTGCCGGGATCGATTTATTTTACCTTCGGGCAAGCGTTTCCCGTCCCTGGGGCATCCGGGGGAGGCAGCCCATTTTCGGAATGAGCGGGCGCTTTGGAGGGAGCAGGCGGTCGGAGTTGGGCAGGCGCTTCGAAAGTTCAGCAGCTCTCAACGATCCGCGCTGGGCTTACGCTCTACAGGTACCTGATTCAGCAAATCACGCACAATGGCGCTGCGCGCAGCCTCGTCGCCTTCGAGTTCGGGGGTTAAGATCAGTCGGTGGGAAAGGACGACCGCCGCGATGGCGCGCACATCGTCGGGAGTGGTGAAGTCCCGACCTTCCAGCAGAGCTTTGGCCTTGGACGCCTGGAGCAGCCCGAGCGAAGAGCGCGGGCTGGCACCGAGTACGACCCGCGGATGGCTACGCGTGGCACGGCACAAGCGCACGATGTAGTGCTCCACATCGTCCTCGACGAAGACTTGCCGGGTCAGATCTTGCAGCTCAAGGACTTGATCTGGACTCAGGACGGTCGAAGGCTGCGGCGGCTCCAAATGGTGCGTACGCAGCATCGCGACCTCAGCTGTTTCACTTGGGTATCCAAGGGTCAAGCGCACGAGGAAACGGTCCAGTTGTGCTTCCGGTAGGGGATAGGTTCCCTCAAAATCCACTGGATTTTGCGTGGCCATCACCATGAAGGGAAAGGGTAGTTTTTGGATGACCCCTTCGATGGTGCTTTGGCCCTCTTGCATGGCCTCGAGTAGCGCAGATTGGGTCTTGGCGGGCGCACGGTTGATCTCATCGGCCAAGACAATATTGGCGAAGATGGGCCCCTTGCGCAGGCTGAACGAGGCCTGCCGCGGATCAAGCACGTACGTCCCGGTGATGTCTGCAGGGAGTAGATCGGGAGTGAACTGAATGCGAGACATGTCACAACCCAAGGTCTTGGCGAACGTCTTGGCCAGCGTCGTCTTTGCTACACCCGGCACGCCCTCGACCAACACGTGTCCGCGGGCGAGCAGGGCGATCAATAAAATATCGATGGACTCCTTGTTTCCGACGAAGACGCGCGCCACCTGTTGTCGCACGGCGTCGAGGCTGAGTTGCGCATCTTTGATCGCAACACTGCGACCTTGATCAGAACTGCGGTCTTGATCAGAAACGCGGTCTTGGCTGATCGATCCTTCAGGTTGAGTCCTTAGATTCACAAGCGGTCGGCTCCTTTGATTAGTTTACTTGTTTCGATGGTCTTCAACAGTTGGAGCGTACCATCGTGGAGTTGTATCAGGTCGATCTGCTTGATTTTAGGCGTTTTCCCCCGGCTTAGGCTACGGCCATAGAGCTCAATCTTGCGCAGGACCTGCTCGAGTTGGTCCGCCTGCTCGGCTGGCACCCCCGCGCGCTCAACTTCTATCTTGAGTTGTTTGGGGTTCAAATTGCTGTCCACCCCCAGTCGCCGCGCAATGGCATCACGCAACACGCCGTCGAGTTCGAGCACTGAAAGCACGGGGGCCGCGTGGTTCGAACTGAGGACATCCAAACGCCCCGCCGCGCCCACTTGCGCCGCGAGCACAGGCGGCAATGCGTAGGTCGTGCGGGTCAGGCTTGGCAAACGCAACATGCGTCTTGTATGGCTGGCCACGATCCAAACCATGGTCAGTGTTGCCATGAACAAGATCAACTCGCGATTGAGCGCTCCCCCCTGGAGCTGCTCTAGGCTTGCCCTGGCTCCTTCATACAACTCGTCAAGTCGATCGAGCAGCCGCCGCCGTGAGCCAAATTGACCTGTTTGGTCGAAATGATTGGTCAGAATAAACAGGCGGGCGGCTTTTGGATCGGGCGATTGTGGATTCGGTTTCGACTCAGTCAAGTAGAGCAACACGCCCGAGGCGAGCTTGCGATTGCTCGGGTAGCGCATCATGAAATTGATGAACACGGACGGATCACCCAGCGCCAAGAGGCGCCCCTTTTGGGCAATGATGCCTGTGAGCAACAAGGTATGTGGTGCGCCTTGACGATCAACGATGTCGAGCACAGCCGTGAGATCTGGATGCTGGAACACCCGCGGGTGATTGGTGACCACCCGCTCCACGCCTAGGGTGATCGGATGGCGACCTAGCTTTGCCCCAGCCGCCACTTGAATGGTGGGGGTGGCGACCGCCAAATTGGGATTGTCTTGCAATTGCTCAGCCGGGGATGTCGGCGCAGGCTCACTCAAGATGCCAAAAGTTCGCAAAAAATCGGCTCCGCGGCCATAGTCGTCAAAGATCCCAACGCGTCCCCCATTCACCAAGAACTCACTGACGGATGCAGAGTCCAGGCGTTGCTCGGGGTGAATGATGAGTAACGTGTCCGCTTGCGTGAGGTCATTGTAGTTGATGTGCTTGCTCAGGATGACGCGCTCTTTCCCCAGTTGGTCTTGGGCCAGTCGCACGAACTCCGAATAGCCTTGCCAGCTGGACGAGCCGGTTGAAAATGGCTCCTCGGCCAGGTTGCTACCCAGATCGTCATCCGCGCGAGCTGGGGTTGCGTGGGCGACACTCACCCAAAATGGGGTCATGGCCGCGATGTGAAGCACGGGACGTAGCCAGACGCGCCATCGCTTGCGTCCACCATGGGCAGGGTCGAAGCCGCGAGGTGGCTCGCCTCCGATCATCTGACGCTCGAGCTCCCTCCGGCCGCAAAACACAAGCGCAGCCTAACACCGACCATGGACGCGCAAGACGCCCTTTGCCGAAGGGGGGGCCAAGCACAGCCGGCGTGGGCGAGCGCGCGTTTTTGGGGCGCAGGCGATCAGAACGGAATTATAGGTAGTGAAGTGTCCTACATGGGAATTGATGGCAGTTTTTGGGGCTTAGCGTCGGTTTTTTGTCGGGTGCCGTGCGGAGGACGAGGTTCCGCGCTCGGTCGAGCCGCCGTCTCGAGTTGCGCCTGTCCGGCCGATGGTTAGAGTGGAGATGAGAGAACAGGTTCATCCGGCTTCGTGGGTTGATTTCGCCGCGAGGCGTCGTCAGCAAATCTGCAGAGCAAACGGGCAGCTTTGTTAAGGCGTTTCAAGGGAAGTGAGTTCACGTCAGAAGTCGGAGTTCTGCGGGCGCCGCCGGTCGCAGATCCTTCCACGTGAGCCGCTTCAACCGAGTGAGGATCCTATATGCTGCCGCCCTTCATCATCGACGAAATTCGGAAGAGAGAGGAAAGACAGTCCCACCAGGAGCGACCGGTTCTGGAATTGCCGCTGGACGACCGCCCTTTTGAGCCCTCGCGGCAGGGGCTTCCCAAGGATGAGTCAGAGAAGCCGCAGCGCGGCGTGATAATTGTCGATCTTTAACCGGTCCGACCCTTCCTTCTTCGTCGTTTCGTCGGTAGCAACAGCCCCGCTTACCCGGCATGGCGAAGTTTCCGATAAAATTCATGGCAGCGTGCGTGGCCGCAGGAGCGCTGTCGAGCGGCTGTGTTCCTCCAGGTGATGGCGTTCCGCCTCTCAAGGACGGCGTTCGTTTTTACTTTCCTGTGAGCTTGCGGCTGAGTCAGTCGGACAATCTGCTCGTCATCAACAGCGATTTCGATCTGCAGTTTTCGCAAGGTACCGTCTTGAGTTTGGACGTACCGCGCCTGCGCGAAGTGACGCAGCGTCCCTGCAATCAAGACAGCGACTGCCAAGACGGGCGCATTTGTGACACCGTGCCCTCGGACGACAATTCAGGTCAGCCAAGCTACGTGTGCGTTCCTTCTGCAGATCCGCGGCCCTGTGGAGACTTTGGTGAAAAGTCCACCTCGGAGCGCGCGCTTGCACCTGGCCGCTGCTCTCCGGTCGACTTGGAGAACCCACAGGATGGACGAGAACGTCTGATCGTGGACGTGGCGGAGACGTCTGCATTTGCCACCGAGGGCCTCCTTCTGCGGCGACCCTGCGTGGAGGGCGATGATGTGCTGCGCTCGTGCTCGTCCGCCGATGATGAAGGGGCTCGGGTTCAACCCAGGACCGGTCCGGCCTATCCAGAGCGCTTGTTCATTCCGGTGCGTGGCGACACAACCATCCACTACCTCGACGTCGACGACGATGGGTTCTTTTTTTGTGGCCGACCGATCGAGGGTGAAGCTCAAATCGATTATGTCGACGCAGACGATCATGAGCTGCGCTGCAACGTCGAGCGGTCCTACAAGATCTCCGAGGGTAGGACATTTGGGCTGGATGCAGCGGGCAATTTTGTCACCACAAAGGAACCGCCGCTGCCCGGCGACTTGGACAAGGACGAACTGGATGAGGTCAGCGATGATCCGCTCTCGGAGTTTCGCCTCCATCCTGAGCCCATCGACTTGGCTGCCAGCGCGTCCGGACGTTTCGTGGTGGTGAGCCACCAGGTGGGTGGCGTCGTGAGTACCTTGCTCAATAGTTGGATCGATCCGCCAGCTCTGGTGCACGTGCTCCGCGACCTGTCCAGCAATCCGCTCGGCGTGACGGGGATCCCGCGTATTTTGGACGGCACCACCCCCAACTACGAGTTTGAATCCACTTGGGATTTCTTGCTGTCGTATCGTACGGATGCGCGCATCGATCTCTTGCATTTGAGTGACGATGGTCTGCTCAAAGGGGCGGCCTTGGCCCCGTCCAATCAAGGTGGAGAAGCCGTCCAGGTGTTCCGCCCTGAACTGCGGCGCGTGGATTCAACGGTAATCGCAACCAACTCGCCCGGAACGCATTCGCGCGGCCTGGTGGTGGACGATCGGCCACGCCAAGTGCAGTGGGACGAGTGTGACGGTGACGCAGACTGCCAAGCGGCAGCCGAGCAGGCGTCGCTGCTCGTTTACGTCACCAATCGCTCGCCCAGTTCATTGCTGTTGGGCGTGACTGGTGGCGAAAGCAGGCTGGCTGAGGCGAGCCTGTTGCCTCGCATTTTTGACACCGTACCCCTCGCGGCGGGACCGTCGCGGGTCATATTGGGAGATGTGATTGGGCCTACGGGCGAGCGAGAACCGCGGGTGTTTGTGATCTGCTTCGACGCTGCGGTGATCTTCGTGTTTGACCCACGGCGCGGCATGATTGAGTCGGAGATCAGCACCGGGCGTGGTCCTTATTCGTTAGCTTTTGATTATAAAGCAGGCTTGATGTACGTGGGACATTTTACTGATTCGTACGTCGGTGTCGTAAGCATCGACCAGCGCTTCGCGTTCACTTACGGCGCCACCTTGGCAACACTGGGCACGCCGGAGCCGCCGAGGGCCCAGCAATGAAGGCTCGTCCGTTGGCTTGGCAGCGCGCCCTATGGGGGACGGTGCTCTTGGTAGGTAGCTTGCAATTAGGCTGCCGCTCCAAGCCCACCCCCCAAGATCTCACCTCGCTGCGGCGCAGCGGGGCTGTTTCCTTCTTGTGTGTCGGGCCGGAGCGCAAGCCGGCCGCCCTCACCGAATGCGCGCTGGGGGACATCAATCAAGAAGGGGGCATTGATGTGGGGCCGCCTGGATACGAGCTTCTGGCACTGGTCACGCAGACGCGCAGTGCTGAAGTGGCCGTCATCAGTACCAGCGCCACCGACAGCAACGGCGACTCGGTAGGCAGGGTCCTCGACGTCGACATCACCAACCCAGGCGTCACTCCGCTGCGCGTTGGGGCACAGCCCGTCGGAATCGCAACTACGCCGGGCAGCAGCGCAAGCTTCGTCACCGTGGCGGAACCGGGGAAGGAGGGAATTTTTGCCCTCCCTACACGCTGCATTTTCGCACCTACGCAAGAGGAGACGCGTCGTGATCTCACGACCTGGCCTGCGTGTCGCCTACCTTCCACACCGGGTGAGGTGCGCGTGGTGGTCGGTTCGGATGAAGGAGGTGGCTTCTGTGCGGGGGCGCCTCCTGACAACTCCTCCAAGGGCGACGACCACGAATGTTCGGTCGATTTAGCCGAGGAAGTCCATCAGCCTGGCCGGCGCAAGCTCGTTGTTGCGCTACCCTTCGAGAGCAAGCTCGTCGTTCTCGACGCGCAGGAGTTGCTCGATAGACCACCCGGCTCGTACCAGGACTGCTTCGTTGAGGCTGAGCTTCCGCTCACGGGTCATGTTCCGGACGGGCTTGTCCAGCCTCTGCCCAGTGACTTGACCACCGATGGTGTAGAGACGATGAGCTATCCCGACTTGGTCGGGGACTACCAGCCGCGTCCGGCCGGGATGGACGAGTTCAACGGAGTGCTCGCCGTAGCGGACCGGGTAGCCCCGTTGATCCACATGATCGACGTGCGCGATCCGTGCAATTTGAGCGAATTTGAGCCGCTCTACACGGCTTCATTTGCGAGGCCGACGAGGGTGGTGACCACGTCCAAAGTGGCGATCAGTCCCGTGACCAAGCGTGGGGACCAGTTTCTCTACGCGGTGGACGACGTGGGTGAGGAAATGGCGAGCATCATTCCGTTTGATGTCTCCGCCACGGCGGCAAGTCGCCTGCCTTTGCTCCGCCCTGGTGCTCCGTTATTGCCCTTTGAACCACCGGACCGACTCTCGTTTGCTGCGGCGGTCAAGGATGTTGCGTTTGCTCAGCTGGATCTTCCCGTAAGTGACCCGGTTGTGGGCCAATCGATCACCAAGGTCGAATGTGATCCCAATCCAAATCTATCGGACGACGCGCTGAGCGCGCAGTACCGGCGGTCGTCCGACACCATTGGTGCTTCGCCGACGGTGCTCCGCGGGACCTTCGCCTACGCGCTCCTCTCCGACGGGCGCGTGATGATAGTCGACATTGAAGATTACGACGCCGCTTGTCGCCGCCCGACCGAACTCAATCCGCTGTCCACCCCCGATTTTCGCGGGTGTTTCAATGACGACGACCGTTTTGCTTACTACACGGACGACCAAACACAGACGGGCTCACCCACCGTGTCTGATGAGGCGAGCTGCCGCATCATCGTGCCGCATCGCACGCGATCCGGGCGTTATTTTGAAACCACCGAGGGGGGTTCCATCCAGGCACCAGCGGTGCGCAATTACGTGCGCCTGACCAGGTTCGATCGCACGCTGCCCATGACCCGACAGGTCGGGGAGGGCAAGCGGAATCCAATCTTGCTCGGCGTTCCGTTCGAAGCACCTGACGGGGGCAGCGTGCCGGCCCAGGTTTACGTGGGGAGCACGCTGCTGCGCACAGATGACATCAAGGAGCCCTTGGTGATCGATCCCAATGTAGCGGAGCGATCGGTTCCGGTGTTGCCATTCATGGAGCCCCGCGCGTACCCAACCTCCGAGGTGGTCAACGTCGTTTTTGAAGGAGACATTGACCGAGAACGCGGTGCTGGTGAGATTTTCGAGCCGTCCTTGGGTGTGAGCCGTTTCCAAGACGCGGTGGGGTCGTTCTGCAGTCGTGGCGTGCAAGGTCGGGAGTTGACCAGCGAGATGGGTCGCGACCGTTTCCAGCTGAGCAGCGGCAGTTTGCAGCGATTCGTCGAGCGTCACACGGACTACCTGCAGGTCACCAATTTACTCCTGGATGAGACGGACGCTTACTGGGACAACGCTGGCGCTTCCTGCGGCGACGGAGGTAGCGGGGACACGAGCACTGGCTATGAGCTGTGTGACTCCGTGTTTCGCATTGGCGACACGGACGACTTGGCCACAGGGCGCGACTTCGAGATCGTTTCCGCGCTGGATGACGCGCTGCTCATTACTCCGCGTGGAGAATCTGATGCACAGCGCGCCAACGAGCGCCTCAACTTGGCGCGTTGCTGCTTCCCCGGGGGAATCAGCTACCGGATCCGTGCGGGCAGGCAGTGGGCGGTCGTAGGAACGGGGACTGGCTTTGCGCACCCAGTGATCGCTGACGAGACGGACGACGAACGCAGCTGCATCTACGACCCGTCGCCGATCGCGGCCTATCAGTGGGGCCGTGTATTCGAAGTGTCGAACCTCAACTGCGATTCAACCAATCCTGATTCAGCCGATGCGTGTGGTGTAGGCCCGCGCACTACCGAGGACGTCGTGTGCTCTTACGACGCGTCCAGCGGTGCTGTGAGTTCGGGTGGGGCCGCGTCTGAGTGCATCTTCAGTTCTTTGACCAAGCGATTCGTGATCTACCGCGGTCTGGACCCGTCCTCGCGCGACAGTACCTTTGCCATGGAGATCGTGGGCGGCTTTGAGGGACTCGGGATTTCGGTGACGGCCAACTCGTCCAATGTTCTGCCCATGGCCATCGCCGAAGTGGGCAGTTTGCCCATCTTGGGTGTCGTTGATTCGCAAAATAATGGCTTGGTTGTTCTCGACCTCTTGAGCTCCCGCGTGGCGCAATCGTTTTTTTGAAAGGACGCGAGCGGAACGCGCATGGCAGGAACTAACACCCCAGTCATGAAGCAGCACGCAGCTGCCAAGACAGCGCATCCTGACTGCATCGTCTTCTTCCGTTTGGGGGATTTCTATGAAATGTTTGGGCAGGACGCGGTCGTGGCCTCCAAGCTGTTGGATCTCACGCTGACCAGCCGAAATAAGGGCAAGCCGGACGAAGTCCCGATGGCAGGTGTGCCCCATCACGCAGCGCACGGCTACATTGCGCGCTTGATACGCGCGGGCCAGAAGGTCGCCATTTGTGAGCAAATGGCTGATCCGGCCACGGTCAAGGGCATCGTGCCACGCGAAGTCACGCGAGTGATCACACCTGGTACCTGGAACAACGAGCAGGACCAGCCTGCGGGTGAAAACAATTGGTTGTGCGCCATCGAACTCGGTGAAGCGGGGGTGGGCCTTGCTCTCTTGGACTTGAGCACAGCGGAGCTCATGGCAGCGCGGGTGGACGATCTATCACAAGCCTTGAGTGAAATTGGCCGCGCACGGCCCACCGAGATCTTGCTGAGTGCAGCTCCTGGGGCTCACGACGCGGCGTTCGCGCTCAAAGAGGTGCACCCGAGCGCGCAGGTGCGCTTGGATGAAAGCCTGCCAGCGACGGAGGTCGCGCAAGTCTTGGCGGCGCTGGATCTCGGTCAAGCGGGCGAACTCGAACAGGTCGCGGCCGCGCGAGCGCTGCGTTTTGCCCGACAATGCTACCGTGGTCGCTCGTTTCCTGTGTGGCGTGTCGCGCAGTTCAACCCCTCCGGTTTATTGGGCTTGGACAGGGCGGCCCAGCGCCACTTGGAATTGGTCGAGTCAGCGGTCGGTGATCCGACGGCCACGCTACTGGCCGTGTTGGATCAGACGGAGTCGCCGCTGGGTGCGCGCCTATTGCGACGCCGCTTGTTGATGCCGCTGACCGATGTCGCGCAGATCCGGCGTCGGTTGGACGAGATCGATGTCCTGGTCCGTCATCCCAAGGTTCGTCAGATGTTGAGCGAACCACTGGGAGAGCTGGGCGACCTGGAACGACTGGCGGTCAAGGGCAGCCTGGGCGAGTGTACGCCGCGCGATCTGGGACACCTGCGTCGCGGGCTCACTGCAGCGCGCGATGCCGTAACTGCTCTCAAAGCCCTACCCGAGGCCGACTTTTCTGAGCTCTTGGGGTCGAGCGCTCAGCTCGATCTCGTCGAGGAGCTTCGCTCGCAGCTGGAGAGCGCCCTGGTCCCGCGCCCCCCGCAGGTAGCGAAAGAAGGCGCCGTCTTTCTAGCGGGCTTTGACGACGAACTCGATAGGCTCCATGGGCTCCGGACGACTGGCAACGAGCGCATGGCGCAATTGGAGGAGCAGCTGCGCGGGGCGACTGGGATCAGCAATTTGCGTGTCCGACATACACGAGTTTTTGGCTGGTATGTCGAAGTGACGCGGAGCGCGTCGGGAAAGGTCCCCGAGTCGTTCCGAAGGAAACAGACCGTAGCCGGTGGGGAACGCTACACGCTGACCGAGCTCGATGAACTTTCAGAAGAGCTCATGCACGCTGAAGACCTGTTTCGGTCGCGTGAACTAGAACTCCTCATTCGTCTCAACCAAGCGGCTTGTGCCTGCGCCGAGCGGGTGCATCGCTTGGCGGCACGCTTGGCTGTGCTCGATGTAGCCTTTAGTCTCGCCAAGGTCGCCGCGGAGTCGGACTACTGCAAACCAGAGGTCGATTTGGGTGATGAACTCATTGTCGAAGATGGTCGACACCCGGTGGTGGAGAAGCTGGCCGCAGCGGGTCGGTTTGTTCCCAACGATGTGCAGCTGAACATCCAGCGGGAACATCTGTGGCTCATCAGTGGACCCAATATGGCCGGCAAGAGCACGTTTTTGCGGCAAGTGGCCCTGATCGTGATCCTGGCGCAGATGGGCAGTTTCGTACCGGCTCGTCGCGCCAAGATTGGCCTGTGTGATCGCGTCCTGTCGCGCGTGGGGGCCAGCGACAATCTGGCGGGGGGCGAGAGCACGTTCATGGTAGAAATGCGGGAAACCGCCTCGATCTTGCGCCAGGCCACCAGCCGCTCGCTCGTGATCTTGGACGAAGTGGGTCGGGGTACGAGCACCTTTGACGGGCTAGCGATCGCTTGGGCCTTGGCTGAACATCTCGATCAGAAGGTGCGCTGTCGTACTTTGTTTGCGACTCACTATCACGAGCTTACGGCCTTGGCGGAAGCCAGCGCCACAGCGGACAATTATTGTGTCATGGCGCGCGAACACGAAGGAGACGTCGTGTTCCTGCATCGCTTGGCGCGTGGCGCAGCCTCGCGCAGCTATGGGATAGCCGTGGCTCAATTGGCCGGTTTACCTAGCTCGGTACTCGCGCGGGCGCGGCAGGTGCTCGTCGACCTCGAAGCGGGCAAGGTCGATCATGAAGCCGCACAAGGCACGGGCCGACCGAGTCGAGATCAGTTGAGCTTGTTTGAACTTCGCGAGCAGGGCTACACCCAAGCGGCGCCTGATCCGCTCAGCGCGGAGGTGCTCAAGACCATCGTTGAACTCGATCTCGATCGGCTGACCGGAATCGAGGCGCTGACGTTGCTCCATCGTCTCAAGGGTCAACTGTCTGACAAGAACTGACCCCATCGAGGTCAAAGCAGACTTTTGACTCAGCGGATCTTTCCAGGACTAGGCGGCTCGGCGTTGCGACCGTCCTCGGGCCACAGATGTTTGGGGTAACGGCGCATCAGCTGTTTGCGCAGGTCGGGATAATGACGCTCCCAAAAGCCAGCGAGGTCGGACGTCACCTGCACGGCGCGATGGTTGGGGGCGAGTAGATGGATTTGCAAGGCCAGACGCCCGGCACAGATGCGTGGGGTTTCCTGCATCGAAAAGAAATTCTGAAGCCGCGCCTCAATCCACGGCGGTTTGTCTTGCTCGTAATTGATGGTCACACTCAGTCCGCCCTTCAAACGTACGGTTTGCGGGGTTTCGCGCTCCAGTTGTCGCATGAGCTCGTGGGGCAGTGCGTGCACAAGCGCTTGCGACAGGTCTTGCTCGAGCAACTGCTTGAGCGACGTGGCCCCGCTGCAGAGCGCGCTGAGTGCGAGCTTGGTCAATGCCGCCTGGTCGTGGGCTACAAGGCGAATATGAGCTTGGGTCGTCTCGTCGTACGCGTGGAGCAGCTCTGGACAGGTGTCGATCAAGATCCTGAGACGCGCTCGGGCACCTTGGAGTTTGCCCTCGGGATCAAAACTGCTTGCCCCTCGAGCGAGCAGGGCGTCCACCAGCACGCCTTCGGCTTGGGGCCCGGACGTCGCTTCTCGGCGTGACTCGTCCAGCACGATTTTCCCGAAACACAGCCGGCTCACGCACTCAACTCGCTGACGTTCAGAGTCAAACACAAATTCGTCCGTTGCCGTCATGAGGCCCTCCTCCAATTCGAGGAGCCAATCCGGGTCGATGCGCGCCGCTAGTCTGATCACGGGTTTTCTGACCCGTCCTCCCGGAGCGTCCATAGAGAGCGCTAACAAATGCGGCGACGTGACGCCGCTGTGAGGTGAAAGCGTCGCTTGTGTGCCTGGCTGAAGCACGACCTCGCGTCCGCTGCCGCGGACTGCTGCTACACGGTCGATGAACCCACGGAGCAACGCGCGAGCCAGTGGTTCCCCTGGCTGTTCTGCCGCAAGCTGGCGACGCACGTCAGGGTCGGTGACTTTCTGCGCGGACAGCAAGTTGCGGGCTTGCTTGTACAAACTGCGAGCTATCTGATCGACGCTGCGCGCAGTCTGCAGGTCGACATCGAGGTCGCGAGCCAGAGCTCGGTCGAAGCCAGCGTCCGCCAGCTGCGCAACTCGATCGATGCGCTCATCAAGGTCCGAATCGGTGGCGATCACCTGCGCGTGCTCGTGAGAACGACGTGCGGACACCAGCACATCACGCTCGGAAAGCAGGGCGGCGGCCATGCATCCGTGCGCCAGCACGCCTTGCTCATGGGCGGCGACGACGATCTTGGCCAGACGTGGGGCAAGGGGGAGCGCGCTCATCGTGAGCCCCAGCTGCGTGATGCCTTGCCCGTCCACAGCGCCCAGCAACGAGAGCAGTTGCCGCGCTTGCGCAAATGCCTGCGCAGGTGGTTCGTCGAGGAATTGGTAGTCGCCTGGGGCGGGCCCGCCACGCGCTTGATAGGAAAGCAGCTTGAGCAGAAGTTCGCTCAAATCGGCGCGCAACAGTTCCGGTGTGTCCTGTTCAGGGCGAGCTGTGAATTGTCCCTGGGTGTACAGGCGGATGGCGTGGCCGGGCCGCACGCGGCCAGCGCGCCCTGTGCGTTGGACGGCGCGTGCTTGGCTGATGGGTTCAGTTTGCAGTCGCGTGATCCCTGCCCACGGATCAAACTCTGCCTGACGTGCCAAGCCCGAATCGATGACCAAGGTGACGCCCGGGATGGTCAACGACGACTCGGCCACATTGGTCGACAAGACGATGCGCCGTCGGGTATGTCCTTCACTGACCACCTGCGCCTGCTGGTCAAGCGGGAGATCGCCATGGAGGGTCTGCACCAGAAAATCAGGCAAGACCGTAAGGGCCTGGGCGCAGTCGCGGATTTCTTGTGCGCCAGGCAAAAATACCAGGATGTCACCCGCTGCGCCGACAGTATCGAATTTTTCTGCGTCCTTGATAGCGCTACGCACTTGGATGGAAAGTGGTCGCTCGTCCGGCTTTGGGGCGTAGCTGACCGCAACTGGGTAGGCCTTGCCCTCGCTCACAAAGCGCACTGTGTTTGGACCAAAGTAGCTGGCTAGTCGCTGGGCGCTCAGGGTAGCGCTCATGGCGAGCAGCTTGAGATCAGGTCGACGGGCGAGCTGTAGCTTGAAAAATGCCAGTAGCGTGTCCAAGTCTGCGCTGCGCTCGTGCACCTCATCCAGGATGATGATGCTGTGCGCGGCGAGCTGGGGCTTCTGCAGCAGCTCACTCAGCAACAGCCCTTCGGTCAAGTAGGTGAGGCGCGTCTGCGGCCCAGTCTTGTCTTCGAAGCGCACCCGGTATCCCACACGCTGACCGAGTGGTTCCCCGAGCTCCTTGGCTACCCGGTGGGCGGCCAAGCGCGCGGCGATGCGCCGGGGTTCGCTCACCATGACTGGCCCTTTACACCAGGGCTCGTGCATGATGGCTGGGGGCAAACGGGTGGTCTTGCCGGCCCCAGGGGGCGCCTCCACGATCAGCACCTGCACCTTTGGCTCGGACAGGCTCGCCAGCAATTGCGGCACAATCTCGTCGATAGGGAGAGCGTGTTCCATGAACGCGTCGGGCGAGCCTAGTGTGCGGCGTTCCAGGTCGGTCCGTGACCGACATCCACAGTGAGCGGGACCAGAAGGGGATAAGCGGACTCCATCAGGCTCTTGATCTGGACTTGTGCCTGTTCAATCTCTGCATCGGGGACCTCAAAGACGAGCTCGTCATGCACGGTCAAGATCATCCTGGTGCCGGGTGTGGGCGGTATCGCCAGCTTGAGCATGGCCAGTTTGAGAATGTCCGCGGCCGAACCTTGAATGGGCATGTTCATGGCAATTCGCTCAGCTGCCAGGCGTCGCGCGCGGTTCCCGCTCTTGATGTCTGGAACCACGCGGCGGCGTCCCAGTAGACTTTGCACGGACTGTCCCACCCGCGCCTGCTCCAAAGTCGCGTCCATGAAACTACGCACGCCCTCGTAGCGGCGAAAGTAGGCAGCGATGAAGCGTGCTGCTTCTGCTCGGTCAATCCCGAGTGACTTGGCGAGCGCGCTCTCGCCCTGCCCATAGATCACGCCAAAATTGACCGCTTTGGCCCGCGTTCGGTGCTCCCGGGTCACTTGATCGGCGGGAAGCTCGAAGATTTCCATGGCCGTGCGCAGGTGGATGTCCTGGTTGGAATTGAACGCTTCGACCAGGCGCACGTCTTGTGAAAGATGTGCCAAAACCCGGAGCTCGATTTGGGAGTAGTCCGCACTGAGCAACTGATGTCCAGGCGGGGCCACGAAAGCGTCGCGGATGCGCCGCCCGAGATCGGAGCGGATGGGAATGTTCTGCAGGTTGGGGTCAATGGACGAGAGTCGTCCCGTGGCAGCCACCGCTTGTTCCCAACAGCCGTGGATGCGTCCTGTCTTCTTGTCGATCAGCGCTGGGAGAGCCTCGATGTACGTTCCTTGCAATTTGGCGATCTGGCGGATCTTGAGGATCACTTGAGGCAGTGGATGCTGGTCGGCCAAGGCTTCCAAGGTTTGCGCGTCCGTAGAACGTGAGGTCTTGGTGCGTTTCAGTGGCTTGAGTCCCAGTTCATCGAACAGGATCTCCTCGAGTTGGCGCGGCGAGTTGACGTTGAAGTCTCGCTTCGCCACTTGCTTTGCCTCTTGGTGCAAGGTGGACAGCAGAGCTGTGCATTCTTTATCCAACTGGGCCAAGACGGCGGTATCCACGAGCACCCCGTACTCCTCCAATCGGGCGAGCAGCCGTGCCAGGGGCAATTCAACGTCCGTGAGCAGCGCTGAGAGGCCGAGCCGCGTGAGTTGGTCTTGTTGCGTTAGGCGAGCTTTGAGCATGGCCAAGCCGCGTAGTTGAGCAATCTCTGCAGCATCGACGACGTCCAATTCGTCCCAGGTGCGTTTGCTGCGCCCGGCTTTGGTCCGCTGATCATAGTCGACGATGATGAGATCGGCGGCCGCACCCAGCGCTTCGAGTTGGTGATTGCGCTCTGGGTCCAGCAAATACGAGCCCAGCATCACGTCGAACGCCCCCAGTAATTCGGTGGAGACGCCCGCTTGGTGGAGCAAGACCAACTGACGCTTCAAATCATGCACGGTGACGTCCAGCGGATGACTCCCCAGCACCGAGAGCACCCGAATGAGCGTCGGAATGAGCCCGAGTTGGGCGGGAACGCCCACATAACGATGTCCAAACGGGATGTAGAACGCTTGCGTGGCGCAGTGGAGGGCCATGCCCAAGATGGGACCACGGTGGTGATCGGGACGAATGGTGTGCAGTTCGAACGCCACACGGCCCGCCTGGAGCGCAGCGCAACAGGCATCCAGGTCTGCCTCGGTGATCACCAACGTCGCCTGAAGATGCATGGGTTGTTCGCTGCCGACCTGCGGGGACGATGCTAAAACGACAGGCTCTTTCAGGGGGGCCATCGCCGGAGTTGGTGGAGGCGCGCCTTGGACGATGCTTTTGCCGCCTGCGATGTCGTTGCTGGCCGGGATGAGAGTGTCATCTGCGCGCAGTTCCCCAGCATTCGGCCCGGGCACCTCGCGCGTTTGGCCGACGCTGGCCTCCTGCGCTTTTGCACGCAAGTTGGCGAGCTGTCGCGTAAATCCGAGCTCGGAGAAGACATCCTGGAGGGTCCCCTCATCGCGGGACGACAATGTTGCAAATGACAGGTGATGTTCCGAGACATCCACTGCGCAATCGTCCTTGAGGGCAACCAGGCGGCGGCTGAGGTACGCCGCGTCCTTGTGCTGAGCCAGCGTTTCTTTGAGCTTCTTCTTGCTCAGGGACTCGAGCGACGCGTAAATTCCGTCCAGCGACTTGTACTCATTGAGGAGCAGCGCTGCGGTCTTCGGTCCCACCGAAGGCACGCCGGGAATATTGTCGGAGCTGTCGCCAGTCAGGGCCAACAGGTCCCCGAGTTGGTCGGGGCCGACCTCGAACCGCTCCTTTACCTCAGCTGGACCAAAGACCTTGTTGCGCAACGTGTCCCACATGATCACATCATGCGAAACAAGCTGCATCAGGTCTTTGTCAGCGCTCACGATCACCACACGACGACCCACCTGCCTGCACGCGGTGACGATGGAGGCGATCAGATCATCGGCTTCGACGCCATCCTGCTTGAATACGGCCAGGCCCCAGGCCCGTACGATCTGTTCGGCTCGTTGAATTTGTACGCGCAAATCATCGGGGGCTGGTGGCCGGTTGGCCTTGTACTCAGCGTAAATCTCCTTGCGGAAGGTCACCCGCCCCGAGTCCATGGCGATCGCCACCAGCGCCGGTTTGCGCTCGCGAAATAGCCGCTCGAGCATGGTCACCGTGCCGTGGACCGCGTGCGTGGGCTCACCGCTCGGCGAAGAGAGCGGGGCCACCGCGTGGTAGGCTCGCAGCAGGTAGCTGCTCAGATCGACCAGATAGAGCACATCCGGTGCGGCGCTTTCGAAGAGCTTGGTCGCCATGGGCGGCGATACTGGCGTGATTGCCCCAAAAGGCCACAAGCCACGGTGAAGTTGCTGCAATTCAAGGAGGTTATGGAAGTTTACCTACATCGACGTGCAACGAATTACATGCGGATGACAATTCCGCCGACGACATCTGGTAATTCTTGCGCAGCATGAGTGCTACCGAGATCATTTTGGTGTCGCTGTATTTTGTGGTCCTAGCGGGTCTTTGCACCCTGGGTGCACATCGGGCGGTGACCGTTTTTCTTTGCCGCAAACACCGTCGGGAAATTGAGCGCCACCAGCGGCCGGTTGCTCGTTTCGCTGAACATGAGCTTCCGTTCATCACGATTCAGCTGCCCCTCTACAATGAAGCGACGGTTGCTGCCCGCCTGATTGAAGCGGCCGGACGTTTTGATTACCCCCGTGATCGGTTTGAGATCCAGGTATTGGACGATTCATCCGATGAGACACGGGTGATCGCCTCCAAGAAGGTGGATGAGCTCAGCGCGCGCGGGGTCAATGCCTACTATGTGCGTCGTCCCAATCGTCACGGCTACAAAGCAGGTGCACTGGACTACGGTCTAACCACCGCGAGGGGTGAGTTCGTCGCGATGTTCGACGCTGATTTCATTCCGCGTCAGAGCTTTCTGCGCGACGTAATTCATCACTTTGTCGAGCCGAAGGTGGGGATGGTGCAAACGCGCTGGGCTCACTTGAATCGTGAGACCAATCTGCTCACTCGCGTGCAAGCGCTCATGCTCGATGGCCACCATCTGGTGGAAAATTGCGCGCGCTTTGGCTCGGGTTGTTACTTCAACTTCGCGGGCACCGGTGGGATTTGGCGACGCAGGGCCATTGATGAAGCCGGTGGCTGGCAGCACGACACGCTCACGGAAGACCTGGATCTGTCGTACCGAGCGCAAATGGTTGGCTATCAATTCATCTACCGTCCGGACATTCTCACACCTTCGGAGTTGCCTGAGGACGTAGCTGCGTTGCGCGCTCAGCAGCATCGCTGGGCAAAGGGCACGGTGCAGACCGCACGCAAGCTCCTGCCCAGTGTGTGGCAACACCCTGGCCTGACGACGCACCAGCGGGTTGAGGCGGTATTTCACATGTTGCCGCACTTTGCCTACCCCCTGATGTTGTTGTTGTCGGTGCTCTTGCTGCCCGCTTTGGTGCTCCTGCCCGCCGCTGACGTGCGGACCATGATGTTGGTCGACTTGCCGCTGTGTTTCGGCGCTACCGGTTCAATCGCCATGTTCTATGCAACGGCGGAGACGAGTCAGAATCGGTCGGCGTGGAGCGCGATCAAGATGCTGCCCGTGCTCATTGGTCTGGGTGCCGGCATGGCTCCGCATCTCTCGAGCGCGGTGTGGAGCGGGCTCAACCACATGTCGGGTGAATTCGTGCGCACACCAAAGAAGGGCAGCGCTGGGAGTCGCTATCGTATGGGTGTTCGCTTGCCCTTGGCAGAGCTCCTACTTTTCACGATGAGTTCGTGTGCGGTCGTCGCCGCCGTGGAGACTGGGCATTGGTTTGCCGCGCCGTTTGCGCTGCTGTTTGCCTGGGGCCAGGGTTACATTGCCTTCCTGCTGCTCCGCGAGCAGTTTTTGCCTGCCCTGGGTGGTATGGCGACGTCGTCCGAGGTGCTGGAAGAGTCCCCGCTGGCCAAGGCTGCCTAACGGCGTTAATCTTGTTCAGGGCGGTTGGCAGTGCGAACCGCATGGTTGGGCTCGTAGGAATTTTTGTGTGCTTGATTCCCCGGCCCGGCTGAGCCCACGATTGAATCACACGGAGGCGGTGCCTGAATGGGACGAATGACAAAGGCGGACATGGTTCAAGCGCTGTACAGTCGCTTGGGGGGCTTTTCAAAGAAAGAATCGGCTGATCTCGTGGACCTCGTCTTTGAAACCATGAAGGAGACGCTGGGCCGAGGTGAAAAGATCAAGATTTCCGGATTCGGCAACTTCGTACTGCGCGACAAGCGTCCGCGGCAGGGGCGCAATCCTCAAACAGGTACGCCCATCATGATCACCGAGCGGCGCGTGCTTTCTTTCAAAGCCAGTCAGCTGCTCAAGCATGCGCTCAACGATGAAGCCTCCCTAGCGGCGCCCCGCAAATGGGTGGGGGGCGATGCATGGAACAAACTGCCTGGTGGTGCGGATCTTCGTTCCGGCAAGGATGGGGAGCCCACCTCGGCGGGTGGCGGGTCCAACGGTACCTGAGCGGTAAGTTTTCGAGATGACGCGCCGCAGTCCGCCCGTGAAATTGTACTATCGCATCGGGGAGGTCGCCGAGGCGGTGGGTGTTCAGCCGCACGTGCTGCGTTATTGGGAATCGGAATTTGGCTCGATCCGACCGCAGAAATCGTCCAAGGGTCAGCGTGTCTATTCCCACAAGGACCTAGAGAAACTGCTGCGGGTGAAGGAACTCCTTCACGCGCAGGGCTACACCATCGCTGGCGCCAAGAAGAAGCTCAAGGAGGTCCCGGACCAACAGGAGCGGGAGCGGCATGTGGTGCTTCAGGTACGCGCCCAACTTGCGGATCTGCGCGAAGAGATTTGTGCGCACATCCGTGATCTGGACGATTAGGCGTCAGTGCGGCGGCTCGAAGGACACACGGTTCGAAGGACGCACTGTGAGGATAATTGAACTGGTACAGGATGGCCCAATCGCCGATGATCCAAACAATGTCCGAACGCAGCGCAGGTGCCGCGCTTCTCCTTGACGGAGCGTACACAAAGGGGTGAAACCCCTGGGGTAACCGACCGGTCCGGATGGCTGGCAAGGTCTCTGATCGGGCGCCTCGACTCCCAGGCCGCGCCCAACAGAGCTCGGGTGTCTCAAGCGGTCGGCGCTACAACAACTCATCGCATACACAGGAATATTCATCGCAGTATTATCGCAGGAAACGGTAGCCTCTCTGCCCCCTTGCCGCACACGTGTGACGAGCTGCAAGTGATTGATTAGGGCGCTGCTTGCAACTCACCAAAGCGGGGTGTCTGCAAGAATGTGAACAAGAGCCGGGGAGCACAACCGATCCACAAGAGGAACGAACATGGCAGAAGGTTTGAATCGAGTGATTCTGTTGGGGAATCTCGGCGCTGATCCAGAACTCCGGATGACCAATGGTGGCACCGCAGTGTTGAACATCCGCTTGGCGACGTCCGAGACCTACTTGGACAGAAACAAGCAGCGGCAAGAGCGCACTGAGTGGCACCGGGTCGTGATCTGGGGCAAGCGCGCAGAGGCTTTAGGGAAGATCTTGGCCAAAGGAGATCGCATTTTGGTCGAAGGATCGCTGCGGACGTCCAGCTACGACGACCGCGATGGCAACAAGCGCTACACGACGGAAATCGTCGCCACCAATATCGTGCTGAGCGGTGGCGGTGGAGGCGGAGGAGCGCGGAGTCGCGGACCAGCGGAGATGGGTCCGCCGCCGTCACAAGGTGGTGGTCGCTCCTACGATGACGCGGACTATGGGCCGCCTCCGGACGACGACGACATTCCATTTTGATTTTCCGCAAATCGCCCTCGGCGGACCCGCGACGTGTGTGCGGCGTGGGTCCGTTCTCTGAAGTTCAGAGGTAGTTCTTGGCCCATCTAGTAATTGGCTATCCAAGTCCATTGGCAACGTGCGTGGTTCGCCGACTTGTTGAGCGCGGGGACGTTGTTGTCGTCGTCTGCAGTTCAGGCGTCCAACTCGAGCCCGGCGTGGACTGTTTGGTTGGTGACGTCGCGCGCATTGATTTTGGTCTCAGCGGCGAGCAGTACAACCACCTGAGGCGGATCGTACGCAGGGTCACTGTTGTTGAAAGCACGGAGCAACACGCCCAAGGCCGTATCCATTTTCGCGAACTGGAGACTGCCCGACCCGTGCGCGTCGCGGCTGAAGTCAGCGAGTTTGCTGCATCCGCCCAGCAGCTGGATTCCCTGGTGTACTTGTCCTCGCTCTCGATATTCGGTGAGAAGAAGGGGACCATCTTTGAGCGCGATTTCCTGGTTCAGCGCTCGTTTGCCGAGCGACGGGATGAAGTCTTGGCCGTCGCTGAAAAGCAGATTCACAACATCGAATCCAAGGTCCCCATCGCGGTTGTGCGCATTGGTGGCTTAGTAGGTTCTGAGATTACCGGCGAATTGCTCATTGGCTCGGAACTGGCTCGCGTGGCGCAATACGCACTGGCGGCTCCAGACGAGTGCGAGTTCGTGTTCTCGGATCGACCGTTGCATTTCGAGACGCTCGAGCGCGCAGCGGAGATACTCTTGCGCGTCGATGCTCAGTCGCCTGCGGTGGCCCTGCACATCGTGGACGACGATCCGTGGACGGATCGTCAGTTGGTCCAATGGCTATTTGAGCACGTCCAAAAACGCGCCGTGGAGGTTCAGCGTGGGCCGGGTGCGGTCTCCCAGCTGCTGCGCGTCGCTACCGCACAACCCGGACGTGTACGTACCTTGCTAGCTGAGTTCGAACGCACCGAAGCGGTGAGACAATTCGGACCGCTGCTCAATCGAGATGTGAGCAAGACGCTGTCGAGATTGTTCCAAAGGGCTCCGCTGGGCGGAGTGTTGCCATGAAGTTCGGTCAGCGTGGGATGACGCTCTCGGTTGCGTTCATCTGGATGGTGGCTTGCAGTCGTCCAGCTCGCGTTGCGACCGTGCCGCCGCCTGAAAAACCCGAGCTTTCGCAGGTGGCGTCCAGCACCGGGCCGACGAACGAAACCGGGCTCGGTGGACTGGTCAACCCGGAGCCGGAGCCACTTGAGCCCGCGGATAGTGCCGCTCTACCCCTAGCAACTCCCTTGCCGGAGCTGCGCGCATTCTACGAGGCGTTGGCCCAACTGGAGCGAGGGGAGCGTCAGCAAGCGGTGAGGGTCATGTGGTTGGGAGATTCGCACACCGCCGCCGACTTCATGACCGACGAGGTGCGTAAGGCCATGAGGTCCGCGGCGCCCGCTGGCGGTCCAGGCTACGTGCGACTGGGTTTGGATGGTTATCGACACAGTGAGGTGCGATTGACCTCGACCGGGCGATTTCGCCATGCTCCCCGCTTGCCTGCCCAGCGCACGCGCGTGCTCGATGGGGTGTTTGGATACGGCGGGATCCGCACGCTCCCTCAGCCAGGGGCAAGCGTGAGGGCGGTGCTGTCGAGCCAGTACCATGGCCCGGTGCGCTGGACCTTGAGCTATCGACTCCCCGAACGTGCTGCCGTGGCCGTGCAGCTCGGTACCCAAAAAATCGAGCTGAGCGCGGCGTCCGGCGCTGCGAGCGAGCCGCAGTCTGTCCTTTATCACGAGCTGGATGGGGACGCGGGACAGGAGTTCGTTCTCAAGCACGTTGCTGGGCAGCCCGAGATTTTTGGCGTGTTCGTGGAGACCCTATCACCTGGCGTCGTGGTCGACACGGTCGGCATCAATGGGGCTCGTGCTGCCACGGTGCTCGCCTGGGAGCGCGCCCAGTTCGCCGAAGCGGTTCGCTTACGCGGAGTCGACTTGCTGGTGCTGGCGTTTGGGACCAATGAGATTTTTGATAACGCCCGACCCGATCGGTATGAGGCCCATGTTCAGGAAATTGTAGAGACAGTCCGCGAAGTCAGCCCGGAGCTTCCGTGCTGGATCGTGGGGCCTCCTGACGCCTCCACTGAAGATGGGCGCAGTCGGGTGCGCGTAGCCGAGGTCACCGCTGCCCAGCGCCGTGCCGCTGTGCGGCTCGGGTGTGCATTTTCGAGCGCTTATGAACTGATGGGGGGAGAGCGAAGCTTTGTGAACTGGATGACCCATCAGCCACCTTGGGCTCGTGGTGACCGCATTCACCTGACGGTGGCGGGATATCAGGAGCTCGGGCGGCTTTTGGGAGCGTCGCTGCTCACCCCGCATGCCACGACGGTGCAGGCTCTCGCTCCGTGACTGTTTGGATGCGCAGCGTGCGACGCCTAGGCGGCTCAGCCCGTTTGAGGTTTGGGCCACGGTGGCCCATCACTGGGCAGTTCGCGCGCCCATTTTCCCAGGGTCGTTCGGCAGGCCGCACACAGATCGTATTCATGGTCGGTGGTGAGCACAGTGCCCTGACCGTCCTCCATCAGACAGCCAAAATTGGGGCAGTGTGGGAGCCCCAAGGTGTGGCCCACCTCGTGGACCACGGTCTTGGCCAAGCGCTGTTGGACGTGCTCGGCATTCAGTGCCGACTTTTTTGCGCGGAATTGAGAGATCACGCACTCGCCCCCGGCCACGGTCGCTAGTCCCAAGACCCCCCAATCCTCATGCGGTCCCTTGGTCGTAGAGATGTCGACCGTCGTGAGTCCGATGATCACGTGGGCGTCGGGGGGGCGGTGCTCGTACAACGCATCCAATAGTTTCTCGGCGCGGTAACGACTGCGTGGAGGGTAGAAGGCGGCGTCGGGTAGGGGCGTGGGATCGAGTGTCTTGGCCGTGATTCGATAGAAAAGCTGCACCGTATGGGCGATGAAGGTGAGGTCCTCAGCTCTGAAATCGGGACCGAGGGGGAGCAAATACACGACGGCAGGAGGGACAGCGTCTGGGCTTGGCTCCGCATTCGCAGCAAGGGGGGCCTCTTGCGGTGACGCCTGTCGCGCGCTGCTCCCCGACGCCTGCGGTGCGGGCGGGGCAAGAGGCGCCCCACCAGTTGAAGTGGCGGCGCTCGATGGCTGGGAGCGTGAGCGCGCGGAGGTGCAACCGAGAAGCAGCAAGCCGAGCATGCCAAGGGAGAACGCGCGGCGGTTGGTTGTTGTCACGGGCTGCTCTTGCGGGTGCGCTCCAGGTAGCGACCATACTCGTTCATCAAAGCCTGATAGATCCAATTCCCCAGGCGAATTGCGCCAACACCCGAGGGATGAGTCATGTCGGCTTGCCCCAGGCCTCGTTTGACCCAGTTGGGCATGGCCCCCCAGCCGCCCATGGCGTGATACGTGTCGAAATAGGCGCAACCCAGCTCGCGCGCTGCACGCTGCTGTTGCTCTACGATCAGCCCAATGATGCGCATGCTCGTAGTCACGCCATTTTCCACCCGCGCGCGGTCCATGGCCCCGATGATCAAGCACGACGCAGTAGGTAGGGCTTTTTGTCCCTGTTCGATCACGAGCTTCATGGTGCGCAAATACTCGTCCATAGGGTAGGCGTAGCCATCACCACTCTCGTTGGCGCCAAACTGATATGCGATCAGATCGGGTCGTCGCCATTTGAGCTCTTGCGC
>Ga0315912_10000856_pt1 | contig 44306 bp, 44 predicted proteins | sample VfabasoilMG_FD_204469 | JGI IMG/M metagenome (GOLD analysis project Ga0315912, IMG submission 204469) | Garden soil microbial communities collected in Santa Monica, California, United States - V. faba soil | ecosystem: Environmental > Terrestrial > Soil > Garden | place: USA: California... | reverse complement strand
ACATCGATCCGCGCGAAGCGCGGCTGCTGCTCGCCGCGGCCAGCGGGTTTTCCGAGGCAAGCGTGCTGGCTTTTTCGGAACGGGAACTGCCCTTGGACGTCCAACGGCAGTTCCTTGAAAGCTCGGCAAGACGGAAAAGCGGTGAACCCCTTGCCTACATCCTCGGGCGCAAGGAGTTCTACGGCCTGGAGCTGGCCGTCAACCCGGCGGTCCTGATTCCGCGGCCCGAGACGGAGCTGCTGGTTGATCTGGCCCTGCAGCACGAGTTCCTGGACATTCTCGACCTGGGGACAGGCTCGGGCGCCATTGCCCTGGCGCTCAAGCAGATGCGACCCCAGGCGCGAGTGGTGGCGGTGGAAGCCAGTGCAGCGGCCCTCGCGGTAGCGCAACGCAATGCCGTGAAGCATGGGCTGGAAGTCGACTTTCGCCATGGCCGCTGGTTCGAGGGCCTGGGCGGGGAGCGCTTCGATCTCATCGTCTCGAATCCGCCCTATGTCGCTGCGGGGGATCCCCACCTTGCCGCGCTGCGATTCGAACCCGCTTCCGCGCTGGTCGCGGGAGCCGATGGCCTTGACGCAATCAGGGAGATTACGCGTAGGGCGCCGGCGCACCTTTGCCCCGGGGGATGGCTGCTGCTCGAGCATGGCATGGACCAGGACACCGAGGTTTGTCGCCTGCTCGAAGCCGCAGGTCTTGAAGAAGTGGCCAGCTGGCCCGACTTGGCTGGCATTGCCCGGGTATCGGGCGGAAAGCTAGAATGACGGCCATGGATACTCAGGAAAAGATCAAGCAGCACGTTACGGGCAGCCCGGTGGTGCTCTTCATGAAAGGCACCCCCCAGATGCCGCAGTGCGGCTTCTCGCAACTCGCGGTGCAGGTGCTGAATGCGTGCGGCGTGCAGCAGTTCCACAGCGTCAACGTGCTCGCCGACGCGGAGATCCGCCAGGGCATCAAGCAATACGCCAACTGGCCGACCATCCCGCAGCTCTACGTCAACGGCGAGTTTGTCGGCGGCTCCGACATCATGCGCGAGATGTACGAGTCCGGCGAGATGCAGAAACTCCTGCAGGGCATCGCGCAGAAGGCCTAGATTCGGCCCTACCCGGAGGTCAAGCGGGAGTTCGCCAGGTTCAGCCGCTCGACCAGGATGCCGATGAAGGCGCGGTCGAACTTGCTGCGGCAGGCGATGGTGGCCTGGTCCAGGTCGGACACGCGGATCCTGACGATGCGTGAATTGCGGGCGGCGGTGACCGTCGCGCCGCGCAGCTGGTTTCCCCCCGAGAGATAGGCCATTTCGCCGAAGCATTCCCCCGGGCCGAGCACGCTGAGCAGCTTCTTGTTCTTGGTGACGCGCACTTCGCCCGCGACCAGCATGCAGAAAAAATCCCCGGGTTGGCCTTCCTTCAGCAAGGCCGTCTCCATCGTGATGCGCTCCCATTTGCCGAGCGCCACCACTTCCCAGAGCTCCGGGTCGGCAAACGGCGTGAAGAAGCGCATGGCGCGCAGCGCCGCGAACTTGTCGGCGTCGCCGAACGTCTCGCGGTGGTCGCCAAGGCCGGAGCGCAGCGCTTCGATCAATTCTTCCGCGAACTCATCCCCGCTCTGGTAGCGCTTGTCCGCTTCCTTGTGCATGGCGCGGCGCACGATGCGGTCGAGCGAGGCCGGCACCTCGCGGCGGTGGCTCGAGGGCGGCGGCGGATCGTACTGCGTGATCTGGTAGATCATGCTGAACTTGTTGGTGCCCTTGAACGGCAGCGTGCCGGCGAGCATCTGGTACATCACCACGCCGAGCGAATAGAGATCGGTGCGGTGGTCCACCAGCTCTTCGCGGATCTGCTGCGGCGACATGTAAGCCGGCGAGCCGACCCCGGTGATCTGCGTGGTTTCGGCGCCCAGGTTGAGCGCGAGCCCGAAGTCGCCGATGCGCACGTCGGCCGGCTCGGAGGCGTAGAGGATGTTGCCGGGCTTGATGTCGCGGTGCGTGACGCCCTGTGAGTGGGCATAGGCGAGCGCCCGCGTGCACTTGAAGATGATCTCCACGATCTCGTCCACCGGCAGCAGGCCTTCGGGAACGCAGAAGCGCTCCATGGTGCCGCCGGGAACGTACTCCATCACGATGTAGCCGGAGTCCTCGCCGATGCCCGCGTCGAAGATCTGCGCGATGTGCGGATGGTCGAGCTTGCCGGCGAGCGAGGCCTCGGTGAAGAACAGTTTGCGGAACAGGCGCCCGCGCACCGGATCGCGCAGCGACTCGGGGAAGATGCGCTTGACCGCGACCTCGCGCCCGCGGAACGGGTCCTGGCACAGGAAGACCTCCGAGGTCGCGCCCTCGCCGAGCTTGCGCACGACCGGGTAGTTCGCAACGTGGTCCAATCGACTACACCCCGGACAGCCGGATGTTGGCGAGCGACAGGCGTTCCACCAGGATGCGCATGAAGGCGCCGGCGAATTTGTGGCGGCAGCCGTCGGAGGCCTGCGCGAGCTTCGCCGTGGGCACCGAGATGATATTGGCATCCTGCGACACGGTGACGTCGGCGCCGCGCTGGTTTTCTTTCGACAGGTAGGCCATTTCGCCGAACGGCTCGCCGGCTTGCAGGACGTTGAGGAACTTGCCGCGCTTGGTCACCTTCACCTGGCCCTCGGCCAGGATGCAGAAGTATTCTCCCCGCTCCCCTTCCGCCATCAGCACCTCGCCCGCGGACGCGTGGCGCCAGGAGGACATGCGCGCCACCTCCCACAGCTCGGCATCCGAAAACTGCGTGAAGAACGGCAGCTTGCGCAGGGTCTCGAACCGGTCGGAATCCGAGAACGCCTGGATCTTCTGCGCGCTCAGGCGCTCGGTGCGGAAGGCTTCCGCCAGATCGAGGGAGAACTCCTCCCAGCGCCGATAACGGCTCTCCAGGTCCTTCGCCATGGCGCGCATCACGATGGCGTCGACCGCGGCTGGGATCTCCTGCCGGAACGCCGAAGGCGGCTGTGCCTCGACGCTCGTGATCTGGTAGAGGAGGCTGAAGTTGTTGGCGCCCTGGAACGGCAGGCGCCCGGTCAGCAGGTGGTACATCACCACGCCGATCGAGTAGATGTCGGTGCGGTGGTCGAGCCCGCGCTCCTTGACCTGCTCCGGCGACATGTAGGCCGGCGAACCGACCGCGGCGACCTGCGTCGTGTCGCCGGTGGCGATGAGCGCGGCGCCGAAGTCGGAGATTTTCACGTCGGTGTCGGCGGTATGCAGGATGTTCGCCGGCTTGATGTCGCGGTGTGTGACGCCGAGCTTGTGGGCGAACTCGAGCGCCCGCGTGCATTTGAAGATGATTTCGACGATTTTCTCCACCTCGAGCAGCGCCTCGGGCCGGCAGAACTTCTCCAGCGTGCCGCCGTTGACGTACTCCATGACGATGTAATGCAGCTTTTCGTCCGCGACCGCGTCGTAGATCTGGCAGATGTGCGGGTGCTGCAGCTTGCCGGCGAGCGAGGCCTCGGTGACGAAGAGCTTCCGGTACATCTTGCCGCGCTCGGGATCCTGGAAGGTTTCGGGGAAGGCCACCTTGATCGCGACGTCCCGGTGCTTGAACGGGTCGTGGCAGAGGTAGACCTCGGATGTCGCTCCCTCGCCCAGCTTGCTCATGACCGGGTATTTCCCGATCTGCGAGAGCTTGCCCCGCCCGGTCATCGCGCCAAACGTTTGCGGGCGCGTGCCACGGCCTTGCGTACCTGCGCCGGCGCGGTGCCGCCGAGGTGGTCGCGCGCCGCGACTGAGCCTTCGAGCGTCAGGACTTTCCTGATGTCGGCGCCGATGTGTTTTGAAAAGCTCTTCAACCGGGCAAGCGAAAGTCCGACCAGGTCCACGCCAGCCTTCTCCGCCTCGCGCACCGCACGGGCGACGATTTCGTGCGCGTCGCGGAACGGCACGCCCTTGCGCGCCAGGTAGTCGGCCATGTCGGTGGCCGTTGCGTGGCCCTCGAGCGCCGCGGCGCGCATCGCTTTCGGCACCGGCTTGAGTTCCGCCACCAACCCCGCAAAGACCGCAAGGCAGTCCCGGACCGTGTCGACGGCGTCGAACAGCGGTTCCTTGTCCTCCTGGTTGTCCTTGTTGTAGGCGAGCGGCTGGCCCTTCATCAGCGCGAGCAGCGCCACGAGGCTCCCGAACACGCGGCCGCTCTTGCCGCGCACCAGTTCGGGCACGTCGGGGTTCTTCTTCTGCGGCATGATCGAGGAGCCGGTGCTGTACCGGTCGGGCAGGCGCACGAAGCCGAAGCGCGGGCTCGACCAGAGCACCAGCTCCTCGGCCAGGCGCGACAAGTGCACCATCACGAGCGAAGCCGCGGCGCAGAATTCGATGGCGAAGTCCCGGTCCGACACCGCATCGAGTGAGTTCTCGCACAGGCCTTCGAAACCGAGTTCGCGCGCGACGCGCTCCCGGTCGATCGGAAAACCGGTGCCCGCCAGCGCCGCCGCGCCGAGCGGCAGGCGATTCACCCTGGAACGAACCTGCATCAATCTTTCGTCGTCGCGGCCGAACATCTCGAAATACGCGAGCAGGTGGTGGCCGAAAGTGACCGGCTGCGCCACCTGCAGGTGCGTGAACCCCGGCATGATCAGGGCGGCATGCCGCGACGCCTGGTCGAGCAGGGCTTTGCCGAGGCGCTTCAGTTCCAGGCGAATGACATCGATCTCGCCGCGCAGCCAGAGGCGCAGGTCGGTGGCTACCTGGTCGTTGCGGGAGCGCGCCGTGTGCAGGCGCTTGCCGGCTTCACCGGCAATGGCGACCAGACGGCGCTCGATATTGAGGTGCACGTCCTCGGCGTCGACCGACCAGGCGAACCGGCCGCCACGGATCTCGCGGCGGATGCTCTCCAGCCCGCGTTCGATCGCCTTCAGGTCGCGCTTGGCGATGATGCCGCCGGCCGCCAGCATGCGCGCATGCGCGAGCGATCCCGCGATGTCCTGTTCGGCGAGGCGCCGGTCGAAACCGACCGACGCGGTGAAGCGCTTCACCTGTTCGTCGACGGGCTCGGCGAAGCGGCCCGACCAAAGTGGCTTCTTCTTCGGCATAAAATGTTCTCGGTGAGTATAAGGCAAGACGTCTCCGCCGACCTTCTGCCGGATTTCCGCAACCTCGGGGTGATCGCGCGCGTGTTGGTTGCCGTGAACGCGCTGGCGTTGGCGGGCGCGCTGTACGCCGCGCCGGAGTTTACGCAGGCGCTCGAGCGTTTCGTGCAGGCCGCCGCTTTCTTCGAGCCCCTGCTGCTATTGGAAGTCGCGTGCCTTGCCGCGCTGTCTCCCCTGTCGGTACGAGCGCCCTATTGGGCGGGCTGCATCGCCGTCGCTGCGCTCTCCATGCTGCTCGCGGGCGGCTATCACGCGGCGTTGCTCGCGGCGGGCGCGGATGTGCCGGCGCAGATTGCGCGAACGGTGCTGATCTGCGCGCTTTTCACCGGCGGCCTGCTCGCGTATTTCCGCCTGCTGACCAGGGCGTTTTCGCCGGCCCTGGCGGAGGCGCGCCTGCAGGCGTTGCAAGCGCGCATCCGGCCGCATTTCTTGTTCAACAGCCTGAACGCCGTGCTGGCCCTGATCCGGCGCGACCCGAAGCGCGCCGAGCGCGCGCTCGAGGACCTGGCGGATCTCTTCCGCACGCTGATGTCCGACCCGCGCAGTTTCGTGCGGCTCGCCGACGAAATCGCGCTGCTCGAGCGCTACGCCGGGCTCGAGCAGCTGCGTCTGGGCGAGCGCCTGCGCATTACCTGGGAGCTCGATGCCGCGCCCTCCGATGCGCTGCTGCCGCCGCTGGTGCTGCAGCCCCTGCTCGAGAACGCCATTTATCACGGCGTGGAACCGGGCGTCGCGGCGGGCGAGGTCGTGGTGCACATCGAGCGGCGCGGCAATCGCGTCCTCGCGCGCATCGAGAATCCGCATCTCGAGGCCGAGGCACACCGCGCTGGCAACCACATGGCGCTCGAGAATATCCGCGAGCGGCTGACCTTGTTCTTCGATGCCGAGGCGCGCATCGTGACGCAGATCGCCGGTGGTCGCTACCGGGTCGAAATCGAAATGCCGTACCGGACGGCAAAGCCTTGATCCGCGTATTCATCGCGGACGATGAGGCCCCGGCGCGCGACCGGTTGCGGGAACTGCTGGGCGACATCGCGGGCGAGGTGCAAACCGACGTGGTGGGCGAGGCGACCAATGGCCTGGAAGCGATCGAGCGCGTGCCCTCCAGCGGCGCAGAAGTGCTGCTGCTGGATATCCAGATGCCCGGCATGGGCGGGCTGGAGGTGGCACGGCACCTGGCGACGCTCGAAAAATCCCCGGCGGTGGTCTTCGTTACGGCGCACGATCGCCATGCGGTGGAGGCCTTCGACCTGAACGCGCTCGACTACCTGCTCAAGCCGGTGCGTGCCGAGCGCCTTGCGGCAGCCCTCAGGAAAGCGTCTGTTCCTGAAAAAGCAAGCCTTGCCAACGCTGCCAATGCGCCGCGCGAATACCTTTCGGTCGCCGAGCGCCACCGCATCGCGCTGGTGCCGGTGCGCGACATCCTGTTCCTCCGCGCGGAGCAGAAATACGTCACGGTGCGCACGCGCGAACGCGAACACCTGATCGAGGAATCGCTGGTGGCGCTGGAGCGCGAGCTTGCCGATCGATTCGTGCGCATCCACCGCAACTGCCTGGTGGCGCGCGCCGCGATCCGCGGCTTCGAGCGCTCCGCGGAAGACGCGGACGAGCCGGGCTGGCAGATCGTCCTCGATGGCATCGCCGAGCGCCTGCCGGTCAGCCGCCGACAGTGGCCCGTGTTGCGTGCCCTGGTGCCATGAAGAGGCTGGTGATCGCGACGCGCCGCAGCCGCCTCGCCCTCTGGCAGGCAGAGCACGTGAAGCGGCGCCTCGAGGCGGCGAGCCCCGGCGTGGCGGTCGAGTTGCTGCCGATGTCGACCAGCGGCGACGACATGGTGGACCAGCGCCTGGACCTGGCGGGGGGCAAGGGCCTGTTCATCAAGGAACTCGAGGCGGCGATGATGGCGGGGCGCGCCGATCTCGCCGTGCACTCGATGAAGGACCTGCCCGCCGACCTTCCGCCGGGATTCGTGCTCGCCGCGATCCTCGAGCGCGAGGACCCACGGGATGCGCTGGTATCCGCGAAATACGCCTCGCTGGAAGCGCTGCCGGCCAAGGCAGTCATCGGCACTTCCAGCCTGCGCCGCGCCGCGCAACTGCTGGAACGCTACCCGGCGCTCGAAGCGAAGCTGCTGCGCGGCAATGTGGAAACACGGCTGGCGAAGCTCGACCGCGGCGACTACGACGCGGTAATCCTCGCCGCGGCGGGTCTGGTGCGGCTCGGCCTCGGGGAGCGCATTCGCGAGCGGCTCGATCCTGAGGACAGCCTGCCGGCGCCGGGGCAGGGCGCGCTGGGCGTGGAATGCCTGGAATCGCGCAAGGATCTCAAGGAAGCGCTTCAGTTCTTGCAGGATGCTTCGACGGCGGCCTGCGTCCGGGCCGAGCGCGCGGTCAGCCGCGCCCTGGGCGGCAGCTGCACCATTCCACTGGGTGCGTACGCGGAAAATGCGGCCTCATCCGCAGGCGCCCGTCTGCGCCTGCGCGCGCTGGTGGCTTCTCCCGACGGCCGGCGCGTGGTGCGCGCCAACGGCGAGGGCAGCGACCCGGAGCGACTCGGCGCGGACATCGCCGAGCGGCTGCGCGCCCTGGGCGCGGTGGAAATCCTGCAGGCCCTAAGTAGAAATCCCGTAGGCCCTCGATGAGCCTTGCGGGGCGCGGCATCGTCGTGACGCGCCCGCGCGAGCTGGCGCTGGGCCTCGCCCAGCTCATCGAGAACGCGGGCGGGCAGGCAATCCTGTTTCCGGCGCTGGCCATCGAAGACCTGCCGCCGCCCGAGCCTTTGCGGCGGCTGAAGGCATTCGACCTGGCGATCTTCATCAGCCCCACGGCGGTGCACAAGGCCGTGAAGAACGAGATGCTCTGGCCGCGTGTCGCGGCGGTCGGTCCCGGTACCCGGCGCGAACTCGAGAAACGCGGCATGCGCTCGGTGCTCGCGCCGCTGGACGGCGCCGACAGCGATGCGCTGCTCGAGGTGCCGGAGTTGCGCCGGGTGGCCGGGAAACGCGTGCTGATCCTGCGAGGCGAGGGCGGCAGGGAGCTGCTCGGCGACACGTTGAAATCGCGCGGCGCCCGCGTCGAGTATGCGGAATGCTACCGGCGCGTGCGCCCGGACTCTGACCCGGCACCGCTGCTCGCGGCCTGGGCGAACGGCGCGGTGCACGCGGTGTCGGTGTTCTCTAGCGGGAGCCTGGAGAACCTGTTTGCGATGCTCGGCGAACCTGGCGCGGCGCAACTGCGCGAGACGCCGCTGTTCGTGCCGCACCGGCGCATCGCGGAGCACGCCCGGCGGCTTGGCGTGGGCGAGGCAGTCGTCGCGGGCCCCGGAGACGACGAAACGCTCGAGCGGCTGGTAGCATATTTCGCGAAATGAGCGAGAACCAGACTCCGACTCGATCCCGCGTGTGGCGTGCGCCCGTACTTGTGCTGATCGCGCTCGTGCTGGCCGCGGGATTGGCGTCGCTATTCTGGTTCGATGCGCGCCAGCGGATCGAATCCACCCAGGGGGAGCTCGCGCGCAGGCTGCGCGACATCGAGGCCGACGCGCGCGAAGCGCGTTCCGTGGCGCGCCAGGCGCAGGAAGCGACGCGCGAGGCGCAGGCAAAGGTCGGGCAGCTCGAGACGCGCCTCGCCGAGTCGCAGAGCCAGCAGCTCGCCCTCGAAGCGCTCTACCTGGACCTTTCGCGCAACCGTGACGAATGGCAACTGGCGGAGATCGAGCAGGTGCTGGCGATCGCCTCGCAGCAGCTGCAGCTGGCCGGCAACGTGCGCGCGGCACTGCTTGCGCTGCAACTGGCGGAGGCACGGCTGGCGCGCGCAGACCGGCCGCAGTTCGTGCCCATCCGCCGCGCCCTGGCGCGCGACATCGATCGCCTCAAGGCGCTGCCCACGGTCGACTACGCCGGCATGAGCGCGAAGATCGAGGGGCTGGTGGCGGCGGCCGACACGCTGCCGCTCGCCTTCGACGAGCGGTCCGAGCGGCCGGCGCCGGCGAAGGAGGCGGCGGCCGTCGAGCGGGGATTCTTCGCGCGCCTTCTCGCCGACATCTGGAACGAGCTGCGGCAGCTGGTGGTGGTGCGCCGGATGGACAAGAGCGAACCCCCCTTGCTGCCGCCCTCGCAGGCCTACTTCGTGCGGGAAAACCTCCGCCTGCGCCTGTTCAATGCGCGCCTTTCGCTGCTCACGCGGGATGAAGCGGGCTATCGCGAGGACCTGCGTGCCGCGCAGGCCTGGATCCAGCGCTATTTCGACGGCAACTCGCGCCAGACGGTGGACGCGCTCGCCCAGCTGAAGAGCCTCTCGTCGGCGACCGTCAGTTTCGAGATGCCGACCATCTCGGAGAGCCTGGACGCGATGCGCGGCTTCCGCTCGCGTCGCGAGCGCACGCCTGGATGAGGTCCCTGTTTTGGCTTTTGGCGGTGTTCGCGGCGGCCGTTGCGCTGGTGCTGCTCGGCCGGATCGACGCCGGCTACGTGCTGTTCATCTATCCGCCGTACCGCGTCGAAGTGTCGATGCTGCTGTTCGCGATCGCGGTGCTGGTCCTGGTGATCCTGTCCTACGTGGCGCTGCGGCTGCTCGGGCACGCGCTGGCGCTCCCGACGCTGGTGAGCGCCTACCGCACGCGCCGCCGCCGGGAGCGCGCGATCGAGGCGCTAGCCGCGGGCCTGCAGGCCTACTACGAAGGACGTTATGCGCGCGCTGAAAAGGAAGCGGCGCTCGCCTTCGACAACGGGCCCGCGTCGGCGGTCGGCGCGCTGCTGGCGGCGCGTGCCACGCACCAGATGCGCGATTTCGAACGGCGCGACCGCTGGCTAGAGCGCGCCGGCGCCGTGGGAGGGCCCTTGCGCGAGGCGCTGCTGGTCAGCCGCGCGGAGCTCGCGCTCGAGGAGCGGGATTTCCGCGCGGCGCGCGACGCCTTGCGCAGCCTGCATGGCAGCGGCCCGAAGCACATCGCCACGCAGCGCATGCTGCTGCGCGCCGAGCGCGGCGCCGGCGCGTGGGAGGAAGTCCTGCGCCTCGCCACCCAGCTTCTGAAGCGAGATGCCATCGCGCCGGCGCTCGCCGAGGAATACAAGGTCCAGGCCATGGTCGAATTGCTGAAGCGCTCCGCGGACGATCCGGGGGCGTTCGAGCGCCGCTGGCGCGACACCGCCTCGGCCGACCAGGTCCTGCCGCGCATCGCGGCGGCGGCCGCGCGGCATGCGACGGCGCTGGGGAAAGCGGCGCTGGCGCGCGAAATCCTGGAAAAGGCGCTCGGCGGCGAATGGAGCGCGCCGCTGCTCGCCGCCTATGCGGAGCTGCCCCGCAGCATCGATGCCGCCCGGCGCAGTGCCGAGGCGCGATTGCGCATCGAGCGCGGTGAACGGTGGCTCGCCGAGCGCCACCGCGATCCCGACCTGCTGTCGACGCTTGGCCGGCTATGCGCCCAGGCCGAGCTGTGGGGAAAAGCGCGCAGCTTCCTCGAGGCAAGCCTGTCGTTCGAAGAGAGCCGCGCCGCGCACCTCGAGCTCGCGCGCCTGGACGAGCAGCTGGGCCAGCACGTCGACGCGCAGCGCCACTACCGCAGGGCTGCCGAACTCCAGCAGGAATTCAGGCCCAGTCCCGCGGCCTGAGAAAGTCCGTCAGGAGCCGTTCTTCCGGCGATCCCGGCTCGGGCTTCCAGTCGTAGCGCCATTCGACCCGCGGCGGCAGCGACATCAGGATCGATTCGGTGCGGCCGCCCGACTGCAGTCCGAACAGCGTGCCGCGGTCGTAGACCAGGTTGAATTCCACGTAGCGTCCGCGCCGGTAGGCCTGGAAGCTGCGTTCCCTGTCCCCATAGGGCTCCTGCCGGCGTTTCTCGACGATCGGGGCGTACGCGGTAAGGAAGTGGTCGCCGACGGAACGCGCCAGGGAAAAAGCAAAGTCGAAATCGCGGTCGGCAAAATCGTCGAAGAAGATGCCGCCGATGCCGCGCGGCTCGCCGCGGTGGCGCAGGTGGAAGTATTCGTCGCACCAGCGCTTGAAGCGCGGGTGGTAGTCCGCGCCAAACGGGGCCAGCGCCTGCCGGCAGGTCTGGTGGAAATGGCGCGCGTCCTCCTCGAAGCCGTAGTAGGGCGTGAGGTCCATGCCGCCGCCGAACCACCAGAGGTCGCCGGCGACGAAAAACCGGAGGTTGAAGTGAACCGTGGGGCAGTAGGGATTGCGCGGGTGCATCACGAGCGAAACCCCCATGGCCTCCCAGGGCCGGCCGGCAAGCTGCGGGCGGGCGGCGGTCGCCGAAGGCGGCAGTTCCAATCCCCTGACGCGCGACAGGTTGACGCCGCCGCGCTCGAACAGCTTGCCTTCCTCGAGGACGCGCGTAATGCCGCCGCCGCCCTCCGGGCGCTGCCAGGAATCGGTCCTGAAAGGCGAGCCGTCGAGGGCTTCGAGCGCGGCGACCAGGCGGCCCTGCAGTCCGGTGAAGTAGCCGTGGACCTCGTCGATCATGAAGCTTTCTTGACGGCGCGGTGCCCGATGTCCTTGCGGTACTGCAGGCCGTCAAAGCGAATGGCATCGACCGCCTGGTAGGCGCGTGCGCGCGCGATCTTCACCGAATCGCCAAGCGCGGTGACGCACAGCACGCGTCCGCCGTTGGTCAGAATCGACTTTCCCTCCAGCCGCGTACCGGCGTGGAAGACCTTGCAGTCGGCGTCCGGCTTTGGCAGCCCGTCGATGCGATCGCCCTTGCGCGGCTCCTCGGGATAGCCCGCGGCAGCGAGCACCACGCCGAGCGCCGCGCGCCGGTCCCACGCGGCTTCCCCCTGGTCGAGCGTGCCGTCGATGGCGTGATCCACCAGGTCCAGCAGGTCCGATTTCAGGCGCACGATGATCGGCTGTGTTTCCGGGTCGCCAAGCCGGCAGTTGAATTCCAGCGTGCGCGGATTTCCGGCGCCGTCGATCATCAATCCTGCGTACAGGAACCCGGTGTAGGGCATGCCGTCCTGCGCCATGCCCTGCACCGCGGGCAGGATGATTTCGCGCATCACGCGCGCATGGATTGCCGGCGTGACGATGGGCGCCGGCGAATAGGCGCCCATGCCGCCGGTGTTGGGCCCGAGGTCGCCATCGCGCAGCCGCTTGTGGTCCTGGCTGGTGGCGAGCGCCAGCACGTGCACGCCGTCGCACATCACAATGAAGCTCGCCTCTTCGCCATCGAGGAACTCTTCGATCACCACGCGCGCCCCCGCGGCGCCAAAGCTGTGGTCGGTCAACATCGCGTCGACCGCGGCATGCGCTTCCTCGCGCGTTGCCGCCACGACCACGCCCTTGCCCGCGGCGAGGCCGTCGGCCTTCACCACGATCGGCGCACCTTCGCGGTCGATGTAGGCCTTCGCCTCCTTGGCGCGCTCGAAAGTGGCGTAGCGGGCCGTGGGAATGCCGTGGCGCGCCATGAATGCCTTGGCGAAATCCTTGGACGACTCGAGCTGCGCGGCGGCGCGGCTCGGCCCGAAGATGCGCAGCCCCGCCTCGCGGAAGGCATCGACGACGCCCGCGGCAAGCGGCGCCTCCGGGCCGACCACCGTCGCCTGGATCGATTCCTTCTTCGCAAAATCGACCAGCGCCGGGATGTCCGTGATCGCGACATTCTCCACGCCGTCCTCGGTCGCCGTGCCGCCATTGCCGGGCGCGACATAGACCTTCTGCACGCGCGGACTCTGCGTGAGCTTCCAGGCGAGCGCATGCTCGCGGCCGCCGGATCCGATGACTAGCAATTTCATGTCAGTGCCGGAAGTGGCGAATGCCGGTAAATACCATTGCGATGCCACGTTCGTCGGCCGCGGCGATCACCTCGTCGTCACGCACGCTGCCTCCCGGCTGGATCACGGCGATGGCACCGGCTTCGACCACCACGTCCAGGCCATCGCGGAACGGAAAAAACGCGTCGGACGCCACCACCGAGCCGGCAAGTTGCAGCTTGGCGTTCGCCGCCTTGATCGAGGCAATGCGCGCGCTGTCGATACGGCTCATCTGTCCCGCGCCGACGCCGAGCGTCATGCCGTCTCGGCAGAACACGATGGCATTGGACTTGACGAACTGCGCCACGCGCCAGGCGAACAGCAGATCCTTCACCTGGGAGGCGGAGGGCTTCTTCTTCGTCACGACGCGCAGGTCCTTTTCCTCCAGGCGCGCGACATCGGCGCCTTGCACCAGCATGCCGCCGCCGACGCGCTTGTAGTCGTGCGCCTGGTGCTCGTGGGAGAGCGGTATTTCCAGCACCCGGAGATTTTCCTTCTTCGCAAAAACCGCCATCGCCGCGGGTTCGACGCGCGGTGCCACGATGACTTCGGCGAACTGCCGGCCGATGGCGGCGGCCGCGCCCTCGTCCAGTGCGCGATTGAAGGCGAGGATGCCGCCGAAGGCCGAAGTCGGGTCGGTGCGAAACGCCTTGTCGTACGCGATCTGCGCCGAATCGCCGGTGCCGACCCCGCAGGGATTAGCGTGCTTGACGATGACGCACGCCGGCTCGGCGAAGCTCTTCACGCACTCCCAGGCGGCATCGGCGTCGGCGATGTTGTTGTAGGACAGTTCCTTGCCCTGCACCTGGCGGCAGGAGGCGATGCCGCCGGCGACCGGCCGCGCATCGCGGTAGAAGGCGGCGCTCTGGTGCGGGTTCTCGCCGTAGCGCAGGTCCTGCAACTTGGCGAACTGCAGGCTCAGGACCTTCGGATACGCCGTGCCAAGCGACGACAGGTAATTCGCGATCGCGCCGTCGTAGGCCGCGGTGTGGGCGAAGGCTTTGGTGGCGAGCGCGAACCGCATCTGGTCGGAGACGCCGCCTCGCGCGCGCACTTCCTCCAGCACCGGCGCGTAGTCCGCGGGGTCCACCAGCACGGCGACGCCCATGTGGTTTTTTGCCGCGGCGCGCAGCATTGCCGGTCCGCCGATGTCGATGTTCTCGATGGCATCCTCCAGGCGGCATTGCGGATCGGCCACCGTGGCCTGGAACGGATAGAGGTTGACCACCAGCAGGTCGATCGGCTCTATGCCCGCGGCCTTGATTGCCGCGAGGTGCGCCGCGTCGTCCCGGCGCGCGAGCAGGCCGCCGTGGATTTTCGGATGCAGCGTCTTGACGCGCCCGTCGAGCATCTCGGGGAAGCCGGTGTAGGCCGAGACCTCGGTCACCGCGACGCCTTCCTTCGCCAGCAGCTGCGCCGTGCCGCCGGTGGAGAGGACCTTCACGCCCAATGCGGCGAGGGCGCGGGCCAGCTCGACGATGCCGGACTTGTCGGAAACGCTGAGCAGCGCTCGCGTGACTTTGACCACTATCCTTTGATCCGCAGCTGCTGCATTTTCTTGCGCAGCGTATTGCGGTTGATGCCGAGCATCTCGGCGGCGAGGGACTGGTTGCCGGCCGCCTTGACCAGCACCGTCTCGATCATCGGCTTCTCGATGTTCTTGAGCACCATGTCGTAGATCGAGGTCGGCTTCTCGCCGTCCATGTCCTTGAAGTAGCGCTCAAGCGAGCGCCGCACGCAGTCGGTGAGCTCGTTCGCGCGGCTCATGCCGCAAGTCTTTCGAAGTAGTCGTTGACCGCGCTGCGCTGCGCGGCGGCGGCGTCGATGCGGTTGACCGCGGCGCGCAGTTCTTCGCCCCCGGGCAATTCGCGCACCGTCCAGCCGATGTGCTTGCGCGCGACGCGCGCCCCCTGCTCGGCGCCGTACAGCGTATAGAGGCCGTCGAGGTGCTCGTCCAGCACCGCACCGATCTCGCGCGTCGGCGGCGGCGAGAGGTGCTCGCCGGTTTCCAGGTAATGCGCGAAGTCGCGGAACAGCCAGGGCCGGCCCTGCGCGGCGCGGCCGATCATGACGCCGTCCGCGCCGGTGTACGCCATCACGCGTTTCGCGTCCTCGGGGGTGCGGATGTCGCCATTGGCGATCACCGGGATGCGCAGCTGCGATTTCACTTCGGCGATGGTGTCGTATTCGGCGCTGCCGCCGAAGGCGCAGGCGCGCGTGCGCCCGTGGATCGCCAGCATGCGGATACCCGAGGCCTCCGCGATCCGAGCAATGTGCAGCGCATTGCGCCGCGCCGGGCTCGGGCCGGTGCGGATTTTCAGCGTCACCGGGACATCCACCGCGGCCACTACCGCCGCCAGGATCCGGGCGACCAGCGCCTCGTCTTCCAGCAGGGCGGAGCCCGCCAGGACATTGCAGACCTTCTTCGCCGGGCAGCCCATGTTTATGTCCACGATCTGGGCGCCGAGGTCGGCGTTGTAGCGCGCGGCATCCGCAAGCATCTGCGGATCGCTGCCGGCGATCTGCACCGAGATCGGGCCGGTCTCACCTGTGTGATCGACGCGCAACCGGGACTTGCGGGACTCGCGCAGCTCGGGGCGCGCCGACACCATTTCGGAAACCGCGAGCGCGGCGCCAAACCGGCGCGCGAGGCGGCGAAACGGGCGATCCGTGATGCCTGCCATTGGAGCAACGAACAGCCGGTTGCGTAGCGCGTGGGCGCCGATTTTCATCGCGGGGATTTGGCGTTCGAAGGGAAACGGATTCTAGCGCGATTCTTTTTTTTTAGGGGAGACCCGAATTGCCAAAAATCATGCGGCGGGCGAGAAATCGCCGCGGTGCGGGAAAAACATCGAACGCGGCGAGCGCCGCGCCTCGCGCCGCGCGCGCAACGCGGCCCGAGCCGAGAAAGGCGCTCGCGAGCAGGTCGGTGGCGCGCACGGTTGCGCCGGCGTCCAGGCGCCGCAGCGCGGAATAGCGCTCGAGCACCGCGGCTTCGCCCGGATCCGCAGCCCCACGCAAGACCTGCGCCAGGTCCCAGGCGTCGCGCAGCCCGAGGTTGAGGCCCTGTCCCGCGACCGGGTGCAGCGTCTGCGCCGCATTGCCGATGTAGATGGCGCGCTCGCCGATCCTGGTCCTGCGCACGCGCAACACCAGCGGCAGCACTACAGGCGCCTCGCAATCCAGCGGTGCGCCCGGCGCGGCGCCGGCCGCGGCGGCAAGTTCTTCCAGGAATTCGCTTTTCCCCGCGGTGGCCAGGGCGCTTGCCCGTTCCGGGGTCGTGCTCCAGATCAGGGCATAGCGTCCAGCGAACGGCAATAGCGCGAGAGGCCCGTCGGGCGTGAATCGCTCGAATGCGGTATCTCGCGATGGCGGGTCGGTTGTCACCAGCGCGACCAGCGCGTGCTGCGAATAGCGTTTCTCGTCGGCATCCTGCGCCTGGCCCTCCGCGTGCACCGTGCACCGCGCGGGTAATTCCCCGGCGGCGAGCAGGTCATGTGCCGCCTCCAGCAAGGCCTCGGAAAGCGCCGCGTAATCGGTGACATAGCCAAGTGCCGGCACGCCTGCATCGGTTGCTTCCAGCACGGTGCGGCCGAATCCGCCGGCCTGCGATACCCGGATGCACTGTATGGGGGTCGCCGAGAGGCGCGGCCAGACGCCAATCCGCTCGAGGATCAGGCGGCTCGCGTAGGACAGGGCGATGGGACGGAAATTCCTAGTGGCGGGGGATTGTCCGGCGAGCACCACTTTCAATCCCGCATCGCGCAAGGCGAGCGCGGCAGCGCAGCCTACCGGCCCCGCGCCCCGGACGAGGACATCGGCCGAACCGTCAGCGTGCATCCCGCATCAGAGCTTCGATGGCTTCGATGCTCTTGGGCGCTTCGACGGTGAGCACTTCGCAACCCTGGTCGGTGACCAGGACATCGTCCTCGATGCGCACGCCGATGCCGTGCAGGCGCGGCGGGACGTCGCCGGCCGCGCGGATATACAGGCCGGGCTCGACGGTGAGCGTCATGCCGGGAGCGAGCGCACGCCAAGCGCCTTGCCGCTTGTAGTCGCCGGCGTCGTGCACATCGAGGCCCAGCCAGTGCCCGGTGCGGTGCATGTAGAAGCGCTTGTAGCTTTCCTTCTCCAGGATTTCCTGCAGCGTGCCCTTGAGCAGGCCGAGATCCAGCATGCCCTGCGCCAGCACGCGCACCGCGGCGTCGTGCGGCTCGTTCCAGGCGTTTCCCGCGCGCACCTCGTCCATCGCCGCCGCCTGCGACGCGAGCACGATTTCGTAGACTTCCCGCTGGGCGCCGCTGAATCGCCCGCTCACCGGAAAGGTGCGCGTGATGTCCGAGGCGTAGCCATCGAGCTCGCACCCGGCGTCGATCAGGAGCAGGTCGCCGTCGCGCAGCGGCGCATCGTTGGCGACGTAGTGGAGCACGCAAGCATTGGCGCCGCCCGCGACGATGGGGGAGTAGGCGGGAAACTGCGCGCCGTTGCGCCGGAATTCGTGGAGCAGGTCGGCCTCGATTTCGTATTCGTGGCCTCCGGCGCGGGCGGCCTGCATGGCGCGCCGGTGCGCCGCGCAGGCGATGCGCGCCGCCCGGCGCATGAGAGCAAGCTCATGCGCATCCTTCATCAGGCGCATCTCGTCGATGTGGGCGCGCACGTCCTGGACCTGGTCCGGTGCCGCCACGCCGGCCCTCGCGCGGGCGCGCACGGCATTGAGCCATTTCATGGCGCGCGCGTCCCATTCGGGATCGGCGCCCACCGGATAGAACAGCGCCGGTTGGTTCTCGAGCAGGCCCGCGAGCATCTCGTCGAGCTTGCCGATCGGATGCGCCTCGTCGAAACCGAAGCGTTCCCTGGCGGCTTGCGGCCCATGACGAAAGCCGTCCCAGACTTCGCGCTCTTCGTCGCGCTCGCGGCAAAACAGCAGTGAGCGCGGCGCATCGCCCGCGATGAGCACGAGCACCGACTCGGGTTCGGCGAATCCGCTCAGGTAGTAGAAGTGACTGTCGAACCGGTAGGGGTAGTGGCTGTCGCGGTTGCGCAGGCGCTCGGGCGCAGTCGGCACCACCGCGATGCCCGAGCGCATCGCGCGCGCCAGCTTCTCGCGCCGCGAGCGGTAGACCGCACTGTCTTCAGCGATTTTCATGTCTCGATGCCAGCCATGTCTCCAGCGCCGCGAGGCGCTCGCGCGTGCCCACGTCGTGCCATGCGCCGTCGTGGAGCTCGCCGCCCAGCAGGCCCTTTTCCGCCGCCGACCTCAGCAACGGCGCCAGCGGCGCCTTCGTGCCCCGCGGCACGCCGTTCACCAGCGCCGGCGCAAGCACCGCGATGCCCGTGTAAGTGTAGCGCGGCGCCGTGCCGTTGCCGACCACGTCCGCCTGCAGCGTGAAGTCGCCTTCCGGGCGATGGGGCGGGTTCGGCGCCAGGACAAGGTGGGCGTGGCGCGCTCCCAACGCGAAATCCCGCAACCGGGAAAAATCGTGGTCACACCAGATGTCCGCGTTCACCAGCAGAAAGGGTGCCGTTCCCAGGAGCGGCAGCGCCTGGGCAATGCCGCCCGCCGTTTCGAGCGCCTCCGCCTCCGGTGAGTAGGAGATGCGCAGGCCCCAGCGTCCGCCGTCGCCGAGGGCGTCCATGATCTGCTCCCCGAGATGGCAGACATTCACCACGACGTCGCGCAAGCCGCTCGCCGCCAGTTTCTCGAGGTGCCAGACGATCAGCGGCTTGCCGCCGGCCTGGACCAGCGCCTTGGGCCGCGCGTCGGTGAGGGGCCGTAGCCGCTCGCCGCGGCCGGCCGCCAGGAGCATCGCCTTCAGGTGGCCCCCTCGAGCGCGTCGAGCAGCTGCACGAGCGGCGCAAGCGCCGCGTAGCGCTTCGCGACCGCGCGCGCGTAGCCCAGGAAGCGCGGCGCGTCCTCGAGATACTTCGGCTTGCCGTCGCGGTAGCGGATGCGAGCGAAGATGCCGAGCACCTTGAGATGGCGTTGCAGCCCCATCCATTCGAAGGCGCGCCAGAACTCGGCGAAATCGGCCTGCACCGGAAGGCGCGCGCGCCTTGCCTTTTCCCAGTAGCGTACCGTCCAGTCGAGGACCTGTTCCTCCTCCCAGCTGACGAAAGCATCGCGCAGCAGCGACACCGCGTCGTAGGTGATCGGGCCCACCACTGCGTCCTGGAAATCCAGCACCCCGGGGTTCGGCTCGCACACCATCAGGTTGCGCGGCATGAAATCGCGATGGACGTAAACCCTGGGCTGGTCGAGGGCGCTTTTCACCAGCAGGGAAAACAGATTTTCAAGCGACGCCTTTTGCTTTTCCGACAGGGTTTTCCCTACATGCCGTTCAACGTACCACTCCGGGAAAAGATTCATCTCGCGCCGCAGCAGCGCCTCGTCGTAGGGTGGCAGGGCGTCGTGACGGGTGGCGAGCTGCCAGCGCACCAGCGCGTCCATCGCGTCGCCGAAGAGCGAGGGCGCGTTGTCGGCGGAGAGTTCCTGCAGGTAGGTGCGCGTGCCAAGATCGCCGAGCAGCAGGAAACCGCGCTCGAGATCCTGCGCGAACACTTCAGGGGCGTTGACCCCGGCCTCGCGCAGCATCCCGGCGATGCGCACGAACGGCCGGCAGTCCTCCTTGGCCGGCGGCGCGTCCATGGCGACGAAGCTGCGACCGTCGTCGAACGACGCCCGGAAATAGCGGCGAAAGCTGGCGTCCTCGGAAGCGGGAGTAAGGGTGAAGCGAGCGGGCTGAAACTGCATTCCGATCCAGCGCTCGAGGTCCGCGCGCCGATCATCGGCGTGTATCATTGAAAATTCTAACATCACCGAAAAGCGCACCGGCCCGCTCCATGCTGTTCAGATTTGCGACGCTGGCAGCTGCGCTCGTCGCCGCGGCTCCGGCTCTGGCGCAAACCGCCGGCAGCGGTGCCAAGGGCACTACCACCATAGATGCGCAGTCCATCGAGGCCGTGAGCGACCTCGAGGTGAGCGCGCGCGGAGCCGCGCAAATCACGCGCGACGACCTGTCGATCTTTGGCGAAGTCCTGCGCTACAACCGCCAGTTCGGCGTGATCGAGGGGGAAGGCGGCGTGCGCTTGCAGCAGGGACCGGACCGGTTCTCGGGGCCGCGCCTGCAGTACAACACGCTGGACGACACCGGTTTCTTTGACCAGCCGGCTTTCCTGTTGCAGCGCGACCAGCCGGCGCGTGGCACTGCCGAACGGCTCGAGTTCATCGGCAGGAACCACTACCGCCTGACCAATGCGAGCTTCACGACTTGCCGGCCCGGGGAAGAGGACTGGCACATCGAGGCCAAGGAGCTCGATCTCGACTACGCGAACGACGAAGGCGTGGCGCGCAGCATGCGGCTGCGTTTCTTCGACACCACTTTACTTGCGTCGCCTTACGCCAGCTTTCCGCTGGAGAACCGGCGCCGCAGCGGCTGGCTCACGCCGTACTACTCGCAGACCTCGACGCGCGGCCTGGAGGTCGGGATGCCGTACTACTGGAACATCGCGCCTGAGCGCGATGCCACCATTACGCCGGTAATCATGGGCAAGCGGGGGGTGCAGGTGAAGAACCAGTTCCGCTACCTCGGGGCGGACTATGTGGGCGACCTGAACCTGGAAATCCTGCCCAACGACCGGCTCTATGGAGATTCGCGCGACGGGATGTCCCTGCAGCACGCGCAAACGTTCACGCCGAACCTCAAGGGAAACATCGACTACAACCGGGTGTCGGACTCGCGCTATTTCGTCGATCTGGGAAGTTCGGTGCGCCAGATTACGGCGGGCAACCTGCCGCAGGACGCGAACCTGGTCTATAACGGCTCATTTGATCGCGGTCCTTATACGCTGCAGGCGCGGATGCAGCGCTACCAGACCCTGCAGGACCCGCTTTCGCCGACGGTACCGCCCTACCACCGGGCGCCGCAGTTCAAGTTCAATTCCAGCCAGTACGGCATGGGCGGCTTCCTCGACTCGACGATGCCGGCGGAGTTCGTGCGTTTCTCGCACGCCTACGACGTTGAAGCCGTGCGCGTCGGCATGACCCCGACCATCGCCGCGCCCATCATCTCGCCCGGCTGGTACGTCACGCCGAAGGCGGGGTTGCGCGCCGTCGGCTACAGTTTTGACCGGCAGCCTGCGGCACAACCGGCTTCCGAGAGCGTTGCCTTGCCTTTCGTCAGCCTCGACAGCGGCATGGTGCTGGAGCGCAGCTCAAGCTGGTTCGACAGCCGGCTGACCCAGACGCTCGAGCCGCGGTTGTACTACCTCTACGTTCCCTATCACCAGCAGAACACCAAGCGCTTCGACACCGAACTCGCGGATTTCAACTACCCGCAGTTGTTCACCGAGAACCGTTTCGTCGGCGGTGACCGCTTCGGCGACGCGAACCAGGTCACCTTTGCCGTCAGCTCGCGTTACCTGCAACAGGACGGGCAGGAGGCGTTTCGCGTCACCTTCGGACAGCGGTTCTATTTCGACGACGAGCGGGTCGGCCTGGACCCGACCTCGGCGCTTCGCAGCAACAGCGATTCGAACATCCTCGCTTCGATCGGCGGCCGGGTGTTCCGTTCCTTTAGCTACGATGCCACCACCGAATACGACCACCACGAAGACCAGGCCGAGCGCTACACCACGGCGCTGCGCTACGCCCCGGAGCGCGCGAAAGTGGTCAATTTCACCTACCGGTTCAACCGGGGCGACGCCCTCAGGCAGATCGACCTTTCCGGCCAGTGGCCGGTGACGACGGGCTGGTACGCCGTGGGACGCTACAATTACTCCCTGCTGGACAAACGCCTGCTCGAGGGTCTGGCGGGGTTCGAGTACAACGCCGGATGCTGGTCGTTCCGCACGGTGCTGCAGCGCATCCAGGCGGCGACCAACGTGAATTCCTCGGCGCTGTATTTCCAGCTCGAGTTGCGCGGCGTCGGGCAGATTGGCACCGACGAGACGGTGGAGCTGCTCAAGCGCAACGTGCCGGGTTACGCGCTGACCAACCCGAGCGACCCGATGCTCCGGCCGCCAAGCGCGCGCCCGAAGCTGCCCTTTGAACAGGTCTACTAGAAAGACAGGTCTACCGGACGGATGCGCAAGCTCTTGATACTCGCGGTGCTGACGGTGCTGCCGCTCGCCGGCCAGGCGCAGAAGATCGTGCTGGTCGACCGCATCGTGGCGATCGTCAACAAGGAAGTGATCACCTTCTCCGAGCTGAACGAGGCGGTCGCCTCCGCGGAACGCCAGCTGCGCCGGCAGGGAACGCAGGCGCCGGCGCGCGAAGTGCTCGGCCAGCAGATGCTCGAGCGCATGGTGATGGACAAGGCGCAGCTGCAGTTCGCGCGCGATACCGGCATCCGCGTCGACGAGGTGCAGCTCGATCGCGCCGTGCTGCGGGTCGCCGAAAGCAACAAGATGACCCTGGCGGAGTTCCGGCGCGCGCTGGAGCGCGACCGCGTGTCCTTCGACCTGTGGCGCGAGGAGCTGCGCGAACAGATTCTGCTCACGCGCCTGCGCGAGCGCGAAGTCGACGACAAGATCCAGGTGAGCGAAACCGAGGTCGACCTCTACCTCGAGGAGCAAAAACTGCAGCCCGGCGATCGCGCCGAGTACAACGTATCGCACATCCTGGTGCGCCTGCCCGAGCAGGCCAGCCCCGAGCGCATCGAGGCGGCGCGCGCGCGCGGCGAGAAAATCATCGCCGAAGCCCGGCAGGGGGCGGATTTCGCCCGTCTCGCCGCGGCATATTCGGACGCGTTCGACGCCATGCAGGGGGGCATCCTGGGCTGGCGTACGCATGACCGCCTGCCGGAGACTTTCGCGGCGGCGCTGACGCGGATGAAGCCGGGCGAGATCAGCCCCATCGTGAGGAGCGCGGCCGGATTCCACATCCTCAAGCTCAACGACCGGCGCGGCGCGGCGGCCGGGGTTCCTGCGGTGGCGCAGACGCGCCTGCGGCACATCCTGGTCCGTGTCAGCGAGACCGTTTCCGAGGCGGCTGCGCGCCGGCGGCTGACCGACCTGCGCGAGCGCATTGCAGGCGGCAGGGCCAGTTTCGCCGACATGGCACGGGCGCATTCCGACGACGCCACCGCGGCGCGCGGCGGCGAGCTCGACTGGGTGTATCCCGGGGACACGGTGCCGGAGTTCGAACGCGGCTACCAGGGCCTCGCGATCGGCGAAGTCAGCCAGCCGGTGCGCACGCCTTTCGGCTACCACCTGATCGAAGTTCTCGAGCGGCGTTCTGCCGACCTCAGTCCCGAGCGGCGGCGCATGCAGGCGCGGCAGACGCTGCGCGAGCGCAAGTCCGACGAGGCCTACCAAGAATGGCTGCGCCAGCTGCGCGACCAGAGCTACGTCGAGCTGAGGCTTGAGGAAAAGTAGCCCGGTCATCGCGCTCACGTCGGGGGAACCCGCCGGGATCGGACCGGAGCTTTGCGTGCGCGTGGCGCGCGGCGCGCCCGGCGCGCGCATCGTCGCGATCGGCGACCGCGGCCTGCTCGCGGGCTGTCCCGCCATCGAGCACGTTCCCCTCGCGCGGCCGGTCGTGCCGGGGCGGCTCGACGCCGCGAATGGCCCCTATGTGATCGCGGTCCTCGAGCGCGCGCTGCGCGGCTGCCGCGACGGCGAGTTCGACGCGATGGTGACGGCGCCCGTGCAGAAGAGCACGATCAACGACGCCGGCATTGCGTTCACCGGGCATACCGAGTTCCTCGCCGAGCGCTCGGGCGCGGTGCACGTGGTGATGATGCTGGTGGGCGGCGGATTGCGCGTGGCGCTCGCCACCACGCATCTGGCCCTGGCCGAGGTTTCCAGGAACATCACTGCGGAGAGCCTGAAGCAAACGCTGCGAGTACTCGATGCCGACCTGCGGAGCCGTTTTGGCATCGCGCATCCGCGCATCCTGGTCGCCGGACTCAATCCTCACGCGGGCGAGTCGGGCTATCTCGGCAAGGAGGACGCCGAGATCATCGCGCCGGCGATTTGCGCGGCGGCAAAGGCCGGCATCGCCGCGAGCGGCCCGATCCCGGCCGATACGCTGTTCGTGCCCGAGCGGCTCGCGGCCGCCGATTGCGTGCTCGCGATGTACCACGACCAGGGCCTGCCGGTGCTCAAGTACGCGAGCTTCGGGCGCGGCGTGAACGTCACGCTTGGCCTGCCGTTCGTGCGCACCTCGGTCGACCACGGCACGGCGCTCGACCTCGCGGGAACCGGACGCGCGGATGCCGGAAGCATGATCGAGGCGGTGAACCTTGCCGTCGAACTTGCATCGGCCGCGTAAGCGGTTCGGGCAGCACTTCCTGCACGATCCCGGGGTATTGCGACGCCTGGTCGACACCATTTCGCCCAGCGCGCGGGACTTCCTGGTGGAGATCGGGCCCGGCGAAGGCGCGCTCACCTATCCGCTGCTGGAAAAAGCCGGCCGGCTCCACGTCATCGAGCTCGATCGCGATCTCGCCGCCCGGCTGACCGACGAGCGGATCGTGGTGCACCAGGCCGATGCGCTCGAGTTCGATTTCGGCGTGTTTCCCGCCGGCACGCGCCTGGTCGGCAACCTGCCCTACAACATCTCGACGCCCCTGCTGTTTCACCTGGCGCGGTTCGCGGACCGCGTGCGCGACCTGCACTTCATGCTGCAACGCGAAGTGGTCGAGCGCATGGTCGCCCCGCCTTCCACGCCGGCCTATGGCCGCCTGTCGGTGGCATTGCAGGCGCGCTTCAGCATGAAGAAGATGTTCAACGTGTCGAAGGGCGCGTTCCGTCCGCCGCCCAAGGTCGAATCGGCGGTCGTGCGCCTCGAGCCCCTGGCGAGTCCGATGACGCTCAATGAAGACCAGCTGCGGCGGGCTTTTTCGGGACGCCGCAAGATGCTGCGCAATTGCCTGCCGGAAGTCGATTTCGCGGCGCTCGGCATCGACCCGGCGCTGCGTCCGGAGAACCTCGCCGCGGCAGATTACGCCCGGATCGCGGAAACGACCAGGCGCCGGCCCCAGACGGACTGACGCGAGCCGGCCTGCGCCCAGTAGCGGCGCTCTTCCTCGCCCGGCGCATGCCTCGCCTTCGACGCACAGTACAGGTACTGCGGCAGGCCGAGCGGCCATTCAAAGAGGCGCTTCGGCATCGGCTCGTCCACCGCATGCAGCGTGACCTGCGCGAATCCCGCCAGCGTCAGGAACAGGTGCAGTTGCGGGAACGACCAGGGCATGACGTGCATGTGCGTGCCGCGCCGGATCTTCCCGGCCAGCGACGGGAAGCTCGGGAAGAATCCGCGCAGCAGGTATTGCAGGCGGCTCGCCGGGTACCAGACATTCGGCGTCGTCACGATGAGCATGCCGCCGGGCGCGAGGTGCAGCAAGGCGGAACGCAGGAACAGATCCGGATTGACGAAATGCTCGAGGCCCTCGCAGGACACGATCGCCTCGTAGCGGCCGAGCGCCGCGGGCAATCCCGCATCCAGGTCCGCAATACGGAAGTCGCGGTAGCCGGGCGGCGCCGTACCGAAGAGGTCGATGCCATCGATCTCGCGCTCGAAGTCGAGCAGCGGCGCGAGCCAGCCCGCGCCGCATGGCGCATCGAGCACGGTTGCCGGCCGCTTTTCGCCGAGCAGCCGCGCGACCACCGGCTGGTAACTCTTCATTTCCTTTCGATGAACTCGATCTTGTAGCCGTCGGGGTCCTCGACGAAGGCGATCACCGTGGTGCCGCCCTTCACCGGACCGGCCTCGCGCGTGACTTTCCCGCCCCTGGCGCGCACCGCGTCGCACATGCGACGCGCGTCGTCGATCTCGATCGCCACGTGCCCGAAGGCGCTGCCGAGGTCGTACCTGTCGACGCCATGGTTGTAGGTGAGCTCGAGCACCGCCGAGCGCTCCTCGGTGTCGTAGCCGACGAATGCGAGCGAGTATTTCTGCTCGGGCCGTTCGGTGGTGCGCAGCAGCTTCATGCCGAGCACGCCGGTGTAGAACTCCACAGAGCGCTTCAGGTCTCCGACGCGCAGCATCGTATGCAGGATCTTCATGGTCCTCCCTTGTTGTGACACAACGACTTCTGCTGCTCTTCGATCCAGGCTTCGGCCTGGTCGTTGATCGCCTTCGGATCGCGATTGGACGATTCGATGACCGGACCGATGCGCACCGTCACGGTGCCGGGAAACTTCACGAAGGCGTTGCGCGGCCACAGCAGCCCGGCGTTGTGCGCGACCGGCACTACCGGCGCGCCGCTCGCCGCCGCCAGCCATGCGCCGCCAAGCTGGTAGGCGCGGCGCTCGCCCGGGGCGACGCGCGTGCCCTCGGGAAACACCACCACCCAGAATCCCTGTTCGAGCCGCTCGCGCCCGCGGCGCGCAATGCTGCGCAGCGCGGCGAAGCCGCGCCCGCGGTCGATCGCGATCGGGCTCATCAGCGCGAGCCCCCAGCCGAAGAACGGGATCCACAGCAGCTCCCGCTTGAGGACATGCACCTGCGGCGGGAAGATCAGCTGGAAGGCCATGGTCTCCCAGGCCGACTGGTGCTTGGAGAGGATCACTGCCGGCTGCGTCGGCAGGTTTTCGCCGCCCTCGATGCGCCAGGCGATCCCGAGGATCCGCCGCGCCAGCGCCACGACCAGGCGCGACCAGCCCGAGATGATCCGGTAGCGCAGCATGCGCGGCAGCGGGAAGGTGGCGAGCGCGAGCAGCGCGTAGGGCGGCGTAACGGCGAGCAGCGTCGCCGCGAACAGGCTTGAACGCGCGAGGCTCATGCTGCGAGGTGGTCGACGAACGCCGCGAGGTCCGCGAACGTCTGCGTGCCGGGCGGGAGCTTGCCCGCCGCGCGCGTTTTCTTTCCCTTGCCGGTCAGCACCAGCACCGGCCGCGCGCCGGCCGCGGCGGCGGCCTCGAGGTCGCGCAGCGCATCACCGACCATGTACACGTCCTTGGGCGCGACGTTGAAGCGCCGCGCCGCCTCGACCAGCATGCCGGGCTGCGGCTTGCGGCACATGCACGCCGAGTCCGCCGAGTGCGGGCAGAAGAAAAACGCGTCGATCCTGCCGCCGAACTGCGCGGCGGCACGCTGCAATGTGTCGTGGATCGAGAACAGCGTCTGGGTGTTGAACAGGCCGCGCGCAATGCCCGACTGGTTGGTCGCCACCACCACGCGGTAGTCCGCCTGCACCAGGCGGCCGATCGCCTCGAGGCTGCCCTTGATCGGCTTCCATTCCGCGAGCGACTTGATGTGCGCGTCGCTGTCCTCGTTGATGGTGCCGTCGCGGTCGAGGATGACGAGCTTCATTGCGCCAGCCTGGAGAGGTCGGCGACGCGGTTCATGGCCTCGCGCAGGTCGCGCAGCAACGCGAGCCGGCCTCCGCGAACCACGGGGTCGTCGTCCATGACTTTCACGGAATCAAAGAATGCATCGATGGGCGCCTTCAGCACGGAAAAGCTCTTCAGGTAACCCGTGTAATCGCCGTGCTCGTAGAGCGGTTTCGCCTTTTCGGAGGCGGTGCGGGTGGCTTCGTGCAAGGCGCGCTCAGCGGGTTGAGACAATGAATTCGGATCCGCATTCACAAACGATTCATTCTTGGCTTCCGCCTGCTTGAGAATGTTCACGATCCGCTTGTTGGCGCCCGCGAGGCTCTCCGCCTCTGGCAGAGATTGAAATGCCTTTACCGCTTCGAGCTGCAGGGGCACCACGCCCAGGTTGACAGGATTCTTGCTCAGTACGGAATCGATCTGCAGCGTCGAGAAGCCTTGTTCCTTGAGATAACCGGTGAAGCGGTCATAGACAAATTGGACCAGTTCGTCGGGCGCCTTCTTCTGGAACGGCTCGAAAGCCGCTTTCGCCAATTCAGCCACAGACAGGTGGAGCCGATTCTCTACAAGAATCCGCACTACCCCAAGCGCGGCGCGGCGCAGGCCGAAAGGATCCTTGTCGCCCGTCGGTTGCTGGCCGACGCTGAACAGGCCCGCGATCGTGTCGAGCTTGTCGGCGAGCGCGACGGCGCAGGCGACCGGTCCCTCGGGCAGCCGGTCGCCGGCGAAGCGCGGGCGATAGTGCTGCCCGATCGCTTCGGCGACCGGCGCCGGTTCGCCGTCATGCAGCGCGTAGTAGCGGCCCATGACGCCCTGCAGCTCGGGAAACTCGCCGACCATGCCGGTGAGGAGATCCGCCTTGCACAGCCTTGCAGCGCTCGCGACCAGCGAAGGATCGGCCTTGAGCTGGCCGGCGATCTTCCCAGCCAGGCTTTCAATACGCTTGACCCGCTCGAGCTGGTTGCCGAGCTTGTTGTGATAGGTGACCTTGGCGAGGTCGGCCACGCGGTCGGCAAGCCTGGTCTTGCGGTCCTGCTCGAAGAAGAACTTGGCATCCGCCAGCCGCGGGCGCACCACGCGCTCGTTGCCGCCGACGATGTGGCGCGGGTCGGCCAGTTTCATGTTCGACACGATGAGGAAATTCGGCAGCAGCCGCGCCGCGCCGTCGAACAGCGGGAAGTACTTCTGGTTCTGCCGCATGGTGAGCACCAGGCATTCCTGCGGCACTTCCAGGAACGCGCGGTCGAATTCGCCGACATAAATCGCCGGGTACTCGACCAGGGCGGTGACTTCGTCGAGCAGCGCGTGGTAGCTGCCAAGGCCGGCCCGGAGTTTCCTGGCCTCAGCCTTCAGCTGGTGCTTGATCTCCGTGCGGCGGATGTCGAAATCGGCGATCACCCAGCCCTTCTTGCGCAGCTGGGTTTCGTACCCGTCGGCCAAGGCCAGCTTGATCGGCGCCTTGTTCATGAAGCGGTGGCCGCGCGTGGCATTGCCCGAGCTGACGCCGAGCACGCTGCCCTTGATCACGCGCTTGCCATGCATCATGACCAGCCCGTGCACGGGGCGGACGAATTGCGCTTCCCCGTCGCCCCAGCGCATCAGTTTCGGGATCGGCAGAGCCTTGAGGGCAGCTTCAACCTTGGTCGCAAGCAGTTTCTCGAGTTGTGGCGCTTCTTTCTCGATCTTGCAGGCAAAGCGCTTCCCCTTCGGCGTATCCGTTTGAAACAGCTGATCGACCGTTACGCCATGCTTGCGGGCAAATCCATCTACTGCATCCTTGGGTGCCGAAACAGGCGGACCCAGCTGCTCGATCCGCATCACGGCGCCTTTGGACAGGACCCCGGGAATTAGAACGGCCAGGCGCCGGGGGGTTGCAAAGCAGATTGAGGCATCTTCTCCAACAACCAGGCCGTCGCGTTTCAGATCAGATACGAGGTTGGTTCCAAACCATTCGGAAATCGCCTTGAGCGATTTCGGCGGGAGTTCCTCCGTCAGAAGCTCGACCAGCAGGCTTGAACTCATGACCGTGCCATCGGGAAACCGAGCTTCTCACGAGAGTCGTAGTAGGCCTGCGCGACCGCGCGGGCGAGGGTGCGCACGCGGCCGACGTAAGCGGCGCGCTCGGTGACCGAGATGGCCCCGCGCGCATCCAGCAGGTTGAAGGTGTGCGAGGCCTTCAACACCATCTCGTAGGCGGGCAGCACGCATTGCGCCTCGATCAGCCGCTTCGCTTCCGCTTCGAAATTCCTGAAGAGGTCGAACTGCAGCGCCACGTTCGAGAGCTCGAAGTTGTAGCGTGACTGCTCGACCTCGTTCTGGTGGTAGACGTCGCCGTAAGTCACCCCGGGAGCCCAGACCAGGTCGTAGACGCTGTCCTTGCCCTGCAGGTACATCGCAATGCGTTCCAGGCCGTAGGTGATTTCGCCCAGCACCGGCTTGCAGGGGAGGCTGCCGACTTCCTGGAAATAGGTGAACTGGGTGACTTCCATCCCGTCGAGCCAGACCTCCCAGCCGAGCCCCCAGGCGCCGAGCGTCGGCGACTCCCAGTCGTCCTCCACGAAGCGGATGTCATGCTGCTTCGGATTGACGCCGATCTCCTTCAGCGAATCGAGATAGATCTCCTGGATGTCGGCCGGCGAAGGTTTCAGCGCGACCTGGTACTGGTAGTAGTGCTGCAGCCGATTGGGATTCTCGCCGTAGCGCCCGTCCTTGGGGCGGCGCGAGGGCTGCACGTAAGCGGCTTTCCAGGGTTCCGGCCCGATGGCGCGCAGGAAAGTCGCGGTGTGGAAGGTGCCGGCGCCGACTTCCATGTCGTAGGGCTGCAGCAGCACGCATCCCTGGCGATCCCAGAACGCGTTGAGCTGCAGGATGAGTTGCTGGAACGTCTGCATGAAGGTCGCCGGATTCTACCGACTGCGCCGCGCGGCGAATACCGCGCCGGCGAGGATCGCGAGCGCGGCGAAGAGGACCGGCCAGTCCTTCCAGCGCAGGTAGGGCGTGAGTCCGGTGTAGCCCTGCGCCGCGATTTCCAGGCGGCCCTCGGCAAACGACGGCAGCCGCGCCGTCACGCGCCCATCGCGGTCGATCGCGGCGGTGACGCCGGTGTTGGTGGCCGCGAGGTGCATGCGGCCGGTCTCGATCGCGCGCAATTGCGCGATCTGCAGGTGCTGGCCGGGCGCAAGCGAATCGCCGAACCACGCCACGTTGGAGAGATTCACGAGCAGCGTCGCCTGCGCCGCGGCTTCTGCGATTTCGTCGCCGAAGGCGTCCTCGTAGCAGACGTTGACCGCGACACGTTGTCCGGCCACGGCAAACGGCTTCTGGCCGGGCGCGCCGCGCGAGAAGTCGGCCAGCGGGATGTCGACCAGGCGCAGCGACCAAGCAAAGCCTGGCGGGATGAACTCGCCGAACGGCACCAAGTGAACCTTGTGATACGCCTGGCGCGGCGAGGTGCCGAGCGACACTACACTGTTGTAGTACGCCCCGGCCTCGGTGCGGGTGGGCACGCCGAGCAGCACGTCGCCGCCGATGGCGCGCGCGGCGTCCTCCAAGCGTGCAAGATACGTCGGCTCGACGCGGTCGTAGAAGCGCGGTATCGCGGTCTCGGGCAGCACGACCAGGCGTGCCTTGGATTCGCCTGCAAGACGCGCGTAGGTATCGAGCGTTTTCTCGTAGCGATCCGGCTGGAACTTGAGTTCCTGCGGGATATTCCCCTGCAGCAGCGCGGCGGTGAACGGCTCTCCCGCGGGCGCAGTCCAGGCAACGTGCCGCAGTATCTCGCCGCCCGCCGGCAGCGCGAGCAGTACCACCACGGCAAGCGCCGGGGAGCGGCGCGCGGCGAGCATCCACGCCGCGCCGGACAGCGAAAGCAATGCAAACGACACGCCAAATACGCCGGCGACCGGCGCATAGCCTTGCAGGGGCCAGCCGGTCCCCGCGTAGCCCACCGCAAGCCAGGGAAAACCCGTGAGGACCCATACCCGCAGCCACTCGAAGAGCGTCCACGCCGCCGGGATCAGCAGCAGCGCGCGCAACGCCGGCCCGCCGGGAATGCGCGCCTGCAGCCAGCCGGCCGCCGCGGGAAACAGGGCGAGGAAGGCGCAGAAGAACGCCGTTGCCGCCGCGGCCAGTACGGGCGGCATGCCGCCGAATTGCGTCATGCTGACGTAGATCCACGAGACGCCTGCGCCAAAGAGGCCGAGCCCGAACCAGAACCCGGTGACAAAGCAGCGGCGCGGCGTCGCCGCTGTCCAAAGGTGGGCGAGGATCGCCAGCGTCGCCAGCGCCACCGGAAAAGCGCCGACGGGCGCGAACGCGAGCACCGTCGCCGCGCCCGCGAAGAACGCGATCACGCTTACTGGAACGGCGTTCACGCCTTGGCTTTGTCGACGAGGAGGGTGTAGACGCGACGGCTGTCGGCGCGCAACACCTGGAAGCGCAATCCTTCGATGAGCACGGACTCGCCCCGCTTGGGCAGGCGGCCAAGATGCGCGATCACCAGCCCGCCCACCGTGTCGGCGGTCTGGTCCGAAAACTGGGTGCTGAACGCGGCATTGAAGTCGGCGATCTGCGTGAGCGCCTTGACGCGGAAGCGGCCGCCGGGCTCCGGCAGGATATTGTCCGAGGCCTCGTCGAAATCGTATTCATCCTCGATTTCGCCGACGATCTGCTCGAGCACGTCCTCGATCGTCACCAGTCCCGAGACCCCGCCATACTCGTCGGCCACGATCGCCATGTGGTTGCGGCTGGCGCGGAATTCGCGCAGCAGGACATTGAGGCGCTTCGCCTCGGGCACGAACACCGCGGGCCGCAGCATCTCGCGCACGTTGAATTCCTCCTCGCCGGCGTAGTGCCGCAGCAGGTCCTTGGCGAGCAGGATGCCGATCACGTCGTCGCGGTTCTGGTCGATCACCGGGAAGCGCGAGTGCGCCGTGGAAATCACCTGCGGGATGAAGTTCTCCACCGGCTCGTTGATGTCGATGAAATCCACCTGGGCGCGCGGGATCATGATGTCGCGCACCTGCATCTCGGAGACCGTGAGCGCGCCTTCAATGATCGAGAGCGCATCGGCGTCGAGCAGGTTGCGCGAATGCGCCGAGCGCAGCAGGCGCAGCAGCTGCTCGCGGTCGCCGGGCTCGCGCATCAGCAGCAGCGACAGGCGCTCCAGCAGGCTGGGGGAGGACGGATCGTTCATGCGGAGCGCTTCATTTTACCGCGTAGGGGTCGGCAAAGCCGAAGCGGCGCAGCAGGCGTATTTCGCGCTGTTCCATGGCGCGCGCGCGGTCGCCGCGGTCGTGGCGATGCCCGCGCAGGTGCAGCACGCCGTGCAACACGAGGTGCGCGTAGTGCGCGCGGATGCTCTTGCCTTGTGCACGCGCTTCGCGCGCGATCACGGGATGGCACAGCACGATGTCGCCGCGCCCGTTGCCGTAAGGAAACGACAGGACGTTGGTCGGCTTGGCTTTTCCCCGGTGTTTCCGGTTCAACCGGAAACCCTCGCGTCGGCCGACGATGCGCAGCGTGATGCCCGAAGCGCCCAACGCCCACCGGCGCAACGACGCCGCCGCGGGAATCCCGCGGCGTGGCACGGCGTATTGCACGGTGATCCTAGTCCTCGGCGTGCTTTTCGTAGGCATCGATGATGCGCGCCACCAGGGGATGGCGCACCACGTCCTGGGCGCCGAACTGCGTGAAGGCGATGCCGCGCACGTGCTCGAGGATGCGGCGCGCTTCGATCAGGCCGCTTTTCCTGCCGCGCGCGAGGTCGGTCTGCGTCACGTCGCCGTTGACCACCGCCTTCGCGCCGAAGCCGATGCGCGTGAGGAACATCTTCATCTGCTCGGGCGTGGTGTTCTGCGCCTCGTCGAGGATGATGAAGGAATGGTTGAGCGTGCGCCCGCGCATGTAGGCGAGCGGCGCCAGCTCGATGGTGCCGCGCTCGAGGAGTTTCCCGGTCTTCTCGAAGCCCATCAGGTCGAACAGCGCGTCGTAGAGCGGCCGCAGGTATGGATCGACCTTCTGCGCGAGGTCCCCGGGCAGGAAGCCGAGGCGCTCGCCCGCTTCCACCGCGGGGCGCACCAGCACAATGCGCTTGACCTTGTCGCGCTCGAGCGCATCGACGGCGCAGGCCACCGCGAGGTAGGTCTTGCCGGTGCCCGCCGGCCCGATGCCGAAGGTGAGGTCGTTCGCGAGGATCTTCTCGAGATACTCGATCTGGTGCGGCGTGCGGCCGTGCAGGTCCGCCCTGCGCGTCAGCAGCTGGGGGCCATCCGTTGTTCCAGCAGTGTTTCGTTGTGATATTTCGGCCAGCCCCAGCTGCACGTCCTCGAGAGTCAGCTCGCCCGCCGCGCGGTCGTAGAAATGCTCCAGCGCCTGCGCAGCGCGCGGCGCCTGCTTGCCGCGCAGCGTGAAGCGCGCGCCGCGCCGCGCGATGGTGACGTCCAGCGCGGTTTCGATCTGGCGCAGGTTGGCATCGAGCGCGCCGCAAAGGCGCGCAAGACGCGGGTTGTCCACCGGGTCGAGCCTGACTTCGACGGCGCGGGCCGCCATTCAGGCCGGCTCGCCGCGCAGCGTGTGCGCGAGCGCGGCGGTGATCCTCACCTGCTGGAACCCGGTGCCGGATCCGCGGAAGTTGACGATGCGATTGTTTCCGGTTCTTGCGGCGAGCTCCCCCGCATCCCTTGCCGAGGGTCCTTCGACCAGGACCCGCTGCACCGAGCCGACCATCGCTTCGCTGAAACTGCGCGCCTGCGCGTCGAGCTGCGATTGCAGGCGTTGCAGCCGCTGCGATTTCTCTTCCGCGGAAACCCCGTCCTCCAGCGCCGCGGCAGGGGTGCCGGGACGCGGGCTGTAGAGGAACGAGTACGAGCCATCGAAGTCGAGTTCGCGCGCAAGACCCAGCGTGGCTTCGAAATCCGCCGCGGTCTCGCCGGGAAAGCCGACGATGAAGTCGGAGGTCAGGCTGACCTGCGGGCAGGCCTGGCGCAGGCGACGCGCGATGGAGCGGTATTCGAGCGCGGTGTAGCCGCGCTTCATCGCGGCGAGTACCCGGTCCGAGCCCGACTGGACGGGCAGGTGGACGTGCGGGGCGAGTTTCTCCAGGTCGCGATGCGCGTCGATCAGCCGCGGGGTGAATTCGCGCGGATGCGACGTCGTGTAGCGAACTCGTTCCACCGGCAGTTCACAAACAAAGTACAGCAACTCTGCAAAGTCGGCAGGCGCACCGTCAATGGCACCTCGCCAGGCATTGACGTTCTGCCCCAGCAGCGTCACGTCCATCACGCCCTGTTCCGCGAGCGCCGCGACTTCGGCCACCACGTCATCGAAGGGCCGCGACACTTCCTCGCCGCGCGTATACGGCACCACGCAGAAACTGCAGTACTTGCTGCAGCCCTCCATGATCGACACGAACGCGCGGCTGCCTTCGGCGCGCGGCGCCGGCAGCGAATCGAATTTCTCGATGCTCGGGAAACTCACGTCGACCTGCGGCAGCCCGCTCGCGCGCCGGCGCGCCAGCAGCTCGGGCAGGCGGTGCAGCGTCTGCGGGCCGAACACCACGTCGACAAAAGGCGCGCGCTCGACGATCGCCGGGCCTTCCTGGCTCGCGACGCAGCCGCCGACGGCGATCATCAGGCCCGGCCGCGACGCCTTCAGGTGCCGGACGCGCCCGAGGTCGGCAAACACCTTCTCCTGGGCTTTCTCGCGCACCGAGCAGGTATTGAACACGATGACGTCGGCGTCCTCGGGCCGCGTGGCGGCTTCGAGGCCCTCCGCCGCGCGCAGTACGTCGGAGATTTTCTCCGAGTCGTACTCGTTCATCTGGCAACCGTAGGTGCGCAGGTAGAGCTTGCTCAACTGCCGCCCTTCTTATCGTCCGCCTTCTTGGGCTCGGGCGGCGGCGGGGGCTTGGGGACCGGCTTGGGCGCGCTTTGCGCCGCCTCTTCCGGCGACAGGACCCACACGCGATGGATCTGCTGCCCGCTCTGGTCGGGCAGGTACCGCACGACAGTTGTGGTGGCGACGGCAGAGGGCACGACGATGCGGTTGGAGGTATCGCGAATCTGCGCCCCCACGCTCAGCATGGCGGGCTTGCCGTCCAGTTCGACCATCATGCCTTGCACGTGGCGCAGCGTCGCGCGCTTGGCGTCGGCCGGAATGGACCGCAGCTGCGCGAGCGCCGCAGCCGCGAACCCGGCGAGAAGGAGGAAGGAGAGGAAATGTCTCATCGGGTGGAGGGGAGTGGTGGCGAATCAGGGACTCGAACCCCGGACAAACGGATTATGATTCCGCTGCTCTAACCAGCTGAGCTAATTCGCCAATCCGCGATCGGATTTCCCGATTATACCTGCGCAGCATGACCTCATCGTAGTGGGGGGCGGCCCGGTGGGCGCCAGCCTGGCGCGTGCCGTGCGAGACCTGCGAGTAGCACTCGTATCCAACGCCGGGCCTGTGCGGCGAAAGCCCGCGGGGCCGTTCGACGCACGGGTCTACGCGCTCAGTCCCGGAAACGTCGAATTCCTGCGAGGGATCGGGGCATGGGACGCGCTCGCCCCCGGGCGGCTGAACCCGGTGCGCGCCATGCGCGTCTTTGGGGACGACGGCGCCTCCGGCATCGAGTTCGATGCGTATCGCGCAGGCGTGCCCGAGCTGGCGTGGATCGTCGAAGACGCCGCGTTGCAGGAGGCGCTCTGGCAAGGACTCGGCGCCGAACTTTTTGCGCCGGCAGAATGCGAAACCCTGGATCAGGGCGTCCTGAAGCTGCGCGACGGCCGCAGCTTGCACGGAAAACTGGTGGTCGGTGCCGACGGCGCCAATTCCTTCGTGCGCCGCGCCGCGGGCATCGAGGCCACCGAATCGGCCTACGGCCAGGCGGCGGTGGTGGCGAATTTCCACTGCGAAAAGCCGCACGCGGATACGGCCTGGCAGTGGTTCCTGGGCGGGCCGGTGCTCGCGCTGCTGCCATTGCCGCAGGCGCAGGTGTCGATGGTCTGGTCGCTCGCGTCGCAGGACGCCGTGCGCGTTGCCGGACTCGAGCCCGAGGCACTGTGCCGCGAAGTCGAACGCGCCACGCGCCGCAGTCTTGGCGCGCTGCGGCTTGCGTCGCCGCAGAAGAGTTATCCCCTGCGCAGGCTGTCCGCGCGGCGCCTCGTCGCACCGGGGATCGCGCTGGTCGGGGATGCCGGTCACGTGATCCATCCGCTGGCGGGGCAAGGCCTCAACCTCGGGTTGCAGGATGTTCGCGAACTGGCGGCGGTGCTCGCCGCGCGCGAGCCCGTGCGCGATCCGGGCGAGCTGCGCCTGCTGCGCCGCTATGAGCGCGCGCGCGCCGAGCCTATACTCGCCATGGACGCGATGGTGGACGGACTGTTCTCGCTTTTCAACGGGACGAATCCGCTGCTCGCGCGGGCGCGCAATGCCGGATTGAACCTGACCGACCGGATTGCGGTCCTAAAGAACATCCTTGTCCGGCAAGCGATGCACTGAAGGGTTTCCATGGCCAGATTTTTCGCAGCGTTGCTGTTCCTCTCCGTACTCGCGGTACGTCCCGCCGCGGCGAACGAGGCGGCGATTCGCAAGGCGCTCGAGGGCAAGCTCGAGGGCGGCCGCATCGAGGGCATCCAGCCGGCGCCGGTCGCCGGGCTCTGGGAAGTGCGCTACCGCGGCGAGGACGGCGTGCACGTCCTGTATTCCGATGCGACCGGGACGCACATCATCCAGGGCCGGATTTTCGAGCTGCGCAGCGACCGCGACCTGACCGAGGAGCGCATGCGCAAGCTCAACGCCGTGCGCTTCGATTCCCTGCCGCTCGACCTGGCGGTGAAAATTCAACGCGGCAACGGCAAGCGCGTGATGGCGATGTTCTCGGACCCCTACTGCCCGGCGTGCCGGCAGTTCGAACGCGTCCTCGGGCAGATCGAGGACGTCACGATCTACGTGTTCATGTTCCCGGTGATCCGGCCCGAGAATGCCAACCATTCGCGCGCCGTGTGGTGCTCGCCCGACCGCGCCAAGGCCTGGATCGAGCTTGCCGCGGCGGCGCAGCCCAAGGTTCCCGCGGCGAGCGCAAATTGCCCGAACCCGGTGGACAAGGTGCTCGTCGCGGGCCGCAAGCTCGGCGTCAACGCGACCCCTACGCTGTTTCTCGCCAACGGTGAGCGCATCAGCGGCGGATTGGCGGCGCCCGACCTGCGCAAGATGCTCGACCAGACCGCCGCAGCGCGCTAGCCGCCTTCGGGCAGCGGCTCGCCTTTCGGCCACAACAGCCACATTCGACCCTGCTGGCGCATGCGCCCGGCAAGCGCGCCCGCCTCCGCGCCGCTACCCCAGAAAAAATCCGCCCGGACCCCGCCGCGGATCGCGCCGCCGGTGTCGTGCGCGGCCATCAGGCGCTCCAGCGGTTCGCTCGACAGCGGCCGGGTGGTCGCGAGGTACACCGGCGCGCCCAACGGCACGAAGCGCCGGTCCACGGCCAGGCTGTACTCCGCGGTGAGCGGCACGCCCAGCGCGCCGAGCGGGCCTTCGCCCGGCGCGAGCGACAGCTCGCGGAAAAAAACATAGCTGGGATTGGCATTGAGCGCCTGCTGCAGCTTGCGCGGATTCGCCGCGGCCCAGGCCTTGATGCTCTGCATCGACGCCTGGTCAAGCGTCATCTCGCCGCGCTCCACCAGGTAGCGCCCGAGCGAGCGGAAAGGGTGGCCGTTCACGTCGGCGAAGCCGAGGCGCAGGCGCTCGCCGTTCCCGAGGTCGATCTGCCCCGAGCCCTGGATCTGCAGGAAGAACAGTTCCACCGGATCGGCGGTCCAGGCGATGGCGGGCGCGGCGAAGGCGGCGCCGCGCGCGTCGATTTCGGCACGCGAGTAGTAGGGCACCAGGCGGCGGCCATCGAGGCGCCCGCGCAGGCGCAGGCTGCGCAGTTCCGGATTGGTCGCCGCGAGATCGACCGTGATCAGGTCATCGGGAACACCGAAGACCGGAAAGCGGTGCGTGGCGTTCTGCGTGCGGCTGCCGCTGATCACCGGCTCGTAGTAGCCCGTAATAATTCCGCTGTCGCCGGTGTCCGAGGAGGTCAGCGCGTAGGCGACGAAGTTGGTCTCGAAGAAATGGCGTGCCGCCGCCTCATCGCCGGCCTCGATCGCGAGGGCTGCTTCGCAGATGCGCGCGAGCGCGGGCCGGCGGCAGCCCGACTGGAATGCGCGCAGGCTCGGCGCAAGGCTCGCGCCGGACCAGCCGGGCAGCGCGCTGAAGGGGCTCTGCTGGTAGCGCACCGTCTCCGCGGGACGCGGCGGCGTCGGCGCCTCGGGCTTCGGCGGCACCGGAACGCAGCCCGCCAGCAGTAGAATCAACGCGAATCTTATGTGGGTCATCTACCTGGAAGTCGCGTTCGCGCTGGTACTCGCGGTTTTCATCGTCTGGTTCACCTGGCCGAGAAAACCCAAGGACAAGGATCAGTGAAGGACGCGCGGGATTGACAGGGTGAATTCGGGAATCGACGCCTCGAATCGCGCGCCGTCCTCCGCCACCATCTGGTAGCTGCCGCGCATCGTCCCGACCGGCGTGGCGATGGAGGTGCCGCTGGTGTACTCGAAGCTTTCGCCGGGCTTCAGCAGCGGCTGCGCGCCGACCACGCCGAGGCCGCGCACCTCCTGCACCAGACCTTGCGCGTCGGTGATGAGCCAGTGGCGGCTGATGAGTTGCGCGGCAACCTGTCCGCCGTTGCGGATGGTGATGGTGTAGGCGAACACGTAGCGGCTGGCCGACTCGTCGGACTGCTCGGCGAGGTACTGCGTCGCTGCACTCACGGCGATCAAGTAATTCTTTTCCTCGGCCATGCGAGCATTGTAAACTCGCGGCGCCCATGACGTTTCGCATCGCGCCCAGCATTCTTTCCGCGGACTTCGCCAGGCTGGGCGACGAGGTGCGCGCCGTGGTCAAGGCCGGCGCCGACCTGATTCACTTCGACGTCATGGACAACCACTACGTGCCCAACCTCACGGTCGGGCCGCTGGTGTGCGCGGCGCTGCGGCCTCACGTCGACGTGCCGCTCGATGTCCACCTGATGGTGAAGCCGGTCGACCGCCTGATCCCGGAATTCGCCAAGGCCGGCGCGAACATCATCAGCTTCCACCCCGAAGCCTCCGACCACGTCGACCGCACCATCGCGCTCATCCGGGAGCAGGGCTGCAAGGCCGGGCTGGTGCTCAATCCGGCGACGCCCGTCTCGTGGCTCGACCACACGCTGGACAAGCTCGACCTGGTGCTGCTGATGTCGGTGAACCCGGGATTCGGCGGCCAGCAGTTCATCGCCTCGGTGCTGCCCAAGATCGCCGAAGTGCGCCGGCGCATCGCCGCCGCCGGCCGGCCGGTCTGGCTGGAAGTCGATGGCGGCGTGAAGACCGACAACATTGCCGAGATCGCACGCGCCGGCGCCGACACCTTCGTCGCCGGCTCGGCCATCTTTGGCGCGAAGGACTATGGTGCAGTGATCAAGGATATGCGCACCCGCTTGAGTGGTATATAGTTCCACCCGTCGTGACCTCTTCCGCACATCTCCTCTCCCTCCGCTGGCGCAGCTGGCGTCGCTAAACGCGCACGCAGTTACGCCGTAGGTATCCCCGCAGTTCCGGCAGTACGGAGATGAGTCGTGAACGAATCCGAATTTCGCAAGCTCGCTGAGGCGGGCTACAACCGCATCCCGCTGGTTGCCGAGGCGCGCGCGGACCTGTATACCCCTCTTGCGCTCTACCTGGCGCTCGCCGGCGGCGCCTATTCCTACCTGCTCGAATCCGTCATGGGCGGCGAGCGCTTCGGGCGCTATTCGTTCATCGGCCTTGCCTGTGCTGAACGCATCGAAGCGCGCGGCCGCACGCTACGGCGCCTGCTGCGCGACGCGCGCGGCGCCGACGTCTGCCTGGAATCGTTCGACGGCGACCCGTTCGAGTACGTGCGCGGCTGGCTCAGGCGCCACCGCGCCGCGCCGGCCCCCGCGGCGCTGCGCTTCGGGGGCGGACTGGTCGGCTACTTCGGCTATGAGATGGTCCGGCATGTCGAAAAACACGCCCAGAAAGCGGAAAAGCCCGACCCCCTCGGCACGCCCGACATGCTGTTGCTGGTGTCGGACGAGCTGGCCGTCGTCGATAACGTGCTCGGCAAACTGTATATCGTCGTGTATGCCGATCCGGCTCAGCCTGACGCGTTACGCGTGGCGAAGGAGAGGCTCGAGCGGCTGCGTGCGCGCCTGGCTGCGCCGTTGCCGCAAGAATTTCTCTTGTCATCTCTGGATGAAGATCCCCGGAAACCGGAAAAGCTTGAAAGGACATTTTCCGAAGCGGGCTATGTTGCGGCGGCACTGCGGGCGAAGGAGTACATCCTCGCCGGCGACGTCATGCAGGTGCAGGTGTCCCAGCGCACCTCGCGCCGTTTCGATGCCTCGCCGCTCGCGCTGTACCGGTCGCTGCGCAGCATCAATCCCTCGCCGTACATGTACTACTTCGACTTCGGCGATCACCATGTGGTCGGGGCGTCGCCGGAGATCCTCGTCAGGCTGTCCGGCGGCAAGGTGACGCTGCGCCCGATCGCGGGTACGCGGGCGCGCGGCGCGACACCTGAGGCGGATGCCGCGGCGGCAGCAGACCTGCTTGCCGACCCGAAGGAGCGCGCCGAGCACGTGATGCTGATCGATCTCGGGCGCAATGACGTCGGGCGCGTGGCCGCGACCGGCAGCGTCCGCGTCACCGAACAGATGGTGGTCGAACGCTACTCGCACGTCATGCATATCGTCTCGAACGTGGAGGGCAGCATCGTGCCCGGGCGCGATGCGATCGATGTCCTGAAAGCGAGCTTTCCGGCCGGCACCGTGAGCGGCGCGCCCAAGGTGCGGGCGATGCAGATCATCGACGAGCTCGAGCCGGTGAAGCGCGGCATCTACAGCGGCGCGGTCGGCTACCTCGGCTTCAACGGCGACATGGACCTGGCGATCGCCATCCGCACCGCCGTCCTGAAAGCGGGGCAGCTCCACGTACAGGCGGCCGCCGGCGTGGTGGCCGACTCGGTGCCGCAGGCGGAATGGCAGGAGTCCCTTCACAAGGCGCGCGCGATCCTGCAGGCGGCGGAGCGGTCATGATCCTGATGATCGACAATTACGATTCCTTCACTTTCAACCTCGTCCAGTACCTCGGCGAGCTCGGCGGGGAGGTCGCGGTCTACAGGAACGACGAAATCTCATTGCCGGAGATGGCGAATTTGCGGCCTTCCCACATCGTCGTCTCGCCGGGGCCCTGCGCGCCGGACCAGGCCGGCGTTTCTCTCGAGGCCATCAGGCGGTTTGCCGGGCGCACGCCGATCCTGGGCGTCTGCCTCGGCCACCAGGCGATCGGCCAGGCTTTCGGCGGGCGGGTCGTGCGGGCGGGGCAGGTGATGCATGGCAAGACTTCGCGCATCCGGCACGATGGGCGGGGTGTGTTTGCCCGGGTACCGGACGATTTCGTGGCGACGCGCTACCACTCGCTGGTGGTCGAGCGTGCGAGCCTGCCCGATTGCCTCGCCGTCACCGCGGAATCGGAGGACGGCGAAATCATGGGGCTGCGCCACCGCGGGGTGCCCGTCGAGGGGGTGCAGTTCCATCCCGAAGCTCTGCTCACCGAGCACGGCCGCCAAATGCTGCAGAATTTCATCGAAGGCAAATGAGGACGGGAGGTAGTTCATGAAACAGATCACGATTGCCGAAGCGCTCCAGCGCCTCGTCGAGCACCGCGAGGTGTTCCACGACGAGATGCTTTTCGTGATGCGCCAGATCATGCGCGGCGAACTCACGCCGGCGCAGATCGCGGGCTTCACCATGGGGTTGCGGGTCAAGAAGGAGACCATCGGCGAGATCGCCGCCGCCGCCCAGGTGATGCGCGAGCTTGCCACGCCTGTCGAGGTGAAGGATGACCGCCACCTCGTGGACACCTGCGGCACCGGCGGCGATGGCGCGCACACGTTCAACGTGTCGACCTGCTCCGCGTTCGTCGCCGCGGCGGCCGGCGCCAAGGTTGCCAAGCACATGGGCCGTTCGGTGTCGTCTTCCTCGGGCAGCGCGGAGGTGCTGGAAGCGCTCGGCGCCAACATAGGGCTCTCGCCCGCGCAGACCGGGCAGGCGCTCGAAAAGCTCGGCCTGGGGTTCATGTTCGCCCCCGCGCACCACGCGGCGATGAAGCATGCCGCGCCGGTGCGCAAGGAACTCGGCGTGCGCACCATTTTCAATATCCTCGGCCCGCTGACCAATCCCGCCGGCGCGAAGAACCAGGTCATGGGGGTATTCCATTCGGACCTGGTCGGCATCCAGGTGCGCGTGCTGCAGCGCCTGGGGTCGAACCACGTCATGGTGGTATATGGCCTGGACGGGCTGGATGAGATTTCGATTTCCGGCGAAACCATGATCGGCGAGCTCGTCAAAGGCGAGGTCAATGAGTACCTGTTCCATCCCTCACAGATGGGCCTGGAGCTCTTCGACCGGCGCGCGATCCAGGTCAATACCGTCGACGAATCGAAGGCGATGATTCTCGCGGTGCTGGAAAACCAGCCCGGTCCCGCGCACAACATCGTGGCGCTCAATGCCGGCGCGGCGATCTACGTGTCCGGCGTGGCGCCGAGCTTCAAGGCGGGCGTCGAGCGCGCTCAGGCGGCCATCAAGAGCGGCGCCGCCAAGAAGAAGCTCGAGGACTTCGTCGCGTTCTCCCAGAAGCTGAAAGCGTGACGATCCTCGATCGCATCCTGGAAGTGAAGCGCGCGGAAATCGCGGCGGCGAAGCTGCGCTTGCCGCCGGCGGAGCAGGAGGCGCGGGCCCGCGCTACGCCGCGCCCGCGGGACTTCGTCGGGGCGTTGCGCGCAAAGCGCCCCGCCGTCATCGCCGAAATCAAGCGCGCCAGTCCTTCGAAGGGCTTGCTGCGATCCGACTTCAATCCCGCGGAGATCGCCAGGAGCTATGAAAAATATGGCGCCGCTTGCATGTCAGTGCTTACTGACATCAATTTCTTCCAGGGTTCGCCGGAGCACCTGGAGCAGGCGCGGGCGGCATGCGCGCTGCCGGCGATCCGCAAGGACTTCGTGGTCGATCCCTACCAGGTGTTCGAGTCGCGGGCGCTTGGCGCGGATTGCATCCTGCTGATCGTGGCCTGCCTTTCGAAAGAGGAACTTTCTTCGCTGGAGAGCCTGGCGCTGGGCCTTGGCATGGCGGTGCTTGTCGAGGTGCACGACGCCAAGGAGCTCGACATTGCGCTCGCGCTCAAGACGCCCCTCGTCGGCATCAACAACCGCAATCTGCACAGCTTCGAAACTCGCCTGGAAACGACGCTCGATCTGCTGCCGCGCGTTCCTGCGGCGCGCATCGTGGTCACGGAGAGCGGCATCGGCACGCCGGCCGACGTCGCGCGCCTGCGCGAGCGGGGCGTCAACGCGTTTCTCGTCGGCGAGGCCTTTATGCGCGCAGCCGACCCAGGCCGGGCGCTGCAACAACTCTTCAAAACGTGAGCGCCCTCAACCAGGCTGTCGAGTTGCTGATGGCTGGACGAATCGAGGATGCGCGCCGAGCCTGCCGCAAGGCAGTACGCGATCGACCCGACCTGGCCGAGGCGCACATGCTTCTGGCCGAAACGCAACGCGCGATGGGCGACGACGCTAGCGCACGCGAGTCGACCGCGCGCGTGCTGCGCCTGAAGCCCGGATGGACGCCGGCAAACATCGAACTTGCCCTGGCCGACCTGTACCGGGACTTCGGCCGCCTCCTTCCGGCCGAAGAGCGCTATCGAAGCGCTCTCCAATTGCAGCCCGGCCTTGCCGATGCCCGCTACAACCTTGCGGGTGTGCTGCATGGCAGCGGGCGCCTGGACGAGGCGATCGTTGAACTGGAGAACCTTCTCGAGCGGCAGCCAGAGGCCGTGGATGCGCGCGAACGGCTGGTGCAACTGCTCCATGACGCGGGCCGGATTGACCAGCTGGAAACAGTTTGCCGGGAAGCCTTGCGGCGCCTGCCGGGATCGTCGGTTTTCCTGCAGGGGCTGGCCATCGCGCTGTGGTCGCGCGCGAGGTACGACGAGGGCCTGGCAGCCTTTGGTGATGCCCTGGAGCACTCCGTGAGCGCCGAGGCCCGGGAGGACGCGGCGCTCAACAAGGCGAGCGCACTGATCGCCCT
>Ga0315912_10000855_pt1 | contig 44325 bp, 38 predicted proteins | sample VfabasoilMG_FD_204469 | JGI IMG/M metagenome (GOLD analysis project Ga0315912, IMG submission 204469) | Garden soil microbial communities collected in Santa Monica, California, United States - V. faba soil | ecosystem: Environmental > Terrestrial > Soil > Garden | place: USA: California... | reverse complement strand
ATAGTTCAACAAGATCAACTGATCCGAGTCCTGTACCGACAACATCGCCGGCAATATCAATTGCTCCTTCCAAAGTTGTTTCAGTAGTTGCATCAATTGCATCAAGTCCATTCAAAGTACCAGTACCAGTCAAAGTCACTGTCGGAGTTGAAAGAGAATTGAAAGTAACATCAGAAGTTGTCAAAACATTCTGATCCATATCAAAGAGCTCATTTGCTCCCTGACCGGTATCTAATGTTGTTGCAATAACATTTCCAGAACCATCAACATCAAATGCAGTGAAGTTAATCACTGCTGCCCCACCCAAAATTGTATTGTCTCCAACTGAAATTGCATTTACGATTGCACTGTCAGATGCATCAATTGCATTTGTAATTACCGCCCCACCTCCACTTGTTGCAAATACAAGCCCAGAATCAATTGTCCCTGTTGTAGTGTTATCAATCGTAAATTTGTAGTCATTTGTATCATCGTTTAAATTAAACAAAACATCATATGCATCTACTGTAATTGTTCCACCATTGTTATATGAATCATCGAGCGTTCCTGTTCCTCCACCAGTACTGTCAGCCGAACAAGCCCAAACATTTGCTACGTTATTCCATTTTAGAATTTCATTATTCGCACAACCTTTAAGAAGTGATAGTCCATCAGAAATACTTTCAAGACCAGAGTTTGAAGAAGTTGCACCAGTAGTACCTGAAGTCGTCAAAGTTATTGCGTCTGCATCAATAAAACCAGTAGAGAGAGTCAAATTTACATCACTTGATCCAGATTGAAGTGCTCCTGCAATATCCAAATTTCCAGTTGATGAAAGGGAGTTTGCAGATGAGAAAAATTGCAGTAGTCCAGATGCACTTTCTTGCAAAGTAAGTGTTGCAGCTCCTCCTGTACTTATTGCAGGACTTGCACCACCCAAAAGAAGATCGTCTGATGTAAGAACTGGGATTTGATCTCCACTTGCAGACTGTGATGGCACATATCCGCCAACAGTACTTGCATTTATTGCGTATCCTGAAGAAACTATTCTTTGTCTTGGAGAAAGATTTTCAAAAACCTCATCACCACCAGTTGTACAGCTTCCTCCAACTCGTTCTGCTACTTCTACATCAAGATAAATTTCATCACTATCTTCAAAATTATAATCAAGTTGATCACCACCAGCACTTTGATCTCCAATTCCAACATTAAATACACCATCTGTAACAGTAACTGTCATTGTTGAAGGACTTCCAGAAGGCCAAACTTTTACATCTCCACCACCTGGTGTTGCATCATCATAAAAAGCAAATTTAAAACAGTATGTTCCATCTATGAGATCACCAGTTCCCGCATCAAAAAGTCTTCCTTGATGATTTAGTATTTCTGGAACTCCAGCGAGAGCTTGAACATAAAAAATAGGAAACGACAAAACCATGGCCATAGCCGTAAGGGCTATTACCTTAGATCTCAAAAATGATCGTCCCTTTAAACTATATTTTTGGTCAGTTTCTAGGATCAATTTTGTCTTTTAAATTATGGGAACTTACTAGAAGTGTAAGCCCGCAAATTAGACTTAATTGCATGTTTCTGCAATAAGTCTTTTCTCGAAACTTCCTATCTAGTTTATCTCCATAAGGAGATGTTTAAATTATAACAGTTTTTAAATGATTCCTTTCTATAAAAACTGAACAAAATGTGGATAAAGATTTCAATTTTATCCTTTATTTGTAAACGTTTTAATTAGAAAATAAAAAATTCTCCAAATCTGGAGAATTTTTTAAAATTTCATAACTTTTTCTGCTATTTTTCGGCACCATGACACTTCTTGAACTTTTTTCCGCTTCCACATGGACAAGGATCATTCCTTCCAACTTTTGCAAATTGGTTTGCTTCATTTTGCACACCAGTATTTTTTTCTAATCCCCCACCAGACAGTTCCAATTTCTCAGTATTTTTTTCTTCTTCAGTTTTTACACTAGCTTGGAGAGTCATTGTCTTGATAAATCCTGCAACTTGCTCTTTAAATGTAGCTTCCATTTCGCGGAAAAGGCGCAATGCTTCTTTTTTGTATTCAATAAGTGGTTCTCGCTGTCCGTATGCACGCAAATTTACAGCCGAACGAGTATATTCCATTGTTTCCAAATGTTCCACCCACAAAGTATCAGTAACATGAAGAATTATACGTCGTGCAGTCTCATAAAAAGCTTCTTCACCAAATGAAGCCACTTTTTCTTTTATAACTTCCTCTAATTCCGGTATGTCTTGCGCAATTTTAGAGACATTTTCACGGATATGATCGATATTTCCAAAGAGCATTTCCCTTCTTCGTCCATAAATAGTATTTCTTTGATGGTTCATGACATCGTCATATTCGAGAGTATGTTTTCTAGCATCAAAGTTAAATCCTTCTATTTTTGCCTGAGCATTTTCAAGTGCTCTAGAAATAAACCTATTATCTATTGGTTGATCTTCAGGTATACCAAATCTTCCCATCATGGTCTTTATTCGGTCTGCGCCGAATATTTTCATCAAACTATCTTCTAAAGAAACAAAAAATTGTGTTTCTCCGGCATCACCCTGACGTCCTGATCGTCCTCTAAGCTGGTTGTCTATACGTCTTGCATCGTGACGCTCTGTACCAATAACACAAAGGCCTCCAAGGCTTTTTACTTTTTCATATTCCTCATTTGTTGCAGTTGTTCCTCCCAATTTAATATCAATACCGCGTCCCGCCATGTTTGTAGCAAGAGTAACCATTCCGGCCTTACCTGCACCTGCAATAATCTCACCTTCTTTTTCGTGATTTTTTGCATTCAAAATCATATGAGGAATTCCTTCACTCGATAGATATGCAGAAAGGAGTTCATTTTTCTCAATTGAAACAGTACCGATCAAAACTGGCTGGCCCTTTTCATGCTTTTCTTTAACTTTTTTTGCTATTGCTTGCCACTTCCCTTTTTCTGTTTGGAAAATCAAATCGTTATTATCAATTCTTTGTGATGGCTTATTTGTAGGAATCTGAACAACTTCGAGTTTGTAGACTTTGTAGAATTCTTCAGCTGAAGTAAATGCTGTACCAGTCATTCCGCAAAGCTTTTCGTAGAATCTAAAGTAATTTTGAAACGTAATAGAAGCAACGGCTCTAGTTTCTTTCTGAATTTCCACTCCTTCTTTTGCTTCAATTGCCTGGTGAAGGCCATCGGACCAACGTCTACCGGGTTGCATACGTCCTGTAAATGGGTCAACAATTACCACTTCTTTGTCTCGTACCACATAATCTCGGTCTTTTAGATATAGAGATCGGGCTTTCAAGGCAGTTTCTAGATGGTGCACATATTTAATACCTTTTTCAGTATATATATTTGCTATTCCAAGTAATTCTTCTGCATGGGTAATACCTTGATCGGTAAGGGTAATAGCTTTCATCTTTTCATCTACACTATAGTGAGTATCAAGTGTCATTTGGCCTGAAATCCGAGCAAAATTTTTGTAAAAATCATCAGAATCTCCTGCTTGTGAGGAAATAATAAGCGGCGTCCTTGATTCATCAATCAAAATAGAGTCAATTTCGTCAACAATTGCATAGAAATGTTCTCGTTGGGATAAATCTTCTGGTCTAGTAGCTAGGTTATCTCGCAAATAATCAAATCCAAATTCATTATTCGTACCATATGTAATATCTGCGTGATACGCTTCACGTCTTGTTACTGGACGAAGAAAATCATAGATCACTTTAAATGATCCAACTTCATCGCGTTCTTTATCTTCTTCTTTATGTGTCGCATCATAAAGATATGATTGGTTCTGGGAATTAATTATTCCAACAGATAGTCCGAGAAAATTATAAATTTGTCCCATCCAAACAGCATCACGTCGTGCAAGATAATCATTTACTGTAACAAGATGAACTCCTTTTCCAACAAGTGCATTTAAAAATACTGGAAGTGTTGCAACTAATGTCTTTCCTTCACCTGTTCTCATCTCTGCGATTTTTCCAGAATGTAATACTATTCCACCCACAAGTTGCACATCATAGTGTCGCCATCCTAATGTTTTAAACGCTGCTTCACGAACAAGTGCAAATGCTTCAGGTAAAATCTGATCAACACCTTCGCCATTTTTAATTCTGTCCTTAAGTTCTATGGTCTTTTGTCGAAATTCGGCATCAGAAAAAGATTCGAACTTTTGTCCGAATTCTTTTATTTTCTTTATTGTAGGCTCGTACTTTTTAACGATTTTTGCCTCTGATTGGCCAAAAAGCCCTGATAATTTAAAAGCCATATAAGAAAGCCAGTATAGCATATTTTGACCCTATTTTTTACAGGCCAAAAAGACAAAATCCTCCGATAGGAGGAGGACTTTGTGGTTAACGCACATAGTACTATACGCGCTTTTTCTTTGAAGACTTCTTTTTCTTTGTTGCCTTCTTTTTCTTTTTTGCCATATGCTTTTAAAATTATTTTTTAAAAGGTTCAGCAGTCACGACCTTGTAATAAAATTTCCAAAAAAAATTTTACACAAAATTAACTGCAACTTACTTTTATATTATCTCGCAACTAAAATTTCATCGCAATGCTTTTTGCATAAATGTTGTGGATAACTTTTTATTTAAAAAATATTTATTTTACAAATGTTTTTTAAATAAAATTATTTTATGAAATTTTTATTAGAAGTTTTTTTAATTTTAAAAATAAAAAAATGTTCTCTCAAAGCGAACGAGTGCTAACTCCACCACAAATGCCTATGTGAGCGCAGTCGTTCGCTTTGAGAAAACACTAAGGAAAGTATAGCAGAAACAAGAATTATTTAAATGCAATATTAGAGAGAAAATTTGGGCAAACGAAACCCCGCTTGCGCGGGGTCCCGTAGGCATTTGTGTTTGTAATAACAATGAAGTTATCCGCTCACGTCTGTATACTATCAGATTTTTGGCCTTATGTCAAACAAATGTGGATTAATGATTGCTGTGTTCTTTGTGTATATGATCAAGTTCTTCCTCTATTTTTCCAAGAGTTTTCTTAATATCAGCAATTTCAATAGATTCCTTTTTCAAATCCTCTTCTGTTTTATCAACTACCTTTTTCTCCTTCTTTATTCCAGATAAAATTATGAAATCTCCAACAAAATATGAGACGAATAGTCCAGTAATAAGCAAAACTATTACGCTAATTACTATTGAAACTGGTCCAGTTAGAAACGGAAATAAATCTGCTGTATGCCAAACTCCTCGCCAAAATAAAACAATTGCTATACCGCCTATGAATGTATAAAGTATTGGCCTTCGTGAAAGATAACCTCTTACTTTGTCTTCCAACTTATCAAAAAAGTAAAATACTCTACCGAAAATATTTCTGTGCTGTGGCATGAAATTATTATATCAAAAATAGAAAATCCCCACCTTTCGGTAGGGATTTTCATTTGTTGTTCGTACCTATAAGCCGAATTCTGTATTCACAAAGTGAACGACAGTTATTTATCTAGGAGTATTGTTACCAATACCCTCAAGCGGCACTCTCCAATTTCTTGGAGCACGGCCTTGCATCAGGTAGGGCTTGCCACAAACTACTGTTACCAGTAGCTGACCTCGTTTTACGAGGACTTTTCACCTTTCATCTTCATATAAATATGAAAACTAGTATTGTCTCTGTGGCGCTTTCCCTAATTTAGTATTACTACTAAATTGGTGGACGTTATCCATTACCGCGACGTTTAAAAAACGGATGTTCGGACTTTCCTCTCCAGCAAGCTGGAGCAACTGTCCAGTACGAACTTCTTATATTATAGCACAATTTAGGATTTTTGCAAATAAAAAAAGCGTCCTTACGGGGACGCTTTCGTTCTCACTACATAAAACACCTAAAAAGAAATCGTGGGATTAAATCTTCGTGATCCGTTTTCGTTGCTACGAATGATGTAAAGTCCGTCAGGTAAACCGTCAGGATTTTCTCTCATGTAGATTCGCTCGTCAGAAACAATACTACTCGTAATAAGTCTTCCTATGCGATCATAGACTTCAATTTTATGAGGTCTTGTATATTCCTCACGAATAGCTGTTACTTCAATAACTGCTGTAGCAGATGGAAGATGGACTGTATCACGCACTGTCTGCATGAATCCAAGCGAGCTGTAAATCCAACCCCAAAATTCGAACACCGTGTCGGTATACAAAGTCGGGATTGAAATAGTTTTAGTGAAAGTCACTGTACCATTTGATGGTGCAAGTGGGTCTGTACCACTGTTTGCAATTGAACCACTTCCACCAACTTCAAAGATTTCAAATCCTCCGTAAGTACTTGGATCAAGAGACACGTAAGTGGCATTGATCGTAACACTCCTTCCGGAAACACTGTGGCTGGTAATGGTCATCGTCGGTGGTCCGGCAGTCGTCGTAGTTGTTGTAAAGGAGACAATCACCGAATCTATTCCGATTTGATTTTGAATAACCATTTTCACCCAGACATTTGTGCCTGGACCATAGCCTGTAATCTGAAAACCGATTGGATAAACTCCAGCCGGAAGTCCTACCGCATTTACATAACTCGAGCTTGAAACAAAATTGTCTGAGGATTGGTGAACCACCACCGTCGAACCAATTGAGTCCGAATGAATAAAGAAAGTCACAAGTGCACCAATTGGATCAATTCCAGTAATCGATGTCGAATCGATCTGCGGAGCTTGAGCAAGAGGTGCCAAAGTTGTTGCCGAAATAATTCCCGAATCAACAACCGTTGTAAATGCTTGATTCCATCCACTGACTTTGTACATTGCTGTTGTCGCAGGTGTCTGAGCAATTGTAATCGAGTCACTTCCTGTTCCTGAAAGCCAGAAATGTGAAGTGACATTTGTCCAAGTAGATCCACCATTGATGGATTTTTGGTACTGGATAATCGCGAGACTCGCTCCAGCATCGTAATCAACAATAATTCGTACGCTATCAATCCATTCTATCTTTCGAAGATTGGAAAGATTTGCGGGCGTAGGTGGAGACGGCAATGTTGTGGCGGAAAAAATCATTGAATCAACATTCGACAAACTCAAGTCAACAATCTTTGCTTTGTAATAGTAAGTTGTGTTGGCAAGTAGTCCCGAACTTGTAGCTGTATCCGTGGTTGTTCCAGTGTCTACCAGAATGACCGGACGGACCGTTACAGGATTCGTGAATTGTGAGCTTGTATCTCTCACAACAGATTCATAACCGCCAGTTGCTGTCGTGTTCTGGACAACGATTGTTTGTGAATTGTTTGTATTCGTTATGATGTACACGGAGTCTACTGAAACCGATGCATCAGATTTGCGAACATTCCCAAAAAGGACCGTCGCGATAAGCAATAATAACGTTTTTTTCATCAGTATATGGTTTTATGGGTTATCTAAAGAGCTTTTTTATTAGACAGTTTTCCTGCCTTAAATTTACAATATAATACAAGAAAAAAGGCGTGTCGTCAAGACACACCTTTTTTCTATCTATTCGTCCCAGTTGAGGTTTCCCCCACTCTTATATTCATTAACTCTAGTCTCGAAGAAGTTCTTTTCCTTTCGGAGATCCATAATTTCGCTCATCCATGGAAATGGGTTCTCTGAACCATACACTTTTGTTAGACCAATACGTTCAAGTCTTCTGTCGGCAATATATTTCAAATATTCATGAATTGCGTCTGCATTAAGTCCGAGTATTCCGCGTGGCAAACAATCTTTTGTATATGCAAATTCTAGATCTACTGCTTTTTTAATATTCTCTGTAATTGTTTTTTTGAATTCTTCTGTCCAGATTTCAGGATTTTCTCCTACTATTTCGTTAATCAGGTCAGCTCCGAAAGCAAGATGAACTGATTCATCACGAAGAATAAATTGGAACTGCTCCCCCACTCCCACCATTCTATTTTGGCGCAAAAATGAAAGCATCATGACGAATCCAGCGTAGAAGAAAATTCCTTCCATTATTATGTAATATCCAACAAGGTCATGAACGAATTTCTGGATATTTTCTTTTGAATCAGTCTTGAAATTAATATCAAAAATCGATTTCGTCATTTCAATAACAAATTCATCTTTTTCTTTTATAGAAGGGATTGTCTGGTACATGTTGTAGACCTCATCAGGATCAAGACCCAGAGAATCACAACAATAAATAAATGTATCAGTATGGACCGCTTCTTCGTATGCCTGCCTTAGCAAATATTGTCTACATTCCGGATTTGTAATGTGGCGATATATTGCAAGGACAATGTTATTTGCTGTAAGAGATTCTGCGGTTGAGAAAAATCCCATGTTCCACATGATCAAACGCCTTTCATCATCTGTAAGACCATTTGCATTTTTCCATGTCTCAACATCTTTTTGCATATTTACTTCTTCTGGAGTCCAGTTGTTTGCAACACCGTTTTTGTAATGCTGACGTGCCCATTTGTACTTCATTGGAAGAATTTTGTTCGGATCAGTAGACGAGTTGTTGAGAATAGTTTTTTGGCTCATGAAATTAAATATATTAATTAAAAAAGCATTGTAACATTTATGCCCAATAGCCCAAACTAACACTATTGACTTCTTTGAAATTTAATGATATTATGAAAAAAACAAAAAAAATGAAAACTAAATATTATATTTATAAGGTATTTTGTTTGGACTCAAGATTTTCTGAAAAAATTCAAATCAGTGGAAGATTTGGTTTCCGAAAGAGTGAGGATTCAGAATTGGCTGGGGTTGATTTGGCAAAAATCGTCTATTCGGATAATACCAAAGGGAAAGTTAAAAAAATTCCTGAATTCATTTTCCCCACAGAAAGGGTATCGAATGATGCTTTCATTTTTCTTCCCCTTCACGAAGACGAGATAAGGTCTCTAATGTTTAGTTACGAAAGAGAACGTTTGCGGATTATTGCATCCAAAGGAAACAAAACCAAAAACCACACACGAAAGTGAGTGGTTTTTTATTTGACATTTAAATTAGAGATTTTACAATGTAAAAAAACTCCAAATGGAAAACTATCAAATCAGACTGTTCTTAAAAGACATCTCTGGAGAGAATTTGCTAGCAGAAAAAATAATGATTTTTGATAAAGGTGCTGACTTTGAAGCCTATAAAAATAAATTTACAGTTGGTTCCACTATTCCCCTTGTAGAAAAAAGTTTTTTTGAAGGTATTGTAGAAAGAAGAGTGAGAGATGCTTGTGGAATATTCACTATTATGATCAGACCAAACACTGATCCAGAATGTGAACAAGAATTAAATTATTTAAAGAGAAGTAAGTGGAAATTCTTAAAAAGTGTTCCTAGGTTTTTCAAGGGTGGATGGGTAACAGGATCATTAAGAAAAGGTCATTAAAACCGCTACACAGATGTAAGCGGTTTTTTATTTGTCATATTTTTATTGACAGCTTTCGCAGGATTCGTCTTTGTAAACAAAAACTTTTGGTCCGGCTGTAACAATTTCAGAAATTATTACTGGTTCAGGCTCTTTCGGAGCATCAAACTTTTTGTTTATATCAATTGTAGATTTTTCAACTGCAGAAGCTCCAAGTGTTCTTAGATAATACGTACTCTTAAGTCCCATTTTCCAAGCATACATGTATGCGTCTGATATTGCCTTTCCACTTTCTGTAGACATGAAAATGTTTACTGATTGAGATTGATCAATCCACTTTCCGCGAACTGCTGCATGCTTTACCACCCAAGAAGCATCAATTTGGAAAACCTCTTTATATTTTTCACGAAGTGACAATGGAATTTCAGTAATTTGAGAAAGATTTCCATCATAGTGTTTTATCTTTTCAAGAAGATTCTTATTCCAAAGATTCTGCTTTTGTAAATCTTCCACCAAGAATTTATTTACAATTGTAAATTCTCCAGAGAAGTTTGATTTAACATAAATGTTCTTATAGATCGGTTCAATCGAAGGCAAACATCCTGAAATATTTGCAATTGTTGCAGTCGGAGCAATTGCCATGGTATTTGAATTTCTCATGCCGTGTGCTTTCACGTGCTCTCGTACTTCTTTCCAATCCATCTTTCCTACTGGCAAAATTCCTGTAGAAATTCCACGTTCTTCTTCAAGAAGAGCAATTGTATCAACTGGGAAAAGATTTCTATCCCACTTTGATCCTTTGTAACTCTCGTAAGCTCCCTTTTCTTTCGCAAGTTTTGATGAAGAGTAAATTGCATGATATGAAATAAATTCCATAAGTTCATCTGAAAAGTTCACTCCTTCTTCCGTATCAAAATTTATATTGAGTTGATACAAAGTATCTTGAAGTCCCATCATTCCAAGTCCAACTGGACGATGACGTTCGTTTGCAAACTTTGCTTCTGGCACAGGATAGAAACCAGTATCAATAGTATTGTCGAGCATTCTTATTGCACTTTTGATTGAAGTTTTAAGAGTATCGTAATCGAGTTTGCCATCTTTTATATGATTTGGAATATTTAGCGATCCAATATTACAAACTGCAGTTTCTTTTGCAGAAGTATTGAGCATTATTTCTGTACAAAGGTTCGAAGAATGAATTACTCCAACATGATCTTGTGGTGAGCGAATATTGCTTGGATCTTTGAAAGTAATCCAAGGGTGTCCAGTTTCAAAAAGCATTGTGAGCATCTTTCTCCAAAGATCTTGTGCTTTTACTCTCTTCCACAAATTTATTTTTCCCTGATCAGCCAATTTTTCATACTCTGTATATTTATCTTGGAATGCTTTTCCGTAAATATGATGGAGTTCAGGTACTTCTTCTGGGGAAAATAGTGTCCATGTTCCGCCTTCACTTACTCGCTTCATAAATAAATCAGGAACCCAGTTTGCAGTATTAGTATCATGCGTTCTTAGACGTTCATCACCAGTATTTTTTCGTAGATCTAAGAATGCTTCTATATCCATATGCCATGTCTCAAGGTACACACATGTTGCTCCACGTCTCTTTCCAGAGCGATTGATAGAAGCGGTAGTAGCATCAACAATTTTTAGGAATGGAATTACACCTTGTGATCCAGTATTAATTGTCTTAATCTGAGCATTTGTAGCGCGTATATTTGTCCAGTCATTTGCTACTCCTCCTGACCACTTTGAAAGTTGTGCATTATCTCCTACACACTTAAATATATGATGCAAATCGTCTTCTACTGTAGTTAAGAAACATGAACTCATTTGTGCCTTTGGCATTCCAGAGTGAAGAAGTGTAGGTGTAGAAGGAACATAGAGCATTTGTGAGACAGCATTATAGAACTCAAGTGCAACTTCATTCTTTTTCTCACCTTCAAGCATGGCAAGTCCCATAGCAATACGCATCCAGAAGTACTGTGGGGTCTCAAGGTAATTCTGATCTAGGTCTCTTAGGAAATATCTGTCATGAAGAATTTGCACTCCCATGTATGAAAAGAGTTTGTCTCGAGATAAATCAATCGCTTGAGCAAGTTTTTCTAGATCAAAGGAAAGCATTCTCTCATCAAGACGCTTCGCTTCTACTGCGCGCTTGATCATATCTGGAAATCTTTTTGTATGTTGTTCAGCAAAGTGTTTTGAAAATTCATCAATACCCAAAACATCTTTATATAAATCGTTTATCAAAAATCTTGCAGTGATGAGTGCAAACGCTGGATCTTTTTCGATCTGGGTTTTGAGTGTCATCACAACTGCTTTGTTAATTTCTGAAGTTGTTATGCCTTCAAAGATAGAAAGTTTTGTTGCTTCAACAATTTCTGGAACATTAACGCAGTGTTCAAATCCTTTGCACGCATTTAAAATTGCTTTTTCAATTTCAAGAACATCAAACGGAACAACTTTTCCGCTTCGCTTCGTAATATTTATTTCTTGTGAATCAAGTTTTTCTAAAAGTTCTTCTTTTCTCTTTTCGCGAGCAAGCGCGCGCTCTGCTCGATAGATTATGTATGCTTTTGCAACAAGAAAATCGCCTTTCTTTGCGATTTCTTTTTCTACGAGGTTCTGAATTTCTTCTACTTGAGGAATTTTTTCTTCGTCATATATTTTTTCAATGTCAGAGACGACATTTAAGCGCAAAGTTAAGAGTTCGTCGGCAGAAATTGGAACACCAGTTGCGATGTAGGCACTTTGAATTGCTTTTTCAATTCTTGCTTCATCAAAATCTGCTATCGAACCACTTCTCTTCTTAACTAATGTAATGGACATACGCGCTTTTGTTAAAAATAAATGACTAGTAATAACTAACTCATTCATTTTACAAAAATTGGCTTTCAGGTTCTAGGTGGATAACTCAATTTTGGTCATTTTTTGGCACAAACGTAACAAAATCTGATTATGTAAAGATCCGTCTCTATAGAAAATATGGGTTTTTGGACTACATACCAAACTCTACTTTTTCACCTACTTTTATTTGCCTTTTTTCTGCCTCTCCACCACCAATTTCCAGAACCCATTTTGAAGGTGACTGCGAAGTGAAGGTTTTTGGATAAGTTTCTGGTGTTATATTGTTTGAAATTTCAATAATTTTCTTTTCGCCGTCTATCCAAATAATATCTATCGGAAAATTCATGTCTTTCATCCAAAAATTATGAAAATTTTCGTCTTCAAAAACAAAAAGCATGGCAACACCCTCTTCTAAATTAGAAATTCCCGAAAGTCCGCGCTCTCTTTTGTCTTCTCTGTCAGAAATATACGTATGAAAATTATTTTTACCGATTGTTAGATCAGTTTTTTCATAATTTGCGAAAACTTTTTCTAATTCTTTGCTACTTTTGTCAGAAAAAAATAAAACAGCATAAATTATTGCGAGGATTATTAAAAAAATTCCAAAAATTTTCCTTTCGCTCATTTAAATATGATACACCCGCACACTTACTTTGCCATTGTGTTTATTATTTTTTAAACACGTAACATTTCTTTAAGATATACATAAAATTTATTTATGGTTCAGATTTTTTATAACATGGTGCAATGATGGCAAAGTAAGTGTGCGGGTATACAAAATAAAAAAATCGCCGTATGGCGATTTTTTTGCTCTTTGCTCTTTTGTTCCGTTCTTATTTTTTTGTCTTTCCAAATGTCAGAATATTTTAGGTTTATCCAAACCATTGTGTAGTCAATTGAGCTACACAATATCGACGCGATCAGATTTTATTTCTCCGAAGAAAAATAAAATCGTATTTCACTTGAATTGTTCCACGAGCAGCTTCCGCTACCCGTGCCTTGTTACGACTTACTCCCTGTCACCGAACTTACCGTAGTCCCACGAATGTGAGCTTTCGGGTATTCCCGGCTCCCTTGAGTTGACGGGCGGTGAGTACAAGACTTGAGAACGTATTCACCGCGGTATGTCTGACCCGCGATTACTAGCAATTCCGGCTTCAAGAGGTCGAGTTGCAGACCTCTATCCGAACTGGCGCCATTTTTCTTACGGTTTGCTCAGAGTTACCTCGTCGCTTCGCGTTGTAATGGCGATTGTATTATGTGTGTAGCCCAAGCCGTCAAAGGGCCATGCTGACCTGGCGTCATCCGCTCCTTCCTCCCAGCCCTTTATACATAAAGAGCTTAAGAAAATTTTGACTTTTAGCTATTTTTTGGTTGTCTATCAATTTTCCGCTGTCCTTTGCTGTCCAAAGGGCTGGGCGGTCTCGCGTGATACTTATAACACACGACGCGGGTTGCGTTCGTTACCCCACTTAAGGGAACAATTCAAACCACGAACTGACGACGGCCATGCAGCACCTGCCTACCCGTCTTGCGAAAGGTATGTTTCCATACCGGTCGTGTAGGTTTCAAGGCTTGGTGAGGTTCTTCGTTTACCGTCGAATTAAACCACATAATCCACTGCTTGTGCAAGTCCCCGTCTATTCCTTTGAGTTTTAGTCTTGCGACCGTACTTCCCAGGCGGATCTCTTAACGCGTTTGCTACGTCTCTCAGAGGGTCGATACTCCGAAAAACTAGAGATCATCGTTTAGGGCGTAGACTACTGGGGTATCTAATCCCATTCGCTACCTACGCTTTCGTGATTCAGCGTCAGGAGTGAGCCAGTCTGTTGCCTTCGCTTTTGGTGTTCCCCATGATATCAACGGATTTCACCCCTACACCATGAGTTCCACAGACCTCTCTCACCCTCTAGCATTGCCGTTTCGAATGCAGCATCCATGTTGGGCACGGATATTTAACACTCGACTAACAACGCCACCTACTCACCCTTTACGCCCAGTAATTCCGGATAACGCTCGGGGCTCTCGTATTACCGCTCCTGCTGGCACGAGATTAGGAGCCCCTTATTCATTAGGTACCGTCAATAAACTTCTTCCCTAATAAAAGATCTTTACGTCCCAGAGGGACTTCATCAATCACGCGGCGTCGCTCCATCAGACTTTCGTCCATTGTGGAAGATTCTCGACTGCAGCCACCCGTAGGTGTATGGGCCGTGTCTCAGTCCCATCGGTGAGGGTCAGCCTCTCAGCTCCCCTAAGCGTCATAGCCTTGGTAGTCCATTACACTACCAACTAGCTGATACTCCGCAGGCCTTTCCCTAAGCGATAAATCTTTACTCTTGCGAGACCATCGCGTATTAGTCCACCTTTCGATGGATTATTCGCGACTTAGGGGGAAGTGCCCACGTGTTACTACCTCGTTCGCCACTAACTTTCAACGACCTTTGAACTTGATGTAATCTCATTCTCTGGAAAAAGAAAGTCCGTTCGACTTGCATGCCTTATCCACGCCGCCAGCGTTCATCCTGAGCTAGGATCAAACTCTACTTAAAAATTTGTAAATAAAATTTACAAATCCAAGAACGGAACAAAACAACAAAGAGTTTTTTGTTCACTTGGGTCCCTCGTAAAAGGACCAATCCTATGAAATATACTGGTTACTTGCACTTGCCCAGCTCTTTTGTGTAAAAGGGCTGGGCGTGTTCTAACAATTCAATTTTCAAAGAATTTAAAAGAGAGCTCACGCTCTCGATGTCTCAACCTATTCGAAATGTATAAGAGACTCTGCTATTATAGTCGAATTTTCCCTCACGTCAAGCCTTATTTTCCCTTTATTTTGCAAGGAGAATTAAGACAAATCCTATACCTATAACCAAGAACAAAAGTCCGATCTGATCTTTGCTAGTCATATATATATTGTACGCCCTTACTCTCTATTTTTTATGTTGAAAAATAAAAAACCCTCATCTTTCGATAAGGGTTTTGTTTGCCGGTGGTTCACTTTTAGGTATGGACGATGACCGTCTGACCTTCGATGATTTTTCCACCAGGTGTTTTGTAAATGCATGTGACACTTATATCCATTCCAGTCGTCTGCAGGTCAATGTAAGCTGACGGGCTGAAGGAATTGGTATCACCGTTTGCTCCGGTAAACTGATAAGTGTAAGCAAACACATACTGCGACCATCCGTTATTTCCATTACTACGTGGTTTTACCCGTATTTTGAAACCAGCGAATCCGCCGACTTCAGCATTCTGGATATTACCACCGACGATTAGGTCTTCGTTAACGCGGCCGAACAAGGAATCAGGATAAGTAGTCACCGCTACCTGGCCAGGTTGCCCCACGCGTGCCGATGGATTCGTCATGTCGATGGGAATACCAAGCATCTGCTGTTCTTCGATTGTTGTAGCGCGGATTGTGAATGCCGGGTTACTGTTCATTGAAGCGTCGGAAAATGTCGGGCAGACTTCAGTTTTTTCGCAAGAAGCGAAGAATGCGCAAAGCGCTACGAAGAAGATTACTTTTTTCATTGTTATGGGATTTAGAGTTGGAGTTAAAGAATTTTCTAGGTACAGTATAGCACATAGGGCATAGAAAGTCAAGTAGGCCTAAAGTCCCCATATTTAAAGGGCAAAGTTGCTTTTTTGACCCCTTTTGATATACTCATCCCCATGACGACAGTCTTTAGGATATTGCCTTATATAGAGCTTATCCTTTCAATAATTCTTATTGTCTCCATACTACTTCAACAGACTAGCGCGGGTGCTGGTGGTGCGTTTGGTGGTGGTGATGGCTCAGGTTCTTACTACACTAGACGAGGTTTTGAGAAATTTCTTTTCTACCTAAGCGTAGTTTCTGCTATTCTTCTGTCACTTTCTGCCCTTTTGGCTGTCTCACAATAATTTGTCGTTAATTTTTTAAGTTAGTAAAAATTAAAATATCTTATGAATTCTACTAGTGAAGCGGGAAGTATTTTTCTATCACTCAAACAAAAATTAAAGATCGCAATCAGATCGTTTTCAAAACGCCAATACAAAATATTTTGGATTTTTGGTGCATTAATGATTCTCTCAACTATAATAATGCTTTCTCAAATCAATAATAGATTTCTTGTTGGAGTACCTGCAAATGGTGGAAAAATTAGCGAAGGAATTTTAGGATCACCAAGATTTGTAAATCCAATTCTTGCAGTATCGGATGCTGATCGAGATGTAACAACGTTGGTTTATTCGGGACTCATGAAAAAAGATGAGAGTGGCGAAATGGTTCCAGATCTTGCTGAAGACTACGAAATCTCTGACGATGGTCTCATTTACACTTTCAAAATAAAAAAAGAAGCAAAATTTCACGACGGGGTATTTGTAACAGCAGATGATGTTGTCTTTACAATAAATCAGGCTGTTGATCCAATAATAAAAAGTCCGAAGCGAGTGAATTGGGAAGGGGTTTTGGTTAAAAAAATTGATGATTACACTGTTGAGTTTGTTTTGAAAAATCCTTTTTCACCTTTTATAGAAAATATGAGCATAGGAATTCTTCCAGCACATATTTGGAAGAATGTTAGAGCAGAAGATTTTAGCTATAGTGATTTTAATATTGAAGGAATTGGATCAGGTCCATATAAAATTAGTTCCATTGATCGAAAATCTTCTGGAATTCCAGGAACTTATGTTCTTGTTCCCTTCAAGGGTTATGTGGGTGGCAAGCCTCATATAAAAAAATTGACCCTAAAGTTTTATTCAAATGAAAAAGATTTGATTTCTGGGCTTAGGAATGACAGTGTGGACCAAATAAATGGTATAACCCCATCTATAGCAGGCGAACTTAAAAAAGAGGGATATAATATATCTACATCTGTACTCCCTAGAATATTCGGTCTTTTCTTCAATCAAAATGAATCACCAATATTTGCAGATAAAAACGTTATAAAAGCCTTTGACGTCGCAATAGACAAAAAAGGTATTGTGAATGAAGTGCTTTCTGGTTATGGCACTTCAATTGATGGACCAATTCCAGAAAACTTTTTGACTGGAATAGAAAATGTTCCTAATACATTCGATACTGAAAAAGCAAAGGAAATTTTGGATAAAGCTGGATGGAAGGCAGGAGCAGACGGCATACTTCTAAAATCATTTGAAAAAGGAAAACCCGCAAGAAGACTTTCATTTTCAATTTCAACCGGCGACAGCTCAGAATTAAGATCTGCAGTTGAACTTATAAAAAAGAATCTGACTGCAATCGGTGCTGAAGTAGATATAAAGATTTTTGAAATCGGTACTTTGAACCAAAATGTTATTCGTGCTCGAAAATATGATGCTATATTCTTCGGACAAATTGTAAATCATGAATCTGATTTGTTTGCATTCTGGCATTCATCACAAAGAAACGATCCAGGACTTAACATTGCTCTTTATGCAAATCCAAAAACAGACAAATTACTTGAAAGTGCTCTTGCAACTCTTGATGAAAATGATAGAGATCAAAAATTCATGGAGTTCGGTGCTGAATTGAAGAATGATTTGCCTGCAGTATTTGTTTACTCACCCGACTTTATTTACGTTACAAAAGAGAATCTTGCTGGAAATAGCGAAGATATGATTTCTATTCCATCAGACAGATTCAACGGAGTAGAAAAATGGTATGTACAAAAAGAATACGTTTGGAAATTTTTTGCACCAAAGCAATTAGATTAAAAATTATAAAATAAAAACTAAATGAACAACGAAAGAAACAACAGAATAGGCGGACATGGTGGCAACTCTCCGCGAAGGAATTTTATTAGACCCACAAATGCACCTGGTGCTAAATCTCCTGCTGGAAATGAAAGTAGCGGTGAAAGAAATATGGGACGCACTCGGGTAATGAGAAAAAATGACGGCCCAAATACTAAAAGAACACGACAAGCTGGAAGTTATCAGTTTCGTGACTTCGGTGGACGCCAAAAAACTCGCGTAATGAGAAAAGCAAGCTCTGATGCCGCTCAAAATCCTATACCACAAGTAGAGAAGCCAAAAATTACAACTCATATTCCCCCAGTAGCACCAGGAAATATTCGTATTATTCCACTTGGTGGAGTTGAAGAGATTGGAAAGAACATGACAGTGATTGAAACTGCTGACGACATTATTGTTGTTGATGCAGGTATGCAATTTGCTGGTGAAGATACACCTGGAATTGACTACATAATTCCAAACACCCGCTATCTTGAGGAAAGAAAAGATAAAATCCGTGCAATGATTATTACTCACGGCCACTTGGATCACATTGGTGGTGTTCCACTTGTGCTTTCTCGTATTGGAAATCCACCAGTTTATTCTCGAAATCTTACTGTTCTTCTGATGAAAAAGCGCCAAGCTGAATTTTCTCACTTACCTCCACTAAATACAGAAGTGGTTGAAAAAGATCAGACAATCACGGTTGGAAAGATGAAAATAAAATTCTGGGGTGTCACTCACACAATTCCAGATTCAATGGGAATAATTATTGACACTCCCCATGGTTGGATTGTAACTCCTGGAGACTACAAACTTGATCAAATAGATGGAATAGTTACACCATCTGAAGAAAAAGAGTATTCAATATTTGATAAAGCAAATGTATTAATGCTTTTGACTGACTCTACGAACATCGAGAACGAGGGTTTTGCATTACCTGAAATAAAAGTGCATCAAGGTCTTGAACGACTAATAAAAGAAAATAAGGGTGGAAGAATTATTATTGCAGCTTTCGCTTCTCATATTTCACGTCTCGTAAAAATAATTTCAATTGCTGAAGATCTAAGTAAAAAAATTGTTATAGAAGGACGCTCAATGAAAAACAACATTGATACTGTTGTTGAAGCCGGACTCGCAAAGCCAAAGAAGGGTACAATTATTTCAGTTGATGAAATGGAAAACTACCCTCCTGACAGAATAATTGTTCTTATGACTGGTGCTCAAGGAGAAGAATTTGCTGCGCTGAACCGTGCTGCAAATAAAACTCACAAGAAGTTCAAACTTCAAAAAGGCGACTCAATAATCCTTTCGGCTTCAATCGTTCCAGGAAACGAAGTTGCAGTTCAAAGAATGAAAGATGGTCTCGCTCGCCAAGGTGTAAAGATTGTAAGCTACAAAACCGCTGGTGAAGATTATATTCACGCTACCGGACACGGAAACAAAGAAGATATACGTTGGCTTCACAGAAAAGTTCATGAGAAATTCTTTGTGCCAATTCACGGCCATCACCACATGCTTCAACAACATAAAACACTCGCTATAGAGTGTGGCGTGCCAGAAGAAAATATTATTGTGCCTGATAATGGCAGTATTATCGAAATAAGGGATGATGGTAAGAAGATAGTTGTCCTACCAGAAAAAGCTCCAGCTGGACCAATGATGGTTGATGGATTTTCAATCGGTGATGAACAAGAGGTTGTCATTCGTGATAGACAAATGCTTGCTCAAGATGGAATGTTCGTTGTGATTTCTACAATCGACACTAGTACAGGCAAACTCAAGAAATCACCAGATCTAATTTCTCGCGGTTTCGTATATCTTAAAGAAAACCAAGAACTTCTACGCCAAGCTCGTCTCTTGATTAAGAAAACTATTGAAGACACTACTCGCAAACAAAATCCAATAAACTTTGATTATGTAAAAGCAGCAGTTGGAGATGCAATTTCAAAATTCCTTTTCCAAAAAACTGCAAAGCGACCACTCGTCATTCCTGTTGTTCTCTCTGTATAATCCCCAAAAAAATAAATAAATTCTCATAATGTGTGAGATACTTTAATTGATGGTGAAGAAAAAATTCAATCCGCTCTTTTTGATTTACATCGCAAGTTTTCTGTTTTCAATTCACACTGCTCTTACTGCATATGTAAATTCTAGTTTTCTAAGTCTCAAGGCTCCGAGTAATATTATCGGAATTATTTATGCGCTTGGAGCGCTCGTTACAATCGTTGGACTTTCATTTCTTCCACGTCTTACTTCAAAATTTGGAAATTATAAAACTTCCCTTTCGTTTTTCTTTCTTTCTGCAATTTCAATATTTGTTTTTGCTTATACGGAAATTCCACTACTAGCGATTCTTGCATTCGTATTTTATTTTGCATCCAACAACATGGTTTTCTTTACAACAGATATTTTTGTTGAACATTACACAAAAAAAGAAAACACTGGCCACCGTCGTGGGCTTTATTTAACACTTATTAATCTTGCATGGGTTGGTGCTCCACTTGGTGCAGGATATATTTCATCTACACTTGGCTATCCAGCACTATACGGAATTGCACTTTCATACATTATCTTCAGCGGATATGTAATCTCAAGATCATGTCGAGAATTTGAAGATAGAAAATACATTCACACTCCTATTTTCAAATCTCTAACAATGGTCCACAAAAACAAGGATATTGAGCTATCAATGATAAGTTACTTTATCCTTTACTTCTTCTACTCATGGATGGTCATTTACACTCCACTTTATCTGCACGGCACAGTAGGGCTAAATTGGGGCGAAATTGGCCTTATTTTCACAATAATGCTCTTACCTTTTGTTCTACTCGAATATCCACTCGGTGTGCTTGCAGACAAATATTTTGGCGAAAAAGAGATACTTATAATGGGCTTTGCTATTGCTGGTACTGCTACGATAATTTTCTCAATGATAGATAGTGCGCCGGTCCTGGTTTGGGCATTCATACTTTTTATGACTCGAGTAGGGGCTGCCATGATCGAATCAATGACAGAAATTTATTTCTTCAAAAAGATCAAAGAAAAAGATGCGAATTTACTTAGCGTCTTTAGAAATGCAAATCCTTTAGCTTTTACATTTGGACCAATTATTGCAAGCGTTCTTCTTCTCATGATTTCCTACCAGTCGCTTTTTTTGGTACTTGGTATTATAGTCTGGTCGGGCGTAATATTCGCTCACAAGATTCATGACACAAGGTAAACCAGAAAATAAGGGTGATTCTATCCGTATAAACAAATACTTAGCACAAAAAAATATCGCTTCTCGCAGAGAAGCGGATTTGCTCATTAGTTCTGGAAAAGTGACTTTAAATGGAGAAAAAGCAAAATTGGGTGACATGGTGGGACCACAAGATAAAGTAGAAATTAAGGGCAAAACCAAAGATAATAAATATTTTCTATATAACAAACCAGTTGGAATTGTTACGGTTGGAGCACAGAGAAATGAAAAAGAAATTTCTGATGTCACTAAATTCCCTGTCAAAGTTTTCCCAATCGGACGACTTGATAAAGATTCAAGCGGACTTTTGATAATGACGAATGACGGCAGACTTACAAAAAACCTTCTAAGTGATAACTGGGAAAAAGAATACGAAGTAGAAGTTGATAAAAAACTAGAAAAAGATTTCAAAAATAAAATGGAAGCGGGTGTGAGCGTGCCAAAAACAAACCAAGGCAAAGTCGGTTTTGATACTAAGCCATGCAAAGTAAAAATAACTGGTGACTATTCCTTTAACATTATTCTTACTGAAGGTAAGAATCGTCAGATCAGACGAATGTCAGAAACCCTCGGATATAAGGTAACAGATCTAAAGAGAATCCGAATTGGCAAATATTCTATTGGAAAATTAAAAGAAGGAAATCTCAAAGAAATAAAAAACCCCGCCTAAAAAGGCGGGGTTTAATGCTTTCAAGCCAAAAGAAGCAATGCAGTTTTCTCGGGAACCATGCTGTCAAAAGGTTTGTAGCGAAAATCAAGATCAGCACCAAGTGTTACCAGTACCAAGTAATCAGTCTGATTAATGGTTTTGTGCAAAACACTTCCTCCGGCTACGATTAGCTGAAAGCCGAATCCATCAAAAAGGTTTGATGATTTTGGTTCTTCTGCGATAGCTCTTTTGAGAGCGAGCAGGTAATACGCATCTGCAAGACGAAGCTCACCATTGCCTTTGTATTTTCCCAAAGCATCAAAGTAAGCGTCGCTCAATGATTTATTGTATGACTGCTGTTCCCTGACTTCTACAAAAACAGGATTTGGCACAGAACTTTCCCGTGTTGTGTATGGATCGATCATTTTTATATCTGCAATCGATAGATTCGCTTCACCACCTTCAAACTGAAAGCGTGAAGCCTTGGGATTACTGTAGCCTGCGCACATATTTCTGCAATCTGTCTTAATTCGTCTATCCCTGGAGATAATGCCATCTTTAACTTCTGCAGCAATTTGCTGTGCATTCATCTTAAATAAAGACACGAGGCTTGGAGGGAAATTGAGTTGGAATTTCCTTTCCGAGACTTCTCTAGGTTCGGTGGTAGTTTCATTCATCTCTTTTTTTGTTTTAGGTGGTTATTTAGTTATGAGTTACTTTTTCTAAAAGTAACTTTATTAAATTTGAGAAATATGTCAATAGAAAAAAGCCCGAAATCCACAATTTGGGTCAGGGTGAGTCAGCTAGTAGAAATAAAAAATATACCGATATATCGGTATATTTTTATATTGTTTGTTTAATTTTAGTTTAGTTTTATAAGACTATTACTTTTTCAAACGGATAGACCGTGAAGTAAACATAAAATAGTCCTCCAATCAGTGCCAAAAGTGCTATACCGTAGACTATATTTCTTGGTTGCTGAATCTTGATCTCAACAAGAGTCATAAGAAGAAGTCCGATGAGTACTAAAGTTCCAATCATTTCATAAAGAATTTTCATTAGTTCTGATGGATTCGTTATGTAACGCTCCAAGAAATTTGATCTATTTTTTGGTTCAACTGTCTGTGCTTTCGTATCAGGAATTTTGTTTGGATCAGTAGTCTCAACGCTCAAAAATTCATTATCGGATTTTATTACTTTAACTTCTTCGTGTTTCTCAGGTAATGCAGTAGTTGATGCTTCAGCAACTTTTGGTTCACTTGTTTTTAGTGGAGGTACTGATGGAGCAGTACTAGCAGATGCTTCAACTGAAACTTGGGATTTTGTTATTGAAGGTGTAGCAAAAAGTTGTACAACAAATGTTGCATTCTTCCCTTCATATTTCCCCTGTGCAGTTGCAATTCCAATCTCAGTAAATTTTCCATTTAATATATTTGCTCGGTGGCCTGGGCTTGCCATCCATGCATCTGTAACATCATTTGATTCATTGAAATTCACCGCTAGGTTTTCACCTGCGTAAAAGAAATTGTATCCTGCCTGTCCAAACCAATACCATGGAGTAATACCTTCTGGACTAGTGTGAGCAAAATATCCTTTTTCTGCCATATCGTTTGCTTTCATTTGTGCAGCTTTTTGCAAAACTTCGTTATACACAAGTTTTGATTCATTTTGATTTTCACGCTCGATGTTTGTTAGATCGTAAACAACTGCAGGCAAAACTGCCGCACCAATATCGCTTTTCTTTATATAAATATTAGTAAAAACTGTACCGGCAAAAATTCCGATAACAATCGCACTAATTAAACCAACGGCCGCTTCCCGAAAAAGATGCGGCTTGTATTCGTTTTCCTCGTGAGGAATTAGATATTTTTTTAGTGTTTTTCTCACGTTCATAATTATAGCATTACTGTTTTAATATTATACTATACAAAAACCCTCGCGTCAAGCGAGGGTTTTTGTTGCTCTATTAGTTGTGAGCTAGGTTTGGATTATCGCTCCAATTCACGAGTGGTGAGGGTATTGGGAGATTTAAATCCGGACACATTATGTTGTTTATATCTGTCTGAGTTGTTAGGTAAACGATTCCAGTAGGCTCGTTCTTAGTTAGTCCCCATGGAGTGAGAACTTGGCTTTCACGGAGCATTTGGAATTTTCTAACTGCTGCAAATGTATCAGATCCGAAATTACCATTTACATCAAGACTCATTGATAGGTATGAATTTAGGAATGATTGAAGTCTCTTTGTATCTTCAATGTCATTTTGGTAACCAAGGCGCATGTAAGTTGTTAGGTAGATTCCACATGATGTTGAAGCACCGAGAACTTCTCCGCCACCACCATTTCCACCACCATGACTACTGCGTGAGCTTGATGATCCACCTCCTCCGCCATTACCGTTATTGTCATCTGTCTCATCATTATCATTTGGATCGTATGAAGAAGAATTATTTGCATCTCCATCTGTATGACATCCTGGATCAGCAGAGTCTACAAGTGTGTCTTCTGAGTCAGTATTATCAATATCATCAGAACACTCTGGGCTTCCACCTCCGCCTCCAGTACCAAAATCTGTCTCATCGTTATCATTTGGATCATAAGAGTTTGGATTATTTGCATCTCCATCTGTATGACATCCTGGGTCAGCAGAGTCTACAAGTGTGTCTTCTGAGTCAGCGTTATCAATATCATCTGAACATTCTGGATCATTTCCTCCTCCACCATTATTTGGATTTACAGTAATTGAAACTGTATCTTCATCTGTTGCACCATCATTATCAGTAACAACAAGTTTGAATACATATGTTCCCTCTACAAGTCCGCTCACAGTTGGAGAAACAGTATCATTTGGATCAACATTAGTTGGTCCTGAAACAAAACTCCATACATATGAAGTAATAGTTCCATCAGAATCAGTACTGCCTGAACCATCAAGGTTCACAGAGTCAGTAGGAAGTGTAATTCCTGCATCAGTACCTGCATCAGCTACTGGAGCATTATTTTCATCTCCCGGCTCACATGCATTTGAATTAACAGTGAGTTTGTACATAAGACCAGCTGGATTGATATATACAGTTTCATCTGGTTGATCCCAGTTTGTTACTGTAAATTCAATTGAATTTTCGCCAGAAACTAGCATAGAGGCATCAATTGCACATGTATCTTTTCCGCCGAAAGTGTAGTTCTTTTCGCTGTCATCTTCACAAAGGAGATTTCCATTTAGAGTAACTGTGTATGAATTGTCAGCTGCAATTTCCAAGCTTCCACCTGTTGGATTACCAGCAATTTCGAAAGTCTTTGTGAAAGTTTCAGATTCATCAGAACCACCAACCAAAACTACTGGATCTGTACTCCAAATCCATGTAGCACCAGAAATCATTGCTTTCCAGCTTGTGTGAATGTATGAGAGTACAGATGTTGGGTTTCCATCTGCTTCTGTTGTTGTATCTGAAAAGATTATTTGTTCTGTAGTGTCATCTTCACATGCAGGCGTTGATTCATCTGTCTCATCGTTATCAGTTGGGACATATGAATTTGAATTATTAGCGTCTCCATCTGAGTGGCATCCTGGATCAGCAGAATCTACGAGAGTATCTTCTGCATCAGCATTATCTACACCGTCATTACATTGGTAAGTAGGTGGAGTTACTGTATTTGACTCATCATTATCGTTTGGATCATATGAGTTTGGGTTGTTTGCATCTCCATCTGTATGACATCCTGGATCAGCTGAGTCTACAAGAGTATCTTCAGAATCAGTATTATCGATTCCATCAGAACACTCTGTAGTTGGTGCTGTAGAACCATCTACTTGGTAGTTATCTCCTTTATTCCCAACAGAAACATGGTATTCACCATCGTCTCCAGGGATAATTGTGTATGCACCAACACAGAAATCACCGTTACCGTCAGTGGTAAGGTTTCCGTTTGCTACAGACATGTTTGGGTCTGATGAAGCATTTCCAGGTTTACCTGATATATCCCACGCATATGTTGAGCTGACATCAAAGCCAGAACCGTTTATATAAACAGTATCACCAACATTATAGTGGTTTGAATTTTGTGGTGTTCCACATGAAGACGTTGTAGTCCAAATGCTTCCAGCACCATTGCCTCCAGGCGCAGATAGCGCAAGGTTTGGCGATATTACAAAAACAAATGCAATCAAAAGTGAAGCGATTGTTAGAAACAAACCTTCTTTCTTCGTGACTACATCAAAGTTTATACGTTTCTCCATAAGTATAAATTTAATATTAGAAAAATTAATAATTTTGTTTGAGGTGAGTGCCAACAACTTGGCGACTTGAATAACCTCAGTCCTTCCGGAGACTACTATATATTTATACTATTGTCAATAGGACATACCAATTATGAAATAATATAAAAAAGGACACCATAGAGGTGTCCTTTTGTAGTAATTTAACTATTGCAAACTAAGGCTTTCTCGCATTTTTTGGTAAACATCTAGAAGCGCATTTTTATCAAACTCCTTTCTAGTTCCTGGATCGTAATTCCCTATATTAGTGCTGTGTATGAAAAGTCGTAGACCGATGCAAGGTGTTTTGCTATTTTCTACTGAAACTATTTCTTCATAAAAGTTCCCTGCTCCTGCACCGCTCGCAGTTGCAACAGAAAATGTTTTTCCATTTATGATTTCAGTCTTTTGACTATCAACTACATCACCAAAAAATGATTTTGCTTCACATGTCATTCCATTTTTTAAAGCCTCTACACCAATATGAGTCTCCTCTGAAAGATTTGTTCCATCAGTGAGAGTTTTAGGTACAAAAAACGCTACTCCAGGAAGCTCTTTGCCTTCCCCTAGTAAATTGTATGAATAATTTTCGTCTAAGCGGTAATCACTTGGGTATTTTATAGAAAAACCATATTTAGCACTGGTATATAAGGTTGAATTTGGAAAATCTACTACATTTTCGCCTGTATTAACGCTGTCTTTACTGAAGAAGAAGATAAGAATTACGAATACAACAAAGGCGAGAATAATATATTTTTTCTTCATGAAGTCCATGTTATTCCTTATGTTCTGGTTCGTGACCCTTGTTTACTCCGTCATGATGTTTTGGTCCATCTGGAACAACAATTGCTGCAATTATATAAACAGCAACACCAGGCCATAGTCCTGTGAAAAGAGTTATGAAGACGAATAGTAATCGGAGTATTACTGGGTCAACATCAAAATATTCTCCAAGCCCACCAATGACTCCAAATATTACTTTATTTGTTTTTGATCTTTTTAATAGTTTCATCCCGTTTAGAAACAGGTCGCGGTTAATACCATCTTCCTATTTAAAATTAAATTTTAATAATCTTTAATAATTATTTATATAATACTACATTTTTACTGCGACCGCGGTTTCTAACGGGATATTTTATCATTATTTTTTCTCCACCAGCTTGGATATTCCCCTTTTCTAAAACACATGAGATCAAAGAGTAACATTATCGTGAAAGCCCATGGAGCAAATGCTAGTAATGTGTCGCTTACTGAATGAGAACGCGAATCAATAAAAACAAACATTTTTATTGCTAGTAATAAAAGAAAAAGTGTTACAGCCCACCCCTCTTTTGATGCTGGATAATAGAATGCAAACCATTTCCAAAATCTTGCTGGCCGAAACCAATACTTTTGCATCCTAAAATTATATCATTAAATGATCTTGACTTTACGTGAATTTAGTTTATTGTGTAGGTAGTCAAGCTACATATTGCATAGTATTTAGATCTTTTCTGGTTAAACAAGTTTTTTAGGTGTTTTATTCGAGTCAAGGCAGCGGAGAGAAATCCCGCTGTCTTTGTTTTTTTCTGGCTTGCATTTAAAAAAGGAACAGTTAATATACGTCTAAAGAACATTTTGTGTTGGTTAGTTAGTTCATGTTTTCGTGTACATGGGGGTTGCCTTCTGGCGCCCCTTTTTTCTTTTTGTGATAAAATCAAATAGACCCCAACAGTTAGTATAGTTTTTTGCTCTGACCACTCGGCCCCGCACAGTCGCGGGGCTTTTTTATTTATCTGTTTTTTGAATACAGACTATTTAATACGGCCGTATTAAATTATCAACAATTACTTTAATGATTTTGGGTGTTTGAGACTCCAAGCATAGAGAGCGACAGAGGCCGAGACTGCAGCGTTTAGAGATTCTGCGCGAGAATGAATTGGTATAGAGAGAAGTGTGTCGCAATATTCGCGTGTCTTTTGGCGAATACCTTCTCCTTCATTTCCAAGTATGAAAACACTTGGTACATCAAATGATTCGTGAGCAATACTTGTTCTTCCTTCGCCTGCCAAACCATAAATATGAAATCCTGCATCTTTAAGATCTCTTACGGTTTGATTCACATTTCCAATTGAAACTATTGGCACACGAAATGCCATACCAGCAGAGACTTTAATAACTGCGCCTGTGATAGGAGCTTGATTGTGTTCTGGAATAAGTACGCCTGATATTCCAAATGCTGCACTAGAGCGAATGACTGCACCAACATTTTGCGGGTCTTGAACTTCTGCCATTAGAACAAGTGCAGTATCATCTGTAACATTCAATCCTTTAATGAATTCTCCAAATGGTACGACGAGTTCTGAAAGTGAAATCTGGGCAATTATTCCCTGATGGGTTCCGCGAGCTTCAATACTATTTATCTGATTTGTCTGTAGTGGAGAAATTTCAATACCTGACTTTTTTATCAAATTCAAAATTTTTTCATCATCTACATTTTTAGCAAGATAAATTTTCTTCACCGCCTTCGGCTTATTTTCTAACGCCTCCACGAGCGCATGTCTTCCATATATAAATATTTTTGATTGCTTCATAAAATTAACCCTTATTTGTTTTTTTACTAACAGCGTAATAAATCGCAATACCAGCAATTATTATCTGAAAAAGTGCACCAACTTTATCTGGTCCTTTTACAATAATGTAATCTCCAACACACTCACGACCGTCTATTGAATTCGCATATTCATCACATTCAGAATGATATTTTGATGTTAGAGATCCATAAGCACCAACTAAAAGTACACATGCAATACAGATAGTTATTATTCTCATTAATCGATTATTTGAAAATTCACTTATTTTCCATCTACTTCCAAAATGCCTTAAACAAAACCACGTTACAACAGGAATAATAATCAAGTAGGCAAAACGAATAAAAATTCCATAGGGTTCTACTGGTCCAAACAAAAGCAGAGCAATTACTACTATAGTCACTATAAAATTTCTATTTTCATTACTTAGCCCAAATTTACTTTTATTTTTAATATCCATATATAAATATTTTTGATTGCTTCATAAATTAATTTGTTGCTTATCTGGTACGAGGTGTGAAATTTTTTACAGATTCTCTTGTAATTTTAACTTAATAAGTTTCAATATTTTATCAGAAACGATATGCTCATTTTCCTGCCCTCGGAGATAGTGGTGGCCAAAGTTAGGATCTTTGAACGTTACACCTGCAAACTCAACTACTTCATCATACCGTGGCCTAAAGTGCCAATGCACATGTGGTTTTGGTTCATCCTCTTGATATGCGTTATTCATAAGGCAACTCCAATTGAACATGGTTGCACCAAAAGTTTTTCTGAATAGCATTTCAATTTTTTTCACAACATTAAGAAAATCAATTATTTCGGCTTGAGTAAGATCGGCAAGATCACCACATTTTCTTTTAAGTACAACAACACAACGGCCAAAGTATAATTGGTCTTTCATTAATTTTGCAAACCAATTCTGTGTTTCGAAAAAAATATTTTCTTCCATACTTAGATTATATATTGCTTACTACTAGCTGGGAGACTTGGACTCCTGCCTGCGCAGGCAGGCGAACCAGTATGCTTCAGAGGACCTATTTCCTGTAATTTGCAAAGCTGGGGGATTTGGACTCGAACCAAAATGACAACTTTCAGAGAGTTGCATCCTACCATTAGATGATCCCCCAACTTTGCAAACAACAGCGGAAATTTTCGCTTTGCGAAATTGGATGAAAATGAAAGCAGATTCATTTTCATTCCCACCACTAGACCTGCCTGCGCAGGCAGGCGAACTCCCAATATGGTTGCAACTATAACGCTTTTGGGCTTATTTATCAAACATATTCTCTGTAAAGACAAGGGCAAAAATGCCGTCACTATATAGGTAAGGTCGAGGGTTTATTAGGTATAAAACTTACACAAATTATATGACAAATAATAAAAATAAATTAAATAAGATAATTACTGGCGTGCTCATGTTGGCACTCGCTTTTGTCTTTGTACCGCAAGTTTCTATGGCAAAAAACAATAATGGAAACAACGGTAATGGACATGCATGGGGTCATCTTCATGCACCAGGTTGGATAAAGAAACATGGTAATCCAAACATTACAGCAGATCTTTGTAATATTCTTCCAAGAGGAATCGCAAAGAAATTAAATGCATGTAATGGACTAGTTACTCCAGATACAACTGCTCCAGTTATTTCAAATGCGCGAGCGACTGATATAACATCAACGGGCGCAAATATTAGATGGAACACAAATGAAAGTGCAAACAGCACAGTTTGGTATAGCAGTAGTACTCCGGTAAATACCGATACAGCAACTAAACTTGAAGGTGCATCGTTTGTAAAAACACACAATGTTTCACTTTCTGGTCTTACAGCTGATACAACGTACTATGTAATTGTTGGAAGCGCGGATAAAGCTGGAAATATGAGTAAGTCTTCTGAATTTTCATTCAAGACACTTGTAACTGCAGTTAATCCTCCAGTAATAAATAGTGCACAGGTTTCAACTGTCACTGATACAAGCGCAACTCTTATCATCACCACAAATGAGGATGTAAAAGTTAGCGTTACATATCACAAAGTTGGATCTTCAACTAACACAACTGTAGTTGATAACGATTTTGATGACAGTCACACTATGGTAATAACTGGTTTGACTGCTGATTCTACTTACAACGGAGTTGTAACTGTTACTGATCATGACAATAATTCTGTCTCTTCAGGAACAATTGCATGGACAACACTTGATGTTGCAGTTAATCCCCCAGTAATTAATAGCTTCTCAGTTGCTACTGTAACTGACACAACAAGCACACTTATCATTAACACAAATGAAAATGTTAAGGTAGATGTTGCGTATAACGTGGTTGGTTCAGGTACGATATTGCACAAGATAGATAACACTATGGACGATAGTCACACTCTTGTCCTTACTGATCTATCAGTAAATACTTCGTACAATGCGAAAGCAACTGTAACTGATAGCGACAATCACTCTGTAATGTCTAGCACGATTACATTCACCACTACCAATGACATAACTGGTCCTGTAATCTCAAGCATTACTGAAGTTGAAAGCGCAATCAATCACAATGCTATTATCGGCTGGACTACTAATGAGAACGCAAATAGCGTAATCGAATTTAGTACAACTAGCGGGTTTGATGCAGGTACAGTAACTACTTTCACAAATGGCACAATGGTAATGGTTCATAGTATGACCATTCCAGACTTGCTACAAGAAACTACTTACTACTACAAGATCAAGTCTACTGACGGAGCTGGTAACACTACCACTTCATCAACTGGCACAATCTTCATTTCATAAACGAAATGATACTTAACAAAAGCCCGCTTACGCGGGCTTTTGTGTTTACAATTATTTAATAATATAATTGTGGTAGATATCGTTTGGGTGGACCATTTGTCTCTCGAATTGATTATTGGACATTGTTTTAGCCTGGCCTTGTGAAAACAGGGCCAGTTTTTTATTTGACTAATTGATATAAGTTTGTTATAATAAAAAGAAAAGTAATGACAAATACTATTCAACTAAGCGAGTTAACTCCTGAACAGGAGGCAAAGTACTATGAAAATTTTGGAAGAGCAATGGCGGTTTTCCTTTCAGATAAGGCACTCAGCGCTTTGGAATTAAGAAAAAATCTGACTTGGATAAAACAGTTCACTGGTCTTAAGGATGATGAAATAATCCTCTCATACTATTTCATACTTCAAAAGTCTGCCGATATTACGTTTGATAAACTCAGCAAAAAGGGTGGTCTGGGTTTCAGAACAGGAAATGTTTAATGTGATAGAATTTATTTAGAACTCTCTGGTATCTCTTATTCTTTTTACTGGTGTCCCCGGCGTGCAAAGCTAGTTTACAATTTATCGTAAATTAGCTTTTTTTATTTCTGTACTGCGGGATCGTTGCAATCTGTATCTGAAAGGTTTATAGGATATGTAACTTTAAGTGGGTTTGCATAAACGTACACACCCTTACCATTATCTTTCATTTCTCCAAATGCTGGGCTTGCTGTTCCCTCGCCCCAGATTATCAAAAGCTCTTCTTTATTTGTCACACCTTCTCCAGTAACAGTCCAAATCGTATCAGCTTTTCGTGCCATCATTTCAGGATCAAGCGGACCAGCAGTTCCAGAAAATTCTCCAGACTTTTTATCTTTACCTGCAAATTCTTGAATGAATGAACCTTCTACTTTGTTGTCATCAAGCACATGCAATTTTAGAGTAAGATGGTCACCTCCCTCAGTATTGTAAATAAAGCAAAGTGTTGGATTTCCATTTGAATTTCCTACATTTTCATCAGTAGGTGCAGAAACCTCTTTTTTATTTATAAGAAGTGCTATTCCTAAAAGCACAGCCAGTATTAAAATTGTATATATAATTTTTTTCATAAATAAATTATTTTCTCAAATATCTTTTTATAGCAAGACCTGATGAAATAGAACCAAGTATCACACCTGTTGCAAAGATGATTAGGAAAATTTCTAGGAAATTTGAAACGTAATAGTTGTAGACATTCATGCCGAAGAAATCAGTCATGTGATTTCCAAGCCAAAGAGATGCTGGATAGAAAATAATTATTGTTACAAGCGCTGCCAGAAATCCATAGATAATTCCTTCTACAAGGAATGGCCCACGAATATAGGCATTTGAAGCTCCCACCAGACGCATAATACCGATTTCCTCGCGAGAAATATAAATAGTAAGACGAATAGTATTGAAAGTAATAAGTATGCAAAGACCCACAAGAATAAGCGTGACAGCGTATCCCAATTTGCGCGCACCATCGATAATAGATGAAAGTCTATCAATAACTACTTTATTTTGGTTGTAATTTATTTTGTCGATTATATCTGTAGATCCACCGAGGACATTGTCGCCTTCTAAGAATTTGGCAATAGATTCATATTGCGAAGTTTCTTTGGCTTTAATATTAAGTGATGCACCAAGTGGATTGTCGCCAAGTTCATCAAGAGCTTGAAGTGTCAGATAATCTCCGGCATGACGAGCTTCGAAATCAGCAAGTGCTTGTTCCTGTGATGTGTATGACACCATAGCAACTTCTGGGAGTTTCTCGATAGATGATTTGAGCGTCATTATATTTTCTTCAGGCGCTCCGCCATTGAAATAAATTGTTATGTCTACTTTGTCTTTAACAGAAGCGAGTGAGAAATTCAAAATTGCCTGCAAGAAAATAAGTGCAGTGATAACAGAAAGTGTAACAGTAGAAATAAGTACAGATGCTAGCGAAACAGATCCGTTTCGCCAAAAGTTTATGAATCCTGCTCTAAATATGCGTTTTACGTTTCGAATTGCCATGTTATTTAAATTGAATATTTACCATCTTTATCATCTCGTGCGACCTTACCTTTATCGAGTGTTATCACTCTCTTTCCGATTGAATCGATCACTCCGCGGTTATGTGTGGTCAGTATCACTGTCGTTCCAAGGTCATTTATTTTTTTGAGAATTTGTACAACTTCGTAAGTATTTATCGGATCAAGGTTTCCTGTTGGCTCATCGGCGATAATTAATTCTGGTTGATTGATGATGGCTCTGGCGATTGCTAGACGTTGCCTTTCTCCACCAGACATCTGACTTGGAAAGTGAAGCGCCTTGGCCGTAAGATCTACGAGCTCAAGTACGTGTGGCACATCAGAAGCAATTTCTTCATCTGACTTTCCTGCTGCTTCCATAGCAAATGCAATATTTTCGTAAGCAGTTTTGTTTTGTAGTAATTTGAAATCCTGAAAAACTGTTCCGATACGCTTGCGGAGTTTTGTTAGATCTCTGTCTTTGAGTTTATGTATATCAAGTGATTCGAAGAAAACCGTACCATTTGTTGGTCTTTCTTCAGCAAGAATAAGCTTGGTGAGAGTTGTTTTACCAGCACCAGAGTGTCCTACAAGCGAAACAAACTCTCCTGCGCTTATCGTGATGTTCACATCTTCGATTGCAGTAGAGTCTTTAGAATATACTTTTGATACGTTATTGAAGTAAATCATTTTATAAATCTTTTTCTGCTTTTATAAATTCGTCGATTTTGCCTTCATCGAGCACACCTTCTACATCACTTGTTTCAACTTCTGTACGGTGGTCCTTTACCATTTTGTATGGATGAAGAACGTATGATCTGATTTGATTGCCCCATTCAATACTAGTCGATTTTGAAATCTGCATTCCGGAAATTTTTGAATTACGTTCGTCTTCCATTTTTTTATAAAGTTTTGCACGCAGTAATGCCACAGCTTCTTCTCGGTTTCTTTCTTGGCTTCTTTCTGTATCAACATGAACAGCGATATTTGTCGGCAAATGAACGATACGAACTGCCGTCTCGCGTTTGTTAACATTTTGTCCGCCCGGACCTCCGGAGCGTGCAAACTCTATTTTCATATCAGACTCTGGAATTTCTATTTCAGTAGCGTCTGATTTTTCAAACTTAGGGATAACTTCTACTAATGAGAAGGAAGTGTGGCGAAGTTTCTTTGCATTAAAAGGGGAAATTCTGACAAGCCGATGAACTCCCGACTCATTTTTAAGTATACCATATGCACCTCGTCCAGAAATTAAAACTGTAACGTTCCGAAGGCCACCATGGTTATTTTCATTTTTATGGAGAAGTGTAAGGGAAAAATTATTTTTTTCAGAGTATTTTTCATACATTCGCAGTAACATAGATGAGAAATCTTCTGCATCGTCCCCTCCTGCTCCAGAGAAAATCGTAAGAACTGCATGGCCAGCGTCGTATTTGCCAGCGCCTTGAAGCTTATCTTTGAGTTCTTTTACTTTCTTTATTGTTTCTTGAGCATGTTCTTTGTCGCTCCAGAAATCCGTCTCCTGCATGTGTAATTCTAGTTCCTGTATTTCTTTCTCTATTTTTTCCTTATCCACCAATTGAGTATATCAATTTTTGAGTGGTTTTTGGACTTGACTATAAACCAAAAAACACAATAATGATTCAAAACTGTACGTTATGTATGAAATAATAAGAAACACAGAGGATTTACTTAAAAATGAAGGATTAATGTACTTTATTCTCATAACCTTTGAGGTATTCATATTTTGTAGTTTTCTATATGAAATAAGAGTACGCAAAAAGGTTCTTAAGAAGAAGTGGAAAGAAAGCAAAGCTAAGCTCGATGAATGGTGTAAAGATTATTGGTATCAACCAAATGAATATGGAGATTACAAAAAGCTTTACACTGATTATGCGGAAAATTATATAAAATTCTTATCATTTGTTCGCTTTTGGGGACTATCGGATGAAACAATAAATTTTCACAAAGGAAACATTTTACTTTGTCTAAATGAAATGAAAGAATTTGTTCCGGAAAAATATTCAAAAAAGTACAAAAGAATCCTCTTGGGTGTCATGGAAGAAATTGATGAAGCCACACGCCAAGAAATAAACGCTAGAAAATAATTTCTGGCGTTTTTTTATTTAGAGAGAAAGCCGAGTTCGCCGAAAACTTCTTCATACATTCCAACTACTCGACGAGCTTCTGTACGAGATATTGTAAAGGCTGAGCCTTCGTGAGCAATTCTATTTCTGACATTATGAGCTTTCCATGCGCTATCGATACTTCCTAGTCTTCCCTTTGATATTCTCTTCAATCTATCGCCCAAGTTATCTCCTTCTGGTTCCATTCGCTCTATAAGTTCATCTAGGATTACGTCAGCTTCAATAATCGCAAGCTTCCAGTCTGAAGGATTGTCGGAAGTAAGGTGTTTGCTAATTTGAGCAAGTCTTGGATCACCTCCCTCAGTCTCCTCTTTTGGTTTAATAATTTTCTGTAATTTCTTTTTGCGTTCTTTTCTTATTTCATCAAGTCGAATAACCCAGTAGATAATATAAAACATTGCAATTACGATAAGTGATTCAAGAATGAATTTTGCAATTCGTAGGAATTCTTCACTTGTCACAAAGTTCCAAAAAGCTTTCATCCATTGCCAGATTTTGTAGAAGAAATATTCAAGATTTATATAATTCGGAGTATTGAGCGGATCGTTTGGCATATTTATCTTATTGTCTCAAATTTCTTGCCGACTGCAAAAAGCATATCTTCTGCGAAGTGGGGTGCAAGGAATTGTATAGAGAGTGGCAAACCTTCTTTGTTTTTGCCTGATGGAATTGCAATCGATGGCATACCAGCGAGGTTTGCAGGCGCAGAGAAAATGTCACAAAGATACATTGCGACTGGATCATTCATTTTCTCACCTATTTTAAATGCTGGCATTGGTGTCGTAGGTGTAGCAATCATATCAACAGACTCAAATGCTTTTTCAATTTCCCCGCGGATTTTTTCGCGCACAATTACTGCTTTGTTGTAGTAAGCATCATAGTAGCCATGTGATAGAACATAAGTTCCAAGAAGAATTCTTCTACGAGCTTCCTTTCCAAATCCTTCTCCTCTGCTTTTTTTATAAACTTCCAAAAGATTTTTACCTTCCGCGCTGTGTCCATAACGAATTCCATCAAAGCGTGAAAGATTCGTCGAAACTTCTGCAGGCATAATTATGTAATAAGCAGCAAGAGAATATTTTGAAAATGGAAGTTCGATATCAACAATTTCATACCCAGAATTTTTGAGTTTTTCAATTGAGTTTTTGAAATTCTCTGATATTTCAGGGTCTACGCCATCTTTAAACAAATGCCATGGCACACCAATTTTCTTTACTTCAGGATTTTTTGCTTTTGATTTTCGTAGTTCACTAGGTATTGAAGTAGAATCTTCCGGATCATGCTTTGAAAGCGCAGAGAAAATTATTTCAGTATCACGAACATCTTTTCCAAATGGAGAAATCTGATCAAGCGAATTTCCCATCGCAATTATTCCATTTCTTGAAATTGCTCCATATGTTGGCTTAAGTCCAACAAGTCCACAAAAAGATGCAGGTTCTCTTACTGATCCGCAAGTCTCTGTTCCAAGTGCAGCCAAAGTCATTCCACCAGAGAGCGCAGCAGCTGATCCACCAGAAGATCCTCCTGGAACTCGGCTAGGATCAATTGGATTTTTGGTAATTCCATAAGCGCTTGTTTGTGTAGAACTTCCCATCGCAAATTCATCCATATTTGTTCTTCCCAAAATTACAGCTCCTTCACTTTTCAAAATTTTTGCACAAGTTGAATCATAAACTGCAGTATAGTTTTCAAGAATTTTTGACGATGCGCTAGCCTTTTTTCCATCAAACAAAATATTATCTTTCACAGCAAAAGGAATTCCAGTAAGTAAGGTTGCACTGCCATCTTTTATTTTTTTGTCTGCAATGTCGGCTTGCGCGAGTGCGTCAGAAAAAACTTCCAAATATGCATGAATATCTTTGTCCTTTTCTTTGATAGCATTTATATAGCTTTCAGTAAGTTCACGCGAAGTGAAATCTCCACGCAGTAGTGCATCATGAGCTTTTTCGATTGTTAGATCATTGAGATTTATCATTATAGAATCTTTTTCACCTTGAAGAATCCATCTTGCTTATCTGGAGCTTCAGCTAAAATCTTTTCTGTATAATTTCCACTTTCTCGAGGATTATTATCTTCTCGCATTACATTTCTAATCTCTCCTGCTTTCTTTTCAATCTCGCCTGTTGTCACTTCTTGAATTTGTCCGACATAGCCCAAAATTGACTCTAGATTGTCCAGAAATTCCTGTTTTTCACTGTCAGCCATTTCGATTCTTGCGAGTTCTGCCAATTTTTCCACGTCTTTAATAGTCATAGTGCGAGTATACCTTAGCGGAGTAATTTTTGGAATTCACCTTCATTAAGGATTTTTACGCCCAACTTTTCTGCATTATCGTATTTTGAGCCAGGATTCTCACCAGCTAAAACGTATGAGGTATTCTTGGAAACTGATCCTGAGACTTTACCACCAAGAGAATTTATCTTTTCTTTTGCTTCTTCGCGAGACATAGAATCAAGCGTACCGGTGATTACGAAAGTAAGTCCGGTAAATTTACCTTTCTTTTGTTTTGGAGCATTTTCTGGCTTTACACCATTTCTCAAAAGTTTATCGATAAATTTCTCATTTTGTTTATCACGGAAAAAGTCATGAACACTTTTTGAAACAATTGGCCCAATATTTTCAATACTATTTATTTCATCTACAGTTGCAGACATAATTTTCTCTAGCGTGCCAAAGTGATTTGCAATATCTTTTGCAGTTTCTTCACCTACATTTATTATTCCAAGTGCATAAATAAATCGCCAAAGTGGAACTTTTTTGCGGGATTCAATTGAAGAAATAATATTCTGTGCAGATTTTTCACCAAAACGCTCAAGTCCAGAAAGATCTGATTCTTCGAGGGTAAATAAGTCAGCTGCATCTGTGATTAATCCTTCTTCTTGAAGGCGGTCTAAGATTTTCGGACCTACTTCATATATTTCTAAAACTCCCACAAAGTGTTGCATGTATCTGCGATTTTTTGCAGGACATATTCTATTGGTACAGTAATACCCCACAGTTTTGTCACTTCCTCCTTCTTTTTTCTCAACAGAAGTTCCGCATACTGGGCATTTTGTTGGCATAGAAAATTTCTTTTCTTTTCCAGAACGAAGCTTAATCAAAACTTCTACAACTTCTGGAATCACATCACCCGCTTTCTGAATGACTACTGTATCGCCTATTTTTATTCCAAGTCTTTCTATCTGATCCATATTATGAAGAGTTGCTTTCGAAACAGTTGAGCCAGCAACTGGCGTTGGACGGAAATGAGCAAGTGGTGTAAGTACTCCCGTCCTGCCAACATTTACTGTAATGTCTGTCACAATTGTTGTAGCTTTTTCAGCCGGATACTTAAATGCAATTGCCCATCTTGGAGCTTTCCCCACAACGCCAAGGCGATTCTCAGTAGAAATATCATCAACAGAAACTACAACTCCATCTGTTCCGTATTCATATTTTTCGCGGATCTTTTCTATTTCAAAAATAAATTTAAAAACTTCATCAAGATTTTTTGCTTTCTTTTCATGAGGGTCCAGAGTAAAACCGAATTTTCTCATAAGAGCATGCTTATCAGAATGCGATTCTGGAATTTTAAAATTCTTGCTTTCAATTCCAGCAATATCGTATGCATAAAAATCCAAATTTCTTGCGCGTGCAAGTTTAGGATCAAGCTGTCGCAAAGAACCAGCTGCAGAATTTCTAGTATTAGCAAAAAGAGTTTTGCCTTCTTTCAATTGAATTTCATTTAATTTCTTCCAAACTTTTTTTGACATCAAAACTTCCCCACGTACTTCCAAATATTCTGGATATGGAGACTGTAACGTTAATGGAATCATGTCTATTGTTTTTAGATTTTCTGTTACATCTTCTCCAATAAATCCATCACCTCTTGTTGCCCCACGAACAAATTTTCCATTTTCATATACTAACGAAACTGCCAAGCCGTCCATCTTTAGTTCACAGAAATAATTTATATGTAAATTTGCCGGTAAAAGTTTTTTTATTCTTTTCTCCCAATCAAGAACATCTTCTTTTGAAAATGCATCATTGAGCGAGAGCATCCTAGTTTTGTGAGTTACCTTTTCAAATTTCGGAAGTGGCTTACCTCCGACACGATCAAGAATTTCTGCCATTTCCGAATACTCCGGATATTCTTTTATAAGAGCTTTCAGCTCTTTTGTTAGAGAGTCATATACGTCATCTGTAACGCTAGGGTTGTCTAAGACGTGATATTGGTAGCGCAAATCGCCTATCTCGCGGACAAGCTTTTCAATGCGTTTTTGGGCTGTTTTAGAGTCCATAAGACCCTAATTATAGCTAAAAAGTGCTTATTTTGCAGTTATTTATTGTATGTAAAACTGCATACTTTTTAGTTTTCCTACTGGAGTGGTTGGTGTCGCTCCTGGTAGATTTGACCCATAGAAAATAAAACCAATAGGATAATACTCTCCTGAGAATACTGTCATTGGTACAGTAAGAGAACCCGTGTAGGTATTGTTCGGTTGATATCCCTGACCAATCATATCAGAATATGTTCCTGGTAGATTAAAATGAATTTCGATACTTGGATCCCATGTATCCCCAGTAGTAAACTGATAATTGATAGTTACATCATGTGGTGGACCAAAATGAAAAGCAGTAGGTTGTCTAACATCTAAACGCGAGAAAAAATCTCTTCCAAATGGATCAAGATTTGGGTCACCACCTAAAAGAATTTCTCCTCCTGTCATTCCAATTGAGTTAAAGTAATTATTTACTATCTGCCATTGTGATGGATCGTCAAATTCTGGGTCAGCAAAACCAGCAGTTCCAGATGGTGTTCCACTGCCACCTGTTCCAGATCCACTTCCACCATTTTCGTTGTAGTGAATATATACGTGACGCTCTACCAATTTTCTACTTCTAGTATTTATGTCATTACACGACACATTGTATCCATATGAATCTATTTGAGTTTCCAATATAGACGTTCCACCACTTTGATTTACTTCAACATGTTTTTTTACCACTGTACGATTACAAGATTTTACTGTTGCACCTGCATTAACATTATCGAATTCAAATGTAGGAAAGTTGTAAGTATACTCAGTAGATCCAAATGTATTTGGTAAACCATTAACTGCCTGAACTGTAGTTGATGGGTTACTATCACACATCACTTGAACATCTTGGCCAGCAACAAATTGTGCACTTTGGGAATAAAGATCATGATAAAGTGCGCATTCAGCCCCAGAATCAGCTGCATAAAATGCATAGTGTGATTCACGTGCAGAAGAAGAAAGAATTATTTCCTTAAATGAAACATTCGCAATAGCTACTGCAATAGCAAGAATTATTGAGGTAAGCAGTACCGCAAAAAGTATTACGAATCCTTTTTCATTTTTTTCTTTGTATTCCATCACGTGCGAAATAGGAAAAGAGCCTGAAGGTTCTAGTGTGTTTTTCTTATTAATTATTTTCTTTATAAAATTCATTTTATTTTTTGTGCTATTTCTAACGTGACAAGTATTACGGTGCAATTGCATTCCAATTAAATAAATTCTCTGATACAGAAACTCTGTGATTATTTGTTCCCTGATCCCAAGTTACAGTTGATGTAACTTTATAAAAGGAATCAGTTGATGGTGATGGTAGTCGTATTAGTTCTATTGTAATAAACCTTGAAAATAAAGTTTCAGTTCCAGTCTGTTGCATAGTATAAAGTCCATCATCATAGAAAACCTTCATACAATTTGCTTGCGAGCATGGTGGCAATATTAAATCAAAATTTGGTATTACTCCTCCACCAAGCATACTTAAATCGAAAATATATGGATCAACCGTACAAACACTTCCACCAGCACCAGTGCAGAAATCATTCGCATGATCTCCAAATAGAGTCCATCCATTTACTGGATCTTCCATAACGATCGTATCTCTAATGTAGTGCACAAATTCTATTCCTTCCTGCGCCAAAAATCCTGCAGTAATTTTATTCTTTGCAAAATTTGTATTAAATACTCCCTGTCCCGTTACAACAAGCATTGCAGTCACAGCAAAAGCAAATATCAAAAGAGCAACAAGAGTCTCTACAAGTGTGAATCCTTTTTGATTTTTGAAATTAAAATTATTCATATATTAATTTCTGACATCTGTTGCACGCTGTACGACAGTAGTTTGTAAATTAAAAGGTGTAGCAATATCTTTGTATCTAATTACTCCAGCAAGTCTGATTAACACTATTGGTTGTAAATTATCTTGATTGTCAGAACCAATCACCGTAAACCCTGAAATTGCTGGGTCAAGTTCTATATTTGCAGGAGTTGTATCTTTCCACGATGAGAGGCCAGTATTTGGATCTGGTCCACCTGAATACATAGACTTCCACAAATGACATGGATTAGACTGACTACATTGATTACCAATGTTCTCAGGGTTAACATCTGAAATTACATAAATAAATTGGTTATTTGGATCAGACAAATCTCCATCTGTTGGTTCAAAACCAATTCCAGAAGTACTTTGTGGACAATTTTGTGTGGGAGAACCAATATTGGGAGTAATGGTTTGTCCGGTCAAATTGTATCTTGTACCGGTTCCACCATCATTTGGATTAATAAAGCAGAAATAGTTTGAACCAAGACGTAAATTTCTGGCCATATCTTCCATTGCGAAATTCAAGTTATCAAGAATTGAGCGTTGGTTTTGGTTTGTTTTGTGAGCTGTATTTGCATTTAGAATTGCTCCAATTCCAGCAGTCATGATAATAGTGAAGATTGCAGTTGCAACCATCACTTCAATCAATGTAAAACCGTTTTTAATTCTAAATTTATTTTTCATATTAATCTTCTACGCTTATTTGTCCTGTCGCCCATACGACAATTGTTCTATGAAAACCTTGTGCTGAAGCAATTTTTATTTCCATATCATTTACTAAAACTCCCGATCCAGAACTTAATGCAAGATATCCAGCATCTGGGAATGGACGCTTAAAATACACTTGTACTGGCATATCTAAATCACCAACTGAATAACATTTTGAATTGGAAGATGGATCTTTTTCATTGACACAAATATCTTCAATATAATCACTTCCATTTATTGTTATCAAATCAATACATTCAGTTGCAATTTGTGGATTACAATCATCGCCCGCAAAACCTAGATTACCTCCAGGTACATCTGTATAGAAAACAAATTGTTTATTGTAATCAATTCCTGTATCGAATGGTATTTGTGAACCATTTGATGCTTGATCTAAATCAAAATATATTCCGTAAGTTGGTCTTTCATCGTTACCAAAACTAGATGCACCTCCTGAGGAAAAAATATTTCCTGATATTGCATAGCGCTGGGCTTCTACAACTTTAAGCGCAATCTCTTGTGCAGTATTTTGAATATTTACTCCTCCAGAAAAATCCTTGTAGTTGAAAAGCACAACTCCAGCAATAATTCCAAATATAGAAATCACCACCATAAGTTCGAGGAATGTAAGTCCAGCACTAAGATTTTTTCTAAATTTTTTCATTTAGAATTTAAAAATTGAAAATAGTGAATAAAAATCAAGCGAAGAGAAAAAGATTATTGATGTACCGAAAATCAGAAATGGTGCAAATGCCACAGCTGTCTTCATGGTGTAATGTTCTTTTCCCTTGCCCTTTCCCCTACTTGCGAGCAAAAGTATTAGTCCGAAAAATCCTCCGATCCAAAATGAAACCATAAGTGCAGCATATCCACCTGAGACTCCGAGTAAATATCCCATACCGAGTGCTAGCTTTACATCACCAAAGCCAATCCATTTACCTCTTGAAAATGCCCAAAGAAGAAATAGTGGCAATGCAACAAGAGGACCAGAAATTAAAGTCATGAGCGACCAATCATACGGAATCAGCATTGTATTGGAAAGTACAAATGGAGAAAAAAATGAAAGAAGTATAAATGGATAAACCAAACGATTCGGAATAATCTGATGTCTCAGATCGTAAAAGAAAATTACGATAAGAATAGTGAAGATCAAAACAAAATATGTAGCAAGTACAAGGAAGTAAGGATAGAAAGTTAGAATATAGAGTTGGAATTTTGAGAAAATCGCAAAGAAAAGAAGGCCAGTCAAAAACTCAACGATTGGGTATTGAATAGAAATTGGTGCTTTACAATTTGTACACTTACCTCTTTGAACTACAAAAGAAAAAATTGGTACAAGTTCATGGGCATGTAATGTTTTAGCACAACTTGGACAGTGAGACCTGCCACCAAGCGTACGATTTGTATTAAACCTGTAAATTACAACGTTTAAAAAGCTTCCGACAAATGTTCCGAATAGAAAAACGAGCAAAGAAAGTATTATTTGCATTCTAAATATTATACCAATTTAGATTTGTATCGCGTGTGCAAAACAAAAGCCCGCATAGCGGGCTTTTGTTTATTTAATTTACTTTATGGACACTGATACGGACCTGTTCCAATACTTGGAGCTGTAGCAGATGTAATCTGCTTTGATGTTCCAGCGCTGTCTACACACCACCAAAGAGTTGGGTCTGTTACCAATTGTTTATATGTTGCCCATGAACTTAAGTTAGCTCCACAAAATGCAGCTGTACCTCCTGCTGCGTTTAGTGCAAGGATGATTTTGTTTGCACCTGCTTCGCGGAAAACGTTCGCTGTTCCTGTGGTTGTAGGGCAAGCACCCGCAGAAACTGTACTATAATTACCATTCGTATCATAGTAAATTTCAGCTTGAGCTCTCAAGCTAGAAAGTTCTGACTTGATTGCAGCATCTCTACCTTTGTTTCGAGCTTGGTTTAATGAAGCAAGAACAACTGCAGCGAGAATACCGATGATAGCAACTACGACCAAAAGTTCAATAA
>Ga0315912_10000854_pt1 | contig 44393 bp, 74 predicted proteins | sample VfabasoilMG_FD_204469 | JGI IMG/M metagenome (GOLD analysis project Ga0315912, IMG submission 204469) | Garden soil microbial communities collected in Santa Monica, California, United States - V. faba soil | ecosystem: Environmental > Terrestrial > Soil > Garden | place: USA: California... | reverse complement strand
AAGTGTTTCTGAATTTAATGTGCGCCGTTGCCGCGGCCGGTTGCGCGGCCTTTGAGCCATATCACCAAGCCGTGTCCACCCTGTCGGTTGGCTGGCTATCTATGGCGATCGTCATGGCCGTTACGGAATGGTGGGCATGAAGACCCTTCTGGAGATCGTCACGGACGTTTGCGATGAGGTCGGGCTAGATCAGCCCGCCTCAGTTATCGACAACGTGACCGACCCGAACGTGCGCAAGCTCCTCCGCTTCGCACAGAAGGCCGGCGAGACGATCTCCAGCCGCCACGATTGGCAAATCCTGGTTGATTTGCACACTTGGACATCTATCGCGGCCGAGCTGCAGACCGACGCCCCGCCCGATCAGGCCGACTTTGACCGCCTGATCTACAACGCGGACCTTTGGGACCGCGGCAACAGCCGGCGTTGGATCGGGCCGCTATCCAGCAACTCGTGGCAGCGGTTGCGCAACTCTGTCACCACGGGCAACGTCGCCGGCTATTGGCGTCTCGTGGGCAATGCAATCCGCATGTACCCGGCGCCCGAGGCTGGCCTAACCCTCGACATGCCCTACATCTCCAAGAATTGGGCGGCATCGAGCGGCGGCACGGCGCAGGCGAGCTTTGAGGCGGACACCGACGTTCCGCGGTTCTCCGACAAGCTGTTCATCCTCGACATGATCTGGCGCTGGAAGCATTCGATCGGCCTGGACTACGCCGAGGATATGTCTGATTTCGAACGCGAGCTGGAGCGCGCCACGTCCCGCGATGGCGGGACGCACGTGATGATGACCGGCCGCGGCGGTGGGGCGGACGTGCCGACCTACCCGAATGTCGATCTGGTGGTTGATAGCTGATGCGCCGCGCGCTGCGCCCAAACCGCGGACGCCAGCGGGTCAGTATTGGCAAGTCGGTTACCTTCCCGGTGGGCGGGTGGAACGCGGTTGACCCGCTGGCTTCCATGAAACCGGAGTATGCCGTAGCCCTGGAAAACATCTTCCCCGACCAGGGCTACGGCAAGCTCCGCGGCGGCAACCGAGAGTACAGCGATACGGGCGAGTTGACGCCCATCGAAAGCGTGATGGCCTACCACGGCTCGGCCGGCAACAAGATGTTCGGCGCCACGGGCGAATACATCTTCGACATGACCGTTGAGGGCGACCCGGCTACCGAGGATTTGGACAACCTGTCCAATGCCCGCTGGCAGCACGTGAATTTCGCCACGTCAGGGGGCGAGTTCCTGTGGGCCTGCAACGGTGCAGACGATCCGATCGTGTTCAACGGCTCGACCTGGGCGTCCGCGGTTATCACCACGATCACAGCCGAGGATATCATCGGCGTCACGGTCTACAAGAACCGGCTGTGGTTCGCGTTCATCGACAGCATCGACAGCGGCTACCTTGACGCAGATAGTATCCAGGGCGCTGGAGCGTATTTCCCGCTGACGGGCGTGTTCAGCAAGGGCGGCCATCTGATGGCCGTTGGCACGTGGACGATTGATGGCGGGGCAGGGCCAGACGATCGGCTGGTGCTCGTGAGCAGTCGCGGACAGGTTGCTGTCTATTCGGGCTCCAACCCGGACGGCGTTGATGCGGATATGGCCCTCAATGGCGTCTACAATCTGGCGCCGCCGATTGGCCGTCGCTGTCTGCTCAATGTGGGTGGCGATATAGCGATTGTCACGATCGCGGGCGTGGTTCCTCTGTCCAAGGCGATGGTGACAGACCAGGCCGCGACCGATGTCATTGCGCTCACCAAGAAGATACAACCCGTTATGGTGCAGAGCGCGCGGGATTGGAAAGACAACTTCGGCTGGCAGCTCACCGCCTACCCGCGAGCCACGATGGGCATCTTGAACGTGCCAATCACGGAGAGCGGCCAACAGGTCCAATACGTGATGAACACCGTCACGGGCGCTTGGTGCAAGTTCACTGGCTGGAATGCCAATTGCTTCGAGGTCTTTGAGGATCGCCTGTTCTTCGGCGGCAATGACGGCAAGCTGTACGAGGCCGACAGGAGCGGCGCGGACGGCACATCCGCCATATCGATCGACATCCAATGTGCGTTCAATTACTTCGGCGAGAAGGGCAGGCAGAAGCACTTCAAGCTGGTTCGCCCCATCCTGACCACGGATGGCACGGTCAGCCCCAGCCTGGGTGTGAACGTGGATTTCAGGGACGATGCCCAGCTGTCTACGCCATCGTCCGCCATCCTGCCGCAGGCGCGCTGGGATGAGGCGTTGTGGGATGAGGCCCTGTGGCCTGTCGAGCGACGCACGCAGACATCATGGCAGGGTGTGTCCGGTTACGGCTACTGCGCGTCGATCCGCATGCGCTCGCAGATCGCGTCGCTGGGCGAGGATGACGCGGAGCAGCCCATACCAACGTTCAACATCAACGCCTTCGATATCATCTACGAGGGCGGCGGGCTGGTCGGATGATCGTCTACGGCCATGACGCGGCCGTGGCAGAGTGGATGGGCGGCCGGCTCGATACCGTGTTTACGCCGCCCTACACGGCGCTCGGCGTAGCAGACAAGGAGGGCCGGCTGATCGGCGGCCTGCTGTTCAACGACTACAACGGCTCGAATATCGAGGTCACGGCCTACGGTCCCGGTGCTGTGACCCGCGAGAGCGTAACCACCATGTTCCGGTATGCGTTCGTCCAGCTTGGCTGCTGGCGCCTCTCGGCGCGCACCAGGCGCGGCAACCACGCCGTGCGTGAACTTCTTCTGCGCCTTGGCTTCAAGCCAGAGGGCATCCGACCGGGCTATTGGGGGCGATCAAAAGCCAACGATTGCTTTTTGTACGGCCTAAAACGCACAAACTGCAAATGGCTAGGCGTGCGCTCGCCCGCTTCTGATTTGGTAGATAAGCGCCTTTGAGACCTTGTGGCGTTCGGCTAATGCCCGAACACTTACGCCGGCCGCTAAGCGGGCGCGGATGTCAGCCAGGGTGTCGGGGCTGAGCTTTTTGTAGGTCTTGTGCTGGTTCCGGGTGTCGCGAATGGCTTCCCTGACTTCTGCGGGGAGCTGTTCAAACAGGTGGCGCCACTTTCTGCCTGCACAGATGCCACCAACGCCCTCTTTGCTCATGCCGTATTTGGCAGCGAGATCAGGAACTGAAGCCCCGTTGGCCCTCTCGTGCAGAAGGGACCATGCCTGATCCTCTGTCAGCTTCGCGCTAGGCGAGTCGGCGCCGCGGTGTGCGTAGTGGTGAGGGTTTCGCACGTGTACGGGAATGAAACCGGGCCGTTGGCTCGGGATTAGGTTTCGCCCCTTGGCGTATGCATCCCGGTTGTTCTCCAGCGCGGTGCCCTTGAAAAGGTGGGCGGGGTTGCAGCACGAAGGGTTGTCGCAGTGGTGGCAGATGTAGTCCTCGCTGGTCATCGAGATGCCAGCCGCAATGGCGAACGCTATTCGGTGCGCCCCCTCAGTAGCCGGGCCATTCTCCGAGGGCAGAGAGTGCTTGCCGTAGCCGCGGCTGTTCTTCCCGCCGCGATAATTCCAGCAGCGCGTGTCGCGCGCAGCCAATACGTCCACCTTGGACCAGAAGTAGGCAATCGCTTGCCATGTCAGCAGTGACTTATCCACCTTGTTCTCCCATGGGAGGTTGCCATTGAATTCGCCCAAAACGCCCGCGCCGCCAGACCCTAAGGCCACAGCAGACGCGCAACAGGCGATGAACCGCCAAACTGCGATTACGCAATCGCAGCTAGGACAGGTAGACCAAATCACGCCATATGGCAACCTCAAATATTCGCAGATTGGAACTTTTCAAGACGGGACCCCTCGGTATCAGGCGGAGACATCGTTCTCGCCCGGCGAGCAGGCGCTTTACGACCAGTACAATCAGACCCAGCAGAAGATGGGCTCGATTGCCGGCGCGCAGCTCGACCGCGTGGACAGCACGCTTTCCTCGCCTCTGACGCTTGGCAACGAGGCGACCGAGGCTCGCCTGATGGAGTTGGGCCGCAAGCGGCTCGACCCGATGCTCGCCGACAAGTCGGCGGCCCTGGAGCAGCAGCTTCTTGACCGCGGTATTCGGCCCGGCAGCAATGCCTATGCCGCCAAGCGCGATGAGCTTGGGCGTCAGGAAAACGACGCCTACAACCAACTCCTGCTCACGGGCCGCAACCAGTCCATCAACGAGCAGATGACCGAGCGCAACCAGCCGTTGATTGAGCTGAACGCGCTGCTCGGCAACTCCACCCCCACCAATCCGAACTTCACGACCACGCCGTCGCCCGGCGTGGCTCCGGTCGATTATACCGGCCTCGTGAACAGCAACTATCAGGCGCAGTTGCAGCAAGCGCAGCTGAAGGCGGATAGGCAGAACGCCATGCTCGGGGCTATCGCGGGAGCGGGCGGGGCGGCGGCCGGAGGGTGGGCCTCCGGGGGCCTACGGAGGACCGCATAATGGCTGACAGCGGCACCTACGCGTTCACCAGCCCGAAGGCGCTCGACGCGCGCCGCGCCTACGCCGGCAGCCTGCTCAAGTCGGGCATGGACAGTTCTCCGACCAAGCATTGGGCGGAAGTCCCATCGCGCATCATCCAGGCGCTCGTTGGCGGCACCATCATGGGCAACGCCGAGGGTGTCGAGCGCGCCGACGAGCAGCGCACGTCGGATGCGCTCCTGAGCATGCCCGGTCTGGGTGGTGGCCCAACGCCTACGCCGACGATCGGGTCTGCTCGGATGTCCAACATCGACGGACCCCAGCCCGCTTCTGTTAGGTACAACAATCCGGGTGCGCAGTATCCCGGCCCGAGCGCCCAGCGCTTCGGCTCCAACGCCACTGGCGTTATCGGCGGCGGCCACAAGATCGCTGGCTTCCCAGACGCGGAGAGCGGCGCGGCTGCGCAATTCGATCTGCTGGCGCGCAAGTACGCTGGCATGCCCCTGTCTGCGGCAATCGCCAAATGGTCTGGCGGCAACAGCGCACCGGCCTATATCCAGCGCGTTTCACGCGAAACGGGCATCGCTCCGGATGCCATGCTGACCAATGATCTGTTGCGCGGGCCGCAGGGCTTGGCGCTAGTCAAGTCCATGGCCGCCCACGAGGCCGGCCGCCCATTTCCGATGAGCGATGATCAGTGGCAGGTGGCGCAGTCACGCGCGTTCGGCCAGCAGGGTCCGGCCATGCTGGGTGGTCCTGACAACGCGGGTCAGGGCGCAGAGCCGCTAATTCCGGGCGTAGAGGCGCCGGGCACCACTCAGGCGCCCATAGAGACGGCGAGCGTCAAAACGCAGCCAGCGGCTCAATCCGGCGCGGCAATCGACCCTGCAACGGCGGGCTACATCAAGCAGCTCATCGCCAACCCGCGCACGCGGCAGTATGGCATGCAACTATACACGCAGCTTGTCGGCAAGGCCGATGCGCCCACCGATGAGATGCGCGAATACAACCTTGCTGTGAAGCAGGGCGAGAAACAGAGCTTCACGGATTGGAAGGCTGGGCTCAAGCGCGCGGGCGCGACCACGGTCAACATCGACCAAAAGAGCGAGGCCGAGTTCAACAAGGAAGTTGGGAAGCTGTCCGCCAAGCGGTTCAACACGCTGATTGAGGAAGGCCAGGACGCTCGCTTTATGAGCGCGGACATGCAGACGCTTGCGGACATCGCAGGCCGCATTAAGACGGACGGCAAGACGGCGGAGATCACGGCGGCGCTGGGTCCGTGGGCTGAGGCATTCGGTATCAAGATCGATGGGCTTGGCGACCTTCAGGCTTACAACAGCCTAATTTCGAAGCTGGCCCCGCGCATGCGCGCGCCTGGCTCCGGCGCCACGTCAGACTTCGACGCTCGCCAGTTTCTCAACTCCCTGCCTAGCCTCGGCCAGACGCCGGAAGGCAAGCAGATCGTCCAGAACACGTTTGCCGCCCTTAATGACAGCAAAATCCAGGCCGCGGAGATTGCCTCGATGGCCATGGCCGGTGAGATCACACAGCGTGAGGCCGACAAGCGTATCCGTGCGCTGCCCGATCCCTACGAGGCCTTCCGCAAAACGCGTGGGCATGCGCCGAGCGCAACCGGCGCAACCAGTTCCACGACCAAGCCCGAGGGCGCTGAGCCGCCCAAGGCGGGCGCCGTTCGTCGGTATAACCCAGCAACGGGGCGCCTCGAATAATGGCCGCCCGCATCGAAGCGCCCAACGGCGAGATTGTCGAATTCCCGGACGGCACACCTGACGAGACGATCGTTGGTGTGATGAAGCGGGAATACGGCCAGAAGACATCCACCGCCGCTGACGTTGCAAAATCACTAGGCACAGGCATAGTCAAGGGCGGGCTTGGGCTCGCGACGCTACCCGGAAACATGCGTGCCCTTGCGCACGCCGGTCTGGACTACATTGCCCCGGAAACGGCCAAGAGCATTAGGGCGCAAGAGGACGCGGCACACAAATCTCTGGAGGGCTCACCCCTCCTGCAATGGTTTGCGTCTCCCAAGAGCCTCCCGACAGTGCATGACGCCCAAAAGAAGGTGGAGGAATACACCGGAGAGTTCCACAAGCCCCAGACACGCATGGGTCGCTACGCTGAGACCACTGGCGAGTTTGCCCCCGGCCTCATGATGGGTCCTGGCAATTGGGTGCAAAGGGGAATTAATCAGGTTGTTGCGCCCGCCATCACGAGCGAGGCTGCCGGGCAGGCCACCGAGGGGACCAAGTGGGAGGCGCCCGCCCGTATCGCTGGCGCGCTCGTGGGTGGTATGGTTCCTCGAATGGCGATGCGGGCCGTTACGCCATTCCCGGCCAGCGCCGAGCGCAACGCGCAAGCTAACCTGCTGCGCAACGAGGGTGTAGACCTCACCGCGGGCCAAGCCACCGGCAACCGCAACCTCCGCTACGCCGAGAGCGTCGCTACGGAAACCCCGTTCGGGGGCACCGGTATCAGCGACATTCTTGAGCGCCAGAAAGGCCAATTCACTGCGGCGGCCAATCGGCGCATGGGTGAGGTTGCCGACGTGGCAACGCCGGATGTGCTCCGTGGCGCCCGCGACCGTATCGGCGCCGAGTTCGATCGCCTGACCCATGGCAACGACATCGTGTTCAGTGGCCGCGGCGCTGGCGCTGGCGGACATGCCGGCCGCGCCCGCGCCCGCGCACTACAGAACAACACCCTGCGCCTGGAGGCCGAGTACAACAACACGGTTGTTCCCTCGATGCGAAAGCTCGATGCAACCGAGCTAGTAGATGAGGTCAACAACGCCATCACCGCAGGCCGCATTGCCGGCCCTTCATACCAGACGTGGCGCTCGCGGCTTGGCACCATGTCACAGAACGCGACAGATGCGGCCGAGCGGCGTTTCCTGTCCGGCCTCCGCGACGCGATGGACGATGCCATGGAGAGCGGCCTGTCCACCGCCGATGCCACAGCATGGAGACAGGCTCGGCAGCAGTGGGGCCATTTGGCCGAGGTGCGTGATGCCATGGCGACCGGAACCGAAGCCGCGTCGCTCGGGAGCATAACCCCAACACGCCTTGGCATGGCCGACCGCCACGCCAACAAGACTGGCTTTGTCGAGGGTGAGGGCCGCTACGACGATCTAGCCCGCGCGGGCGATGCGGTCATGAAGGACTTACCCAACTCGGGCACCCCCGCGCGCCTTACCATGCAAAACATGCCTGCCGCACTGGCAACGGGCATGCTTTCCCACATGGGCGGCGGTGATCCTGCAATGTCCCTGAGCGCAGCCATGGCAGGCGGTATCGCTGGTCCGGCCCTGCAAAGTCGGATCGTGTCGAACCCGATCATTCAGGCGTACTTCGCGAACCAAGCACTCGCGGCACCGCTCAATGCGCTCGGAAATGAGCGGTCGGTCATCAACGCGCTACTGCAGGGCGCGAACCAATCGGTCCCGCAAGGCGCACCCTAGCGCCCGGCCATCCGTCTCGATCCATGTGCCGATCATCGTGCACACGATGGTCAGCGCCGCCCAGGTCGCGAACCCCAGCGCGGCCAAGGCCAACAGTTGAAATAGAGCGTCCATCCGTCATCCTCCGGCAAATCAGTGCGTACGCGCACTATAGCACGGGAAATTAACAAATGCCCCGCAACGGGTCTGGCACAGCCTCGATCACAAACAGTTTTACCCCGAGCACCCTCATCAGTGCTTCGGCTATGAACGCGAATTTCACGGACGTGGCGAGCATGCTGACCGGATCGCTCCCGCGAGACGGCCAGGCCGCCATGACCGGCCAGATGAAGGGCGCGAGCGGCACGGAGGCGCTGCCGGGCATCACGTTCAGCGCTGACCCGAGCGGCGGCCTCTACCGCATCGGTTCGAACAACTTCGGCTTCTCGGTCAACGGCGCCAAGGTGCTCGACATCAGCGCCACGGGGCTAGGCGTCACTGGCCGCGTGAGCCAGAACGGCACGCCGCTGATGCCAATCGGCACCCTGCTCGACTACGTGAGTGACACGGCCCCTACGGGCTGGGTGCGCGCCAACGGCCGCACGATCGGCGATGGCACGTCTGGCGGCACCGAGCGCGCCAATGCGGACACGGAAGACCTGTTCACACTGCTGTGGGAGAAATACTCCAACAGCATCCTGGCCATTCAGGACAGCGCAGGTGCCGGCTCATCGCGTGGTGCCAATGCGGCTGCGGACTTCGCGGCGCACAAGCGGCTGCCCCTGCCTGACTTCCGCGGTCGCGTTGCGGCCGGCGTGGATGACATGGGCAACAGCGCCGCAGGGCGCCTCGGCACGGTCATAACGGATGAAACCACGCTGGGTGCATCGGGCGGCACCGAGACGCACACCCTGACCACCACGGAAATGCCGACCCACTCGCACGGCGTCACAGACCCGACGCACGCGCACACCGCCTCCAGCAACTATGCCGGCGTGGACTTGACGGCCAGCCCGCTTCAGACCGGCACGGGTGCCGCCAGCGTTGCCCAGACCATCACAGTCAATGCCGCCGCAACAGGCATCTCCATCCAGAACGCCGGTTCGGGTGGCGCTCACTCCAACCTGCCGCCCACGTGGCTCGTCACGAAGATCATCAAGCTATGAACCTATACGGCCGCCTCTCGTCGCTTCCTGGCCCACTCGCGAATGTAGGCGTTGTGGCGCACCCGGTTCTTGCTTCGCCAACTCCGGGCGTTTCTGCGGCCGTCATCGCGGCGGCATTGGAGGCAGACGCGAGTCGTGGCGGCGCCGCGCTTGCGCCATTGCGTGTTCTCGGGCGTGAATTCGTGGCCGCGATGACAGGCCGTGCGCTTGGCGTAGTGATGGCCACCCTTGCGAAGCCGATCAATGTTGTTGTCGGTGTATGTGCCCACGAACAGGTGGCGCGGGTTCACGCACGCCCGGTTGTCGCAGGAGTGGCAGACGATTTTATCGTCTGGGATCGGCCCAATTGCGATCTCGTAAGAGAAACGGTGGGCCTTGGTCGGGTGACGCCCGACCGAGAGGATGCCGTACCCGTGATAGCGATATCCGGTCCACTCCCAGCATCCAGTCTCTGGGACGACCTTGTATTTCTCGTGAAAACGGGCGGCGGGATCGCGTTTAGCTGGCATGTGCGAAACATAGCAAACCACACATTACTTGTCAAGGCTCCGTCATGAGACTTTCAGACGCCGGAATAAAGATGATCGTCGGCTTCGAAGGCCGCCATCGCGCGCTGGGCGATGGCAGATACATCGCATATCGCTGCCCAGCCGGCGTTTGGACGATCTATGCAGGCGTCACGAAGGGCGTGCACGAGGGCATGATCTGCACCGAGGCCGAGGGTGAGGCCATGTTTCGGCGCGAGCTAGCCACCCACGAGGCGGCCGTCAACCGCATGGTGACGGTATCGATCAACCAGAACCAATTCGATGCGCTGGTGAGCTTCGCCTATAATTGCGGCGACGGCGCGCTACAGAAATCCTCTCTATTGCGGCTCCTGAACGCGGGCGACTATGCCGGCGCAGCGCGATCTTTTGCGGCCTGGAATAAGGGCGGCGGGCGTGTTCTTCCCGGTCTCGTTACGCGACGCGCCCGTGAGGCATCGCTGTTCCTGAAGCCCATGGCGGACCAGGTTTCGCCCGAGCCGTCCATGCCGCAGGCCGTCGAGCCGCCCTCCGTTAAGGAGGAGCACATAGAGGCGCATGAGGAGCTAGTCGAGCATTCGCTCTGGTACGGCATCAAGCGCTGGTTTGGAAAGCTGCTCGGCGGCGGGTCGATCGCGGGTGCCGGCGCATCCATGTTCTCTGGCCTCCCGAGTGATCCCGTAACCATCGCGCTTCTGCTGCTCGGCGCCGCCCTTGTCGTGCTCGTGGGGCTTGAGGTTTTGCAGTTCCTTCAGCGCAACAAACTTATGAGGGCAAAACCATGATCGCCGCGAAAGCGCTTCTCGCCGCGCTCTGGGGAGCCCGCTGGGTGCGCTATGTGCTGGCCGCCTTTGTCGCGATCGGCGCCCTCAAGGCATACGGCTACAGCAAGAAGCAGGAAGGCAAGCAGGAGTTGCGCGTAGAGAGCCAAAAGGCCGGCGAGATCGCCGGCAAGAAATCGGAGCAGGAACATGCCAAAGCTGAGAAGCCGGGCGCTGCTGAGCGCCTGCTTCGTGACTCTTGTCGCGATTGTAAGTAGCCCGCTGGGCGGCTGCGCAGACAAGCTCGTGATGATCTCGCAGAAAGACCTCTGCGAGAAGGGCTGGAAGCACCAGACCGTAAGCAAAGACGACAAGCTCACCCAGAAGACCGCCGCGACAGCGGACGGCAACAACCGCTCGCGACCACTGTGGGGTTGCCAATACGGACGCAACGAGGCCATCCAATGAAGAATGCGCCCGGCATCCTCGGCACACTGGCAGGCGTCGCTCTTGCGGTGGGGTCATGGTTCGTGGCGCATGAATATGCGCCCGCCGTGACCGCCCTGCTCCTGGTTATGGAATAGGCGAGAGGGGCGCCATGGCACATGCTGGACCAAGTCACGCTGCGTATTCTGGAGATCACGCTTTCCACGCAGCACAAGGTATGCGCGATCGACCGGAAGCTAGACGACATGGCCCGACGCCGGACCCGCGCCTCGATAGCCCCATACCTCTCGGCCGGCCTCATCCGATGGTACATCGCCCTCGCGCTGCTGGCGGCGGGGCATTTCACGGCAAACGACCTGAGGGGGATGCTGGGCATTCGACATCCATCCCACACGGATGGTTCTCGTTGATCTTCACGGTGGGCGCGCTAGTGCTCGCCTATCGCGTGCTCACCTAACCAAAGGACAACATTCATGGCCTACGCAGAGCAATACGAGGCGGTTGCCGCTGGACAAAGTGATCAGATCATGGGTTCCGCAAGCGCTGGCGCGGGCGACCTTCTGATGGGCCTGCTGTTGGTGCCGGCCAGCCTGTCGCCCGGCGCCGTGTCGATCAAGGATGGATCGGGCAGCGCAATCACCGTGTTTGCGGGCGGCGCGGACAGCTTGGCGTCTCTGGTTCCGTTCTATGTCCCCATCTATGCCAAGAGCGCGGCAGGCGCGTGGAAGGTTACGACCGGCAGCAATATTAGCGCCGTGGTCGGGGGCACGTTCGGCTGATGTGGTTCTTCCGGCTGACCAACGCCGCCGCCCTTGGGGGCGAAGCGGCCCTGGTGACGCCTGTCCTGACCTGGGTAACGGGCGCCGAAGACAACACCCCCACGCTCACCATCGATGTTCCGATCGGCGCCATGGCCGAGAATGACACGTGGGAAATCGAGTTCTACTCGGACGCCGGCCTAACCGTCCTCATCGACACGGCAAGCGGGCTTGTAAACGCCGAGGATGCCGGGGATGGAGATATCAGCGGTACGCTATCGAGCGCCCTGCAGGACGGCGCAACCTATGCGCGCGCTCGCGTGGTCGGCAAGACGGGCTGGAGCAACGTCGAAAGCCTGACCATCGACGCCCCGCCCACAATGACATCGGCCACAACTGGCGAGGTTGACGAAAACGAAACGCTTTCCTTTGCCCTGACGGCAGACCAGCCATCCACCTTCGCCATCACGGGCGGCGCGGATAGTGCTGAATTCGAGATCAGTGGAAGTACCCTGCGGTGGGTGAGCAACGGCACGAAGGACTACGAGAGTCCAGACGACGCGGACACCAACAACACGTACGTGGTTGAGGTGACACCCACCGCCACTGCGGACAGCGAGGCGGGCTCCGCGCAGACGATCACCATTTCGGTTGCGGATGTAGCAGATGGCGGCTTTAGTCCGGGCGACTTCGGCGCCGACCTTGTGCTCTGGTTGGAAGCAAGTGACGCATCCACGTTGTTCCAAAACGTTGCCGGCTCAAGCGCGGTGTCAGCAGACGGCCAAACGGTTGGCACATGGAACGACAAGAGCGGCGATAACTTCCACCTGACCGCTGCGGCGGATGATGGAACGCGGCCGACCTACAACACCGCGGGAGGCCTGCATTGGGTCACCTTCGACGGATCAGACGACATTCTTCGTCGCCTGGCGTCCACCGACATGTACGCAAACGGCTCACACAGCCTGTTCGTAGCCATGCGCGGCAACCCCGGCACGGATCGCCGGCTTGTCGTGGAGAGAAACAGCGCGGACAATGACAGCTTTTTTGCGATGATGCAGAGCAACACGGGCACGGCTGCCGACCTATCGCTTTTCTATCGCGGCGACAGCGGTACGGTGGTCATATCGAACAGCGCGACCACCATCCAGGCGGGCGCATTCGACAATACCGACAAGGTTGTCGGCGTCACGGACAGCGGAGCGGCGATTATTCCGTACCTCAACCAATCTGCTGGCTCGACACACAACTACAGCCGCTCCACTACGTTCACCCTGGATCGCTTTGCCCTCGGCGCCGCCCTCGGCGCATCGGCCGGAAGCTTCTTTGCGGGCCGCGTCTACGCCTTGGTGCTGGTCAATCGAGTGCTGACCACGGACGAGCGGGAAGACTTGGTAACGTATCTCGGTGCCAAGGCGGGGCTCTCGATCTAATGCCGCACAACGGGAGGCGCGCGCAACTGAACCTGTGGTTCCCGACGTATTGGGGTGGTCGGGACTATCCGTTCCTGAACTTCGTCAAAACATCAGGGGCTTGGTCCTACACCGGAAGCGGCGCTCAACCGGCGCCCGATACGCTCAATGCGGATGGATACCCGACCACACTGTCTGCGGCTATCCGGCGTGTGTTGTGGATACCTAACCAAGACAGCCGCCCCGGCAATTGGGTGGTGCGGTGGGTTGGTGATCCTGGCTCTGGCCTCGTGCGCCTTTCCGCAACAAGCCATACCATTGTGAGCGGCAGCACGAGTGGCGCGAACGGGCGGTTTGTGTTCACGCCAACGGGCTCGGACGCCTCCGAGGGTGCGCTCCAGTTGTTTCTGGAGATTACCGACATCAACGTGGCCGATCCCATCACGCACCTGGAACTATTTCATGCGGACGACGAGGCGCGCGTCGACGCAGGCGAAGTGTTTGCGCCCGTCTTCAAGGCAGCTTGCGCGCATTTTGGCGTCGAGAGGTTTCTAGACTGGATGCCGAACGGGTCGTCGAACACAAGCGTGTGGGCGCACATGACGCCCGAAAGTGTGATTTCCTACGGTTCGGAAAACGGGATTTGGCTGCCGCCCGGTATGTATAAGGGTGAGACCACGAACAGTGGTGACGCGTTCAGCGTCGATGCAACCGGCTTCGTGCTGGCCGACAAGGCGACAGTGTGCGTGACCTGGAATGCGGAGTCGTCCGGGACAACGCCGACGCTCAACGTCAATGAAACTGGCGATGTCACGATCGCGAACGAATACGGAGACGAGCTGCACACCAATCTGCGGCCCGCTGCGGGCAAGGTGTCTACTCTGGTCTATGATGAAGACTTTGATGCGTGGCTACTGTTTGGCGGCGGCGTCACCAGCAGCAATATCGTCGGTGTTCAGTCAGGCGTTCCGGTTTCACTCATATTGCGACTGTGCAAGGAAATCGGTGCTCATCCGTGGCTGCATGTGCCGTATCTTGGGCTTGATCCGCTGACCGATTATGCGGCCGAGCTGGCGGCTACATGCAAGGCATTCACGGAGAACCCGGCCAACGATGCGGCATGGATGGCGCCACGCATAGAGCCAGCCAATGAAGTTTGGAACTCAGGGGGCGGCTTCCACAGCACTCGATACGGCTGGAACAAGGCGAAAGTGCGTGCGGGATGGGGAGGGGCCGATTTCCAGACGCACGATTGGTATGGCCGCGTGCTCAGTCTCATGGGCAAGGCGATCCACACCGTTTACAATCCGACGGGGCCAAAGGAGGGCTGGCCCTATCAGGTCATGTGTGGCGTGCAGGAGTCGGCAAGCGCAAACGCAAGCGCCAGCAATCCACGCCTCGGTGGAAAGCATGTCTCGGTGGACGGCGGTGACCCGGCGAGCGACTATGCGACGCACGTTTCGCCTGCGATGTATTGGAACCTTACAAGCAACACCGCCACTCAAGAGCTGCAGGCAGCCTATGAGATGAGCCTGGAAGACTCGGAAGACCAACAGGCATTTGCCAACGCCTATGTCGCAGCCCGCGCGGACGCCACGTCGATCAGCCTCAATGCGATGATTTCCAATTGGTGGACGTGGGCGGATGGCTTCGGCTTGCGGATGGCACCCTACGAGGGTGGCTACTCGCCCGACTTTCTGACCAGCAATATGTCCGCCACCGTCACCGGGGCCAGCAAGGCGGCGCAGTGTGTCCTAACGTTTGCCGTATCTAGCAATTTTCCCCCTGTCGGCTCCAGCCTTTCGCTTGCCTCAGTTGGCGGCATGACAGAGTTGAACGGCAACACATATGCGGTTGTGGCCGTCGATCAAAATAATCGGCTGGTTACCATCGACGTGAACAGTACGGGCTTCACGACCTACACCAGCGGCGGCACGGCCACGTTCGTTAATTCGATGACGCTTCGCAATGCGTTTCGGCTGGCAACAAAGTTTGCCCCGGCCATCGGGGATATCACCAAAAACATTAACTCGCGTTGGCTTGCTCGCGGCGAGTATCCATCTGCTTATGTGCTGACCGGCCCGAACGGGTGGGCAAAATTATACCCTGATATTTACGCTACGCCGACAGAAGAATGGGACGCCTGGGTTGCGTTCAGTGAGAGCGTGACGCCGCTGCGCTTCACGATCCGGCTAGCTGCTGCCTGAGCCTCGCCACGCTCGCCGCCAGCTCATCCAGCGCCGCAACCGCCGTAGCCAGGTCAGCAGCCGAGCCACTGTGCTCAACTTCTGTGTGAGCATCCATCTCGCCGGCTAGCTCATGGGCTGCCGCGGCAAGCTCCAGCAGGTCGTTGGGTTCGTCGGCCGCTGTATCTCGCATGACTACCTCCGCAATGGGCGATGCGCCCGTAATTTATCGAATACCGCGCGCAGAAAGTACCCGGTCACGAGGCCAATAAGCCCGATCAGGCCGCCGTCCCACATTGTACATGCTAAGACCGAATCCATACTGCATACAACTGAACATCAGCGGGCTGCGCAACCCGTCATCCACAGGAATTAGCGAGCGGACTTGCCGCGGTCACGAATGGCCTGTGCGATTTGGGCCAGCGCTCGGATGTGGGTCTCCTTGTCCACCTGGCTCTCGAACATACGGCCATGGCCGGCGTCCAACTCAACGATCTTGGCGCACGCCTCGCATTCGGCGGCCAGCGCGGCTGCAAGCTCTACGTCGGTCATCTCGCCCTCGCAATAGTTGCATGACTCACGCCCCATTCCTTGGCGATGAAGCGTGTGGTCATTTCAGGCCACGCTCTCCATCGACTCAAGGGCGGTCCCACATTGTACATGCTAAGACCGCATCCATACGTGCATACAACTGAACATCAGCGGGCTGCGCAACCCGTCATCCACAGGAATGTGGAGGCCCGATACGCATCCAGTGCGTGGGGCGGGTATGCGGAGGGTCGGACGCCCGATCAACCCAGCCGTCAATCTCAATGTCGCGGATCAGGGTGGGGTCGCAGGCATTCTCGCCATACCAGCGGTAGAAATCCATGTTGGCGGTGCCGGCAAAGCCGAGCAAAACCTCGCTCCCATCCCGCGGCACGGTTTCGATGGACTGCCATCCGCTCATCTCGCCCTCGCAATAGTTGTATGACTCACGCCCCATTCCTTGGCGATCATGAGAGGGTGCGCCGCGCGGCGATTGCGCGATACACAGACGCCCGCCCCACCTTCAGCTCTCTGGCAATGGCAGCGGGACCCATCCCGCTCTTGTGAAGGGCGTGAACCCTGTCAGCTGGGACGCTGGGTTTGCGGCCCTTGTATTTCCCCTCAACCTTTGCCTTGGCGATACCTTCGCGTTGCCGCTCAAGCATTTGGTCTCGCTCCCACTCTGCCAGCGAGCCGAACACGTTCAGGATCAGTCGCCCCGTAGACGTGTTGGTATCGAGGCCGATGGCCAGAATTCGCAGCGACGCCTTGACCCCGGCGATCCTGTCCACGATCGAAACTAGATCACGCATCGATCTAGCGAGGCGATCGATCTTGGTCACAACCAAAACGTCGTCGTCCCGGAGATAGGCGAGTGCCTTCTCCATCTCCGGTCGGTCGTCGCGCGAGCTGACCTGCTCCGAGAATATCTTCGTGCACCCCGCGTTGGTGAGGTCACGAACCTGTGCGTCGAAGCCAGCCACCTGGTCAACGGTGGATGTCCTGGCGTAGCCGATTATGAGTCCCATCTAGCCTTTCCGTCTTTGTGAGACGCATCACAATGGTTTTCTATTTATATGAGACGCACCAGACTCGCATGTGTCTCCTCGCCGTGGGGCGAGGTCTAATGATACAGCCGGTGCGCTATATGGCCCACCAGAAACCCCACCGCGACCATCGCAACCCAGAACTGTAGTCGCGTCTGGCGTAGCTCTGCCTCCAGCCGCTTGCCACGCAAAACGTGATACATGCAGTCCCGCGCCAGCGTGTCCGGGTGCGGGCTATTCAGCATCGCCCGCAATCGCTTGCTGTGTGTGCTCATCCTACTTCCTCCTCCTCCTCCGCCCCGCCGTATTCCTGGGCATGCGCGTTGCCTGTATCTCGACCTTGCCCTTGCGAACGCGGGGTTTCATGAGATGCACAAGTCCGCATGAGCAACATGCGATCAGGTGTCCCCTGCGTGACCAGTGCACCCATTCTCCGTCCATGCGTTGGATGTAGCGGGGCATGGGTTGTAATGGCTCCTTCACTTGCGGTTGGCGCGGGCCTTGGCGGCATCGAGCCGCCGCAGGCAACGCTGTTGTTCTTCCCTTGCGAGCGCGATGATGCGCTCGGCGGTCTTGTGCGTCGGAGCGTGGTTCAGTCCGCTCTCAAGCAGCGCGACAATGGCCGCGAAACAATTCAGATCGGCCATGGCGTCTGCAGCCTGCCCAACCCAATCGCCTTCCCGCGCTGCCATTTCAAACACTCGTCAGTTAGGGGTTGAATTGCACAAATCCGCCTTCGCACGATCGACCAAGACTTGCCCGTGGAGGGTCAGCGTGATCTCACCCGTCACCGGGTTAACGTGAGCGAAGTCGGCGGCGATCAGCTCGTTCAGGATGGTGCTGACACCGGGGCGCAGCCGGGCTTCCAGTTCTGCAATGCGCGCAGCCTGCGGGTCTGGCTCCCGATGTCCATCAGCATAGCGGCGACCGATGCACCACTCCGGCTTGGGTGCCGAGCACTTACCTGGCTGGCAGTGGCAGATCGTCGGCTTCGTGGTCGTGATCATTCTGCTCTCCTTCCTTGTATGGTCCCTATTCCACAAATCACGCGGCACTTTCCCAATACCGCGCGCTGATGTGCTTGAGCGCAACGCGCCCGATCTCATCGTCTCGACGCTCAAATGCAGGCGTGATCACTACGCCCTCCATCATCTGTCCGTCGCACAGCGTGCTGTCCTTCTCAGCTAGCGCCTTGACCACTTCCATACTGAACGGGCCGTCGTAGAGCTTCGGCGCAACCGGCACCTTGTGCCTCTCCAGCAAGCCGTACAGCGGAACCATGTCGCACCACCGCCCACGGTCGAGCGCTGCGAACGCGCGGAAGCGAACCTCACCGGGCGTCGCGCCGTACTTCAATGATTGGACGCTGCCATAGACCTCGCCATAGAGTACGACGCCAGGGTGCGCCTCGCAGAATGCGATGACCTCGGGTGTCTTGTCGGCGGCACGTCGCCAGATGTGGTTGCCGTCCGGCTTCAGCCAGCGCGTGCGCGAACCCATGTAGAACGTGTCGTTGACGAACAGATAGCGGGCGTTGGCCCCGTGGATTTTCTCTGTGACTATGACTGGCTCATTCGGCCGGAACACGTCGGGGTAGTTCTGAAGGCTCTCCACATCGAACTTCGACGCATAGGTTTCTGGCCATTGGTCGGCCGGGAGGTCGTCGGCACCAGAGTTCGTGATAGGCGGCTCGTATCGTTCGACGCCTAGCTCCTCCATCACGTTGGTGCCACGGACGTGGTCGCGTAGCTCATCTGGAAGCGGGATCAGCAGCCCATAGCTCAGAACGCCACGGAGCCGCACGGCCTTCAGACGGTGGCGGTCCTTGCCTTCCTTGGCCAGAAACGCGAACTCGGGACGGCGCGTCGGGACTGTGTAGTCCGGCTGAATATAGACCGCGTAATCGCCGCGCTTGAATTGCCCCCTCTTGACGACCGCCTGCCAGCCATCAATCGGCACGATCTCAAGGCGCTCCGCGTTCGCGTGCGGCAGCACCTCTCCGATCTCGACAATGTTCACGCTGTGGGTGCTCACACTGGCCTCCTATCGTTCTGTCTGCTTCTCGCCAATCTGGCGCGGTCCGAACATCCGGTGAGCGCGCCAGCGCGTGAACTTCACGTGCACGTGTTCCTCACCACTTCATCATACGCGGATACTTCGTGGATATCTGGCGGATTGCCTCGTTCAAGCGTCGCGACGCCACCGACGCCGTTGTGTCGAACCATTCTGCCACCGGTGATATCCGGCAATCCCGCAGGAGCCTGAAAGTTCGATATTCAACACGTTTCATGGCCACGCGGGGAACTTCAACGGCACGAACAAGAATGACCGGGCGCCTCGCCAGCGCCACGAGATACTGAACGTCGAACAGCCGCTTGGTCATGTCGTAGGTGTGACCCACTTTGATGGCCCCAAGCGCGTCTCTCATGATGTAGACGAACCCGCCTTCTTTGAACCCTTCCTCCGGGCCGGCGGGTTGTGGCGAATGTAACTCAGAACGACGTTGAGCGTTTCGACGCGCGCGGTCCCATTGCGTATCCTTGCTATGGCGTAGGGGTTGGCGCAGGCCAGAAGCCCTAACCTTGCCTCGGTTACCCCTGTCTTTCGCAGCCATGTCTCTATCGCCTTCATGTAGCTTCGAAGCTCCGGCACCTGCGTACACCTGTTATAACGATTGTCATCACAAATCTACACTTTGCGCTTGCCAATGTCAAGAGACGATGTTATGTTCCGTGCAATGGAGAAGCAGAGTTAGGGGCTCGTCATGAACTACCTTGCCGAATATCAGGACGATCAGGACAAGTGCCAACAGCGCGATTTTGGCGGCGATCTTGCTGCCGCTCGACGCTACGCGCGCCGCCTGTCCGCCAAGGATCACAGCCTTCTGGTCTACGTTGTCGCCTGCTCTGACGATGCCCGCGAGGGTGCCGAGGGCTACGCCTACGGGCGACGCGATAGCGCTGGCGGCCGGATGCAGTAGGAGAGGCCACAACGATGCAGGCGAACGAACCAGACCCGCGCCGCTTCCGCATTCACCGCAACAAGCGGGGTCACCCGCGCTGGTATCAGCGATGGCTTGAAGCGTGGTGGATTGTGACGGGCGGTTGGTCCCTGCATCGAGCGTGGCAGGACGGCCTGACCTACGGCACCGATCTGGAATACCGTAGGCTGATCTATAACGGCGCTTGGCGTGCCGAAGTCGATGGCTTCGCCAAGCGCGTTGGCACCAGTCAATAAAGGCCGCCTATGAAGCTCTACCTACTCCGGCGCGACATCGATAAGCGCGACCCGATTTATGACTGCTTCGATGGGCATGTGATCCGAGCGGATTCAGAGGCCATGGCTCGCGAACTGGCGGCCTGTGCTGCCGCCGACGAAGGGCGCGATGTGTGGACTGACCCGACACGCTCAGCGTGCGATCAGATATCGGAGCATGGAGCGCCCGGCATCGTGCTTTCGAACTTCAACGCTGGATAAACGGAAACGCCGCCTAGTCGAATGGGATGGAGTCTGGTGGCCCATCCCAAATCGCGATCGTTGTTAGCGCCGGCAACGTGGCCATCAGCCGCGCTGCGTCGCGCCTGGCCCGCCAATGTCGCACGCAGCTCGCACCAGACCCACACAGCGTAACCACCAATCCGACAAACACGATAGCCAGGAAGATCACGCCACCCTCTCCGGCTGCAGAACATCGCGCCGCCACAGCGCCTCGGATGCATGGTCCATTTCGCTGAGCAACTGGCGGCCCTTCTGGCGGGCAAGGTATCGTTCGATTTCCCGCTCGCTCACACGGAGCCTGGCCTTCCTGCGCCACCCGCGTTCCCGCTCCTTGCGACGCTCCCGCATTGCGCGAATGCGCTGGCGGAGGTAACGCCATTCAAGGATTGTGATGCTGACCATCGACAGCAGCATCAGGCCGCCACCGACCATGATGAGGGCTAGCAGGATGTCTGTTCCGGTCATGGGCGGGCGCCTCGTTGTTGCGCGAAAGAGCGCTTCGGCCAGCGGTGCTTCTTGCGGGCAGGCAGCGGTATCTCTGTGGCCTGGCCTGCCTTGGATAGGCAGAGCTGGCGGAATTCGGCTTGTCTGCGCTCCAGGCGCTTTCCCTTGGCTATCCGAGAGATGTCCCGCGGTGTTTCGACTGCATCGACTTCGCGCAGTGTGAACCAGTAATTTGCGGGGTGGTCCAAACCACCCGTAGCGTGCGCGGCGCCGTGCTGGCGGATTACCCTCTTGCGCCACTCGCGGATGATCTGATCGGCGGACATGCCCTTGGCCTGCTCGCGCGTGACGATCGGGCAGCCGGCGCCATCCTTACAGTGTTGTAGGATCAAGGTGGCGGCGATGTCTGCTTTGGTTTCGTGCTTGCGGGGGCGGGTCAATGCAGCGCCCCACTCAGCTTGGGTGGGCTCTGTAGCTTTGCGCGCGTAGTCCGCTCTTTCGTCTCTGCGCGTAGTCGTTTGACGACTTCGCGAATGAAGGGCTCCGGTGCCGCGCGCTCTGCGGCAATGAAGGCCATGACATGGATCAGCGCATTAATGGCCGCGTCAAAATCCTCGATAAGTGGGCTCGTTCGGTCGCCGTCGCCCTCCGGGACGAATAGGCCGTTTTGCCGGTACAGCTCGGCAATCTTATCCGTCATCTCGCAGCCCTTGCACATATCATCTCCCCGCCATCTGCATCTGCCTGCGCTCCGTAGCCTCGTGGCTCGCCAGGCCCCAATATGTACGCTCCTGCTTTTTCCACGCCGCACGCAGCTCGTTGGCCTTGCGCCGGCTGTCGTGCATGGCCCTGAGATATTCTGCGAACTGGCGGCTCGTGCGAGCCGTGCGCTCGGCGCCAACCGCGCTCTTTTCCAGCTTCTTGGCCAGCAGCTCGTTGATCATCTGGGCCAGGACAATCTTGCGGCCTTCCTCACGACAGGAGGCATCATGTTCCTGTTCGATCCACGCCATTTCGGCGAGCCGAATGAGTTCGGACAGGTGCTCCCGCTGCTCGTTCGGGTTCATGTCGCGGACGCCTTGGTAGGTCACGCCGCCTGCTCCTTGGCGATTTCCGCAATCTCATCGATCACGCCGTTCTTGAGCAAATCTTCCAGCCGAAGCCGTTCGCGCTTAACTCTGGACTGATCGGCCGGAACCAGCTTGCTCCAGCATGCCTGCGCGGTCTGTATCCAGGCGTTGTGGCCAGAGCGAACCGCGTTGATCTCCTGCTTGTTGGAGGCGGACTGCGCTTCCTCGTAGCGGGACTTCAGGGTGGCCACGAAGCTGTCCGCCATGGCCTTGCTGTTCGCGATGAAGGCTTCCTTGGCCTTGCGGTCATCCTCCTGCTTGCGCAGGGCAAGGGCCTTGGGATCAGCGGCCGGGGCGATGATGTGCGAGGGCGGTGCGTCGCGCTTGTCGATTGTGGGTTTCGGTTCCTGCTTTGGGGGCATGGGTTCCACCTTCTCGATTTTGTCCACCAGCGGTGCGTTGGCGGGCAGCGCGTCCGTAACGTGCTCCTGATCCTTGTCGTACAGGGCGAGGCCGAACTGATCTCCGAAGTGGCGCAGAGCCCGTTTTTGAGCGTCGCTCTCTGCCTCTTTCGCGGCCTTCTCGTGGGCCTGGCCGGCGTCGCGATCCTTGCCGTGGCCAGTGCCTACGCCCTCACGGATCAGCGTGCGCTCGCCGGCATAGACCGTGATGCGCACGCGGGCCATGTAGGCGACAATCGTGTAGTCGCCGCCCCTGTCCACGATGAGCTTGATGTCCACGGTTTCAGAGGACCAGCCGTCGAAGCCAAAGATGCGGTTTGCTTCACGGATGGCGTGGTGGCTCTCGATGTAGGAAAGCTGGCGATTTCCGCCGCCCTGCCGCTTCGACACGTTCGCCCGAGAGAGAGGGGCGGCAAGGTCGGTCTTCTGTTGGTCGGTGAAGCTCATCGCAGCAGCACCTTGGCAGTCAGAGCAGCCGCCCACATGAAGACTGCGAAGCAGAGCCACGCCCACCACAGGCCGTCCCCGCACTGAAAGTTGAGTGCGATGGGAGGAAGGAGCAGATAGCAGGTGTTCATCACCGCCTCCGGTAGTTGCATAGGTTGATAACGAACAGCCCAGCGTCGCGGATTTCCGCGTTCAGCTCAGCGCGAAACTCCTCGCGCGCCGCATGCCTCGCGGCCTCCTGCAGGGCGCGAAACTCCACGCACCAATCGCGAATTGCCTCCATGCGATGCCAGTGAGCAAATCCACGCTCCGCCTCTGCGTCGTGCTGGATGGACATTGTGGGTTGGAGGTCGATCATAGTGTGCGCTCCGGGAAGCGGGGCAGTTCGATTGGAAGCCAGTGCGTCACCGCGCCGGAACCTCGGTCCATGTCGCCCTTCAGCTCGATATGGCGAATGTCGGCCGGATCGAACCCATCGTTCCACGTGCTGGCTATCCCAGCTTCCTGCCGAAGCCAGCGAAGCCCGCTGTGATCCCTCTCGCCTTCGACCAGGACGAACACGCGGCCCGGGCGCAAACCCGGCGCCGGCAGCGTATTGATTGGAAGCCACTCGCGCGTCACGTCCGCCTCCCAATCACAGAGCGCCCCAGGTCGGTCGGGTAAATGCGACCAGAGCCGCCGTAGATGCAGCCGAGGGAGAGAAGTTCAACCCAGGTCAACAGCTCGGGGACGGATGTATCAAGAACCACCGAATAGCCGTTGACCGGGGACACCAACGGCAGCCCGCCCGCCTCCGCAAGAATGCGGAGCGCGCGCAATTGGTGATCCGTCAGTTTCGGATCAGGGGGCATTGGCTTGCTCGGTGTGGAGTGGTCGGAGAGGTTGATTAGCTTGGCGGTCATTTGCGTTGCCCCTAGTCCATGCACATTGATAGGCAGTCGGAGCACATGGGGCCGCCAACCGTGGCATGAGGCGCCGGCATTCTTCCGCAGTGGAAACATCCTTGATCGGCACCTTCGCGCGCCGCCTCGATGCACTTCTGAAATTGCTCGGGCGTTATGATGATTAATCCAGCATTCCCGACTTCAAGGGGGATCGCGCCGAGCGATACGATTATCGCCTGCAGCGCATTCACGGCGTCCGGCCTCATGATACGGATCATTTCCGCAGGCTCCTGATGAATGCCTTGGGGTCACGCTTGCGAAGTTCGCGGTCACGGATCATTTCTGCCGTGACACGATCCAGCCACGCACGCTCACGATCCATCCGGGCTTTGCGGACCTCGGAGGGTGCGAAGGCGCGGGATACGGCACTGTCGATGCCGTAACGGATGTGCACTGCAGCGATGCTTTCGCGCTCGCGTTGGATGGTGGTCGGGGCGACGCGGCGGGGACCGAAGCTGTCGATCAGGGCCATCACCTCGGCATATTGCTCAGGTGTGCCGTTCAGCTCCATCTCCGCCGCGTCGCTTTCCAGGTCAGCACGGGTCAGTGATACGTGCGGGGCACGGGCTTTGGCTTCCGACAGAACCGGCCCGCTATCCACCCGCAGGCGTAGGTCAGGCCCTCCCGCATGTCCGGGGCGCTTGCCCAGGTCTGCAGCTCGCCGTCCCTGACGCCGCGCAGGTACTCCGGGGAGCTTTCGTCCACGTCGTCCTGTGCCTTGATCAAGATGCATTGGATGTTCCGCTTGCTCATTTGCGTCTCTCCGTTGGTTGGATCAGACGCCGCCCTGGTTGCATGTGCGGATTGTCTTTCCGCATCAGCGCATTACACAGACAATCTAACTCACCGGCAGTGAGTTTGCAAGCGGGAAAATCACGCGCAGTGAGTTAGGCGCAGGCGTTGCCGCCGCGCCACTCAGCACGCATCCTATAAAGGATTTAGGAGTTACTTCTGCTTTCTAAGGCGGGCCATGCCGTTGACGAATTTGTACGGCAGCGAGCTTTCATCACCCGCGTATATCCAGTCGAGCGTGACGCCGTATTTCCTCTTGAGGGACAGGGCCGCATCGACCTCGATGCGCTTCACGCCGGTCTCGTTCTGCGAGTAGGCGTTGGGCTTTATCCCCGCATTTTCGGCGTAGTCACCCAAATGATCGTGGCCAAGGCTAAGCCGAGCGGCCTTCAATCTGGCCCCGATATCGGCATGCGGGGTGGCCTGAATTACCTTGCGCGCCATATCAGCACCCGCAGTCCCTTTAACCTGTTGACAAACTCACGCTCAGTGAGTTAGAGGTATTGCTTATGAACGCAAAGACATCGAAGCGCGTCAGAACCATAGAGGAGGCGGAGGCCGTTTACGGCGGCCTGAAAAAACTCGCCTCGGCGAACAAGATGAGCATCGCCAAAAACGGCAACGCCATCTCGAATTGGAAGGCCCGCGGGGAGGTGCCCCCAGGCCGCCACCTTGGACTATACATTGGGCTTCTCGTCAGGGGCGCAGAACCCACACCAAGGTTATTCGGGGTGGACAAGTGGTCTGAGATACCGGGCGTGGGTGTTGACGTGAGGAAGCCCCCGAGAGGCCCCGCGGCTAGATGATTCGCATGCCGTCAGTCTGACCATAAGCACGGACTGACGGCATGGTTCAAGTTTCCTGTGGACGGTAGCGTGGAGTTGCGGATGTGCGATCTAGGTGCCGCTGCACTAAAGGTCGCGTCCTAGAGCAGCGGGGCTCCGCAACTCCACCGTACCGTTCCGTACAAGGATAGTGCCGGGGTTAAGGCAGGTCGCGCGTCCCTGCCCCTGGCGTAAACCTGAGGTTGCGTTCGGAGATCGCGTAAGGCCCGCCTGCGTATCGGCGGGCCGCCCACTCCAGCATGCCGCACCAGTGCCCATGGGCGGATAGACTGATCACCATGGGATTGAGCATGCCCCGACAATCGCAGAACGGCTGGCCACCGGCCGGCCTTTACCGCAAGGAGGCCGCCCGCTATGTCGGGCTCGGCCTCACCCACTTCGACAAACAATGGCGCTCCGGCGCCCTACCGCAGCCCCGCCGTTTCGGCCGGCGCCTGGTCTGGTCACGCTTCGACCTTGACGCGGTGTTCGGCGGTCAATTGAATTCCGCCGCAGCGGAGCCCGTGCATGGGCAGACCGGCTGGGAGGACTTCACGTGACGCGTTTTCGCCTCAAGTACGTCGATCGCTTCGCCGACCGCCACGGTTGTGTGCGCTACTATTTCCGTCGCTCCCGCGGCGTTCGCATCTCGCTCCCCGGTGCGCCTGGCAGCCAGGAATTCGCGGACGCTTACGCCGCGGCGCTGACCGGCACAGCCCCGGCGCGGGCGCGACTGCGCGGGGATGTCGGCACCTTTGACCGCCTAGCGCAAGAATACTTCGCCAGCGCCGCTTACACTGACTTGGCGCAGACATCCCGCGATCTATACCGCTACGTGATCGAGAGCACCCTTTCGGCAGAAGACATCGGACACCGCCCCGTGCGCGGCATGACCCGAGAGCACGTTGAACGCATGATGGACCGCCGCACACCCGGCGCCGCGAACAACCTATTGCAGTGCTTTCGCCGGCTGGTCCGGTTCGCCATGGCGCGCGCTTCGTGGGGCATCAAAGAAGACCCCACGCTAGGCGTCAAAAAGCGCAAGATCGGCGAGCATCACACCTGGACCGAGGATCAGATCACCCAATACGAGGCGCGCTGGGCGCTCGGCACGATGGAGCGGCTTGCGTTCGCTCTGCTTCTGTACACCGGCCAGCGCATTGGGGACGTGTCGCGGATGCGCCGGGCGGACATCGCCGGCAACACCATCGGCCTCACCCAGCATAAGACGGGGACCAAGCTGGCAATCGCCATCCACCCCGAGCTGCGCAAGGCGCTCGACGCGATGCCGACCCTCAACCTCATCCTGGTCACAGGCCATCGCGGCGCCTACACACCGGACACGATCAGCCGATGGATGGGAGAGAGCATCGAGGCTGCAGGGCTCCCGAAAGAGTGCGTGGCCCACGGGCTGCGCAAGGCTGCAGCTCGTCGCCTCGCGGAGGCCGGATGCTCCGAACACGAGATCATGTCTGTCACCGGCCACAAGTCGCTGAAGGAGGTTGAGCGGTATACGAAGGAAGTCGCTCAGCGGCAGTTGGCGAGCGCGGCCATACTCAAGTTGCGCGTACAGAAGCCGAACGAAGACTCCCAAACCTAGTTGGCGAAATTCCCAACCCTTCAAAATTCATCAGCAAAATCAAGCTCCGCATGCTGAAAAAAGTAATCGGACGAATTCGCGCGTACTTATGCACATCAATGACTTAGGCTCCCAACCCCCGAAAACCGACTCATTGAGACTCAAGGGTTTTTAGGCAGAGTCCCAACCCCAACCAGCCTGCAATGCACGCAGTGGGCCTTGTTTCCGGTGACCGTGATGGAAATGCCCTCGGCGTCGCAGACCTCGCGCAAGGCTAGGCCGAATGTGCGCGCCCTGAGTGGTTGCAGACCGAACGGCGTACACCATGCGACGTAGGCTGCGTATATATCTGACCACTCAGCCTTGCGCCCACGCGCCGGCTCAAGCTGCGTGTAAATAAACCGCGAGGGCCTGCCAAAATCAGGAAGCCTAGCACTCTGCTGTTCGGGTTCAGCGGGCTTCGGCGCTTCGGGAGCCGCAGAGAACAGGCCGAGCAAGAACTTACGCGCCTTCATTTTGCGCCTCTAGTTGGTCGATGTACGCGCGCGCCGAACGCTCCATGAATTCGGCCTTGGTTAGATCGAAGCGCGCGCAGGCGTCCGAGATGGAGTCAAAAAGGTCCGGCGTGACATTCGTGTTGAATTGCATATCCCGACCGAGCCCGCGCCGCCTGCGCCCATCCGTAGACGAAATTGGCGGCCTCTCGCGCTTGCGCCGGTCGCGCACTGTGCTGCCGCGGGTCTGGCGCTGCTCCGCGCCCTCATACAGACCCATGAATGTCGTATGGCTACGCTGTGACACGCTACGCTCCAAGCCTCTTCCTGATGGCCGCCCACAGAGCATCGACCTCATCGCGCGCAGCCCTCGCTTGGCGCGCATCTGCGTTGTACTCGGGGCCGGTGTGTCCTGCGATCATCGATCCGACATACGCCTGGCGATAGCTGAAGACCTCGCGCAGCACGCGGCCGGGCGCCTTGCGCTCCAAGTAGGGGAAGACCTCGGCAGCGAGCCTCCACTTTGGATCGAACATCGCAACGACGAACGCAAAGGGCTTGCGGTGCTCCTCGCAAAGCTCAAGAACCGGGTCGATTGCCTCCAGGTCGAGCGGGGATGTCTTCACCGGGATAAGCACGAGATCGGCGGCCTTGATGCCGGTGCGGATCAAGTGTTGCGTGGCAGGCGGAATGTCGAGCAATACCCAATCGGCCTTGCCGCGAAGCCGGCGGACATCGACCACGGCCCCATCGCCGCAGCCTTCGATAACGGATGGGCCGCCCTCCTCTGTGCGCAGCTCGCGCCAGCGACACAGGCTCAGTTGCGGGTCGTAGTCGACTAGGACGGTTGGACCATCACGCTCGGCGCGCACACCCAGGTTTGCACAAAGGGTGCTCTTGCAACTTCCCCCTTTAGTTGCAGCTACCGCCATCACTTTCATGGCTATGCCCTCGCGAACGCGCCGTAGAATTGATCGGCGGCCCTTTTGTAGGCAGCGTGTGCCTCCTCAGGCGTCTTGAAGAACCCAAGGTGCACAACGCGGCTATTGATCCGGATTTGCGCTTTCCATCTCCCGGTGCGCGGCCGAACGCCGGTTTTGGGGTCCTTATTGCGGAACTGCGGACTGACGCCCTTCAGGCCGACTTCATTCGTACGCATCACGGGGCGGTTGCGAATATTCTCCTGTGCAGTCGCCTCGCGCAGATTGCTCCACCTGTTGTTACTCGGGTCGCAATCCTTGTGGTCGATCATTTCCTTCGGCCAAACGCCCGTCATCCATAGCCAGATGATGCGGTGGGCTTGGTAGCGCACGCGGTGGACCTTAACCTCCCAATGGCCTCTTGGCTTCTGGGTGCCGGCGCGCGAGCCGGGCAACGCCCGGCAACCCATGCGAATTTTCCAGCGGAGTTCGCCGGTCCGCTGGTCATAGTTGAATATGCGCCGCACGTCCTCAAAAGACAGCTTGCCGTCCAGCTTGCCCATAGTCCTCGGGCCTACCTCTCGCCAATAGGTCTCGCCAATAGCCCTAGTCTTTAGTCCTAGGCCTGACGCACCGTATGCGGAGTTGCATGGCTGGTCAAGAAAAATAACTCACCCACGGTGAGTTTATGATTGCTTTCCGGTGCGAAATCCCCGATATTGTCAAGCGGTTGCGGCGATTTGTTGAGTCACCGTGGGTGACTGCGCATGCAACCCTATGTTATTTGGAGCCCTGCGCATGCGTGATAAGTACGGCGCGCATCATTGCACGTGGTGTGGCGAAAGCATCGCACCGAGGCCTATCGGCGGTGGCCGCTACGAGCACTACTGCTCGCTGAATTGCGTGGCTGAAGATTTGCTCGACGCCCAGAAAGAGCGCGACATTCAGCGCGCTGGCTGGCTCTACAATGTCCGCGTGCGCTGGCGCCGCCGCCTTGGCCTCCCCTCTCTGTCGGAGGTCGCGTGAGCGCGAAGATACCCGTTTGGTCTTGGCGTCAGGCGGTCGCGAAGGCGAAGGTTCCGACGCTCACCAAGGCTCTGTGCTGGGCAATCGCAAACTACCTGAGTGATGCGGGCAAGGGCGCATGGCCCTCGATCGACAAGCTGGTGAGCGACACGGGCATGAGTCCGCGCTCAATCAGCCGTCATCTGGCAGCCGCTCGGAAGGCGAAGCTTCTGACAGCCACGCGCCCGCGACTATCGAACGGCACTCTCGGTGCCTACACTAAGTTTCACCCGAAGTTTCCGCCGAACATGGTTTTGGTCAGCGATATCAGCGCCGACGAAGGCGGAATTGACGCGCCAGACGCCACAACGGCGTGTGGTGGCCAACCAGACGCCACACAGTCCAATCCAGACGCCAATTTGGCGTCTCTAAAGAATATATCCAAGGCGCGTTCCGCGCATTTGAAGAAAGAGGCTATTCGAGTGAGGGTGCCTGCTGCGCCCGTTGACCATGAGGCGCAGGCCCAGGTGTTCGCGGCCAAGATGCTCGACCTCGTGAAGCCAGAGCCCCGCGACATCGAGCAGACCCGGTTTTTCTTCCTCTGGCAGTACGCGACCGAGTTCGGCGGGCCGATGCCCAAGATGCCGCAGGAAAGCGCGTTCTTCCGAGAGGTCGGCCGGATCGAGGGCGTCATCGCCCGCCTTCAGTCAGCCCTCGCAAAGCAAATCGATGCGGGCAACGCGGAAACGGCCGATCGCATATGCGCGGTGGTCGATCGCCTAGAGGACCGGCTTGACCGGATGTGTGAGCGGGGCCGCGAAGGCAAGTTCAAGCCAGTGGGGGTCCAATGACCGCCCCTTTCCAGATCGCAGCCCTGTTCGTAATGCCCAAGGGCGCATACGTCGGCCATCCCAGGATCGACGCCTGGCCGGAATCCCGTGATGCCCGCAAGTACGCAGGCCCGTGGCCGATCGTTGCACACCCGCCGTGTGAGCGCTTCGGAAGGTACGCCGGCCCACTGCTCGGCCAGGACGATGGCTGCTTCGAAGCGGCGCTCGCCTCGGTTCGCAAGTACGGCGGCGTCATCGAACATCCCGAGGGCAGCCACGCCTGGCGCATCTACGGCCTACGCAAACCGCCACGCAAGGGTGGCTGGGTGCCGGCCGATGATCGCGGCGGCTGGACGTGTTGCGTTGCTCAAGGCAACTACGGCCACCGCGCCCGCAAGCTAACCTGGCTGTACGTGAACCGCGTGGTTCTTCCCGAGCTGCGTTGGGATGCCTGCGTGAAGCGCGTTCCCGGCGCAGATGATCCATCCCTGACCATCGAGCAGCGCAGGCGCCTGATCAAGACCGGCGTGTGTCAGCGCTTGTCCAAGAACCAGCGCGCAGCCACCCCGATCGAATTCCGCAACCTCCTCCTCTCTATCGCAGGATCAGCCATGTGGGTGAACGCATGACCCCCGAACAACTCCGCGCCCAGATCGAAGCCGCAGACACGATCGCCAAGCTGATCGAGGACTGCCATGGCCATTGGGGAGGCATGAGCGTGTCTCAGGCCCTGGAGGAAATCGAGTCCTTCCGCAACCGCCTTCTCGGCGAGCTGCGCAAGGCGGAAAGGAAGGCAGCATGACCCGCGAGACCAAAGACCAGCTCCGCCAGCAGCTCACCTGGGAACGCCAGCGCCGCCGCCTATCCGAGCAGCGCTGCGCACGAGCAGAGGAAGCCCTTGCCCGCCTGCAGCAGGCCGAGGAACGCCGGATCAAGCGGGTGGTGAAGGAAACGCCGGACAACGATGCGTGGAGGTCGATCCTGTGAGGCTCGACACCCACACGATTGTCCGCGTCACGCGCCGGCTCGTCGAGCTTCGCGACCGGCCGCCCCTGTTCCACGAGCGCATCACGCCAGCGACCATCTCAAGCCGGCTGGATCGCGTAAAGTCGTGGCTCGGGTATGGGGGCTGCTTGGTGGTTGGCGAGCACCTAGCACGCCATGAGATGCCCGCGCCCGGACGGAAGCAGTGGTCTAGGTGGCGCGAGCAGTCAGATGCGGCCCCGAAGGAATGCCCGGCTGACCACGTGATTTGTCCGAACTGCGCACACGACTTCGGGGCAACGTCGCAGGCCGATCAGGATCGCATCAAGCATCTGGAGGCCGAGCTTCGGGCGGCCACTCGCCGCTCATCCCTCAAGGTGGTCGCATGGGACTAGCAATCTCCACAAACGGGTATCCGAGTAAGGCAGCCGCAACAGAGGCGGGAATGAAATGAAATTCGAAGCGGCGATAGGCGAGTACGGCGGGCAGCGCAAGGCGGCACGCGCGCTGAATATGCCATACAACAAGTTCGTTTGGGAGCTGCAGAAAGAGCGCGAGGGTTCTGGCTCGGTTGGCATGCGGGATGCCGGCGCGCGCGCCGAAAAGCCTCTGATCGAGCTGCCCCGTTTCCCTCGCAAGCACCCAGACACCGAAGACATCCTGAACCGCCTGGAGCGCGACAGCCGCCGCCGCGACAAGCGCATGCAGGCCGAGCGCTGGTTTCGGGTCCAGATCAACGACCCCAAGCCGATTGGCGTGTTGTGGTTCGGAGACCCGCACATCGGCGTGCTCTGTGATATCACCCGCCTTCGCCGCGACGTGACCTACTGCGCCACGGTGCCCGGCCTGTACGGCGCGAACATCGGGGACGTGTCCGACAATTGGGTCGGCAGCCTCATGAGGATAGCCGCCGAGCAGGACATCAGCCGGCGCACAGAGCGCCAGCTCGCCAAGTGGTTCCTGTCGGAGGCCGGCATAACCTGGCTAGTTTGGCTTTTTGGAAATCACGACGAGTGGAACGACGGCTCGGAAGTCCTGCGGCTGATGGACATCCACAACCGGGTGCCCATGTTCGATTGGTCGGCCAAATTCGAGATGGTCTGGCCGTCCGGCCGCAAGGTCAGGGTGCACGCTGCGCACGACTTCCCCGGCCATAGCATGTGGAATGTGAACCATGGCCCGTCGCGCGCGCCCAGGATGCTAGGCGACGGCGCTGATTTGTACGTGTGCGGACACAAACACACGTGGGGTATACAACAATTCGAAATGCCGGAGTCCGGCAAGGCTCCTCTGTCAATCCGGACTCGTGGCTACAAGAGGCATGATCCGCACGCCCGCCGCCTGGGGTATCCGGACGACAGGCACGGTTGCGGTATCCTGACGATCTTCAATCCGGAGTGCGAGGGGCCAGGCAAGGTGCTGGCCTTCGCGGATGTGGATCAGGGCGTGAGGGTTCTGCAGGCGCTTCGCGGCGAATATGTCGTTCCCGAGCGCACATCCAGAAAACGTGTCGTCAAAACGCAAAAACGTAGACATGAGGCCTAGCCCATGCCCCGCCGCTCCAAGCCCTCCCCACGCAAGCGGAAGTCATCAGACCGCATTCTCCGCGAGCGTGTATTCGGCCAGATCGCCGCGCCGGACATCTCCGCTCGCGAGACCATCGCGGATATGGACCTATACATCCATTGGCTGAAGACCGGGAAGGTCATGCCCAAGGGTGGTGGTCTGCACTTGGTGGCCGTCCGTGAGCCGATCGATAGGGGGCAGTGATGAAGCGCGAAGCTATCAGGCAATTGATCGCCGACGCCATGGCGGAGCGCGGTTTTTCGCGCGGCCGGTACTGGTGGTCCGGCTGCGAGCTGCAAATCATGCCGGACGGCGTGATGGGCAAGCGGCTTGCCCCGATGCGGCTGCCATCCGGCACCAGTAAGAAGCGACTGCTGGAGTTCATCGCAACCCTGCCGAATGTCGGCCCGGCCCTTGTTGCCCCGCAGTTCGCCAAGGCCGACCGCATGCGGCAGACGGACATTTCCGAATTCACAGGAGAGGGAAGACGGTGAGCTGGTACGCCCTGCAAGTCATATCCGGTCGTGAGGAAGCCTGCCAGCGCGCCCTGCGTCAGCCAGGCCGAAAAGCCTATGTCCCCACCCAGACCTTCCTCCGCCGCGTCCACAGGCGCGACAGACGCATGGTGGAGGTCAGGCGGGCGCTCATGCCAGGGTACGTCTTCCTGCCAGCCAAGAGCGATCTGGGGGCCGCCCTGGACAAACCAGGCGTGTACGACGTTCTGAGGCTCAGCGACGGCTATCCTGCGGTCATCCCAAGGGACCAGATCAAGCGGCTCGCGAAGGCTGCGCCGGCAGAGCCAGAGTATCGCGGGATCAAGAAGGGCAGCTATGTGGAGGTCATGGTCGGGGCGTTCCGCGGGTTCAAGGCTGAAGTTCTCGTCATCCGCAAGAAGCATGCGGAGATGTCCGTTAGCATATTCGGGAAGGGCACGCCGCTGAAGCTGCCACTGGACGCGCTGGAGTTGGTTTCGGAACGAAACATGCGGCTGGCATCTCGCTATTGACCAGGAGAATTTGATGATAGCGTTCAGCTTCGTTGACGCCCGAGAATTGCAAGGCTGGCGCGTGCGCGCTGTGTGGGTGCATGGGCAGCAGACGCAACTCGGTTCGACTGCAACAATTGTGCTCGATGAGAATTGGACGGGTTCGGTAGCCGTTGGTCAGCTCGTGCGCGGCGCGCCCGGCAAGGATGGTCGGCGCATGTTTGAAGCCTATTGGGTCAACGGAGAGTCTGAGTGAGCGACCCCATAATCCTGCTCGGTCTGAGTGACGTGGACCAGAAGCCCGTTGCGATCGGCCTATATGCAACGAAAGAGGATGCACGGAAGGCCGTCATGAGCGGCCACAAGCCAGAGGGCTGCACGTGGTGTGTCGTCACTCCAGCATTAGGCACAATGTCATGGGTGCGACCGAACAATCACCACGACGCATTTTCGCTGCGCGTGTTCATGCACGAGTCGATGCCAAAGGATGGGGATTGACATGATTACCCCCAACGGGTATAGGGTATCGCAAGCCCGATCCGACGCGACCCCTCATGGGGTGAGGCGCGGGGCAGCAAAGCGCGATGAGCCAAGCTCAGTCGCGGTTATTTCACTTAATAAGTGCCTACGCAACCGTCAGGCAGAATTGGTGCGCCGCATGCGCTTCAAGCTGCGGGTGCCACGATGACCGACCATGATGAGCGTATCGCGCGGTTGTTGGAAATGCTGCGCGACTCCCGCGAGCACCTTCAGCGGATGGCTCGCATCCTGCTAACGCCAGAGTACCGGGCGTCTAGTGGCTACAACGATCTGATTGAGCGCATCAGTAAGGAGTTGGATGCGCCATGACCAAGAACGAACAGGCGGCCCGCAAATTCGCGGCTCAGTTCAGCCCACCGCTGAATGTGGTGAAAACGGCCAACATCGACGGCCAGCCAACACCGGGCGCCTACGTCGTCGCGCACTACGACCAGCAACGCCAGATCGGCGTATCCGCATTCTTCTACAAGGGTGGCGTACGTGCATTCATCGAGTGCGTAGGCAAGGGTGAGATAGCCGAGAATGCCGGCAGGGTGATTGCCAAGGCGCTCGACCTATACAACGAGAGAGACAATGGTGGACGCGATCAAAAGCGGACGCCCGGAAGACGCAACCCCCGCGGTTAAATTAACCGAAAAAAAGCGCGGGCGAGCTGGTCCGGGTCGGCCGAAAGGCAGCCCGAACAAGGCAACCAAGGATGTGCGCGCGCTTGCGAGCCAGTATGGCGGCGACGCCATCGATGAGCTGTTTCGCCTGGCCAAGAAGGCCAAGAGCGAGCAGGCCAGGGTTGCCGCGTGCAAGGAAATTCTGGACCGCGCCTATGGCAAGTCCCCCCAGGCCATAACGGGCGATGGCGGTGGCCCGGTCAAGCTGAGCATTGAGTGGCTGGCGCCCGCCGCATAGTCATCCAGTACGCCCCGCGCAAGCAGTTCATGCCGCTACACCAGCGGCAGACCCGCTGGGCCGTCATGGTGGCTCACAGGCGAGCGGGCAAGACAGTCGCCTGCATTAACGATTTGATCCGAAGGGCAGCGCTGTGTCCGTATGAGCACGGACGGTATGCCTACGTTGCCCCGTTCCTGTCGCAGGCCAAGGAAGTCGCCTGGGAATACCTCAAGCGGTACGCCCTGCCCCTCACGGCCGACAAGAACGAGAGCGAGCTTTGGGTTGAACTGATTACGGGTGCTCGCATCCGCATCCATGGCGCCGACAATCCCGACAGACTGAGGGGCGCATATCTGGATGGCGTGGTGCTTGACGAGTACGCCGACATGCGTCCCAGCGTGTGGGGTGAAGTCATCCGGCCAATGCTGACCGATCGTCAGGGCTGGAGCACATTCATCGGCACGCCCAAGGGGCGCAACGCATTCCACAAGGTCTGGGAGGGCGCGCAGGGCAGCCCAGAGTGGATGCCCCTCATGTTGAGGGCATCCGAGACGGGCATCCTGCCGGCCGGCGAGCTTGAGGCTGCTGCGAAGGACATGACGCCCGAGCAGTATGCCCAGGAATTCGAGTGCAGCTTCGACGCGGCGATCCTGGGCGCCTACTTCGGTAAGGAGATCGCCGAGGCCGAGCGCGCCGGCCGCATCCGTGATGTGCCCTACGACCCGCACGTGCCCGTTTATTCAGTGTGGGATTTGGGCAAGGGCGTGAACATGGCGGTCTGGCTATTCCAGATCGTCGGCCCTGAAATCCACGTGATCGATTTCCACGAGGGCGCGCATTCGGACGGCATACCCCAGGTGGTCCGGGAACTGAACGACCGGCCCTACCCGATCAAGACGGATTGGGTGCCGCACGATGCCCGCGCAACAGAGATTGGCACGGGCCGCACGCGCATAGAGACCATGGTTGCCCTCAGACGCAACCCGGAGCTCGTGCCAGACCTGGGTGTGGAGGATGGCATCAACGCAGCCAGGCTCACCATGGCGCGCTGCTACTTCGACCGCAACAAGTGCGCAGCCGGCCTGGAGGCGCTTCGCCAGTACCGCGCCGAGTTCGATGAGAAGACCGCCGCGTTCAAAGACCATCCGCGCAAGGATTGGACGAACCACGCGGCCGACGCCTTCCGCTACCTATGCACGGCATGGCGTGAGATCGCCCAGCCCGTGGTCAAGAGGATCGAGCCCATGCGCGGCATAGAGAATATCACAGGCGCCGAGCTGATGAAGCTCAGCCTGAAACCCAAGGGATCACGCTACTAGTGGCAGAGCCCGCCGACACACAGCCGGATACCGACCCAGCGCCCGTCAAGGGCAAGGAAACGGACGCCCAGATCAAGGCATCGTGGGAGCGTGAGCTATCCCGCTACAACAAGGCGTTTGAGCCCTGGCTACGCAAGGCCGATAAGCTCGTCAAGATTTACCTGAACGAGGACCGGGCCGAGAACACCACCAAGCGCGCGTTCGCCATGCTGTGGAGCAACGTCGAGACGCTGAAGCCGGCGATCTACGTCAAGCTCCCGGTGGTCAACTGCTCGCGTCGTTACAAAGACCCAGACCCCACGGGTCGCACGGCATCCGAGATGCTGGAGCGCACGACCAATTGCGGCTTCGAGCTGTACGATGCACACGAGGTATTCGAGCAGGTTCGCGACGATCGCCTGATCCCTGGCCGCGGTCAGGCTTGGGCGCGTTACGAGGCGGACATTGAGTACGGTGCACCGGATGAGAAGACCAAGGCGCCCACGCCCGAGAAGCTGAAGGGCGAGAAATTCTGCGTCGATTACGTCCACTATTCGGACTTCGGCCACAACACTGCGCGCATCTGGCGCGACGTGTGGCTGGTCTGGCGGCGCGTATACAAGGATCGCCAAGAAGCCACGGACACGTGGGGCGCTGAGAAGGCCGACAAGCTCGTCTACAACGCTCGCGATCCGGGCGACAAGGATGCGACCCAGGAAGCCGACAAGGCTGTCATCTTCGAGTTCTGGGACAAGAAGCGCGATAAGGTCGGCTGGGTAGCGAAGGACAGCAAGGAGCCTGGTGCGCTGCTTGCGATCGGCGAGCCGCCATTCCGCTTCGTGAATTTCTTCCCGTGCCCCAAGCCGTTCTATGCCAGCAAGACCAGCAAGTCTCTCGTTCCGACGCCTGACTACGACTACTACAAGGATCAGGCGAACGAGATCGATGACCTGACGGCCCGCATCGCCGGCCTGACCGATTGGCTGGTGCTCAAGGGCTTCGTGCCCGCAGGCCCCTCTACGGAGGGCGCTGCCGGCGTCAAGACCATGATCGAGGTTCTGCAGAGCCGCATCACGGAAGCCGGATCAATCCTGATCCCCATCGAAAGCTGGGCAGGCTTCACTGAGAAGGGCGGCGCATCCAAGCTGATTGATTGGGTGCCGCTGGATATCGTCATCCAGACCCTTCAGGCGGCCGTCGAGACACGCCAGCAGCTCATCCAGGACATCTACCAGATCACCGGCATTAGCGACATTTCTCGTGGTGACACCGACCCCAACGAGACGGCCACCGCACAGCAGATCAAGGCGCAGACCGGCACTCGCCGCGTGCGCACCACCAAAGACGAGATGGCCCGCTTTACGAAGGACGTGGCCAGCCTGTGCGCCGAGATCGCCGCCAAGCAATTCCAGCCGCAAACGCTGGCCGATATGACCGGCATGAAGTACGTGCCGGCGCCCCAGCAGATCGCCCCCGCGATGATGCCCGGGATGCCGCAGCAGGGTATGCCCCAGCAGCCCGGCATGCAGCCACAGCAGCAGATGCCCGAGATGTCCACCAGCCTGACCTTTGACGACAAGGTTATGCAACTCCTGCGTGATGACCGCATGCGCGGTTTCCGCATCGACATCGAGACCGACAGCACCATTCAGCCGGATGAAGACCTGGAGAAGCAGCGCCGCGTTGAGTTCGGTGAAGTCCTGGGCGGCATGATGAAGTCCGCCGCCGAGACGCTGCCCGCCGCGCCTGACCTCGCTCCGATCTTTGCCGAGGGTCTGAAATTCATGTCCCGCGGCTTCCGCGTCGGCCGCCAGATGGAAGACGTGATTGAGCGCACCATGGACGCCTGGGCGCAGAAGATGATGCAGCCGAAGGAGCCGCCGCCTGATCCGAAGATGGAAGCGGTGAAGGCCAAGGCCGCCGCCGACCAGGCCAAGCTGCAGCAGGAGGGCCAGATAGCCCAGCAGGAGCTTGCGCAGGAAGCGCAGATTGAGGGCGCCAAGCTGAAGCAGGAAATGGAGATTAACGCGGCCGAGGCTGCGCAGGAGGCCGAGATTGCCCGGATGAACGCCACGCTTGACGCGGCGATCAAGCGGCAGACGGCCGAGGCCAACATCCAGACCACGCAGATGAAGGCCGACGCCAGCATTGAGCAGAGCGCCATTGCCGCGAAGGCTAAGGCGAAGGCAGCAAAGACGAACGGAGCGGGGAAGAATGGCAGCCGATGAGGCCAAGCGGAAGCGGCTCAGTGCGGCGCGCACGCGACTTGCGCAGGCCCGCGATAAGTTCGCTGACGCGCAAACAGAGATGATCAAGGCTGAGCGTGAATTCAACGAGGCCAACCGCGAGTACGCACACACCTGGATACATGGCCACTATGCGCGGTAGGTGGGTCTGGGACGACACCATAAGCAAGTGGGTCACTCGCGAGGAGCTAAACGCTCGCCGCGCCCGTACCTCCAAAGCCAAGCGCGCGAAGCTCCCGACCGTCAAGCGCCCAGAGTTCGGCTCCTGGGTCTGGGATCACCGCACCGGAGAGCGCAGGCCAAAGGGCACAGCCACCCCGCGCGCAGCCGGCCCACATCTCGGCGTGCTCGGGCTTGATTACGTCCAGAACCCCGTGGACGGCCAGCGCTACACATGCATGCGCTCGTATGAGAAGGCCGTGAGGCGCGCCGGTTGCGAGATCGTGGCAGGCATGCGGCCAGAGAGCTACGTCGGCAAGCGCTACGAAGGGCCGTCGAAGGCTGAGATCGTGGGCGACATCAAGCGCTCGCTGCAGGAATTGAATAGTCGTTAGCCCCAAGGCAATCAAACGCCCCAAGGAACCACATGCCACCCGATGACCTGAAGATTGTTGACGACCCCTATGCCGATGCACGCGCCGCGATGGAAGAAATCAAAGCCGGTGCGGTGCAGGCCGAAACGCTAGCCGAGAAACCGAATGATCCGCCAGCCGATGCCGTTGCGAAACCTGATCCGGTGGCTGCTGACCCTGCTGGGGATAAGGACGGCGACCTCAAAGTCGATAGCAAGGGCCGCGTCCACCAAAAGGACGGCAAGTTCGCCAAAAAGGAAGGCGAGCCCGAGCCGCAAGCGCAAGCCAAAGAACCGTCCGCCGATGCCTCCAAGCAACCGGATAAAGCTCCGGTGGCCGGCGCCACGGAAGTTAAAGGGCCGGAAGGCGCTCCCCAGGTAGGGCTTCCCCCGCCTGGCTGGTCCGTCAAGTCCAAGACCGAATGGGACAAGCTGCCCGAGCACATCCGGGCGGACATCGTAAAGCGCGAGGCTGAGGTCAATCAGGGCTTCGCCAAGCTGCAGAACTATCGCGGTCTCGACCCCTATGTGGAGATGGCGCAGCGCTCGGGCCTCACGCTCGACACGGCGCTCAAGAACTACACCGGCATGGAAACTGCGCTGACGCGCGACCCGCAAAACGGGCTCGTACAGCTCGCGCAGACCATGGGCTGGTCAAAGGAACAGGCAGCCCAGCATTTCGCGCGCGTGGCGCACGGGCTTGGCTACACAGGATTTGCGGCTCCGGGCCATCAAAACGGCACGGACCCCGCACAGCCGGCGCAGAACGGAGCCCATCAGAACGGCAACGGCCTGCCCCCGGAGATGCACAGCATGTTGGCCCCCGTGCTGACACCGCTGCTGCAGCAAGTGAACGAGTTGCAGTCGAAGCTTTCACGGCAGGAGCAGGCGGATCAAGAACGCGCTGCCCAGACTGCCGCGCAAGCGGGTGCAGCCTTCCGTGCCGACCCAGCGAACAGGTATTTCGCCAACGTTGAGGCAGACATCAAACGTCTGCTCGAAACTGGCATCGTACCGCTCACGGGCGACCACAAGGCGGACCTGCAGAAAGCCTACGACCTGGCCTGCTGGCAGAACCCGGACGTGCGGGAAGCGCTGATCAACCAGCGCATGACCAAGACAACCGAGGACCAAGCGGCCAAGGATCGAGCCGTAGCGGCAGCCGCCGCGAAGGCGTCCCGATCCGTGAGCGGATCGCCCGCACCGGAAACCAGGGTTCAGGCACCCAGGAAGCCCGGCGAAGTGGACGATCCTTACGCAGACGCACGCGCCGCCCTGGAAGAAATCCGAGGCCGCGCTTAATCTGAAGGAACAGAACAATGGCGGGTAACCCCGACTTTGATCTGTTGGTCACTACGACCCTGCGCAAGCGCATGGGCAAGGTGGCCGACAACGCGACCGTGAGTACCGCTCTGCTCGACCGGCTTCGCCGCAAGGGCAAGAACAAGAAGGTGGACGGTGGCCGCACCATCGTCCAGCCGTTGGAAATCGGTCTGAACCCGAATGGTGGGTTCTTCTCCGGTTCCGACACGCTCAGCACCACGATATTCGACCACCTGACGGCGGCCGAATATCAGTGGCGCAACGCCTACATGCCGTGTGGCTGGACGGGTGAGGAGCGTCGAAAAAACTCTGGCGACAGCCAGGTTATTGAGGCCGTCGCCTCTCGCATCAAGAACACGGAAGACTCCCTGGTTGACCTGATTGCGCAGGCTTCCTACTCGAATGGAACGTCCTTCGGTGGAAAGCAGATGCACGGTCTTGGTCTGATGGTGGTGGCCTCGCCGTCATCGGGCGTGGTGGGCGGTATCGACCGCGGCGGCACCGGCAACACGTTCTGGCGCAACCAGACCGGCACAGTAGCGATGGCGACCGCCCAGAACCTTGCTGGTTCTTCCGGCGCAAACCCCTCGCCGATGATCCAGGCCATGAACACGCTGACGTTCGCGTGCGCTCGTGGCAAGGACAAGCCCGATCTGTACGTCACGGATACCGTAGGCTACTCGCGCTACACCGAGAGCATGCAGGGTCTCCAGCAGATCACCAACACGGAGATGGCCGGCGCAGGCTTCATTAACCTGAAGTACTACGCAGGCGGCACCAATGCGGACGTGGTTCTGGACAACGGCTACTGCCCGTCCAAGACCATGTACGCGCTCAATACCGACTACATCTACTTTGTGACGCACACTGACCTGGACTTCCAGCCTCTCGGTGGCGAACGCATCCCGGTCAACCAGGATGCGATCATCAAGTATTTCGGTGTTATGGGCAACTTCGCCGCCTCCAACCTCGCGCGTCAGGGCATCCTGACGAGCTCCAACTAAGGGAGGTCCATCATGGCTTGGACTGTCAACGCTCCCCGCGCCGTACCGATCAGCCCGAACAGCGTTGCCAGCGTCGCCTCTACGGCGGCTCTGTCGGCTCTGGCGAAGCTGGGTATGGCGCTCGGCACCGAGGTTGAGGTCACTGACCCGACCTACGGTGCCGGTCGCGCCCGTTTCGTCAAGCACAGCGTAACGTGCACGGCGAACCAGATGGTGCACTACGATCAGTTGAACGGCACGACTGCGCTTACCCCGAACACGGCCAACACCGGCCGCCCGTTCGGTGTTGCGCTGGCTGCCGCCACGCCGAGCAAGTACGGCTGGGTGCTGGTTGAGGGCGCTGTGCCGATCAAGAAGACGGCTGTTGCCGTGTCCCCGAACGTGTCCCTGTATCAGTCGGCCACTACGGGTCGCGCAATGTCCACCACGGCGTCTGGCAAGCAGTTGCTGGGGGTTCGTAGCCTCAATACTGCTTCCGTGACCGCCACGACCAGCACGGTTGTGTGTCAGATTTCGCGCCCGTTCATTCAGGGTCGCGTGGTCTAACATGCTGCAACTGGAAATGCAGGCTTCGGACCATCGGGCCTACATTCCAATTGCCTGCAATACCCCCGACGATCGTATTCACGAGAACATGCGTGGTGCGATTGCTCGGGGGCTTCCCCTTCTACAGGCTTGCCAGGCTCACGAGGGCGTTGCCGTCATGGTCGGCGGCGGCCCCTCGCTGGCGGGCGAGCTGGACAAGCTGCGTATCCATGCCGAGTGTGGCCACTCCATCGTGGCCATGAACGGCACAGCCAAGTGGCTGCGCAAGCATGGCATCAACCCGACGTATCACGTTCTGCTTGACGCCCGCGAGTTCAATGCGGAGTTCATCGAGCGGCGCGCGCCGGGGACGCACTATCTGATCTCTGCGCAGTGTGATGCTGCAACCTTCGACAAGGTGGGCAAGCGTCCATGCATGGTGTGGGTGCCGGCTATCAAGGGCTGGGAGGAGATCGTTGGGGATCGCCCGACTGATCCGATCGGCCAGCCCGGCACCACGGTTGGGCTCATGGGCATAACCGTTCTCGCCCATCTCGGGTTTAAGACATTCCACCTGTACGGCTACGACAGCAGCTACCAGGGCGACGCCAACCACGCCTACGCCCAGCCGGCGAACGACGCTGAGCCCTGGCAGATGGTCGAATTGGGGGGCCGCAAGTTCAAGTCTGCCGTGTGGATGATCCATCAGGCGGACGACTACAAAAAGCTGGCCCACACCTACGCCGAAGAATACGGCTGCGTGTTCTACGTGCACGGAGATGGGCTCCTGCAGCACATCCACCATGAGATGGTGCGAACGCCGCATCCGAGCGCCGCGTGCTATGACCTGACCAGTGCCCCGGCGAGCTGGGATTTCTGCACATGGTTGGTGCGAGCTGAGATGGAGCGCCGCATGCGTGGCGCACCGGCTCCGCTCCGCGTAGCCTTCAAGCCGGGTCCGAACAACGGCTTTCGCGATGATGATCTGCCCTGGTCGCCCGAGCAGCGCGCCGCGTTCAAGGCCAACGTGATGCAGCCGCTTCTGCGCCTCGTGGGCGCGGTAGAGGACCCGCTGGCCTACACAGGCGAGCAGCACGAATACACGTTCAAGCGCGTGTCGCAGCTTGCGCGCGGTGGGTGTCGCGTTCCCGTCCTGGTGCCCGATGAGGGATCGCTGGACGATGCACGCCAATTGCTGCGACATGGACCGGCCCCGATCACGATCACCTTGCGCGAGGCTGCACATTGGGATTACCGCAACAGCGATATCCCGGCCTGGACGGAGTTCGCGCGTCGCCGCATGGCAGAAGGCCATCGCGTGATCTTCGTGCGCGACACTGAGAAGGCGGGCGAGCCCCTGGATGGCTTCGAAACCTGCCCGCGCGCATCGGTGGACGTGCTGTTCCGCGCAGCCCTGTATGACTGCGCACGGGTCAACCTATTCGTGAGCAACGGACCTGTGGAGCTGGCCATCTTCGGCCGGCGCCCGTGGCTCAAGTTCAAGCCCCTCATCGAGGGCTGGTGCGTGGGCGATGAGGCATGGTGGCCTAAGCACGTGGGCATCAACGCCTATGAGCAGTTCCCGTGGTCACGCCCGGATCAGCGCATTGTGTGGAAGCCGGATACGCTCGAAAATCTCGAGATCACATGGCGTGAGTTCACAGCCTCCCATCAACAGGAGAAAACCTGAATGTTTCCCGATGACTTCGTGCCGATCCTTGAGCGTGACGCGACCGCTATTCTCGACCGCCCCAACGAGCCCATGGTTCAGGTGGCTTTCGGTCTCTACCCGCAGGAAGACCCTGCGAAGTCGGCAGAGGCGGGGCATCCGTTCTTTGTTGACCGCGAGTATTGCGCCATCCACACAGGCGACAAGCTGAGCTTCCACTTCCAGCCCGCCACTGACGATGACCGCCGCCGCTTCCCCGAGGCTTACCGGCGCTTCCAGCAGGGCATTAAGACCCCGATGGAGGGTCAACCGCTCGACAAATGGCCGCCGATTTCTCGCGGCGAAGTGTTTACGCTTCGCGTCATGGAAATACGCACCGTGGAGGCATTGGCTAACGCGAATGACTCGATCCTGCATCCTCTGGGGCAGCGAGGCCGCGATCTGCGCACTATGGCGATTACCCACGCTGCGCAGGCGAAGGACGCGGCGGCGGCCAACAAGATCGCAGCCGAGAACCAGGCCCTCAAGGACCAGCTCGCGGCCCTGCAGAACCAGCTTAACGGCCTGTCCGGCGAGGTTGCCGAGGTCAAGAAGCGGAAGGTGGCCTAGATGGATGAGCTTGAGAGGCTTCAGTTGCTTCACGAGCGAGATATCGAGGCGGTCAACAGGGCCTGCCGGCGCGTACAAGTGTTTCTGAATTTAATGTGCGCCGTTGCCGCGGCCGGTTGCGCGGCCTTTGAGCCATATCACCAAGCCGTGTCCACCCTGTCGGTTGGCTGGCTATCTATGGCGATCGTCATGGCCGTTACGGA
>Ga0315912_10000853_pt1 | contig 44606 bp, 40 predicted proteins | sample VfabasoilMG_FD_204469 | JGI IMG/M metagenome (GOLD analysis project Ga0315912, IMG submission 204469) | Garden soil microbial communities collected in Santa Monica, California, United States - V. faba soil | ecosystem: Environmental > Terrestrial > Soil > Garden | place: USA: California... | reverse complement strand
TCGCGATTCTCGCCGGCCGCGGCGCCGCCGCCGGCTGGGATGCCAGCACGCCGAATTCCGTGCGGCGCCTCCTGCAGTACCTGTCGGTCATCCTGATGGCCTGGACGCTCGAAGGCGCCGTCCAGGCATGGCTGGGCTGGTTTTACAGGTAGGACCCTTGGACCTTTGGACCCTTGGACCCTTGGACCCTTGGACCCTTGGACCCTTGGACCGACACTCACTTTCTAATAAAGGTGCCCGCCCGCAGTTCTTCGTACGCCTGCTGCAATTCCGCTTCAGTGTTCATGACGATCGGTCCGTACCACGCGACGGGTTCCTGAAGCGGCTTGCCTGAGACCAGCAGAAAGCGAATGCCGTGGTCGCCGGCCTGCACGGTGACCTCGTCGCCACGATCGAACAACACGAGCGATCGATTGCCGGCGTCCATCAACTCTGTCCGATTGCTGCCGTCGGTGCGCTCGGTCATGACGCGTTGCGGACCCGACGCATCTCGAAACGTGCCGCCGCCATCGAACACGTACGCAAACGCCGATCGGCCCATCTCAACAGGCAACGTCTTCCGTTTGCCTGGCGGCACGGATACGTCGAGATAGCGCGGGTCAGCGGCGATGCCTTCGACCGGCCCGCGCTGGCCCCAGAAGCTGCCGATGATCACCCGCACCTTCGTGCCGTCATCGTCGGTGACTTCCGGGATCGCGTCGGCGGTCACGTCCTGGTAACGCGGCTCGGTCATCTTGAGTGAGGCGGGCAAGTTCGCCCAGAGCTGGAAACCGTGCATCCGTCCCGTCGCATCGCCCTTCGGCATTTCCTGATGCATGATGCCGCGCCCCGCGGTCATCCACTGCACGTCGCCGGAATTCAGGCTGCCTTTGTTGCCGAGGCTGTCGCCGTGATTCACCGTGCCGGCCAGCACGTAGGTAATCGTTTCGATCCCTCGGTGGGGATGCCAGGGGAAACCGGCTATGAAATCCTCGGGCCGTTCATTGCGGAAATCGTCAAACAGCAGGAACGGATCGAATTCCTCCGTCTTGCCGAAGCCAAAGGCCCGCCGCAGCCGCACGCCCGCGCCCTCGATGGCCGGGTGCGCCTGGGTGATCGATTTCACCGGTCTGATTGACATAGTTTTTTCATTGTATCCACGGCCGAGGCCCTCGCATATCGGGCGATGATGGACCGTGGTCGCGCAGCGCATCAACGCGGAACGGCTGGTCCTGCTGGGCTGGTCGCGGGCCATCCTGCTGCAGATGGCCCATCCACTCGTGGCCGCGGGCGTCGTCGACCACAGTCATTTCCGGGCCGGCGCGCGCGTTGCGGTAGCCCGTCTGCGAGGCACCATCCGATCGATGTTGTCGCTGGGCTTTGGCGACTCAGCGGACGCCGCCCGATCGATTGCTGCCATCAAGGCGATTCACACCCGCGTGCACGGCACCCTGCGGTCGCCGACCGGTGCGTTTCCCGCGGGCACGCGTTACTCGGCCGAGGATCCGGCGCTCGTCCTCTGGGTGCACGCGACGTACCTCGAATCGGTCCTGATGGTATACGAGCGACTCGTCGCCAAGGTCCCGCTGGCGGATCGGGACGCGTACTGTGAAGAGGCCGCGGACATCGCGATCGCGCTTGGCGCGCGGCCGGAGGATGTGCCGCGATCCTGGGCTGCTCTCGAACGCTATCTCGAAGCCGAGTACGCGTCCGGCCGCATCGCCGTGGGCGCGGACGCGCGACTCATCAGCGATGCCGTCTTGTTTCCGCCGCTCTCGCTCGTCACCGGACCGTTCGCGTGGGTCAACCGTCTGATCACGCTCGGTCTGTTGCCACCCGCGCTCCGGGATCAATACCGCTATCGATGGGATGCCGGGCGCGAGCGCCAACTCGGCCGCATCTTCGGCATGCTGCGCGCCGTGCGCTCGGTCCTGCCACGCGCGATCGCATGGTGGCCGAAGGCACGGCGGCGTCGTACGTAGCCCGCCGACTACGTTATTTCTTTTTCGCCGTGAACGCGAAGAAACCGTCCACGGGCGCGAAATCTTTCGGTCGCACTGATTCGCCCGCCGTGTTGAGATTGCCGCGCATCGTCGTCTCGGTGACTTCGATCACGCCCAGCTGAGTCTTGCCGGCCGCGTCGCCCTCGCTGATGATGAGATCGATCGTCATCGGCTTCTTGGTTTCGTCGATCTTGAACGATCCGCGTTCGACGATGTTGCCGGCGGTTGTCTGGACGTATTTGTCACCCGTAATGGTCACGGTGATTTCAGGGGCGCCCGTCAGGTCTTCGCCGTTGGCCGTGGTCAGGACCCAGGTGCCCTGCGCCAGGGCCTGCGTCTTGGACGCGGCGGCTGCGGTCGGTCTCGCGGTTTGCGTTTGGGCCAGTGCCACGGTGGTCACCGAGGCGGCCAGCACGAGTGTCAGCAGGTTCTTCATCATGGGAATAATAGACGTCATTCGGGTCCCGGCGGTTGCCGGAAACGCCCAATCAGGGTCCCCGGCCTTCCACCGGCGTTCGCGGCGCGACGCCACACGCTGATCCGAGCGGCAATTTGTTGCGTACGGCTCACCATTAGTCCACAAGTCTCACGGTCAGCATCGCCGCGAGTTCCTATGCTTGGTGACGGAGGTCTGCCGCATGCAGCCGCACCCGAAAGGCATTCGCACCCGCGTTCTTCTGTCGTCCGTCTTCAAACCCTTTGCGCAGGATGACGAGTTCGGCAGTCGCGCGATTAATCCGGTCGAGCTGTACCACAATCAGGTCACGCGCGAGCAGGGTCCGTTTTCCCTGCGGATGTTCCACCGCACGTGGAGCCTCATGCTGCTCCAGCGCAACATCGCGGCGCCCTGCACGGTCCTCGACTTTCCGACGCGCCAGCGATTCATCCGCGAACTGTGTACACACCGGTACGACGTTGTCGGCCTCACGGGCATCATTGTGAACGTCGGCAAGGTGCGCGAGATGTGCCGCCTGGTCCGGGAGCATTCGCCGGCATCGACGATTATCGTCGGTGGCCATGTCACGGCTATTCCGGGCGTCGAGACCCTGATCGACGCGGATCACATCGTGAAGGGCGAGGGCGTGTCGTGGCTGCGCGAGTATCTCGGCGAAGACACGGACCGGCCGATCGAACACCCTGTGATCCCTTCGTCGTTCGGCTTTCGGTTGATGGGCCTGCCGGCGCCCCGCGGCGGCGGCAATGCGGCGGCCACGATCATTCCGTCGGTCGGGTGTCCCATGGGTTGTAACTTCTGCACGACGTCGGAGTTCTTCGGCGGCAAGGGCAAGATCGTGACGTTCCTGGAGCGCGGCGAGGATGTCTATCGAGCGATGTGCGAGGCCGAGCGCGTGCTTGGCGCGCGGGCGTTCTTCATGATGGACGAGAACTTTCTGCTCTATCGCCGGCGCGCGCTCGAATTGCTCGCACTGATGAAAGCAAATGGGAAGGCCTGGTCGCTCTACGTGTTTTCGTCGGCTAACGCGATCCGCAAATACGCCATGCGCGAACTCGTGGAACTGGGCGTTGAATGGATCTGGCTCGGGTTGGAGTCGAGCGGCAGCGGCTACGAGAAGCTCAAGGGCACCGACACCATGGCGCTGGCGCGCGAACTCCAGTCGCATGGCATCCGCGTGCACGGGTCGACGATCATCGGCCTCGAGCATCACACGCCCGAGAACATCGACGCGGTGATTGACCATGCGGTCTCGCACGAAACGGTCTTTCATCAATTCATGCTCTACACGCCGATGCCAGGCACGCCCTTGCACCGGGAGGTCCAGGCGCAGGGACGGCTTCTCACAGGCGTGGATCTGGCGGACATTCACGGCCAGTTCAAGTTCAATTTCATCCACGCGGCCATTTCGCGCGACCAGTCAAAGACATTTCTCGATCGCGCGTTCCGTCGTGACTTCGACGTGAACGGCCCCAGCCTTTACCGGCTGATGGTGAGCATGATGACGAACTGGCGGCGGTACCGCGACGATGTGGATCCGCGCGTGCGGGCGCGCGTCCGTCGCGAGGCCGAGCGGCTCGCGTCGGGCTACGGCGCGGCGCTCTGGGCCATGGAGAAGTATCTGAAGGCCTCGAATCAGACGATGAGTGGCCGGGTACGCGATCTGCGCCTTCAAATCGAGCGTGAGCTTGGCGGGTGGTCGCCCCTGATTCATCGAGTGGCCGGTCCGTTGCTGGCCTGGAGCGCGCGTCGCGACGCGCGGCGCTTCCCGGCCGGCGAGGTGAGGGAGCCACGGACGTTCGTGGACCGGACGAACTGGGCCGGCGTGTAGTCAGATCGCCAACGAACTTTCGCCAGAGCGTGGTGTCTAAGCTCTACAGTTGAAGGGACCTTCTCAATATTGATTTGTTGGCCCGGCGATCCGAGCCCTGGAGGTCCCATGCCCCGCGATTTGTTTGCCACCACCGTTGCGACCCGCCGCGCTCCGCGGCGCTCGAGCTGGACGATTCTGGGATCGATCGTCGCCCACGCGACGATCGTCGCCGCGCTCGTCATCGTCCCGATCGTGTCCGCGCTCGACAGCTTCGTGTTGCATGCGAACGAACCGTTGACCTTTGCCATGCCCATCGTCGTGATGCCTGCGTCACCGCCGCCGCCGAGAAGTGACGCGCCCATGGTGGCGTCGGATATCAAGCTCAATGCCGCGCCACTCAGCAGTTCTGACAATCCTGCCCCGCGGGAACCGGTGTTTGTCGTGAGCGGACCGGGCCCCGGTGTACCGGGCGTCGTGCCTGGTTCGATCGGCGGGATTGATCTCGGTCAGCCGCCCGCTCCTGTGCCGCCGGCCGCAACGCCGACGCCGCAGGTGCCGATTCGGCCCGGCGGAGTCGTGCTCATCCCGGAGCGGACGGCCTACACCGCGCCCGACTATCCGGCGCTGGCGAAGAGCGCACGGATCGAGGGCACCGTGATTCTCGAGGCCACGATCGATGAGCACGGGACTGTGCGTGACGTGCGCGTCCTGCGATCGATTCCGCTGCTCGATCGCGCAGCGATCGTTGCCGTGAGTCAGTGGCGCTACACGCCGACCCGGCTGAACGGTGTGGCGGTACCCGTGCTGCTGACGGTGACGGTCTCATTCAAGCTGCGGTAGGGAAATACGTCTTCTATAATCCACTCGTGCGTATCCTGTGCGTTCTGGCTCTCGGGACGGTCGTGTTCGCGCGCGGGCCGCAGGCGCCCGCGCCGGCGCGGCCGGACCTCACGAATCCGGCCGCGTTCACCGAGACCGCGCCCGCTGTGTACCGCGTGCGCCTCGAAACGACCGTGGCCACTGTCCTGATGGAGGTGACCCGCGCCTGGGCGCCGCATGGGGCCGATCGGTTCTACAACCTCGTCAAGGCCGGCTACTACGATCAGTGCCGGTTCTATCGCGTGCTGCCGGGCTACGTGGCGCAGTTCGGCATCCACGGCGATCCCGCGGTGAACGCTGCGTGGGCCCGGGCCACGCTCCCGCCGGACCGCGCGTGGAAGGCGAATACGCGGGGACGCGTGACGTTCGCGATGGCGCAACTGGTGACGACGCGATCGACGCAGGTGTTCATCAATTTCGGGAACAACTCGCGGCTCGACCTCGACGGATTCGCGCCCTTCGGTCAGGTGGTCGCCGGGTTGGCTCCGCTGGAATTACTCTTCAGCGAGTATGGCGAAGGACCGGACCCTCGCCGCTTTCTCGCCGAAGGCCACGCGTTTCTGTTCAAGGTGATGCCGCAGCTCGATTACATCAAGACGGCCCGGCTCGATCCGTGACCGAGGCACGTTTCGGCTATCATCCAAGGTGCTCCGGCTATGAAACCTGACCGCCACAAGCATCACGATCAGAAGGATGACGCGGACGAGACGTCCGTCCGGCGCAACATCGGTTCGCGCTCGTCGGACATGAACGTGACGCCGCTCATCGACGTGCTACTGGTGTTGCTGGTCATTTTTATCGCGGCGCTGCCACTCACCCAGCGCGGCATCGACATCCAGTTGCCGCTCGATACCAAGGCCGAAACGTCGAAGGCCGATTCCAATCAGATCGTGATTGAACGCCACGCCGACCTGCAGCTGACCGTGAATAAGCAGGCCCTTGGGTTGCCGGAGCTCCAGGAACGCCTGCGCGGCATCTTTGCCGACCGCAAGGACAAGTCCGTCTTCATCATCGCCGCCGGCTCGTTGAAGTACGGCGACGTGATGCCGCTCCTCGACGTTGCGGGCGCGCTCGGCCTGCGAATCGGCATCATCACGCCGGACATGCAGGCCAGCTCTCAGCGCTCGAAGTAGCCCAGCCGCGCCCGTACGCGGTAGCCGCGTCCATTTCGCACGCGCACGTCCAGCTTGTGCCAGCCCGCGGCCGGCACGCCTTCCAACTCGTAGCGCAGCACGTAGCTCTGCCGGAACTCACGAATCGCCTTGTTCACTTCCGAGGCCACCGCATGTTGCGGCGTCCGCACGAGCCGGCCGCCGGTCAGCAGCGAGACCGCCTGAAGGCGTGCGACAGACACATTCCGGCCGACGGTGGCATCGCCGGGCAGGACGGTGTAGACGACCGCGTCGGTCCGCCGAGCCGCATCCAGCATCGCGGCCTCGTCAAAAAAACTCGTGTTGTCGAGCGCGTCGCTGAGCACGATCGTGATTTGACGCCGATCAGGCGCAGGAATCGTCACCATCGCCAGCGTCACGGCGTCCACGAACGCCGTGCCGTCCGGACCCGCGCGCTTCAGGTCGATGGTGATCGGCGGACTCTGCCGCGATGCGGCGTCGGCAATCCGCGCGTTGAACGTGATGATTTCGCACCGGTCGCGGGGCTCGAGCGCGGCGGCGACTTGCCGCATGGTCTTGAGATAGCGAGCGAGTTCGTCTTCGGAAATACTCCCGCTGGTATCGAACACGAGGCGGAGGTCGATCGGCAGCGCGTTGAAATCCGCTGACGTTGGCGTCTGCGGGACGCCGTTGTCCCGGATCTCGAAGTCCGCCACGCCGAGGTCCATGACCACGTGATCGCCGTCGAACACGGCCACGTCGATAGGGACGCCGTGCCTGGTTGCGCCGAACTTCGGCTGTGCCGGCGCCTGCACCACCGCGAGCATCGCGGCGAGGACAAGCACGAATAGGGGGTGCGTCATCGGAGTACGGCTCGCATGTGTGTGAGCCAGCCATCCACGAGCCGGTGGTCCCCACTCATGTAGTGGGACCAGGGATCCGCGCCAGCCGCGCCGGCGGCACGCAGTGCCCGGGCGCGCGTGTCGGCCTCGGCCGGCCGCCCGAGGCGGGTCAATGCCAACACGAGGCCGATTCCGGCTGACTGCGCCGTCGGCACCAGCGCGAGCGCGGACCGATACGCCGCCGCTGAGTCCGAGGTCCGTCCGAGTGCGTCCAGCGCGCGGCCTCGAAACAGGGCGAGCCAGAACGCGACGTCGCGATCATCTGGAGGGGTGCCGACCTCGAGGCGATCCAGCGCTTCCTGGAATCGGCCGCTCTGAAACAGAATCCACCCGGCGCGCACGGACGCCTCCACACGCGTCTCGTCCCGGCCCGCCACTTCGAGACGCGTCAACGCTTCGCCCAGGCATGCCAGATGATTGCGGACTTTGGCCGCCCGGCCGGCTTTCGCGAGGCCGTCCCGATCGTCGGGAACGACCATCCCCGCCGCCTTGGCAAGCGCCTCCACTTCCGGGCTCGCCTGTTCGAGCGCCGGACGCGCATCCCAGCATCGACGCTCCTGCGCGACAGCTCGCGCGAGCCGCAATCGACCCGTCAACCGATTCGAAGGGTCCGAGCTCGTCTCGCCGATCACGTCGCTGAGGTACGCTTCAACCTGCCACGGATCGCTGGCCAGTTGCAGCAATCCGGCCGCGGCTTCGTGCCAGGTCTGGACGAACGCAGCCGTTTCCGGCGACGCCTGGTCGCCGCCTGAGGCCCTATCGATGTACGTCCGGCCCACGTTCGCCATGACGAGCGTGTAGCGCGGGGCCACACTGGACGCGACCCGCGCCATTTCCAGCAGCACGAGCGCCTTGCCGCGGTCCCACGAGCTCAGCCATCGTTCAAATTCGTGGCGCCGCTCCTCAAATTCGCGCGGTCGCGTGAATGTGCGCGCGATGATCGCGGTGTCGCCGCGGATGTAGGCGGCCAGTGTGGCGTCGAGCGACCCGCGCTGCGCGGTCGAGGGGCGCGCCGAGCCCGCAGAACCTGCCGTCGCAGTCGCGAACAGGAGGCACGCCAGCGCGAGGCCGAACGGGCGGATCGTCATGGGCGAAGGCGCTAACTATATCGCCGGGTCCGGCCTCAATGAAGGATTGGGACATGGGAATTGTGTGGAAAACCTGCGGGTTTCAAGAGAGGGCCACGGCGGGTCAGGGCTATACTTCTGGCTTCGGGGGGCCCGTTCGTCCGCCCTGAGGAGTCGAAGAATGCGAAGCAAATATCTCGGAAGTCTCGGCCTTGCGGTGCTGCTCGCGACGACGTTCGTAGGTTTCCCGAGCGCGTATCAGCAGGAGCCCGTCGATCTCGACGCCATCAACAAGATCAAGGCGATTGGCCTCGACGACAAGAGCTCGAAGGTCATGGAAATTGCCAGCTACCTGACCGACGTGCACGGTCCGCGCCTGACCGGTTCGCCGAACATCAAACGCGCCGGCGACTGGACCGTCGCGCAGATGAAGGCGTGGGGACTCGAAAACGTCGCGCTGGAGCCGTGGCCCGTGGATGGCAGCGGCCAGAACGGCGGATTCCCCTGCGGCTGGAGCAACGACAAGTTTTATCTCGCGGCCGTCGCGCCACAACCGTTCTTGATTCCGGGCACGCCGCCCGCGTGGTCGCCGGGCACGAACGGACTCGTGAAGGGCGAAGTGGTACTGCTCACGGCGCAGGACAACACGCAGGAAGCGATCGAAGCGAAGTTTCCGGCCGGCAAGTTGAAGGGCAAGTGGGTGCTGTCGGGTGATGCGCCCACCGTGCCGGCGTATTTCACGGCGCCTGGTTCGCGGTACACGCCAGAGCAGCTCGAGCGGATGGAGAATCCGCCGCCGCCCGATCCGAACGCGCCCGCGCGCGGCGGACGTCAGGGTCAGGCTGGCCGCGCCGGTGCGCCGCCCGCGGGTGCGCCACCAGCGGTCGCTCCGGCCGGGCGCGCCGCTGGCGCGCCCGCTGTCGTGCCGACGCCGGCGGTTCCGCCACCACCACCGCCCGCGCGCAAAGATGCGTGCAAGGGCAACACGCCCGATCCCGCGTGGGTGAAAGCACAGGCTGACGCGCAGGCTGCGGCTGCGACTGCTGCCGCAGCGGCGGCCGCCGCGAATCCGACCGGCGTGGCCGGAGGCGAGACCGGGGGACGCGGCGCCGGCGGCAATCGCGCTGGCGGCGCGGGCGCAGGCCAGGGCGGCGCACCGGCATTCAACCGCAACGCATATCTCAAGGCGCAGGGCGCTCTCGGCGTCTTCACCACAGCGCCGCGCGGCCATGGCATCTACACGATCGGCGGCGCGAGCCGCACCGCGGATCCGGCGACGCAATTGACGGCCGTGACAATTCCGGCCGAGGAATACGGCCGTCTGGCGCGCATGGTCGCCAAAGGCGTGGCCGTCACCGTCGAAGCGGATATCCGCAGCAGCTATCAGCCGAATCCGCCGATGTTCAACGTCGTTGGCGAAATCCGCGGCACGGACAAAGCGGACGAAGTCGTGATGATCGGTGCGCACTTCGATTCCTGGCACGCGTCCACGGGCGCGACCGACAACGCGGCGGGATCGGCCGCCATGCTCGAAGCGATGCGCATTCTAAAGACGAGCGGCGTGAAACTGCGCCGCACGGTGCGCATCGGACTCTGGACCGGTGAAGAGCAGGGCCTGATTGGTTCCGCGCGCTACGTCGCCGCCCACTTCGGTGGCGGACGCGGCGGGCGCGGCGCGGCGCCCACGCCGCCCACCGCCGAGCACGCGAAGTTCTCGGGCTACTTCAACATCGACAACGGCACGGGCGCGATCCGCGGCGTCTACCTGCAGGGCAACGCGGCCGTCGGCCCGATCTTCAAAGCGTGGATGGAGCCGTTCAAGGCGCTCGGCATGACGAACGTGACGATCAGCAACACGGGCGGCACCGACCACGGGTCGTACGACAACGTCGGGTTGCCTGGCTGGCAGTTCATCCAGGACGAGATCGAATACAACGCGATGACGCATCACACCAACCTGGACAGCTACGAGCGGCTCCAGGCGGAGGACATGCGGAAGAACGCGACGATCGCTGCCGCATTCGCCTACCTCACGGCCAACCGTGAACAGTTGCTGCCGCGCAAGCCGCCGGCGGCGCCTGGCGCGGGACGAGGCGGACAATAAGAAAGTCAAAAGTCAAAAGTCAAAAGTCAAAAGTCAGAAGTCAGAAGTCAGAAGTGAGAGATGCAGGTTCGAACTTACTTTTGACTTTTGACTTCTGACTTCTAACTTGACCTTGAGGTGCTCATGAAGCTTCGCCTGATTCGGGTTGTCGTCTGCGCCGTGACTGCATTCCTGGCCGTGCCGGCGACTGCGGCCGCTGATCAACGGCCGTTCCAGTTGATGATCGGCGCCGTGTTCGCCCACTTGAAGTTCGACGATCCCAACCTCACGTCGTCGTGGCGGAGCAACGTGGTGTTCGGCGCGGACTTCGGCATTCCGTTGTTTCCCAAAGATTCCAAGGTGCAATTGCGGGGAGAGTTCCTGCTCGTGCCGCGCGGCGGCAACGTGAAAAATGTCACGGACGGCCTGGGTGAGCGAAAGATCAAATTGCCCTATGTCGACGCAGCAGGTCTGGTCGACGTGGAACTCAGTGACTCGGTGCATCTGCTCGCGGGAGCGTCGCTCGGCCTTCGGTTCGGCGCAGCGGCGTCGGTCGATGGTCTCGGCGTCGATGTCGATGGCGTCTTCAAGCCCATCGATGTGGGCCTCACATTTGGCGCGGATGTCGTGCTGGTGCCGAACAAGGTTCGGATGCAGGTGCTGTACACCCACGGCCTCATGAACATCCTGTCTGATGAGATCTATACGCCGGGCATGCCGTACTTTTTCAACTCGACGAGCCCGGCGAAGAACCAGACGCTGCTGATCATGGTTGCGCCAGGCTTCTGGAAGTAATTCGCCCAGCCGTGCTGCTCGAGATCTGTTGCGGATCGCTCGAGGACGCCCTCGAGGCTGAGGCCGGCGGTGCGAATCGCGTCGAACTCTGTTCGAGCCTGTTCGTCGGTGGACTGACGCCGTCGTTCGGTACGATTGTCGAAGCGAAACGCCGGCTCCGCATCCCCGCCATCGTCATGATTCGTCCCCGCGGCGGCGGGTTCTGTTACACCGAACCGGAATTCGCAGCGATGGTGGCGGACGCCGAGGCGGCCGTGGCGCAAGGCATCGGCGGCCTGGTGTTCGGCGTCCTCACGGCGGACGGCGTCATTGACCGCGCGCGAACCCAACGGCTGCGCGCGATTACCGGCGACAAGGATGCCGTGTTTCATCGCGCATTTGACGTGACCCCGGACCCGTTCCGCGCGCTCGACGAACTCGTGGATCTCGGCATGACGCGCGTGCTGACGAGTGGCCAGCAGGATACGGTGCCGGAAGGGTTGGATCTAATCGCGCGTCTCGTGGAGTACGCCGGCGACCGGATTCAGGTGATGCCCGGCGGTGGCATCAAGGCCTTCAATTTCGACGAGATCGTAGCTCGCAGCGGTTGCCGGCAAATCCACGTCGCCGCATTCACGACCCGCCGCGACGACTCGACCCATCACCGGCCTCACGTCACATTCGGCGGCGCGTTGTTCCCGCCGGAAAACGAATATAAGGTGACCGACAAAGCCGTGGTCCAGGGCCTCGCTGCAAACTTGTCGAGACGACGGATCACATGAAGAATGAAGGCATGAAGTGTTGTGGGGAACGAAAAACACAACGCCGCGTCACTGCTTCACGGTTTACCCGTCCTGGCCCATAATTCCAGCCCATGTCACCACCTGTCGTTCGCCGGCTTCTTGCCAGCCTGTTACTGGCCGCGATTTTTCTCGCCCGCCCGGCCGCCCAATCCGCCGACTACGACATTGTGATTCGCGGGGGCCGCGTCCTCGATGGGATGGGGAATCCGTGGGTTCTGGCCGACGTCGCGATTGCCGACGGCAGGTTCGTGAAGATCGGTCGCGTCACCGGACGCGGCCGGCAGGAGATCGATGCGCGCGGCCGATTCGTATCTCCCGGCTGGATCGACATGATGGACCAGTCCGGCGCGGTCCTGCCGCGCAACGGTCTGGCCGAAAACAAGCTGCGCATGGGCGTGACGACGGCGATTGGCGGCGAGGGTGGGACACCGGTCGCCGCGGAGCGCGTGGCTGAGTATTTCGCCGAGCTGCAGAAGACCGGCATCAGCATCAACTTTGGCAGCTACTTCAGCGAGGGACAGGCGCGCACGGCCGTGATCGGCAATACCGCGCGTCCGCCGACCGCCGACGAACTCGTCAAGATGCAGTCGATCATGGAAACCGCGATGACGGCGGGCGTGATGGGCATGACCACCGCGTTGATCTATCCGCCGACGAGCTTCGCGACGACCGACGAATTGTCGGAGATGGCGAAGGTCGTCGGGCGCTACGGCGGCACGTATGCCACGCACATGCGCGACGAAGGCAAGGACCTTATCGCGTCGATCACCGAGGCCATCACGATTGGGGAACGCGGCGGCACGGCCGTGGAGATTTTTCACCTGAAGGCGGCGTGGCAGCCCGGCTGGGGCACGTTGATGAAGCAGGCCGGGCAGACGATCGAGGCGGCGCGCGCGCGCGGCGTGGATGTGGCCGCGGATCTGTATGTGTACATGGCCGGTGGCACCGGGCTCGAGGCGACCATTCCGACGTGGGCCCAGGAAGGCGGGCGTGCCGCACTGCTGAAGCGTCTCGCAGAGCCCGAGACACGCACGCGCCTCAAGGGCGAAATCGTCACAGGGTCGCCGGGCTGGTCCAATCTGGTCGAAGCGTCCGGCGGATGGGATCGGATCGTGCTCGCCAACGCGCGCAGTGAGGCCAACGCGAAATTTGAGGGCAAGTCGCTGGCGGCGATCGCGAAGGAGTGGGGGAAGGATCCGGCTGACGCGGCGTTCGACCTGGTGGCGCAGGGCAACGGCCGCGTGATGGCGATTTATCACATGATGTCCGAGCCGGACGTCGAAACCGCGCTCCGGTTTCCGTGGACCAGCATCGGCAGCGACGCGGGTGCGTCCGCCACGGACGGCGGCGCGGATCCCACGGGTCTGACGCATCCTCGCGCATACGGCAATTTCGTCCGGCTGATTGCGCGCTATGTGCGCGAGCGGAACGTGTTGTCGCTGACCGAAGCGATCCGCAAGATGACATCGTGGCCCGCCTCGCGCATGCGCCTCGACGGCCGTGGCGCGATTCGCGATGGCCTGTGGGCTGACGTGGTGGTGTTCGACTACGACACGCTTCAGGACCGTGCCACCTACGAAGACCCGCGTCTTTCACCGGACGGCATCGACTATGTGCTGGTGAACGGACAGGTCGTGATCGATCACGGCCGGCATACGGGCGCGCGGCCCGGGCGCGTGCTCTACGGTCCGGGGTGGAACCACGTCATTGGGAAGTGATCCAGCTAAGGAAGTGAAGTTGGTGCAGGACGTGAAGCCTGAGTAGGACGTGAAGACGTCACGCGTGTCAGCGTAGATAGTATTCAACCGTCGTGACGACCCTGACAATTTTCTGCCGTTGATGGGCCTCTTCGACGCCCGGGGCCTGGTCGCGCGGCAGGATCGAGAAATAGCCTTGTGTCGCCTGGCGGATGCCGCCGAGCGCGCTGCCCGAGTCCTTCGCGAACTGTTCGGCGGCCTGGCGCGCGCTCGCCGTGGCTTCGCCAATCATGGGCGGTTTGATGTCATTGAGTTTCGTGAAGAGGTAGGTGGGTCCTCCGCCCATCTCACCGTTTGAGGAATTCAGGACGACGCCGGCGTTGACCAGATCGCTGACTTTCTGATTGGCGTCGAACACCTGATCCGGGTTGCTCGAGCGCACCATAATCGTCTGCTGGATGATGAACCGAACGGCGGAATCGCGCGATCCGTACTGATTCGCCTGCGTGTCCACCACGTTGTATTGCTGCACCTCGACGCCCGCGGCGTCGATCCCGTTCTTCGTCAGGAATGCACGGACCTTTTCAGCGCTTTCGGTGATTTTGGCCTGCGCCCGCGCGAGATCGTTGTCAGCCGCGACGAAGCGTATCGGCCAGAGCGCCAGATCGGCTTTGGCTTCGCGCTCCGACACGCCGCGCACGGTGACGAACCGATCGGCCGTGCGGCCCTTGCTGAGGCCGCCGCCCACGAACAACCCACCGACGGCGAGTCCCATCGCCACAATGAGCGCCTGCACCCAACGCTTCTCCATGCCTCTATTGTGTCCGAACTCTGAACACGATCTTCCGGGTCTGTGGCCGCGGTCAAACTGTCGGGACGGCCGGCTGCGGGCGGTACATCCTGCTGCTCCGCGTCACCGCGAGGCGCATCACCGCCCAGGACGCGACGAGCGTCAGCAGGCCGCCGATCAACATGGCTGGCTGCACGAGGCCCGGTCGCCATGTGTCTTTGGAGTCGACGAAGTACCCGGCAGCCAGCCAGACTGCGAATATCGGGGCAAGACAGATCATGGATTTCGCTTTGTCCTGGAGCGGGGCGACGAACCGGATCGTCCGGGTCGTCGTGCTCAGTGCGGCGAATGCCATGAAGAGGTCCAGACGCGGTGAGGAGGGCAGTGTTCTGAGCACGAGTCCGTGCAGCGCGAGAAGTACGAGCCACAGCATCGCGGCCGACGTCAGGCCCAGAACGACCGTCAGGCTGCCAAGCGTGCTCGAGGACACGGGTAACGTGCGCAACGATCGAATCCGGCTGGTCATCCAGACGTCGCCGACATTGGCGAGGATCAGCAACGCACCGAAAACAATCGGCTCCATGATGGGCGCGCTTGGCGTGGAGAACGGCAGCAGGGCCATCTTGCGAAGGACTTCGTTCAGTGGCGGCCAAGGACGATATTGGGATCCGATGGCCCACCACGCCACGCCGATCGCGAACACCACCGAAAAGATGATGAACTGCTTTCGAGATTCTTCCCACAACACCATCCTGGTGCCCGTGAGTCGTCCGAGGAATCCGGTCGGTGGCGCCTCAATCTTGGCCTCAAGGGCCGGCGCCGCGGATGGGACGGTGTTTCCGGACCGGACCGACTCGAGCCGGCTGGCCAGGCGCAAGTGTGGGCGCGGTGTGATCGCGGGATGATGCCGGTAGCCGACAACCGTGAAGGCGGCCATCACCAGCATCACGACGAGCCAGGTTGCGGTCAGGTCGGCAAACGAGAGGGGCAGGTACGGCGCGAGGAGAAATGGCGCGGCGATGAAGAGGATCACGACGGGTAACACGGTCACCGCAGACGCGAACGTCGCCGGCTCACGCCTGACTTCCCGAGAGGCGTCGTGCGTATGCCCATGCTGAAACCGCAATAGAGGACGCCGAAGATCAGCGAGAGCAGGGCATACTCGACCCCGAACAACGGAGATCCCTCGCGCCACTGTCCGATCGAGCTGGCTAACTGCGCGATGACGACCGCGGCGACGACGGACATCCACCAGCGGGCGAGCCACCATGTGCGTCGTGAGACCGGGAGCTGGAAGAGGACACGCAATGAGAACAGATCGGCGGACGCCATCGAGAGAAACCACCCGCCGCACATGGTCACGGCCATGCCGGCAGACGACGGCCAGAACTTGGCCACTAACGGATAGAAGATGTGCAACTGAAAGACGGCAAATGCGCCGATGTGCCATCTGCGCCGGACTACGTCGATGATGAGTCGCGGCACCATCGCTTTATTCCCGTCCGATCGCGACGAACAAATCCTCGAGCGTCACAGGCGTCTCCGTGATGTTGGCCGCGCCGGTACCACGCAGCCAGTCCAACGACGCCCGCTCGAGGTCCAACAGCACGCGCCACCGATGCGCGTCCCGCCGCTGCACGAACACGCCGGGCCGATGGGTGATGCGATCGGCCTGGTCCGTGACGAAGTCCACCATGCGATGGCGCGCGATGATGTCGGCGGTCGATCCCTCGAAGATCATCTGGCCGTCCTTGATCATGCCGAGGTGATCCGCGAAGCGCTCGAGATCCGTCAGGCCGTGCGAGGAAATCAGAACTGATCGGTCGCCGTCGCCCACCGCCGACAGCAACTCGCCGAAGATCTCCTGTTTGGAAATGGCGTCTACGCCGACGGTGGGCTCATCAAGAATCAACAGCTTGGGCCGCCACGAGAGCGCGAGGATCAACGACAACTTGATGCGCGCGCCGAACGAGAGGGACATGACCCGCTCGCCGGTACCCACGTGCAGTGATCGCAGCAACCGGTCGCAGTACGCGTCATCCCACGTGGGGTAGAAGCCTTTGACGAACTGAATGACGCGCCCGACTTTTCCCCACGGCGAATACGTCAGGTCGGGACTCACGTAACCCACCTGCTTTTTCATGGCGACTTCGTCGCGCAAATGGTCCAGCCCCAGCACCCTGATCTGGCCGGCGTCCTTGGCGCCCATCCCAAACAGCAAATCAATCGTCGTCGTCTTGCCGGCGCCGTTCGGGCCCACCAATCCGTAAATGGCGCCCTCCGGCACCGTCATGTCGATCGGGCCCAGCGTGAAACCGCTGAACGACTTCTTGAGTCCACGAATTTCAATCGCGGCGGGCATGGGGGCGCACTCCTTTTCGGGGAATCAACGCGCGGAGCAGTGCGACGACATCCGTGGCGTCGAGGCCGGCTTCGTTGGCCTCGCGCAGCGCCTGGACCAGGAGCTGGCGCGCGTGTTCCTTCTTGACGTCGCGGCTGCGTTGGCCGGCCGTGTCGGCAACGAAAGTGCCGAGGCCCTGACGGCGGTAGATGATGCCTTCGCGCTCGAGTTCCTCGTAGGCGCGCTTCACGGTAATGACGCTGACGAGCAGGTCTTCGGCCAGGCCGCGGAACGAAGGCAACGCGGTGCCTGGCACCAGCCGGCCCTCGCTGACCTCCCGCGTGAGGCCGTCCACGATTTGTTGATAGAGCGGGCCCGGCGCCGCCGCGGAGATGGGCGCGATGATCAGTTTCCTGGCGGCCGACATGGTGACTGTATATAGTGTCTATATACAGAGTGTCAATGGCGTCACGGGAGTCAAGGACGTGAAGGGCGTGAAGGACGTGAAGGGGAGCCCGGGGTCTTAAGACCCCGGGCCCCGGCCCTGTGAGACGACTTACAACCCGCGCCGCAACGTGACGTCGAGTGTGACCGTGGCACCGGCTCGAACGTCCACCTCGCGGTAGTACGGCGCGTAGCCGGCACGCCGGACCTCGAGACGGTGATGCCCGGGCTGCAGATCCAGGGCGAATCTATTGCTCTGGCGCTGCCATGCCCGTCGTGACCCGTTGACGAAGATCTCCGCGTCACCGGGCAGCACACGAAGGGAGATGGTGCCGAGCCGGGCATTCTCCCAGCCGCGTCCGTAGTCCCAGCCGCCGCGCCCGCGTCCGCTCGCCATGGGCGGCGGTCCGGTCACTTGTCCGGGCCGCAGCCGTTCGAGCCGGCCCGTGATCGTGCGCGAACCGTCATAGCGGAGATCCACGTTGTAGCGCTCGGTCCGGAAACCTGGGCGGTAGACGGTCACGACGTGACGGCCCGGCGTCAGACGAAGGCTTTGAAAGACCCCGTCAAATTCCGAGACGCGTCCAGCCAGCGAACCATCGACGTAGACTTGCGCATCCGTCGGATCGAAATTGATCCGCAGGTGTGCCGAGTAGTCGTTGCGGCCGTACGGCTGATAGTCGCGCTGTCCGCCTTGCGCGTGGGATGTGGCCGGCCAAGCCAGCACTATTGCAAACAGGGCGGACGTGACGAGCGCCAAGACATGTGCGCGACGCCGAGGTAGAGCTCGCGCATGAGTGGCTTGTGTATTAGCCATTGCACCCTCCTTTTGGGCTTTGCTACCTGTCTGCACTGCAAGCGGGATGCCAGCATGAATAGCAAAATTCCAACGGAAATCTTGGCCAAATTGGCACCCTGATGGCGTAATAAGCGGACGCCTTCGTGCCTATGTAGGACGCCTCGGTGACAGCCGAAAACACTTGGGCCGGACGCAGTTGAGGTGCTTGAAGAGGTGCGATGTCCGCGCCGATCTGACGGTCCGCGTGTAAACGAGGTTTAGTGCTGGCGCTAACGGGCCGCTGACAGCTAGACTGGATCGCCGGTCGCCTGACTGGTTGATTATTGTGAAGGGAGTTAGCGAATGATTCGTGGCGTACTCGGAAGTCTGCTGGTGCTCGCTTTGGCGGCGCCGGCCTCAGCGCAGGTGAAGTTCGAAGCCAGCGTGCTCGGCGGTTACACATTCAGTGAGGGCGTGTCGGGCGATGCGCGCATCATCCCCGGCGTGGGCACCTTCAACTCGATCGACGTCAAGAGCGGCGGGTTTTTTGGCCTGTCGTTTGGCGTGGTGATGGAAAATGGCGGCGAAGTTGGTTTCACCTACGGCCGCCAGATGTCCAAGTTGAGCCTGAGCCTCAACGATACCGGCGTCAGGGAACTCGGTGACATGAACATCGACAGCTATCATGGCTACTTCGCCTACAACTTCCTGCCGGACTCGAAGGTTCGGCCGTACGTGTCGCTGGGTCTGGGCGCGACGGACTATGGTCCGGTGGCGTACAACTCGGGCGTCGCGACAGGCACGATCAGCGGTCCCGTCCGTTTCAGCGCGAACCTCGGCTTCGGCGTGAAAGCCTGGGCGAATGACCATTTCGGGTTCCGCGGCGGGTTCACGTATACGCCCACCTACATCTCCTCCGAGGCGGAGGGTTGGTGGTGTGATCCCTACTGGGGCTGCTACCTCGTGGGCGATCACAAGTACTCGAATCAGTTCAACATCTCCGGCGGCGTCGTGTTCCGCTTCGGCGGTTCCTAGAACGTCGTTCGGTTCGTTCGAGGGCCTGTTTCCTTTCGGGGAAACAGGCCTTTTCTTTTTGTCAGCCCTGACAGGCCGCTTCGACGTCCGCGATGGTCTTCGGAATCGCCGGGCCGAGCACGCGTCCGCCCGTGGCCGTGACCAGCACGTCATCCTCGATCCGGCAGCCGCGCGCGTCGCGGAATTTCTCGACTTCAGCGAAGTTGATGAACGCGGCGTTCTTGCCTTCGGCCTTCCACTGGTCGATTAGCGCCGGAATGAAATAGAGGCCCGGTTCCACGGTCAGCACGAATCCCGGTTCGAGCGGCCGCGCCAAACGCAGGTAGTTCAAGCCGAACTGCGTGCTTCGCTCGTAACCGGCGCCGTAGCCGACGACGTCCTCGCCGAGGTTTTCCATGTCGTGGACGTCCATGCCCATCATGTGGCCGAGGCCGTGCGGGAAGAACAAGGCATGCGCGCCGGCGGCGACGGCCTCGTCCGCGCTGCCCTTCATCAGTCCGAGCGCTGTGAGGTCGGTGACGAAGGATTTCGCCGCCCCAAGGTGGATGTCCTTATAGGGAACACCGGGTTTGATGGCGGCGAGCGCGCCCATCTGCGCGCGCAAAACGGCGTCGTAAATCGATCGTTGCCGCGACGTGAACGCGCCGCCGACCGGCATCGTCCGCGTGATGTCGCTGGCGTTACGCGACGGCGTCTCGGCGCCGGAATCGAGGATCAGCATGTCACCCGCGGCGAGCGTGTTCCGATAGAACGGGTTGTGCAACGTCTCCCCATGCACCGAGCAAATCGGCGGGAAGGAGTACGTGCAGCCCCGCGCCATCACGACGCGGGCGACTTCGGCGACGATTTCATATTCTTTGCGGCCCGGTCGAATCGCGCGCATGGCCGCTGCGTACATCTCGCGCGACACATCCACCGCCAGTTCGATATCGGCCACTTCTTCCGGCGTCTTGTACAGCCGTTGTGCGGCCACCGCCTGGTGCATCGCTTTCGATCGTCTTTCCTTGACCGCCCCGGGCGCCACGCCGAGCAGCGCCGCCAGTTTCACGGTGTGTTCGGCGCGATACGGCGCCAGGAAATGCACCGGCCGCTTCTTTGTCAGCGCCTCAGCGATGCGATCGGCCAATGCCGCTGCTGGCGCCGCATGCGCCGCTCCACCTTCGGCCGCGCGACTGGCGATGGACGGCTGCGGGCCGGACCACACGACATCCGCCATCGTCACATCGTCGCCAAACAGCGTCTCGGTGCCGGCGTCAATATCAATGAGGGCGGACAATCCGGGCTGATCGACGGCCCAGAAGTAGAGAAATGTGCTGTCCTGCCGGAACGGATACACGTTGGCCGAGTAGTTCATGCCGACCTCTTCGTTGCCGAGGAAGAGGACGAGGCCGGAACCAATCTCTTTTGCGAGCCGGGCGCGGCGTTGGGTATGGGTAGCTGGCGTAGACATGGTGCGATTGTGTGCGGGAAGCGGGTCCCTGCGCCAGTGGCGGTAAGATACGCGGCATGACCTCCTTCACGCGTCACCTCAAATCCAAGTTTGTCGTCGCGGGGTTAATCGCGGTAGCCGCCCTGGGCGCGATTCAGATTGCGGCGCAGAGCCGTCCGGGCGTGAACCCGGCGATCTTTAGCGGCGTTTACTATCGGCCACTCACGATCTTCAGTCGTGGCGGTCGCGTGACAGCCGTCGCCGGGGTGCCTGCCAACCAGCAGACCTATTACATGGGCAGCGCGGGCGGGGTGTTCAAAACGACCGACGCGGGCGTCACGTGGTTGCCGGTCACGGACGGCCAAATCAACGTCGGGTCGATTGGCGCCATAGCGGTGTCCGACTCGAATCCCGACGTGGTGTACGTCGGCACGGGCACGTCCCAGGCGCGCGGCAACGTGTCGAATGGCGACGGCATGTACAAATCGAGCGATGCCGGGCGGACCTGGCAGCACATCGGGTTAGAGAAGGCCGGCCTCATCGGCCGCATCAAGATTCACCCGCGCGACCCGAACCTGGTGTTCGTCGCGGCCGTTGGTAACTGTTTCGGTCCAAACAAGGAGCGCGGCGTCTTCCGCAGCAAAGACGGCGGGCAGACCTGGGAACAGGTACTGGCGATCAGCGCGGACACGGGCGTCGTCGATCTGACGATGGCGTCCAGCGAGCCGAACACGATCTTCGCGGGCGCGTGGGCGGTGCGCCGGCAGCCGTGGACGATTGATTCCGGGAGCATGGACGGCGGGATCTACCGTTCGACGGATGGCGGCGATCACTGGACCCGGCTGGGCGGCGGTCTGCCGAGCAACGTCATGGTCGGCAAGGTTGGCGTCTCGGTGTCGCAGGCGAATCCCAAGCGGGTCTACGCCAACATCGAGGCGGCGGAGAACCAGGGCGGGATCTTCCGATCGGACGACGGTGGCGAGACGTGGACGCGAACCAATACGAGCCGGAATTTTCAGCAGCGGGCGTTCTACTACACGCGCATCTTCGCGGATCCCGTGGAGCCCGACACTGTGTATACGACGAACACGGCCGCGTACAAATCGACCGACGGCGGCAAGACGTTCACGACCATTCGCACCGGCCACAGTGACAACCACGACTGGTGGATCAACCCGCTGAACAACAAGGCGATGGTGGAATCGAACGATGGCGGCGCGGCCGTGTCGCTTGATGGCGGCCAGACCTGGTCGACCCTGAATAACCAGCCGACGCAGGAGATTTATCGGATCTCGGTGGACACGCGGTGGCCGTACTGGGTCTACGGCGCGCAGCAGGACAACTCGAGTGTTGGCATCCCGAGCACGAACACGGGCACGCCGAACCTCAACGCCGGTCCGGGCGAGGCCGGATACCTCGCGGTCGATCCGCGGAACTACAACATCATTTATGCCGGCAACTACGGCGGCTTTCTGCAACGTGCCGACGGCGTCGCGGGCATCACCGACGACATCCGGGTCTACGCCGACGCGCAAACCGGTCAGCGCGCCGCCGAGATGAAGTATCGCTTCCAGTGGAACTCGCCGCTGCGGTTGTCGCCGCACAATCCGGACATTCTCTACACGACGTCGCAGTATGTGCATCGTTCGAAGGACGGCGGCCTGAACTGGGAGCGCATCAGCGGCGACCTGACGCGCAATGACAAGGCGAAGCAGGATTTCTCGGGTGGCAAGGGCATCACGCGCGACAGCACGGGCGTCGAGGTCTACGGCACGATCTTCGCGTTCGAGGAATCGCCGGTGACCGCGGGCTTGCTGTGGGCCGGCAGTGACGATGGGCTGTTGCACATTTCGCGCGACAACGGCGGGCGCTGGGAGAAGATCACGCCGCCCGGGATTCCGGAGTGGAGCACGATCAACACGATCGATCTCTCCACGAAAAGCGCGGGCCGGGCCGTCGTCACGGCCTACCGCTACATGCTGGCGGACTACACCCCGTCCGTCTATCTGACGAACGACTACGGCAAGTCATGGAAACGCATCGCGGACGGCGCCAACGGCATTCCGGCGGGACACGCCACTCGCGTCGTGCGCGAGGATCCCGACATGCCGGGTCTGCTCGTCGCCGGCACTGAATATGGCATGTACATTTCGTACGACGAAGGCGCGCATTGGCAGTCGTTCCAGTTGAATCTGCCGCGCGTGCCGATCATGGATCTCAAGTTCTATCGCCACAATCTGATCGTCGCGACTGAAGGTCGCGGGTTCTGGATTCTGGACGACGTGCCGGTCGTTGAGGGCGCGAAGAACGTGCAGGGAACTGAGTCGGCCGTGTTCTTCAAGCCCGCCGATGCGTACCGCGGCGGCGGACGCGGTGGCGGCGGTGGCGTGCCCGCGCCGACTTTCCATTACTGGTTCCGTGATGAACCCACATCGCCCGTGACGTTGCAGGTGACGGACCCGGCCGGCGCAGTGGTGTACACGGCGACGGCACAACCCGGCAGTGGTTCGGTGCCGCAGCCGCCGTCTGTCGTGCCTGACGCCGCAGCCGTGGCTGCAGCCGGTAGTGGACGAGGCGCCGGTGGCGCCGGTGCGGCTGGCGCGGGAGCCGTGGGCGGTGGCGGCGGGCGCGGCGCGGGTGGCGGATTCCCCGGAGGCGGCGGGGGCGGTCCTGCGCCGATGGGTGCACACAAGGGCTTGAATGTGGCCACGTGGACGCCGGGAAATTACCCGGCGCTCTACACGGTGCCGCGCGGCATCATCATGTGGGGCGGCGGTGGCGGACAGGGTCCCCGCATGGCACCTGGCACCTACACGGCCAAACTCAGCATGGGCCCGTGGTCGCAAACGCAGACGTTCCATCTCGGCGCCGATCCGCGCTACCAACCGACGATGACCGATGCGGAGGGCGCGGCGCAGTTGAAGATGGCGATCGAGGTCGGCGGTTGGGCCAAGTCGCTCTATGACAACCTCGCCAAGATCCGGGATGCGAAGCAGCAGGCAAAAGATATTTCAGAGAAGACGCCGGCGATCGCGGCTGCCGCAAAAACGCTGACCGACAAATTGGTGGCCGTCGAAGGTGACATGACGCAGTTGCAGGGTGAAGGCGGGCAGGACGCGCTCAATTTCCCCGGCCGCTTCGACAACCAGGTGACTGCGCTCTACCAGAACATCGTCGGTACCGAGCGCAAGCCCGGAACCGCGGTGCTGGAACGATACGCCGATCTCAAGCCGCAGTACGAGCAGATGGCCGCCCGATGGAACGCTGCGCTCTCGACCGACATCGCCACGTTCAATGCGGCGGCCACTCGCGCAGGGGCTGGCACCATCGTGATCAAGTAATGGACCCTTACGATCGCATCGCCGTCGTGGACTTCGGCGGGCAATATGCGCACTTGATCGCGACGAAAGTCCGGCGGCAGCGCGTGCTGGCCGAGATTCGGCAGCCCGAAGACCCCGTCTCGGCGTTTGACGGCATGAAGGGCGTGATTCTGTCCGGGAGTCCGTCGCTCGCGTCGGGCGACGAGGGTGGATTCAATACGGACATTCTCGATTTGGATGTCCCGATCCTCGGGTTCTGTTTTGGCCACCAGGAAATCGCGAAGCGCTACGGTGGTCGGGTCGAGCATTGCCGCAGTGAGTATGGTCCGGCGCGTCTTGAAGTGGTGGGAGCGACGCCGGTGTTCGAGGGCCTGCCCACGCATCAAACCGTCTGGATGAGCCATCAGGACACCGTGGTCGAGGTGGGTGAGGGATTCCAGGAGGTCGGCGTGTCGTACGACCACGACGGCACGGCGCATCGATTTGCGGCCATTGCCGACGAGCAGCGCCGCCGCTACGGATTCCAATACCACCCCGAAGTGGACGACACCGAGCATGGCGAATCCATGCTCCGCAACTTCGTGCTGAACATCTGCGGGTGCCGCGGCGACTGGACGATGGCGCGGTTTCTGGAAGATGCGATCGAGGCCATTCGCGGCGAGGTCGGCCATCGCAAGGTGTTTCTGCTGGCCTCGGGCGGCGTGGACTCGACGGTGTGCGCGCGGCTGCTGGGCGAAGCGCTGGGGCCCGATCAGTTGTATCTCCTTCATGTCGACAACGGGCTGATGCGCAAGGACGAGTCGCGTCTCGTGATCGAGGAACTCACGCGGTTCGGCCTCGGACGCAATTTGCACTTCGTGGACGCCTCGGATCGGTTTCTGGCCGCGCTCGATGGCGCGATTGAGCCCGAGCGCAAGCGGCGGATTATCGGCGACACGTTCATTCGTGTCTTCGAGGACGAGATGCGGCGTCTCGATCTTGGCGACATGTTGCTGGCGCAGGGCACGATCTATCCGGACACGATCGAAACCGGCGGCACCAAACGCGCCGACACGATCAAGACGCACCACAATCGCGTGCCGATCATCGAAGAAATGATCCAGGCCGGCCGCGTCATCGAACCGATTCGCGAGCTATACAAGGTTGAAGTGCGCGAAATGGCGGACGCCCTGGATATTGCGGCGCCGCTGGTCTGGCGCCATCCGTTCCCCGGGCCGGGGCTGGGCGTGCGGCTGTTGTGCTCGGACGGCCGCGTGCCGGACAGTCACGACCCTGCGCGCACGCAGCCGCTCATCGACGCCGCGCTGGCGGGCACGGGCCTCGCGGGCCTCGTGCTGCCGGTCAAATCTGTCGGTGTGAAGGCCGATCTGCGCACCTATGAACAGCCTGTGATGATGAGTGGCGTGGCACCGCACGACACGCTCGTTGCGGTGGCGGCACAAATTTACGGGCGCGTTCCCGGGATTAATCGCTGCGTGCTCGATCTGTCCGGACGGCCTGCACCGCGGCAGGCCGAGCCCTGCGCGGCGGGGGTCACGCGGGCGCGCCTCGATTTATTACGAGAGGCTGACGCGCTGGTCATGCGCGCACTCGAGCGTCACGGCCTGATGCGGGCGATCTGGCAGTTCCCGACGGTGATGCTACCGCTCGCCATCGACGGCCGCGGCCAGGAGTTGATCATTTTGCGGCCGGTGCTGTCCGAGCGCGGAATGACCGCGCGCCCGGCAGCGCTGCCGCCATCCTTCTTCGACGACATTCGCGCCCCGATTCTGGCCCTGCCAAGTGTTTCCGGCTTGGTGCTGGATCTGACGACGAAGCCGCCAGGCACGATTGAGTGGGAATAACTGAGCCTGCCCGGCTCGATTCGACGCATTCAATCGATGGAGTGTCCGTAATGTCCCGGTTTCGGGTCTGCACAGCGGTCCTGGCGGTGGTCCTGGTGGCGGGACGCGCCGATCGTGTGCGCGCCGATGAGTCGGACAACTTTACCTGTGCATCCCGCGTCACTCGCGATTCGCTGGCGGCCATTGACGCGCTCATGAACACGAAGATTCAGGAGGCGATTGATCGCATCAATATCAAAATCAGCAAGCGAGGTGCCGGCTGCGATGAAGCGTGCCGGACTGATGCGCTGCTGGATGCGATTGGGCGCAGTTCACCGTCGCGTCCGGCGGGTATTCCGCATTCGAAGATTGCGAAGGCGATCGACGACATCCCGGGCCTGGACCGCTGCCATCTCAAGTTCGGCGACACCATCTATGGCGCGCGGCGCTACAACCAGCCCTGGTTGTTTCCGTTCACCAAGCGCATCATCTTTGTGGCGGATTCCATTCGCCTGTCGGGGCACCTCGTTGGCCTCGACAAAGTCGACCATTTCATTCGCGAGGGGCTCGATCATTGGCGCCGGCTTCGCAAGGGCGGCGACATCGCGTCGGAGATTCGGCGGGAAGTGGGCGAGCCGCACGGCCAATTCCAGTGGACGGAGTATGGCGTGAAAGGTATGTCGCTCACCGGCGTGTTCGCATATGCGGATCTGGCCGCCGGCTACTACGGCTATCGGTTCTGGAGCGATGTGTTGTCAGTGGGGCGGCCAGACTCATTCGTGGCTGTTGACGCGACCAGTGGCCGCGTGACGCAGCAACGACGCTTCACGTTCGCCGCGTATGTGAACGACGCCTGGGATGAGTCGGTGAATCGCTCGGTGTTCAACCCCACGCTCGGCAAGGAAGTGACGGAAGCCTTGCGTCAACGGTCGCTGGGCAGCCCGGCCCGGGACTGCAAGGACCTGGCCGGACTGCCCGACGCGCGTCTCTACGTCAATCCGAACTGCTTCGCGACCTACTGAATCGTCGTCGCCGGCGCGCCGAACGGTTCGGTCGGCGCCGTGCCGCCCGCCAGCTGCCAAATCGCGTTCCCCGTGTTCACTGCGAACGATCGCGTGCCGGTCGTTCCCACGCTCTGCGGGCGCGCCGTCGCGTAGTACGCCGAGATCGTCGCGGTGCCGTTGCAGTCGGTCGGCCCGGCGGCCGATCCGGCACCCGGTCCCAGCGTGAAGTTGTAGCCGGACTTTTGCGGCGCGGCCACCGATCCCAGGTCCGCGGAGATAAAGCCTTCCGACCCGGCGGCGGGCGGCGTGCCGAGCACGATGTACGTCGCGGCGTAACCGTTGTTGCCGCAGGCCGCTGAATAGGCGACCTGAGACGACGTCGTCACTTTCAGCGAGGCGATCGCGGACGTTTCGTTACCGGTCATTCGTGCCCGGAGCAAGCCCGGCACGGCAATGGCCGCGATGATGGAAATGATGGCCACCACAATCAGGAGTTCGATCAACGTAAAGCCACGGTCGGTGTTGCGCGTCATGGTCTCCTCCAGACAAAACTGTTCGTACCGGGCGCGGCTTGCGTCCGTTCTCCCGACTGGGAGGTCGTAAGAAGAGTTGGTATCGGTCGTATACGCAACCTCGATGCCAGCTTGCTGGTGCGAATTGGCCGCGCGTTCCGGAAGGAAAAAAGGGCCGTAAACAGGCCTGTTCTTGCATTGTTGGCATCGGTCGGCGACTATGCCCGTGAGCATGAAGTCCCTCGAACTCGGCCTCGACACTTTTGGCGATGTCACGTTTGGCCCGGATGGCCGCCTCCGGTCCCAGGCCCAGGCCCTGCGGGATGTCGTGACCGAAGCCGTGCTGGCGGAGCAAGTAGGCGTGGACTGTTTTGGGGTCGGCGAACATCACCGCGCGGACTTTGCGGTCTCGGCGCCCGAAGTGGTGCTCTCGGCGATTGCCGGTCAGACGACGCGCATGATCCTCGGCTCGGCGGTGACGGTCCTCAGTACCGACGATCCCGTCCGCGTGTTCCAGCGATTCTCCACGTTGAATGCGATCTCGAACGGACGCGCCGAAGTCATTCTGGGGCGCGGTTCGTTCACCGAGTCGTATCCGCTGTTTGGCTACGACCTGACCCGGTACGATCAGCTCTTCGAGGAGAAACTCGCCTTGTTCGGCGAACTCCTCAAGTCCGGGCCCGTGAACTGGAAAGGCCAGACGCGATCGGCACTTTCGAATCAGATGATCTATCCCCCAATCGAGAGCGGAACCTTGCGCACCTGGGTTGGCGTCGGCGGCAGCCCGGAGTCGGTTGTGCGCGCGGCGAAGCACGGGCTCCCGCTGACGCTTGCCATCATCGGCGGCAGTCCGACGCGCTTCCTGCCCTATGTCGAGTTGTATTACGAATCGCTCGAGCGATTCGGCAAGCCGCGGCAGCCGGTCGCCGTGCACTCACCCGGCCACATTGCCGCCACTGATGAGCAGGCGATGCGGGAAGCCTGGCCGCACTATGAAGCCATGATGACGCGTATCGGCGGCGAGCGCGGGTGGCCGCCGGTTACGCGCGCGCACTTCGAGCGTGAAGCCGGACCCGATGGCGCGTTGTGCGTCGGCGCTCCCGACACGGTCGCGGCCAAGATCGCGAAGACCGTGCGCACGCTGGGGCTCTCGCGCTTCGATCTCAAATACAGCAGCGGCACGCTGCCGCACGAATTGTTGATGACGAGTATCGAACTGTTCGGAACGGCCGTGGCGCCACGCGTGCGCGAGATGTTGGCGTCCTCCTGATTCGGCCGCGGCGCGCTATCGCTTGGTCTTCAATTCCTCGAACCAGTTGATTACCAGATCGATCGACGTGACGAGCGGCCCGGTCCGCGGCGGGATCCGCACGGCATAGAAGCGCTGACCATCTCGAGACACCGCGTACGGCGTCAACAGGCTGGTGCCGAAAAACAGCTCACGACGCGAGAACGAGAACAATGCCGCGGGAGTGCCCGGATGGTCAGGCATCGTCAAGGTCACCGCCATCATGCGGTCCGGCTCCTGCGTGCGTGCGGGTTCGATGTAGAAGAGTTCGTGTCCGTTCGGGTTCCACGCCGGACTGATTCCGCCTTCAGTCGAGACCATCGTGGCTTGGCTGCCTCCGGGATACGGCCGTACGTAGACTTCGTTGCGGCCGGTGGTATTTGACGTGTACGCCAGCCACTGCCCATCGGGCGACCACATCGGCTGCGTCGCCGCCTTGTCGGGCGGCGCTTTGACCACCTGTGATCGCTGAGAACCTGGATTGGTTGTGTCGTAGATCCACAGACCGTCGCCATACATGCCGACCAGCAGGCCGTCAGGCGTCAGCGAACTGGGCCAGAACCCGGTGGAGTTGTCGACCGGCACAACTGGCGCCGTGGAATCCGGACGCACGATGGCCGCCGTGATCTTGCCGCCGTTCACCACGCCGACCGCGATCCGATCGCTGCGCGACCAGGCGCCCAGCATGACCTCGCCTGTGAGCAGATCCGCCATCCGGGACAAGTTGTGGCGGGCCAGATCAAACGCGAATAACTGAATGCCAGTGGTCCCTTGAACCGAGACGGCGATTCGCCCGCCATCTGGTGACAGATCGACATGGTTCCGATAATTGGCCGGCGGCGCGCCAATGGAGGTGACCTGGCCTGCACGGTCGACGGCGACCAATTCCCGCGGCTGAAACGACGTCTGCGCGCTGGAGACGTAGGCAAGCGTGCCAGAAGGTGAAATCGCGAACTGGCCCGCGAGCGTGAGATCGTCGCTGTCCCAGGCCACGACGGCCTGCGCGACCTCCTTAAGGACCGCCACCGGTTCGCCGCGGAGTTCGAGTGCCAGCGCGTCAAATGGCACGACAAACAGCGTGCCCTGCCGGATGAAGGCCAGATGCCCGGTCGGCAAATAACGGGCATCAGCGGCCTGTGGCAACAGCAGCTTGGGCGTGCTGCCGGGCGCGAGCGCGCGCACCATCACACACTCGTCGCCAGAGGTCCACTGCTTCTCATACTCGGTGTACAGCATCGCCGTGTCGTTCGACAGGAGAACCGGCGTCGACTGCCGGATCAACTCCGGTGGCTCGGTCAACTTGACCGATGCGCCCCCGTCCGGCGATACGGTGAACAAACTGCCCATGCTGAAGACGATGTGCGTGGTGCCCCAATTGAGCCCATTCACGTACGGCGCGGCATACAGTTTGGCCACCGGGCCTCCGGCGACGCTGATCTTGCGGAGCGCGCCGTCCGCAAAGAACGCGAGTTCTTCGCCGTTTGGCGAAAACGCCAACGTGCGAGCGCCCTCGGTGCCGCTGAGTGGACGCGCGGCGTCACTCGCGAGATCGCGTAAGTACACTTGTTGCACGCCGGCCCGGACGCCGATGAAAGCGAGCGTCCGGCCATCCGGCGACCACGCCATGGCGGTATTCGAACCCGCAACAGGCAGGACGACGGCGGGATGCACGCCCGCGGCATTCAATTCCTCCGCAGGACTGACGTCCAGGCGGGCGTGAGTGACCACCGGCGCCTGCGGCGAGTGCGAAAACATCGGTATGCCGATCGCGATGCCGACGGCCAACCCGACCACCGCCCATAGCCAGCCCGTTCCCCAGCCTTTGCGCCGTTCGACGACCGCACCCGTCGCCGGCGCCGCAATCGCTTCGTCAATGTCCAACCGTGCGTCGGCGATGTCGTGCAATCGCTGCTTGCGTTCCTTCGTCAGGCATCTTGCGAGCAACCGACGCACGGATAGCGGGGTGGACGGCGGCAGCGCCGCCCAGTCCGGGTCCGACGCCAGAATGTGCGCAATCGTTTCCTGCGCGTCCATGCCGCTCGTGCCTGCGAATGGCCTGGCTCCGGCGATCATTTCGAACAGCACCACGCCGAACGCCCAGATATCGGCGCGCTTGTCGACCTCATGACCCTTCGCCTGTTCCGGCGCCATGTAGGCGGCCGTGCCGAGCACCGCGCCGTCTTGCGTAAGATCCGCGCCGAGTGTCAACGTGGGCGGAAGGTCTCCCGATCCCGATCCCGATCCTGAGCCAGCTCCCGATCCTGTTCCCGAACCCGAACCTGAACCGGATCCCGTGCCCGAGTCCGCGATGCCGCCCTTCGCCAGACCGAAATCGAGCACTTTCACCGTGCCGTCGACGCGGATCTTGATGTTGGCGGGCTTGAGATCGCGGTGCACGATGCCGGCGTCATGCGCGGCGGCGAGCGCCTCGGCCACCTGGCGCGCAATCGGTAGCGCGTCCCCGATCGCAATACGCCCCCGCTGAATTCGTGCCGACAGATCCTCGCCGGTGACGAGTTCCATGACGATGGCGCGGCTGTGCGCAGATCCCGCGTCTTCGATGCCGTAGACCGCGGCGATGTTTGGATGATTCAGCGCGGCCAGCGCGCGCGCCTCCCGCTCGAAACGCACCAGTCGCCTGGCGTTGTCCGCCATGGACGAGGGCAGCACCTTGATGGCGACTTCACGATGCAGGTTCGTGTCGCGCGCGCGGTACACCTCACCCATGCCACCCGCGCCGATGATGCCGACGATTTCGTACGGACCGAGTCGATCGCCAATCTTCACAAAGGGTCCGCCTCGGTGCGGGTCGGGTCGGCCGCCCACGATCGAAACGTTGCGCCGACCGATCCGAATCGCAGCGCATTCCCGTCGGCGAGCGGCGTGATGCGGGAAATACGCACGTTGCCGACGTGCGTCCCATTCTTGCTGCCAAGATCTTCGAGCGTGACGCCGTCGTCTTCGATGTGAATGATGGCGTGGCGTCGAGATACGCTCGGCGAATCGAGCCACACCCGCACGTCGGGATCGCGGCCGACGACGTTGTCACCAGCGACCAGAGGGATCCGATCGGACTTGATGACCAGCCAGTAACCGAACACCGGTTCTGCCTTGGGCGACTCCTGCGTCGTGCCGCCCATGCGCGAGGCTGGCCGCGGTTCCGTGATCTCGCGGGCCGTTCCCTGAAACGCGTAGCCGTGTCGATGGAGCGTCCGCAGGTGTCGCGGTTCCTTCGCACTTTCGCCAAGCGCAGAGCGAATTTCGGCCACGACCATGGCGAGGCTGGCGTCCGAGACGAATGTCTTCGGCCAAAGTCGCTTGTGCAGTTCCGCCTTGGTCAGTGCGCGCGGGCGCTCGAGGATGAGCGTGACCAACAGATCAAACGCTTTTGGCGATAGGTGGATGAGCCGGCCGTCTTGAAGTACCTGCCGGGTTCCATCATCCAGTGTGAAGTTGCCAAACTGTAATTTCACGTTCGTGCCCGCCGAAACAACACTTTTCTTAGGTCTCCCTGAAGTCTTCGGTCCACGGGTGCAGGCATCTTACGCCAGGGTCCGGCGTCCGGCCGAGCAGGGGTGCTTGGTGCGAGACCGCCGGCCGTTCTGGGTAAAACGCATATGCGTGCCTTCCGATGGCTTCTTTTGGGCGGTCTTATCGCGATCATCCCGATCATGGGTCGCGCGGCGGCTCCGGTTCCTCCTTCGACGGCCGGGTTTTACGGTATCGGCGACTTGGCCGGCGGGCCGACGCTGAGCCTCGTCCGGGACGCGGTCAAGGCTGGCGGAACGATTTACGCCGTCGGTGGATCCGCCGCCCGGAACCAGACGTGTCCCACGCCGCCCAATTGCTTTCTGGCCGACACGCCGGTTCTGTGGACCTGGGACGGCACCACGGCTGCCCTCGCGGCGTTGCCGAACCTGGTGGTTAATACCAACGGCACCAGCGGCGTGGTTGCGTCGGCGATCTCGCCGAACGCCGCTTTCATTGCCGGCCAGGCGCGGAGCACAACAACGGGCAATGCGACCCAGGCCGTACAGATCACGACCAGTCTGCTGACCAACCCGGGCGCCAACGTCAATCTGAACGCGTCGCCATTTCCGGTCTATACGTTCCTCAATGGGGCCGGGGTGCCGACAACGTCCACCTCCAGCAGCAGTGCCATTTCGAGTGACGGCTCGGTCGTCTACGGGTCTGTCCAGCAGAGCGGCGCGACACTCGGTTCAACCGTCAATCGAGCCGTCCGGTTTGACGTGACCAATCACTCAAGCGAGCTGATACCGCTTCTGAGTCCTGGGGTCCACACGACCAACTTGATCTCGAACCGAGGGACCTCGGCGGACGGGTCTGTTGCGGTCGGTACGAGCTCAGGCGGCGGCAGTGTACGGGCATTTCGCTTCGTAGTCGGCGGGGGAGTCACGGCGATTCCTCTGCTGCCAGGTGGCACCACCAATCGCGCCATGGCGGTCTCGCCGGATGGAAATCTCACGCTGGTCGCGGGAGCCAGCACCGATTTACCGAAGGGCGAGCTCTACATTCACAACGCGACGACGAATGCGATCACCAGATTGGGCTCGGCCAACACCGCGTGGAACGTGGGCGGCTCTCCCGGCATGACGGCCAACGGCGCCGTCGTGGCCTCATCGTTCAGTGGTCCAGGCGGTTCGCGGACGGCGTATTTCCACAACGCGCACGGTTGGTTTCATCTCACGGCTGCGTTGGCGGCCGCCGGGTCAGAACTGCCGCACAACTGGGAACAACTCCAGGTAAGCGGCATCTCCGCCGATGGCACGCTGGTGTTCGGCCAGGGCACACACAACAACAATCTCGAAGGTTATGTTGCCGAGTTCCCCGCGGGCTTCCTCGAAAACTTCAACCCGCTGGCCGTGCCCGCCGCAGATGGCTCGATCATTGGCGCCTGGCGTTTTTCGGATCCCTCCTCACCCGGCGACGAGGCCATCGTCGTCTTCCAGGCCGACGGGACCTACTTTGAGATCGAGTCGACCATCGATGCCAGTGACGTTGATGGCGCGCCTGGATTCGAGCGGGGACGTTTTTACTGGGATCCCGTAACCGGCGCCTTTGACGTCGTGACGATGCAGGACACCAACGGCGACGTGGGCTTGTCGGACACCAACGGTCGGTCCGGCTTTACGCTCACCGTTGCTGGGGACAACATCACGTTCGCCGTGACGAATTGCGTGCCCGACCCGTCAGACCCGACGTTGTGCTCGCTCAGCGGCACGCGTATCGCCGGCGGTCCCGGATCGCCCGTCGGTGCGTGGTTCAACGGTGATGCCAAGATCGACGACAGTTCGGCGATTCTGGTCCTGCTCGGCGACGGCAGCTATTACTTCGCGCAGGACGGCAACAGCGATCCGTCTGGCCATGATGGAATCGAACGGGGAACGTGGGCATGGAACCAAGCGACGGGCGAGTTTGTGACGACAACGCCTGTCGATACGAATGGCGAATGGGGACTGTCGGATTCCGCCGGTGCGTTGATCGTCAGGCTGTCGGCCGATGAGCTGTCCGCCACCGCCACGGACAATCTGGGGTCATTCACGTTCGTGCGTGTCGTGAACCCCGAGTTGGTCAAGCCCGTCATCACGAGTCCATTGACCGGCGGCGGCACGCTCGCCGTTCCGTTCTCCTACACCGTGACGGCGACACACGGTGCGTTCAACTTCGACGCGACGGGCCTGCCGGCCGGCCTCTCGATCAATTCCGGGACCGGACTGATCTCGGGTACGCCCACGGCGGCGGGGACGTTCCCCGTCACGCTGTCCGCCTCCAACACGCTGGCGACCGGCACGGACACGCTGAGCCTGATCATCACCAACACCCCAACGGGGAGCAACGTGGCGATTGAGCCGGTCGTGCCGCCGGGTGCACCATCCCTCGAACTGACGTTTGGTTCGGTGACGGAAGCTGGCGCGACGACGGTCACGGTCATCGACCCGGCCACCACGCCTGGTGCGCCGCCGCCACCCAGCGGATTCGCCCTCGGTGATCCACCGATCTACTACCACATTGAAACGACCGCGACGTTTGCAGGTGAGGTGACCGTCTGCCTCAACTACACCGGGGCGACGTTCGGTGCCGGCACACCGCGTCTCTTCCACTTCACGGGCGGTGTGTGGACGGACATCACAACCAGCGTCGACACCGTGAACAACGTCATTTGTGGTCTGACGTCGTCGTTCTCGCCGTTCGCGATTTTCGTGAGCCCGATTACGCGGACGGGCTTTTACGCGCCGGTCAGTTCCGTGGCGGGCGCCGTGAATACCGTCAAGGGTGGGTCCACCGTGCCGCTCAAATTCAACGTGTATGTGAACGGAGTGGAAAAGACGGACACGACGGGTCTCACGTTCGGCGTGTGGGCGGTCGCCTGTTCCAATTCAGCGTCCGAGGATCCGGTGGACTTCACGACCACCGGTGGCACGAGCCTTCGCTACGACACGGCGGCGGGTTCCTTCGTGCAGAACTGGAAGACGCCCAAGGCTCCGGGCTGCTATTTCGTGCGCATGACGACGGTGGACGGGCTTTCCATCGGCGCATTGTTCAAGGTGAAGTAGGTCGGTCGATCCGACTTCAGGTGAGTCGCGGGGAAGGCCCGGCGTGGCCGGGCCTTCCTTTGCGCATAGAATCCATGCATGGCCCGGTCGCCGCGGCGTCCTCGCGGATCGTCACAGCACAACGCCTCATCAGCCCGGCACCGGTCGCCTGAACCCTCAGCGGCGGCGCGCACGCCTGCGCGTGAGTGGCTTGCCCTTGGGGTGATCGTCGTTGTTGCCGCCGTGCTGCTGTTCTGGCGACTGGGCGCGGTCTATCTGTGGCAGGACGAAGCGAACACCGCCGTTCTGGCCGTGCGGATGCTGAAATACGGCAAGCCGCTGGCTTACGACGGCGTAAACCTGCTCAGCAACGATAACTTCGCCGCCGAGGATCGCGTGGCGATCGGCACACGCACGGCGAATCCGAAGGCCGCCGTGGACTACCTCATCGGTCGTGGGGATCTGAAGGCCGATACGTCCTGGATCTTCCAGCCATGGGGCCAATTCGTCGTGGCCGCCGCGAGCATTCGCGCGTTTGGCCAGACGACGCTGGCGGCGAGGTTGCCGTTTGCGGCGGCCGCGTTCGCGAGCGTGTTGCTGCTGTATTGGATCGTGCGGCGCGGGACCGGCAGTCCGCCGATCGCGGCACTCTCGTGTCTGTTGCTCGTCGCGAATGCGTATTGGATTCTGCATGGCCGGCAGGCCCGCTACTACGCGCTCTCGAGTCTGTTTCTGCTGTTGACGGTGCTTGCGTACGACCGATGGCAGCGCGGAAGTCGTTGGGGATCCATCATGTTCGTTGTGGTCGCCTGGAGCTGGTTTCAGGTCGACTACGGCACGGTGTGGCCTGCCCTCGGCGTAATGTTCCTGCATGCCCTGATTGTGAATCGCCACAATCCACGCGGGGTGCTGATTCCTGCTGCGGCACTCGCGGCCGCGATCTTGCCGTTCGTGTTCTTTTATCAAATTTCGAGCCGGCTGTCGGTGCAGTTGGGAACGTGGCAGGAACGCTTCGGGCAGAATCTCTTCAACCTGAATCAGTTCGTCATGCCCGCTGTCGTCCTGGTGGTGGTCGTCGCCGTGCTGTTATCACGGTGGCGCCGGACTGCGGATGCCGAACGGCGCCTCGTCGTCATCAGCGTCGGTATGCTGGTGGCGTTAGGGTTCTGGGTTCCCACCGTCGCGCCGACATCATTCCTCCGCTACGTGATCATGGCGGCGCCGATAGGGTGCCTGCTCACCGCATGGGTCCTCGTCAGAGGATTTGGGTCGAGGCCGGTGCTCATCGGGATCGCGGCCGCCGCGCTGGCGATCACGCCGTGGACCGGCATGCCGTTCGAGAGCCTGGCGCCGCTGCCGGAGATGCGACCTAATGGGGCGATCGTCCGTCCTGAGTTGCGCGCCCTGGTGCGCCACGTGTTCCAGACGCGCCGGGATCCCAATCAACTGGTCGTCGAGTGGTTGAGGCAGAACGCCCTGCCGACCGACGAGATTCTCATCAACTACGAAGACCTGCCGCTGATGTACTACTTGCCGAATCCCATCCGGGGCGGCATCGCGGCGTTTCGCGCGGAAGACAACGCGCGGACGCCACCGCGATTCATCGTCCTGCGCCGGTCGGTGCCCTTTGTGCACTGGCCCGTGTTTCAACGCGAGATGGATCGCTATCAGTGGGACACGGTGGCACTCAAAGCACCCGACCTGGTGTGGGGTAATAACCCGGACCCGTTCGGCCAGATTGAGGATCCCGACACGGCCAGGGATTTGTACATTGCGCGCCGGCGCGATTAGTTCGTGACCCCTATACTGCTCACATGAACTACGCAGGGTTCGTTGTGATGACGGTCCTGGCGGCGGGTTCAGCTGCGCTGTCGGCGCAGAAACCGGTTCACGCCGATTTCACCGGCGACTGGGTTCTCGATGCAGCACGGAGTTCAACCATCGGCACACCGATCGGCTACATCGATCGGAACAGTGCGCCGACTGCGGCCGCATCCGCAGGCGCCAGTGCGCCCGTTCGTGCCGGCGGCGATGTACGGGAACCCACCAAGATCAAAGACGTGACGCCCATTTACCCGCGCGACGCCCTCTTCGCGAAGATCGGCGGCACCGTCATCCTCGAAGCGGTCATTGGCAAGGACGGTCGAGTCAGAAGTCTGCGAATCGTGCGGTCGCTCCCTGGCCTCGACGAGGCGGCGCTGGACGCGGTCTCACAGTGGGAATACGCGCCAACTCTCGTGAGCAGCGTGCCGGTCGATGTGCTGCTCACGATCAGCGTCAACTTCACCACGACCGCGCCCGGTGGGCCGGCACCGCGGATGTTCGGTGAGCGCGGAGCCGCTGGTGCGCCGGCGTTCACGATCAAACAGGACGCCAAGACGCTCAAGATCACGCGCACCATGCCTTCAGGTTCGGCCACCATCACTTATCGTCTCGACAGCAAAGAGAGCAAGAACAAACTCGTTGCGACGCCCGCCGACGGCGACATGACGTTCGTCTACGTGAGTCGCTGGGATGGCGACATGCTCGTGACACGGATTCTGCCTCCCCGCGGGGCGTCCGATCGGAAGGAAACGATCGCCAGGGATGGCGAGACCCTCGTGATCCGTCTGGCTCGGATCGATCGGGCGGCCGGCGTGGAAACGATCACGCAGACGAGCGTTTATACACGGCGGCCGTGACGCCGGCGCCGGCTATCGCCAGACGATCTCCAGTCGGTACTCCTGCGATCCGGGGTTGTCGTCGTAAATCTCGATGACGGCGGTGAAGTCGTTTGCGCGTGCCGGTTGCTGCAAGACACGCACCTCGCCGCGTCCGGCGATTTTCGTGACGTCCACATCGACGACACGATCGGGCAGCGGAGTCGTAAATGTGGACACGCCGTCCGGATTGGTCACGCCCGACACCGTGCGGACTTCAATCGTCCGCCCGCGAATCACCAGCTCCACGCGATCGTCAACGCGGCCCCGCCATGTCGCACGGCCGATGATGGGCCGCTGTGGGGGACCGGGTGCGGTACCACGCCCACCCAGTTCGCGCGTCAGACGATCGAGGTCGTCTTGCACCTGCCGCCACAATGAGGACTGGCTGGACAGATTCTGCGCACGTCGCGACAGGTCCGTGAGTTCCGCGCCGACCTCGCGCAACTCCACGGCGGGCCGGCGATTCCGGACCATCTCGACGAACAGGCCGGCATTCGCGTCGATCTGTTGGGCCAGTAGCGCCGCCTGAATCTCGCTGCGCGAATTCCCGACGACGCGCATGAGGTCCTGCACCGATCGCTCCGCCAGTCGCAACGTCGAACGTTTCAGCTGATCGGCGGCGGTGCCGACGCGGGACGCCGAGTAATCCTGTGCGAACCCCGGCACGACCGTCGCGGTGACGAACGCGGCAAGAAGAAGGCGTTTCATGTCATCAGCTTAACCCCCTTAATCCTGATGCGCTACGCTGTGTCCATGCCTGAGCGATTGGTGTTCATCGTCCTGACGACGGTCCTCAGCGTGGTCGCCTCGAGTGGCGAGGCGGGCGCACAACAAACCGCGGCGCAGGCCGGCCCGGCGGCCGCGACGTTTGCACAAGCCGTGCAGCTGCACGACAGCGGCAAGTTCACGGACGCGATTCCGCTTTTCAAGCAGGCGATTGCGCAGGGTTTTCAGCCGGTCAATCAGGCGCGGGTTCGCCTGGCGCGCGCCTACGCTCGCGCCGGCAACGCCGAGTCCGCGCTGGTCGAGTTGGAGACGCTCGCGGCTGCCGGTTTCGCCAACACCGCCGTGCTGCCGATGCCGGATCTCGACAGCCTCCGCGCGATGACCCGGTTCAAAGCGTTCGAACAGAAGGTGAATGCCAACGCGCATCCGTGCGCGGCCGATCCGCGATTCCACACGTTTGATTTCTGGATTGGCGAGTGGGACGTGCAGCCGACCGCCGCAGCGCGCGGGCCAATCGGCTCCGGCGCGACCAGCATCGTCGAGGCCCAGCTCGAGGGCTGCGTGATTCAGGAGAACTGGCTTCCCATCGGCGGTGTTGGCGCCGGCAAGAGCTTCAACACGTTCAACACGGTCACGAAGCAATGGGAGCAGTACTACGTCGATTCACGCGGCACCATCACGCTCTACAAAGGCACGTTCCATGAGGACGGGAATTTGTATTACGAGGCGGACCAGTTTGGTTCGTCGAACAAGATCCGGATGACGTTTTTCAATCAGGGGCCGACACAGGTCCGGCAGCTGGGACACATTTCCACTGACGGCGGCAAGACGTGGTCGGTGTCGTTCGATCTGACCTACGTCCGAAAGAAGTAGCGGGCTATTTCTTCGGCTTGCCTTCGGGCAATTGCGGCATGACGGCCCCGGCGCCCGGCGTCAGCAGCCCGGTCTTGGTGTAGATGCGCAATTTGTCCCGCGTGTCCGCGATATCCAGGTTGCGCATCGTCAATTGGCCGATGCGATCCTGCGGCGTGAACTCCCCCTCGCCCTTTTCCATCGTCAGGCGCTCGGGCCTGTACGTGAGGTTCGGGCTTGCCGTGTCCAGCAGGGAATAGTCATTCCCGCGCCGGAGTTCGACCGTGACGTCGCCGGTGATGGCCCGAGCGACCCAGCGCTGCGCGGTCTCCCGCAGCATCATCGCCTGCGAATCAAACCAGCGGCCCTGGTAGAGCAGGCGGCCCAGCCGGCGGCCGTTCTCCCGGTACTGCTCGATCGTGTCTTCGTTGTGAATGCCGGTCACGAGCCGTTCGTACGCGATGAACAACAACGCCATGCCCGGCGCTTCGTAGATGCCTCGGCTCTTCGCCTCGATGATGCGATTTTCGATCTGGTCGCTCATGCCGAGTCCATGGCGGCCGCCGATCGCGTTGGCCTCGAGCATCAGCTCGACCGAATCCGTGAACGTGGCGCCATTCAGCGCGACCGGTTCGCCTTCTTCGAAGCGAATCGTGACGGTCTCCGGTTTCACGGCGACATCGTCGCGCCAGAACGCGACGCCCATGATGGGCTGAACGATCGTGATCCCCGTATTCAGATGCTCAAGGTCCTTCGCTTCGTGCGTCGCGCCGAGCATGTTCGAGTCGGTCGAGTACGCCTTCTCGACGCTCATCTTGTAGGCGAAGCCGTGCGCGGCCATGTACTCGGACATTTCCTTGCGCCCGCCGAGTTCATGGATGAACTGCGCGTCGAGCCACGGCTTGTAGATGCGCAGGTTCGGATTTGCGAGCAGTCCGTAGCGGTAGAACCGCTCGATGTCATTGCCCTTGTACGTGCTCCCGTCACCCCAGATGTGCACGTCATCGTCTTTCATGGCGACGACGAGGAGCGTGCCGGTGACGGCGCGGCCGAGGGGCGTGGTGTTGAAATACGGGACGCCCGCGGTGGTGACGTGAAACGCGCCGGCCTGAAGCGCCGCGATGCCCTCGCGCACCAGCGGCGCGCGGCAGTCGATCAGGCGTGCGCGTTCGGCGCCGTACTGCAGGGCTTTGCGCGGAATCTCCTCGTAGTCGGGCTCGTCGGGCTGGCCGAGATTGGCTGTGTAAGCGTAAGGAATTGCGCCCTTCGCGCGCATCCAATGCAGCGCGGCGCTCGTATCGAGGCCGCCGGAAAACGCGATCCCGACTTTCTGGCCGGTCGGCAGGGACTGAAGAATCGTTGACACGGGCAAATCATATAAGGTCAAAGGGCAAGGTAATTGTGCCTTTGCCACACCCAGCTAGCGCGATAGCCCAACGAACGGCTGGGCTTCCACCCATTTGCCGTCCACTTTGACCATCCACTTGCCGACCGCTTTTCCCTTTTGGGGCAAGGTCGCCACGCGCTGGAAACCGATGTTCTCACCGGAGATCACGTCGCCTATCGGTTGTCCCTCCATCAATGTGGGCACGCGCTGTGGATCGCCTTGCGCCCACAATCCAACGCCGACGAGCGAAACGATCCAGGCCGACGCTACGAGTCCAACAATAAGTCTGCGATTCATGATGCTCCCCGTTTCTGTTTGTGTGCCTTGGGTGTTTTGTGAACAGGCTTCGCTTTGAGGATGCGCTTAAGCGCATCCTCAAAGGATAGGTCGATCTTCAGCGGCTTATCAGCGACACGCTTCGCCACGTGACGAGTGTACTACTCGTCGAATGGCAAACGGATCTGATTCTGATTCTGCGGACGCGCTGGAGTCTTGCGCTTCTTGAACGGTCGCCACTTCCGAGGGCCGCTATGCCAAGCGCGGCCCTTCTTCAGCCATTCCCGATTAAGCCGCGCTAACTCCTGCGCCTTTCTTGTAGGTCAGCCGCTTGCCTTCGGCACCGAGGACGAGAATCGCGGCCCGGTCGGAGTCGCTGTAGCCCAGCTTGACGCGGGTATTGTGGCGGAACGTGAACTCATCCACGTAGCGGAACAGATGCGCCTTGCTGACATGGTGGAACGAGCCGGTAATCCCTCGCTTGAGTAGCGAGAAGAATCCCTCCACGGTGTTCGTGTGGACGTGGCCGCGCACGTATTCGCCCTTGCCGTGAATCACGCGCTCATGGGCCGCGAACTCTGATGCCGGCTTACGGTAGGTCGGCAGTTCGTCGGTCATGATCGTGGAAGTCGGGGCGACGTGATGCCGCATCGCCGCGCCGATATTCTCACCGGTGATTCGGGCCATCGGGAACGCACGGACCTTGCCGCCGCGCTGGACGAGCGCCACCACTGGCGTCTTGTGTCCGCCGACGACGGGACGGCCGCGCAACGTGCCGCGCTTGTTTCGCGCTCCCACATACGTCTCATCGATCTCGACCACGCCATCGAGTTTGGCAAACACATCGCCTTCGGCCATCGCGTAGCGCAGCCGGTGATTCATGAACCACGCGGCGCGATACGTCACGCCCAACATGCGGTGAAGCTGATGCGCGGAGAGGCCCTTCTTGCTGGCGCAGATCAAGTGGAGGGCCAGCAGCCACTTACTGATGGCAACGTGCGACGACTCGAAAATCGTTCCCGTCGTGCTGGAGAACTGCTTGCGGCACTGTGAACACTTGTAGAGGCCCTGACGAGCGGGATTCTTGCCAGACGCCTTCGGGGTCAGCTTGTAGGGGTCGGCACCGCCGCAGCGCGGACACGCGGCACCGTTGGGCCACCGCATGGATTCGAGCAGTTGCCGTGCGCTGTTCTCGTCCGAGAAGCACTTCGCCAGATTCGACAGGTTGCCGGTGTTTGCCTTTGCCATAGGCGTATTATGCTAAAGCTGCTTAAGCATGTCAAGCGGAGAGAGAATGACCCGCCACGGGCCGAAACCCTTGGCCATTCGACCGGCGCGGGCGGATCGCTGCACGCCGGGGCCGCGTGCTTTTTTCACGGGGCCTCCCTGTAACTTGTTGCTAGTACGCAGTTTAGCTAAGTGGCTGTCAGGCCAAGACTTAGCCCTATTGACAGGGATCGGCCCGTTTCCTTAGGATGGGGTCGTATCCTTGTCTGCTCGACACGGATGCATTTTGTGGTGGACGCAGCCGGGAATCGCACCGGCGGGAGAGGAATGGGAAGTCCCTTGGCCCAACCTGCGTTTGCGCCCTGTAATCCAGCGGCCAGCGACTGAACCTCGCTGGCCGTTTCGTTTTCTAGCGACCGAGAGTTGCCGTAGCTCCTTCCGCCGCCCTGGCGGTGACCCACTCCCTCAAACTGTCCAGCGGAACTCGAACGCTTCCGCCGATGCGGATCGATGGGATCTCTCCGGCCCCAATCAGCGCGTAAACACGAGTTCTACCCAGTCCAAGGGTTTCAGCGACCTCGGCCGGTCTGAGCAGCAGTTTTTGCGTCATCTCGGCCTCCAGATGGTACCAATACGTCCCACGGTGTCTGTGACTGTATTAGCCTTATGAAACCACTTCAAGTAGAATTACGGTTACACAATGCAGCCAGGACTTGAACTCTTCTATTGGCAACGACCTGAGAATGGCTATGAGTGGGTAAACGGTAGCCCGCTAGGACCTCAGCGCACCACGGAGCTAGATCACCACGAGACGCGATACCTGGCGGTGAAAGAATCCGAGACACAGCGGTACTTTCGCTACAACCCGCTTGTCTCAGAGCCTCTACTGTTCCGGCAATTCGCCCACACCGAACCGACAGAAGCCGGGTTCTTGGCGTTCGCCAACCGATTCGGCGAACTCGGTGTCGGGATCATGATCATTCGTGATGACGCCATCACGGTGGATCAGTCTGGCAAGCAAGTCTCACGTGGCGGACTTGTTCGACACGATCCGCTTTACCAGTGGAGAGCGGCGCGCAACAAAATGAGGGAAATCGTTGACGTGCTGGACGCGATTCAAGCACGCGATGCCGGCACGCTTCGCCAGTGGTTCACGATCCGGCAAAACGGAATCCTTTACGAAAGGCGCGACGCGTCGGTCGAGCACTTCGCTTGGGTAGCAATCGCCGCGGAAGTCCGTGAATACCTTTGGAAGTGGGCTACGGCCGCGAAGTCTGAAGACGAGGCCCTCCTAAGGGCCGCCCAAGGTTGGGCGCAGCATGAGATCAACGAAGCAGTCAGCGGTGGCCGAGCGCAAACACCTTCGACGGTGCGAATCTTGTTTGACGCCGATGCGGAGAAGATGGTGCTTCGTGTCTGTCCCAGCAATCTTCTCGCTGCGATGTGGCTGCAGTGCGCAAGAGTGCTCACGCTGAATCCAACTTTCAAGGCCTGCGAGCACTGCGGAAAGTGGTTTGAGCTGTCGGCGGAACAACGCAGACGGCGGTCGAAGTACTGCTCTGGGCGCTGCAAGGTGGCGCACTACCGCGCCAAGACGCCGCGCTAGCTATTTGCCTTTCTTATTGGACCATCGCGCCGCCGCTGCCTTCTTCGCTATCGCGATCCGGTCCTTCTTTGGCATCTCCATCCGCTTCGCCCCGCTGACCTTGCCGCCCTTGCTACCGAGCTTCGCCATGTAGGCGGATATCTGCGCCGGAGTGATGGTGACGGTGGTCTGAAGCGTCACTTCCTCAAACGGCCCAGGGCCGGACTGGAGCCGCGCTAGCTCGGCAAGAGTGCGAACGGTCCGCTTTCGTCGTTGTGTGTGCTTAACCTGCTTTGGCATGAGCCATCGTAACACGCCAAGCGCCTGAACTGCTCGCAGGCCAGAAAAGGCGTAGACTTGGCCCATGACCAAGCGATGGCGAAACATTGTGATCGGCGCCAGTGTCGTCAGCCTCGCCCTCGGCGTAATTGGTTCCCTTGTCGGGGGAGGCCCTCAGTTTCGATTCATCATGCAATCGACTTGGTTACTGGGGTCTATTGGCCTGCTCTGGTTCGGACAACCGAAGCGCGGGCCGTTCAGCAACCCCACATCGATTCGGCCTCGCTAACTAGCCCCCATTTTGCGCCCTGTACTTCGTGGGTGTGGCAAAGGCACAATTACCAAGGGCAAAGGGCAGCGGGCAACCGCCTACGCCAAGGCTACGGCGGTCCGCCGAAGCTTTACGCGAAGGCGGAAGGGCGGGGTTCGGGGTATCATTTCTTGTGCACAAGTCGAGACCCACACAGAACAAGCGAGCCCGGGAGCGCGCCAGGCAGGAGCGGCAGCAGACCAAAGCCGCCCGCCGCGCCGAAGTGAAGCAGCGCAAGGCCTCGACGCCGTCATCCGGCGGTGATGAAGATCCCGATATCGCCGGCATCGTGCCCGGTCCGCAGCCCAACCCCTGGGGCGACGAACTCGAAGACGACGACGCGGAAGTTGCGGACGCCGAAGAATAGAAAAGGGCGCG
>Ga0315912_10000852_pt1 | contig 44679 bp, 35 predicted proteins | sample VfabasoilMG_FD_204469 | JGI IMG/M metagenome (GOLD analysis project Ga0315912, IMG submission 204469) | Garden soil microbial communities collected in Santa Monica, California, United States - V. faba soil | ecosystem: Environmental > Terrestrial > Soil > Garden | place: USA: California... | reverse complement strand
AACTGGAAATTGTTGAAAAGCCAAAAGACAAGAAGGGGTTTCATATTCTTCCCAAGCGTTGGATCGTGGAACGCACTTTTGCCTGGCTGGTTCGCCAACGCAGACTTGCCAGAGATTATGAGCGGTTCCCTGAGACAAGCGAGTCTTTCATTTATGTAGCTATGATTAGACTTATGCTCCGCAGATTAGCTACTCAATGACCTTTTCAGACACTTTCTAAGATCGACGGTGCGCCACTGGATGATTCAGCGATTATCCACTCTGCACTACTATTTATGTTTTCCCATTCCTTCTCCAGCGCCTGAACGTCACGAGCATGTGATTGCGCACGCGACAGACGAGCCACCGCAGCCTGGCGTTGCCTTCGCCGAAAGAAGTCAGCAATTACAGCAGCCCTTGATCTTTCCATTGATTAGGGAGGTCGTTATTCACAAAATGCTGTGTGAGTGGATGAATGCTGTACCGTTTTTCCTCGGGCCCGTCCGTTGCATTCAGCAAGGATAAATTCATGGCTTCGATGATGGCTTCTTGTAGTCGTGCTTCACTATCAGTAATTTCCACACTCGCAAGTTCCTCGTAAGCGCAGGTGGTGATTACTGTACCCATATATAACAGTAACTTCTGCGCTTCGGCCGAAAGCAATTCCCAGCTCCCCAAGTAGATAAATGGATAAATATCTCCTCGGGCTCGCTGCATATTATTGAGAACCGTTTCCAGAGGAATCTGACTGACTTGTCCCACAATGAGTTTCATTGCTAATGGAGCGCCACCTGTTATCTTATGAATTCTCTGTAAATCCTGCTTGGACGAATTTAATACATCGGCTACATTTCTACTACTTGCGTCAGATTTAACGAAGATCAAAGAGTCAGATTCACTCAAGCCTGTTAGTGAAAGAGTATGAACAAAGTCCAAGTCAAGGCGCGGCCGGCTAGTTACAATTGCTTTTGAGTCGCCCAATAAACCTGATAGTTCCATGACAATTCCACGAGCGTTTTCGGCGGTCTCTAGGTTATCAACGATGACGAAATGCGGATGTTGTTGAAGCAGGTATTGAAGGTTGGCGAGTTTCTCCTTTGGATTCATTGTCGGAATGTCCCACCGTCCCAACTGTTGGGCAATCTTATCCAATAAATCTTCAAATTTTAGTTTGGCTGGTACCTGTGGGATCGGTTCAATGTGGGGACCAACCATTCTTTCCTGCTTGGCACTTTCGCCTACGACCCTTTCAAAAAGCCCTTCAGTCACACAGCGTCGGCCAACCTCGATAGCGGCCGCTGTTTTTCCTAATCCCCCCAATCCATCAATCGCAATAATTCGACGACCCTGAGACGCTCGAAGGACTTGTACCAGTTCTTCTAGCTCAATATCGCGATCTGGTAGGGCATAATAAGGTTCGGTGTAAGGGAGATTTGCCGACCAGCTTGGGGGTGTTTTTAGCACGGCATCAAATTGTTTGATCTGTTCCTCACTAGAACGAACCGAGTTCGCGATTTGCTTGATTTGGGGCAAGTTACGCAGGACAACGTCCACTTTGTAGCCGAGAACACCTAATGCGTTTTCTATACCCAATAACCTATCCTTAAATTCCTGGCGGTATTCGACTAGTTCTGAGTACAGTGTAATCAAGAACCATGATTGGTCGCTCTCACGACCTGCAAGAGCGCCCTTCGCGGCATCGATGGCTTCAACGTAATTGGTAAACTTCATCACATCTGCGCGAAATTCAGCCGATTCGGCCATCTGTGCTTGGAGAGCAGACGATAAGCGAGACAATAATTCATCACTGTTATGTGGCGGGTGCTTACGATTTTCCTCCCAGAATAACTGTACCCAAGCGGCGAGTAAATTAGTCCCGATACTCCCAAGCCAAAGTATGGCTCCGTTATCGAGTCCTAAGCCGGTAAACAGCGGCAAAAAGCCTGCTGCGGTCATAAGCGCCATAAGTCCGCCAGCCGCTAACTCTTTCAGGGATGGGCTTGGCCTGTGAAACACGAAACTAATATGGGCTCGTATCTCGTCTTGTGATGTCATTTTAATTCCTTATTGTGTACATACTCAGATCATGGCAAGTTTACCAATATTCAATGCTTTTGAAAATCGGCATTTACATAAGTAATTAGCAGTGTACAAATTTCTACAAGATTACTTAAATCAATATCATGGCAACGCTAACAATGTTATTGTTTTACAAGCGGTTTTTTGATAGAACTTTCCCAAGACCAAGAAATCCCGTCTCAACTCGTACTCGATTTGTCCAGCGATCAATGTTCCAGAGCAAGCGTTTGAAGGCAAAAATCAATTCCACCCCTGCCAACAATATATCAGTAAATGCCTTGAAATTAAGAACCTGAACCGGAATGCGACGATGCATTCGTTCATAAATCCATCTTGCATTCACCTTGATAACAAGCTTTGAACTCTTGCGTTTTCGAAGCTCCGGAAGGATCGCATTGGCAACCTTGCTGCCTTTCTCACAAGATAGGGTCAACATAAATTGAGCCGTGAGCGCTGCCGCCTCCCACTCTTGCATCGCCATACACTGGTCAAAAAACTCCTCGGTTTCCTCTGTGGAAACTTTTATTCCCAGCCAATGGCGAGTTTCCATGATTGCGATCCTGTTTAGATAAAAGCCGGTTTCGAACTCTAGCTTAGTGAGTAATTCGAGTACATACTCTGCTCTTGAATTCCGAACAATAACTATTCGTTTAGCGTTGTTACGCTCGTTATTGACGACTTCCAGCAATGTCTCCAGGTATTCCCTCGCCACCCCAGTGATCAGCTTCTTGATATCTTCGCCAGGTTTGGCATGCCATTCATTTAAGAGTTGTTCATAAATGTTCAGAATTTGTAAAGACATGGATAATGCCATTCGATAGCGGCGCTTTCCCCAATAGGTAAAACTAAGCAATTGGATCGTCGACAAATAAGAACTTAGACTCGGTGGCTCCGTCAACAACAATGATTTCAATAGTTTTTCTGATGAATTGTATGCTGCCACTTGAACGGTTGACAGGGCATATTCAAGCCTCTTCTCATATGATTCGTTTTCCTGTAAGCCAAGATAGGCAATATGTACATGCGGCCAGCTGGTCCGCCAACTCATAAATTCGGTGATGAACTGACGAAGTTTATCAAGCGGAAGTTTTTGTGTCCAATCAACAATATGATCCTCCCACATCATTTTTACTTGTAGAGTCGAAGTGGCGGGTGGTTTCCACCCATAAGATGCGGCGAGATCTAACAATAGATTCCTCCGACCATCCTTCTCCCTTCCAGGATCGCTCAAACTTAAATCGCAAAGTAAGTTCGTTTGGTTCGGATGCCCAGCCTTTGTTATGTCGACAGTGTAGTCTCCCCAAATTAGGAGTTTTTCGGTTTTGCCTAGGTGAGGTGCAATATCAATATCCCCGGTTCCACTATAGCCAAGTACAAGAACCACCTGATCGCGAAGCAGATCTTCCATGAAAGAGTAAGTGTCAATGGATCTCGCTTGAGATAATTGTGGAGATGTTGCTACATACGTTCTCGTAGGGGCATCCCCGTGGAGTTTCACATAGATTGGGCGATTTCTTGCTGCTGGAATATGTTGGGGTCGCTTTGGATAAATGTAGGTTTTCAAATTTGGCAGACAAAGTTCGACTTGATTATCAAAATTAGTTGTCAAAGCGGCGAGACAATTTCGCTTCCGTAGAAGGAAGGCCAGTGCCGAATGGTTGTTGTTATACTGTTTGCCGGCACAACTAAACACGCGCATAAACAGATCGTCAACCTGGTCCTTCCCAACCGCAGTCTGAAGATCGAAAATAAAATTCTCGAATTTAGTCTGTCTTAGCAAGGGTTTATGGTAACCACGCACCAATTCGCGCGCATATCCTGCTACTACTTTTTCCTGATATGACCCAGTGTAAAGCTGCGTGGCTGCTTGTTCCAGAAACGTGTCCATCGCATCGTAGATCATTGGAAGTCTGGGTCCCATGACGCCTGAAATTGCACTTCCGAACAAGATGACGAAATGATCTCCTAACAACGATTTGAGTTCATCAACGTTTGTTATGATTTGTTGGCCTGCCGCGGATAAATTCATACTTTAAGTACCATTTGGAGTATTCAAAATTATAGGTATCTAACCGACTGATTTCGCAATCAACTCTTTTAATACCATTGGCAGTTCTCCAACATACGTAATCACCAATCTTTGCCCGGCCCTGGTCGCCGCCATATACAGCTTCCGCGTATTATCGCGCATCAAGGTTTCACGTTCATTATCGGATAATCTAAGAGACTGCTCCTCCTCAAACATATCTCGCAGCCCTGCCAGAAACACGATGGGACTCTCCAAGCCCGCGCCGGCATTGTACGTTGTCACCCGCACATAATCGCCTGGGTAGGTTTCTTTGGGATCGATGGCTGACCCTTTCCCCAGTCGGACTTCAATAGCCTGGATCAGACCCTTTACCCCTTCCCCGTCAGTATGCAGTACGAGCAGATGCTTTTTCAGCATCCCCTTCTTCACAAAATCTGCCACTTCGTTCGCAATGCGGATAACCTCATCCTGCGGACTGGTCAACGGGATGATCTGCGGGAAGACACCGTTAGGCATATTAAGCATGTCGGGTGCAAGGATGTCATCGTCCTTCTCATTGCTCAAGCGGGTACGATATAGTAAAGTGGCGAAATCCATGATCTCGCGCGTGGTGCGATAACTTCGCCGCATCAAATGAGTGCGGCCGCGCGCTTCCAGTCCCAGTGACTTCCATGATGTACCGCGGCCCAGGAAGCCCTGTGTCGGATCTGCCACGATAAAGAGATGACTGTTCTTTGGAGTGAGCAATTTCAAGATGATCTGTACCCAGATGGGTGCAAAGAACTGGGCTTCATCCACCAGAATAAAATCATATTGAGGTAATTCGATCTCGCCTTGACGAATAAACTTCCAGATACGCTGCGGTACATCCCCCCAATCCAGCGCATTTCGCCCTTCGAGTTCCTTTTGATAAGCAACCAAGGCATCGAACATTCGCTGGCGCTGGTCGGCATTCAATCCGAAACCACGACCGCGACGGTCGGCGGAGAGATACTCTTTGCGCGACATGGGAATTTGATCCTTCAGCCAATCAACCTCGCCTTGAAACATCTGGGAGGAGATGGATGTATCGTTCAGGTGATTACGCCATAACCCCTCCACGATTCTCTGTCTGCCTTTAATTGAAAGCGGCTTTACCCACTTCTCTCCCTTGGGCCAGTGTTTGTAGCACCAGCCGTTGAACGTGAACCACTCGATATTCTCCGGCAGGTATCCTTCAAGACGGCTAAAGCGTCCCTGCATGTCATAACTCAAGGGACGATTATGAGTGAGTACCAGGAATTTTTTGTTGGGGAAATTTCGATACAGAAGACGCAGGCGATACAACAAGATCAGGGTCTTTCCACTGCCCGCCACACCATTGATGATATTCAATCGAAAGTCACTGCTGACTCCCTGTCCTTCATCGGGCAGATCAAGGTCGGACTTCACTGCAAGTTCCTGGTCGTAATCGAGCAGGTAGTCGGTCAAACCGGCTTTCCTGCGGCGTTCAGTGACCGGTCGAACGGTCATGCCTTCCGGCACAATGACTTCGGGTGTAAAACGGTGGCGAAGTTTTTCCTGGGAGATATCATCCAGTGGATCGGGAGATAGAAAAGCATCCCAACCCTGCCCACCCTCCTGTTGCATCACATCCTTCCCCACCCAATGTGCTTGAAAAGACCATGTTGAACTTTTTTGTAATTGGTCGTTTGCGATATTCGGAAAAACGATCAACGTCTTGATCTCTTTTGCTTTTGGGAACTCAAGGGAGGAGACGAAGGAAGCGAGCGTTTCATTTTCTGGATCCCCCAATGGCACTTGTTCGGATTCCATCAACGTCAATTGTCCTGCAAACTTCGCATCTCGTGACGTCGCTGAACTTACCATCATCAGCAATGCGCGTCCATCTTCATGCAACACGAGAAAGTCAGGCGCATTCTGTTTTTGAAAGTTCATGTTGTGCCAGATACAATACTCGTCCGGCAGTTTTTTCAAGGCATTAAAAACCTTGATCACTTCACTGGACCCAACCCGCGGCGGAGTATCTGGAAGAATGCGCGCCATGAGATTATCTGCTTAAGTTCCCGCCCGGCAAGGTGATATGCAGACAGCCGTCGAACAGGTCACGGAGCATCTTCATGGTTTCAGCCTGCTCGGGGTCATACTGGTCTGCATCCAGCATGTGATGACTGCCCACCAGGATCAACTTGGTGCGCGGACGTGTGACTGCCACATTTAGGCGCTGGGGCTGGAAGAGGAAGTCTGCCACCTGCGCCGCAAACTTGGGACTGGCAGTTGCAAAGGAAACCAGGATCACTTCGCGTTCCTGTCCCTGCATGCGTTCCACAGTATCCACTACAAGTTTCTTGAGCAGATCATCGCCCATCAGGTTACGGCGCATCAAGCTGCGGATCAGGCGGCTTTGCGCTCGATACGGCACGACCACACCGATCTCTTCGGGCGGGACTTCTCGGGACAGGAGAGAAAGAACCAATTCAAGTACGGTGTCTGCCTCGATCCGGCTGCGAACAGTGGTGTTCTGATGGCAAAGATCCAGAAAGACGGCAGGAGATTCAGGGTCCAGCACGAAGTCCCAGGGTGTGGTTTCAGGCGAAAGATTCAACCGCCGCATACCGGCTTCTTCGCTTGCTTTGAGTTCGTTGTGATAGAACGTTCGGCTGGGCCACTTTGTCAATGTGTCGTTGAGGCGATAGGTGACATTCAACATCGTCTCATTCCCCCGCCCTGCCAGGTAGGCAAAGATAGAAGTGCTTGCAGCATCGGATTCGGAAAGGATGGTCACGGGTGGAAGCTGGTTCTCATCACCGATGAAAATGTATTTGCTGCCAGCCAGCATCCCCATGATTGCCAGCGGCAGGGTGATCTGCGAGGCTTCATCAAACAGCACTACGTCAAACTCGACATTCGCCAACCTTTGGGTCTGCAGAGCAAAAGGTGTGGCCCCAATCACATATCCATCATTGATCTCGGCAAAGTGGGATTTGGCGAACGTCTCAAAGTTTTCCACATCGAGATCGCCAGCCTGACGACCATCACCAACCTTGCATACGATCACACCTGCATCCACTTTTGCGATCTTATTCAAGGCATTGTTGATGGCCCGGTGTGTTAGCGCAGTCACGAATACCCGGCGACCGTCCTGCACCAAAAGGCGTGCGAGGTGGGCCAGCATCAATGTTTTACCCGTGCCAGGCGGACCCTGAATGAGATGAAGCAGGTCTGTCCCATACGACGTGGACACAGATTCGATCTGGCTTTCATTGAGCCCGCTATCCTGCAATTCGGTTTTGGCGCGTTCATACCTGGCATAGTCGATCTGAGGAGCTAATGAACCCTGTAATAAGGGTAGAACGATGGAACGACCCAGCTGTGAGTCGGCGGCTTGATCGAGCGCGGCGAGATAGAACGGGCTGGAGTCAAACCAGTCCTGGTCTATGATCCAGCCATCCGGATAAGCTGAGAGAAAATATTCATTGCCATCATTCAGGCTGGCTTCCAACTCCATTTCCCCGTCGTATTGTAAGTCGCAATGCAGGGCATTTTCATCTCTGGGATTCCCACGATGCAGGACGATCAGATCCCCTTCGCGGAAGCGGGAGTCATTCGTCTGGCACGACAAACGGATGATCCCTTTTTGAAAATCTTCAATCTTTAATCCTTCAATCGCCCAACCCTTGGCAACCCGCTCAGGAAGAGGATGCGACCATTGACGCTCTAGTGTCTTGTATTGAGCGCTGGCTTCTTCTTGAATGTACTGACGGAGGCGTTCAAAGAATTCTTTGGTGGATTGGGACATATGCATCCCCATTTTGATGGAGCGACAAGTAATTTTATCTCACAATCCAAAAGCATATCATAGGATTAAGGTTATGTTTGAAATGTAATTCCTGTCAGCTAATAAAGCCCTTCGGCTAACGAGTCCTGAGTTTTATTTAGTCGACGGATAAATGTCTCTGGGGTAGAGAATTTGACATAAAAACTCGGCGAGGGAATTATTTTTCATCTCTTATTAATTCCTTTTTTGTTTTTTATTCTTCGGATTCCTAGAATCGGAAATCGTCGCAACCAGCCGTTCCTGCTCTTTCCTTCTTTGCTCTTTCATCTCCGAATATGTGCCATTGAATACAGAGAGTTTGGACGTGTATGTATCAATCTCCCAGATTTGCGTGGCGATCGCATCCACAAGATAACGGTCATGTGTGACTAGTAGTATCGTTCCAGCGTAATCTTCCAATACAGATTCTAGGATTTCCTGCGAAGGGATATCAAGGTGATTGGTTGGTTCGTCGAGCAAAAGTAGATTTGTATCCTGCAAGGCGAGTTTTGCGAACGCCAGCCGTGCACGTTCACCTCCAGAGAGCATCGACACTTTTTTGAATGCGTCGTCTCCGCTGAACAGGTGTCTCCCTAGATAATCGCGAATCTTCTCGGACGACCAATTCGGCATGATCGATTCGATTTCCTGAATTAATGTGCGATGCGGTGTGAGTTCCTCATGCGCCTGTGCGAAGTATCCAACGTGCAGACCAGACTCGTATAAGACTTCACCCGCGAGCGGTTTAAGTTGACCGAGAATTGTTTTTAGAAATGTAGTCTTTCCCGCACCATTTTGCCCAATCAACACAGCACAGTCCTGGCGACGCAATTCGATGTCAGGCGCTTTAAAAAGCAATTTGCGATGAGCCCCTCGAGATTCATCCTCGTGGAAACCTACTTGTAACTTCTTTGTACGAAGAACCAGATTGCCCGAAGGTTTTTGCAAGCCCAACCGCAAGTGCAAATGTGGAAGAGCTCGTGTGGGAGAACGCAACGCGCGCACGCGTTGCTCTGCCTCTGCCACGCTGAAGATTGATGCAGTAACTTGCACATCTTCTGAGGTCTCGCTCCATTTTTGGTTCAGCGCGGCGTCAAAGCCGATTTGTTCCACAGCCTGCACAATGCGTGAAAGCCGCTTTAGCTTGCCCTTGGCTTGCCTTGAGTTTTGCCCAGCAATGTTTCGTTTGATATATTCGATTTCTTTCAAGAGGTTTTCTTTTTCACTGTCGAAAACCTCTTGCTTGCGTATATTGCGTTCCTCACGCTGTTTCAAATATGCGCTGTAATTTCCGTGATAAGTTTCATACGTGCCGGGTAGTATTTCCATAATCAAATTGCTGACTTTGTCGAGAAAATACCTGTCATGTGAAACAATGACTGCAGCGCCTTGCCACTGACTCAGATATCCTTCCAGCCACTCAACCGCTTGAATGTCGAGGTGATTCGTTGGCTCGTCTAGCAGAAGCAGGTCCGGGTCGGAGAGTAGCAAGCGCGCCAGAAAGGCGCGCGTGCGTTGTCCTCCAGATAGATGGTCGAGCGATAGGAAGTAATCTTCCTGGGAAAAACCTAGTCCCGCCAACACTCTGCGGATCTTTGTCTCATAGGTATATCCGCCGCGTCGCTCAAAGTCCTCTTGTAATTTTCCGTATTCTTCAATCGCATATGGCTTCGTTGCCATCAAATCCTCAAGGCGGTGTAATTCTTGTTCCTGTTTCATGAGGTTGTCGAAAACCGAATAACACGCGTCCAAAAGCGTGCCATCCATTTTGAAATCCGCTTCCTGCTGCAGATATCCAATGCGTACTCCCTGAGAGCGACTTACTGTCCCCGTTGAGGACTCCTCATCGCCAACGAGGATCCGAAGCAGGGTGGTCTTTCCAACACCATTCGGACCAACTAGCCCTAGTCGCGCACCTTTCTCAATAGAGAAGGTCAGGTTGGAGAAAATGTCGGCCGCACCGTAGGATTTTGAGAGGGAATTAGTAGCGAGGAGAGGCATAATGAACAGTTTACAGTGTCAAACTCTAGAATTAGATTTGGAATCACTCCATTCAAACTAACCAGGTATGGAGCTATTTTAGCAACAGTGTTTCGCCTATCTACCGATAGGAGTGAAGTTCCATATCAAGCGATTCTTTCAACTTTCGTGCCATATTTACGAACTCAGGTGTATAGGTTACAAAGTCCTCACGTGGACGGGGCAAATCGACCTTAACATCCAACTGGACATTTCCAGGCCGTGGACTGAGTACCAGCACGCGATCTGCCAGAAAGAGTGCTTCGTTGATAGAGTGTGTGACGAGTACCACAGTCATACGCCGCGTCTGCCAGATGCGCGAGAGATCCGAACCCATATGATCACGAGTCAGTGTATCGAGGGATGCAAATGGCTCATCAAGTAGAAGCAGGTCAGGATCATAGGTGAGAGCACGGGCGACTGCTACCCGTTGCGCCATACCGCCCGAAAGTTCGTGTGGCCATGAATGTTCAAAGCCACTTAAATCCACAAGGTCAATCACCGTCTGTGCTTGAGTGAGTCTGTCCTTTTCGCCGATACCGAGCACTTCGAGCGGAAGCATGATATTCTGCAACACAGTGCGCCACGGTACCAATGTTGCATCCTGAAAAACTATCCCTACACGTGGCTGTAGGTTGTTCCAAAAAATTACCTCGCCTGCCGTTGGCTTAAGCAGGCTCGTGAGAACACGCAGTAATGTAGACTTGCCACATCCCGATGGTCCAATCACCGCCAAGAATTCGCGCGGCATCACATCGAACGAAACGCTCTCTAGTACATGCAATCCGTCATTATCGTTAGGAAAAACTACGCTTAGATTGCGAACACTGAGCATTGGTGAAGTTTTCATAATTTAAGCAGGAGAAACCCTGTACCTTATGACTTTCAAGAATTCAGCTATGTGCTTACGGCACGAAATCATTTGTGAATGCAGCCTTCACATTTTGTGGTGCGGAAAGCAACCCCATCTTTACCAACAGGTTATTCATGTTCATCCATCCCTGCTCGTCAGAGAAACCGATTCGATCTGCACGCCAAAAGTCTATTGAAGTAGTTAACACCTTAAACTGCACGGACTTGTCAGCCTGTGCGAGACCTACAACATAGGTTAAACAAATATCGTAAGCCTCGTCAGGATGTGCGATCGTATACGCAATTCCCTTTGCCAACGCATGTGTGAATCCGCGTACAAGCTCGGGGGTTTCAGCGATGGTTTTCTGATTGGTGGCGATTCCATCTCCGGCCAGCAACGCATAATCTGACACACGTAATTCCGTAATTTTATATCCTTGTGCACGGAGTTGAATCGGTTCGTTGTTTGAATAGACAACCACTGCCTGCTCTTGATTAGCGGTTAACATCTCCACTTGCGTGAAACCAATCGTGTCAACCGTTAAATCATTTACAGTCAAATCAGCGGAGAAAAGTAGGGCTTGCAATCCAATATTCGTCGGGCCCAACAGACTTGGTAGTCCAATTTTCTTGCCGCGTAAATCCGCAGGACCGTGGATTTCTTGACTCTCCATAGCCACAATAGACACTGGAAAAGCCTGATAGGTGGCAAAGATATATACAATTGGTAGATCCTGAGCACGCGCTAGCAAGAGCTGATCGCCCGATAAAACTGTGAAAGGTAGTTGTTCTGCGCCCACTAATGCAGCACCATTCAGATCAAACGAATAATCAAATTCGATCTCAATATCTTCCTCTGCAAAGTACCCCTTCTCGACAGCTACATAGAATGGCGCAAACTGAACATTAGGGATGTATCCCATCGGTAGACGAATCTTTGTTGTCGGACTCATCTTGGTGGCGACAGGTGTCACGTTCTGGAAGGTACAGGCAACCAATCCAATGACGATGGCCAGAAATAGGAAAATTTTACGAAACATGGCGACTCCTATAGACTATATGATTAACAATCGGCACTTTAACTACAGACTCTCACAAAAAAACTGCTGTGCTACTTTCTTTTCTGTCGAAATAAAGCTAGGTGCTCAATCCAGACCACGCTCCCATACAGAGCTAGTGCCATAGTGATCAGCACGAACACAGACACATAAACTAGTGCAGTATCGAACTGCCCTCGTCCTAGGTTGATAAGGAATCCCAATCCACGAGTCGCCCCAAGGAACTCTCCCACCACTGCCCCAATAACTGAAAGCGTTGCACCGATGCGCAATCCGCTGAAAAATATGGGAATAGCTGCAGGAAATTCAATTTTTATCAATATCTGTGTCGGTGTGGCACGCATAGAATGCATCAGATCGTACAAGGCGGCGGGAACGGCGCGAATGCCGACGATGGTGTTGATGAGCACCGGAAAGAAAACGATTAATGAGCAGATCAATATCTTTGAAAATATACCTGGACCGAACCAGATTATGAGCAAAGGCGCGATCGCCACGAACGGCACGGCTTGACTCACCACAAAGAGCGGTGAGAGTAAATTTTCCAGCAGACGCGATTTGGCCATGAGGTAACCCATCACTGTAGCAACAAGCGCGCCGGCACCCAAACCCGTCAATGCCTCTGTAAGGGTCACCACACTATTAGTGAGCAGGCTTCCGTCCTTTAGTGCACGCAAGCTCCGCGACCACACATCCGATGGTGTGGGTAGGATGAAAGATGGTAGGTTACTTAGGGATGCAGTTAATTGCCACGTAAGCAAGAGTGTAAAAAGGGAGATAAGTACCGGAGCAGGCAAGTGGGACTTATGAAGTGATTTCTTGGGCATGTCCCGCGACAAACGCAATGATGTCTCGTTTGACTTGAGAGCGGACTCAATTGCACCATTGGGCCGAAAGTAGTATTTCAAATACTCCAAGATTTGCGCACGAGTTTGACCATCCTGCTCACTGGAAAGGATTTGTTCGCATGCAACCGCAATAGCAATTATGCTACGTTCAAGGCGATAATAGGATAGCGCGACAAGATCGATTTGCGGCTGCCCATACCCCTTATAGAAGAGCATTTCTTGCTCTTGGATTGTGCGGTCTGGAAATCCATACCCCCCGCCAATGTACAACAAGTCGCGCTCCTTCGGCGAAAGTATTGGATAATCCCAATCCACAATGAAAAGGTTATCTTGTCCATCGATAAAGAGATTGCCAGGGTGAAGATCCGAATGGCACAAAACAAATTCCAGATTGCGAGTAGCAATGATTGGAGCAAGACTTTCAGCGCCGCTGATTAGGTTGAGAACTAGCTCGCGCCGGGAATGCAAGAACGTCGCCAAGTCTATGACAACGGGATCATCGGATGGTTCTAGATCAAGACGCGCTAAAAACTGCTTGCATCTTTCGCGCCACTTGGAAGTATAGGTCTCCTTTTGGATTTTCCGGATGAGGGTTGGTGGGATGATCGCCATATGGACCTTTTTGAGAGCTTCACCGAAATCCAACCATTGACGGTCAGTCAATTCAATTTCATAACCATTCTTGCCCTCAACAAATGGGTAAACAATAAGAGTGTACTCTCCCAACTCTGTCCATAATTGACCAGATTTGGTTGACAGTGGTGGGATGATTTGCGCGATGCCCTGCTCGCTCAGAAATTTGGATAGCTCAACCGCAGAGAAATCAAAGACGTCGCGCCTCAACTTGCAAAAGTATGCCGTTTTATCATCAGCAACAGCACAATAAACAGCTGTACTCAAACCAAATCCAAGTGGAAGAAAAGCGACTTGAGTGATTCGCTGGTCATATTCCGCCTGTAGGCAAGTGATGATTTTTTCGTCTGGTAAATCAGGTCTGTGAAGCATGGGCGCGAGTTTCCTTAGCTATCTTTGGGCTGACCGCGTAGCTCTAATCACATTTTCTTTATATAATCTATATTCCACATTTATTTGATTTTCCTCATGGAAATTAGGAATACAAGTTTGAATAGTTGAGGCAGGACTACTAGGCTATTTGGATACCTTCCCCTAGGGTCGCCGGTTTTCCCTATCCAACCAGCGGCTCCCAGTCATTTACATAACCCTCTACTTAACATATACCTGAATTACTGGAATTTCCTCAACACTCCAGAATTAGAGAATTTCCTCCCCACCTTATCCGGTATCAAAGCATCCCTTCATCGCTGTTAATGTAATAATGAAATCTAGAATTTTTTACACCCAAACATGAGCATGTCGTAGAGTCCATTGTTCTGGGAGGAGCGATAATTCGCACAATCAGAATAGCTTACGGGGTTTAATCCATGCAAATCATCCTGCGCCGCCAAACTGTTTGATTTCCTTCGCCTTCAACACGCAGAATGTTTGATATTCGCGGTTCATCCCCACATGCGTGGGGAATCCTTATTGAACATTGTTCTCTAGTCCACCAAACAACAATATTTCCCCTATATTAAAGTAACCGTTGATACTGAATGGCTCATTAAAGTTTAGGAAAATATGGATATGATATTGGGTAGACAAAAAATCACTTCGACAAATCAACATTTATATAAGCATTTTTTAAAGCATCACACGAATGAATACGTTTTTAATATTCCACCGCCTTAAATTGGGCGCTACCAGCAGGCAACGTATTATTTCAAGGAATTGAGCAAGTGCTCTATCCTTTCTATCTCAGGATCCTCAATCTCTCGATATAAAATAAGGGCGGCTTTCAATCGTTCCACCGCATTTTCAATCTTATTGGTTCTTAAATCAAGGGAGGCTTGATTGCGAATCGCGTCTGCCTGACCCTTGACATCCCCGATTCGGCATGCAATTTCATAGTGCTTTTCAAAATATAGTCCCGCTCGTTCAAACTCACCCACAATCTGATAATCGCTCCCAAGATTGGAGATTGCATTTCCTTCCCCATATTCATCCCCAATTTTCCGCGCCAGTTCGAGCGCCCGTTGGTGAAATTCAAGTGCCTTTTTGTATTCACCTAAAAGGCGCAGGGCAGTACCGGCATTGCATGTATCAACCTCCTCCCCATAGGTATCCCCAAGTTCCAAGTCTAAATCCAGAGCCTTTTGAAGGTAGTCAAGTGCCAGATTGAAATCGCTTAAGTGTAAATGGTAATTTCCAAAGTTACTAAAGGAATCGCGAATTATTGTTTTATCATCCAATTGCTGTCCTATGAAAAGCTGCCTTTCGTAAGAAGCCAGTGCCTGATCCACACTACCGACCCTGACAAGTACGTTTCCGAGGTTGCCCCATCCATTTGCCTCGCTTCTTTGTATTCCAAGTTGCCGATCCATTTCAATGCTTTTCTGAAGATACTCAACACCCATTGCCAGATCACCCAGACGAACATATATAATGGCAAGATTGTTCATTGCCATATTGATTCCTGACTGATCACCGAGTTGAGAGGAAAGAGTTAATTGCTGTTCGACAGAAGGTTGAGCCTCTTGAAATCTGCCCCTTTTTATTAGAACACTCCCGATCTCACCAAGTACATGAGATTGCCCATACAAATCTTCTATTTTCTCAAACAATTCCAATGATTGACGGTATGCGTTCAGCGACTCCTCAAATTTCCCTACAGAATCATAAGCCAAACCAAGATTTCCCAAGGCATTAGCCTGGCCATACACACTTCCGAGCAATTCCATTATTTCGCGACACTTTTCCAAATTCAATATCGCCTGATCAAACCTGCCGCTTTGTGCAAACAGCATCCCCAAATTTCCCAGTTGGGAAGCTTCCTGCCGAGTATTTCCCATATCACGCGCCAACAAAAGCGCATCAGTAAAATATTTTTCAGCCAGGATTACATCGCCGATTTCGCTATAGACAAGACCGAGGTTACCAAGATGATTGGATTTCGAAGATTTATCGTCAATCACGTCCGCTGAAAATATTGCTGCATTCAGCCATTCGATTCGCTGAGTGGGGTTTTGACGGATATTCAGAATCATGGCTCCTGCATCGGGAAAATAACAACTTAGAATGGCAGCGTGGCGATTGACTGTGGTATGTTGAGCAGCCCATTTTTGTCCACCTTGGATATTTTGCCAATCCAAATCAAATTGTTTTAGAGCAACAATCATATTGTCTCCGCCTGAACCATACAAGCGGTGGTATCGCCTGAGGACCGATTCGTAATATTGTGAATGCATCCGCTGTGCAATTTGAATACTTGACATAATTTGCATCTTCCATAGAAAGAGTTGTCTGGAATCGCCTTCGTTTCACCCATTAATGTTCTTTATTAAAAATATCCTGAAGAGGATAAATCTATTTCAGGAACTGTTGAAAGGATTCTAAGGGCGCGATTCCATGATGAACAATATGAATCTCATCGATTTGAGCAGGCATACGGATTTCCACAGTCTCAAAACACAATCGTTATTTATTTTGATTTTCAAACATTTTCTCAATCTGTCGTATTGTTGTCTGATCCTCTTGCCAAGCTGGATCGTCAATCATTCTCTCGTAATCGAGACATCGATTAAGGTATTCGACGCCCAACTTGTACTTCTTCTGTTTGATCAGGATCTCACCCAAATTCCAATAACCAATTGATTCACCACGTGGGTCATTCAGTTCTTGGGCAATCGCAATACGAGATTGATAGGCTGAAACTGCTCCATCCAAGTCGTTTACAGCAGCGCATATCATTCCTTGATAACTCAGGTTCTTTGCTTCCCCCTCAAGATCCCCAAGTCTTTTATTGATCAGGATGGATCTTTGAATATACTTCCTGGCCTGTTCGTAGTTTTGGAGCTTGAGGTTTGCTATTCCGGCATTGGTCAACGCGTTGCTTTCACTCCATGAGTCGCCGTTTTGTACTGCCAATTGAAGGTGACGTTCAAAACAATCCCTGGCTTTGATAAATTCACCTTGTTTCAAATATAGCAAACCAAGATTACCCGTGGACACCTCAATAATCCTTGGATTCGAAATCTTATTCGCAAGATTAAGCGCCTGCAGATAGCATTCGTGCGCCTTTTCAAGTAGATTAAGATTGTCATATAAAATTCCCAGGTTGCAATAAACTTCCCCCGACCCTTCATTATCCTTAAATCTACCGGCTATTGCGAGTCGAATGGAATAATGTTCAATAGCCCTTTGATATTCACCCATCTCGGAAAATGCCAACCCAATCTTGCCGTGCAATGTCCCCTCGACAAGTTCCATCCCACGGGCATGAGCCACGTACAGAGCAGATTCAAGCCAGACCAAACGGTCGGCCGGCTTTTGTCGTAAATACAGACACCGTGCCCCTCGCTCCGGATATTCACCCACCAGGGTCGCTGCATCTTCTTCCCTACCCGCACACCGCACCGCCCACTTTTGACCAATTTCGATGTTTCTCCAATTTATGTCGAACAAATGCAGTCCATCCTCAATTTCCCTTGCGCCCAATTCATACAGTTTGTCTGCCTGAAGAAGAATATCTGCGTAATATTGAGAGTGTTTCAAACCGGCATCGCGCTTGGATATCATAGGTCAACGTCTGGAAATCAATTCTTCAAAATATTTCTGATGTCTTTCCAGTTGGAGAGAGTCTATTTGGATCTCGATCTGAATAGCCCTTTCCATTTCTGCGATTGCCCTCCCCATGTCATCACGCGCTTCATGAATCAATCCAATCTGCCACCGAGCAAAAGCCTCATCAGACAAGGAACCAATTTCAGTAGCAACACCCAACCCCTTTTCTCCGATCTCCAAAGCAGTTTCCAGGCTACCCAGATGCCGATATACACTGGTCTGGTTCACGAGTGCACTGCACATGAACGACCTTGCTCCAACTGCTTCGGCAGTGCTATACAAATGGGAATATGTCATTAGCGCACTTTGGTAATCATCGCTGGCGTTGTATACATTCCCCAGGCTATGCAGTAGACGTAGTTCCGCCCCTACATCAATGGCGTCCTTAAATAACTCAAGCGCTTCATCGAGGATCTGAATGGCCTTTTGAAATTCCCTGCGATCTATGCAAATATCCGCAATGCCTCCCATTACGAGACCCTGGGTTCGTTTATCCTTCATTTCAACAGTTATCGGCAGTGCGGTTTGCAGGGACTGATTCGCCGCCTCCAGATTCCCAATGTCATAATAGGCAAACCCCATATTCATCAATGCCTGACTCTGCTCCCTGCGGTCCCCTCTTTTTATGGCAAGATCTAGGAAACACTTGTAATTATCGAGCGCTTGAGTCACGTTACCCAGGTAGGCATATGACACTCCAAGATTGGCAAGAGCGTGTCCTTCCCCGCGCTCATCGTTAATTTCATGAGCGAGATGAAGGTGTCTTTCATGATATTCTATTGCCTTTTTATGGTCCCCCAACATCGCAAAAATATTGCCCAAGTCCCCCAGCCAGGCACCCTGGTGATGCTTGTCGTTTATTTGTTCGGCCAGATCCAAAGCCTGCAGGAAATATTCTTCAGCCCGTGAAAATTCGCCCAATTCGTAATATGCCAGTCCCAGATTACCCAGGTGCGCCTGGGTTGTGACATCATTTCCCAATCGACGACTTGCCTGCAACGCATCGTTTAACCATCGAATTCGATCAACAGCGTTCATTTTCATGCTGATCAAATACGATCCAGCATCTGGAAAGGCATTACAAATATCCAATAATGCACGATCTGATTCGCCCAACTCCTGATTCGAGTCGAATTTGGCGAAAAATTCGGGAATATTATCTCGCGCGGAAACTACATTCAGCAATTCAAGGTCAAAATTTCTAAGCGAATTTGACTGCTCATCACCGCCATCCAGATAGTTATCATTAAGCCCATCCAGAATTCCCAGGTAATGGGCAGCAACGCGGAGTCTGGCGTTTTTCAAATTGGGCATGACAATTTCTACGACCCCTCATCATCAGTCAACAGCGACTTCGCCAGCATGACCAGGAGGGCATGCATTTGATAGCGGCCTAACTCTGGTACAAACTCTAACAGTCCCCGGTCAACGAGGATCTCGATGACAGGTTTCGGGTCATCCAATTGCCAGACTGATTTCATTGCATTCACATCAAAGGTTGCAGGCTTGGGTGCAAATACACCCAAATATGCGTAGCAACCTCGAGTGGTTTCGTCCAATAGGTCCAAACTTTTTTGAAGGAGGGATGCAATGGTAGGCGTAGTCTCGTTGGCCAATTCGAGGCGATCAGCTGGTGGTTGGGCTTCGAGCAACCTTGTACCCAGTCGCAGGTCTTCAATTAACTCGATCACGCCAAAACCCCTATTAAGTTCCGCATTCAAGAGGCGACCGGCCACCTGTAAGGCAAGAGGGAGTCCTTCCAATTCCTTTACGAGAACAATGGATTCATTCGGGTGCATTTCCACCACTGAGGGAGCAAGCTGTTTTAGCAGCGTCAGGGCATCTTCGTCGCTCAAAACCTTCAATCGGTAGATATTGTCGGCCGAGGGGGCTAATGCAATGGCAACATCATCACGCCTTGTGGTGATCAGTGTAGCGCAATTCTGCCCTCCCACATTGAAAGGTACAGCGTCCCGATAGTCCCACACATCGTCAATGATGAGCAACATTTTCCTGTTATGCAATAATGCCGCCAGTTGAATCCGGGACTCCTCGACTGTTTTTGCACGCAACAGATCATTCGTACCCAAGGCCCTACCCCAAGCTGCCATCTCCGAAAGGACATTTGGTTTTTGCCCCAGGGACACCCATAAGATACCATCAGGGTAGCTCTTTTCAACATCCGGATCATAAGCGAGCGCGGACGCCATGGTTGTTTTTCCAACCCCCGGCCAGCCTTTAATGGCTGTCAATATCTGAAGCGACACGCCGGATTTGCCAGTCAATCCCAGGTTTTGCTTTAGTCTCTTCAGATCGTCATCACGCCCTATAAACAATGACGGTACAGGAGGGACAATCCCAAGAGCAGATCTTACTCTTTGAAAATGCACTTTCAGAGGCTCGACAAATCTGACATCAATGGCTCCACTACCGATTCCAGGAACCATCTGCGCGGATGTGTCACCGTCAACATATTGCGGGATAACAGACGGATTCCATTCTGGATGGATTTGATTGACCTCCTCAGTGGTAAGTGGTTGATAATTCCCTGCTTCCAACAGTTGGTTGGCCTCGTCCAATGTTTTGATCCCTCGAAATTTTTGGAGAACAGCGATCATGTCGGTGAGAAGTCCCCGATCCAGTTGTGGACGCGGAGAGGTCTTCCCATTCTCCCAATTGTTTTCCTTGTTACGCGTGATAGTTATCCCGGACTTCAAAGAGAGGTGATAAGCCAACCTCTCTTGCGAGAGCGGTCTCCCAATGCCTTTTTCGATTGTCTGTCCCCGAAAATATCTAAGCATTTCTCCAAAAGATTGTATTTCTGGTCTTTGCGTCATAGTGGTCTCCAACCTGGCTTATTAATATAACTACAATATCTCTATTGGAAAATCATTTTCTCCTAAAGCTAAACAGACCTGAACCCAATTTTAAGCGATTAAAAGTGTGCACAAGGAATCCGCCGGGTGGCAACCCCAACCCTTCATAAATCGTTTTTGCACTACGTATCCGTTGAATAGCTGAGCCAATCCTGCCCTGCCTGACGTTAACCATTGCACGCAACAAATCAATTTTCCATAATTGATCTTTATAGGCGCCATAAGCGATCAGGTCATCAGCACGATCAAGAAGTCTGAGTGCCTCCGAATATTCGCGCTTCCTAATAAACAATTCCGCCAATTTTGTTATGGTTCGAGATTCCTGACGATCATATTGGCCTTCATATTTACGGATATACAATAAGCTTTCTTCAAAACATTCCACAGCTTCATCATGTCTGCCCTGTAAGCCAATGACTTCGCCAAGATCAGCCAATGTGCCTGATAGGAGAATGTCCGGTTCAGGAGTCTGTCGATGTAACGCCAGAGCCTGTCTGAATATCTTTTCCGCCGACTTGAGGTGGAGATTATCCCTTTGAATCCACCCAAGTACCTGCAGTGGATTGCCGAGCCAGGGGTTGGACTGATCCACCTTTGAAAATATTCCATCTAGAATCAGTTTTGCTTCATCGTTATATCCTAGTGTGCGATAGCATTGGGCCAGCATAGAATCAACTTTGAGCACTTCAAAAGGCTCATCTGCCAGTTCGTAAAACTGCCGGGAGCGGGAAAAGTCAATCATTGCCTGCTGGTGTAATCCCTGTCGATGTAAATTATGTCCATTGACACTCAACAAATGAGCAAGCTTTTTCACATCGCCGACTTTCTCTGCTGAGTGAATGGCTTGTTTGGTCAAACGCTGGAAAATCTCATGGACACCAATGGAATCACGGGCAACAATGGGCGCAAACAAGCTATGCAGCTCAAGAATACCTGTGTGATCGCCCTGTACTATCAGGGTTTTGAGTGCCTGATCAATCTCATGCAAATCTTCCATGTTGGCATTCCCACCGCCAATACTGGGTTGGCTGAGGCGCTCACCAAGTTCATTCAGTTTTTTCCAGTCAATTTCCATGGTCACTCACATTGAATTATGAGATTGCTGCACTGCGAGAAATTCTGCCAGACTGGGAAAGATGGAGAAGTTGCCCTGCTTGAGATCACTATTAACGATCAGGAAACGTTCCTGGAGAATTTTCAAGGGTTCATCTACAGATATGAGTCCGCGTGCTCTTTTTGCCCATTGGAGCAAACCTCCATAGTCGATTGGTCCCTGATTGGATTGTTCAAGGATATGAAACAGAAGTGCGCGGGCATTCTCTCCATCGCGATCCATCTGTCCCAGTTCAGTCCAGTGTTCCCAATAGAGAAAGTTGAGCAATTCACGTCCGAATAATGCCGGCAGTTTCTCAAGACGTGACCACGAAGATCGTGCAACATCACTTAGAACCAATTGCATCAATAGGGGAATACCACCTGTCTTATCGATAAGAAGGCGAACATTTTCCCGGGTATCCAAATCCTGCGAAAGCTTGTTAAGTTGCTGATGTGATTGTGAATTGGCAGAGATATGCCAGCGCAGGAATTCCCGAGCGATTTTCTCATCCACAATAGGATGCATGCGGACAAGAAAGACGCCAGGTGTTTGATGGGTAATCCCTGCAATTCTTCGTGTGGTAACAAGGATGCGTGTGTCCCTGCCCGCCAAGGTGCGAAATGTATTCAGTAGTTCGGCGCTATCTCGAACGGTCTCGAGATTATCCATCACAAGTATGGAACGACGTCCATCGAGGCGATCCTTGATGTTGCGAACAGCCTGCTGCCTGTTTGATTTCCCCAGGGAATAATCCAGTCCCAATTGACTGCTCACTTTAAATAGGAAGGAATCCAGATCATTAAATTCATTCTTTTGACCCATCACTTCCCCGGTAAGAGGATTGACCACTTCTGATTTAGCGCTATCTCCTAAAAGGAGGTCAACTGCGTTGTCACTATAAAGACAACGAATGATCTTGGCCGCAAGCGTGCTTTTTCCCATGCCGCCTTCGGCAGCTATCAAAACGACCTCGGGTCCACGAGCATACTGCATCAACCAGTAAATCTGTTGAAAGGATTCCAGTTTCGGTGAATTTGGTGGGAGGGAAAGATCGATCTGACCGTGGATGTTGACATAACTTTGATTTTTTTCCAAAAGGCCGGTGAAATAGCTGCCAAAGGCCGCTGAAATTCTGAGGCGTTGTTGCTTGAGGTCAATAGCCTGATTCCCGCAGTCCGGGTCGATCAGGGTAATCTCCATCCCAGTCTCCCGATTTTGATGAGCATGGGAATCGCCAGACCGGTTACGGATAAGCCAATCGGGAGCGCGATCCAGGATGGCAAAGAACATTCGCGCTGCCAAATTTGCGAAGAAGTCTATGAAACGAATAAAAGCATTTGCGCGGGAGGACGAACGCGGTGCCTGAATTACGACCGGAATGGGTTCAAGACCTCCTATATTGATCGTGATTGGAGGGATCACAGTTGGCGTCTGACCCCTAGTATCTAAAACGGATGGCGCTCGATGAACTCCTTCTTTTTCCGGTGATTCGAACTGGGATACCCATTCCGGATTAATTAAAACTGCCTCCTTATCATCCAATGCTTTAAAACCGCCAGACCCCAGAAGGTGGGTGGCATCGGCGTATGTCATGATTCCCTTGTACTTGAACAAGACATTGATAATCGCAATCAGAAGTGGGCGGTCATGCTCAGAATGCAGGTAACTCTTTTCGTTCTCCCAATTATTTACCGCATTACGTGTAATCCTAAACTTTGATTCATCAGAGAGTTTCATCGCAAATGAATCTTGTGAAAGCGGCTTTCCACTGCGCCGATCAATCGTCCGCCCTCGGAAAAATCGGAGTATGTTCCCAAATGATGGTTTTTCCGGTTCGTGTGTCAATTTTGCCTCCTATTTGCACGATTCTTTACGCATACTTTCATCATTTCCGACGCACTGAAATGCAAAGGCTACCTGTAAACTCATGACAAGTTAGCTAACTGATTGTTCCTTAACAAAACATACTGAGCGGCGGCGTTGCGTGTCTCGAGAGGTCAGTTCTCAACTGACTAGGCGCCTCACAAAACGAGCCCTCCATTCTCACGAAAGGAGGTCTCCCATGACACGCATTAAAGCAGTCTCCCTCTTCCTGGTTGCTGTGCTGGTTCTGGCAATTGCTCTTGCGGCTTTAGTTGCAAAAGAATTTCCATCCGGCGTGGTTCTCCAAATAAACCAGGAAAGCTCCATCACATTGACCGTTGGAGCAACGACACCTGCTGCATCCGGCAACATCCTTGCAAATAACTGCGATGGATGTTCTGGTGGCGGTGGAACTGGTGGTTAGTCTACCACATCGACTATAAGGATGCGGGTACGGACTGAGTCTGTACCCGCATCCCCATTTTCCAGCACGATCACCTATGGTATACCCATACAAACAAAACTTGACCAATTTTCTATGTCTTTGCTCTGCTCAATCATGCGTCGCTGCGTCAGGGCTACAGCCTTGGCTGGACCCAGTCCATGTAGGTAATATTCATAAAAGGATTCAGTAAATTCTGTGGCTGCACTATCAAGAATTCTCCGGCTACTGCCAACAACCCTGCCCGCCCCGGCGATAAAACACGTGGAGGGAAGATCCATATGTTCATCACCCTCATAAACAAAACTGAAAATACTATTGCAGGTCGAAAAAGTCACCAGCTGTGGCAAGGGCGCTAGATCTCGCAACTGATCCAACCACACATCTCCATCCCACAATACAATCCCGCTTGTGCGTCCAGTATGCGAATCAACAAAAAAATGACTTGCGACGTGCAACCAGTCGAAATTTGTTTGAAGAATTTCTTTGCGATTTCGTTTCTTGTTCGCAAGAAAATTGGCAAGATTGCCCCAGGTGGCTTCACTTTCAATTAGGAATTTCCCCTGGGCACCTAATCTTGTAGCCAGTATTGAGGCTTCTTCCTTCACTTGAGGAAGATCCCTATGAAGACCCTTAAAAGTGGACAAACCAATCATCAAGCCGCTGTAACGGTTTGTTTGTGACTGGTCCAATTCGGCCCGTTTCCAAAGCAGGCAGAAGGTATAGAGGGAGGGTACTACCACTGGGATGCATCTGCTGACCAAAGGCTTGGATATACTGCTTGGTTCAATCGCTGCCCATGGAACGCCATGAAGTTTTCTGTGAGGAGCCAACAGCAAGTAAGTTTCTGGTGCAAGAATATTCGCCAAAGAAGTGGGAAATAGAAAATCACCAAGAACTTTTAAATCACTTTGAGACAACCCGGCGTGTTGTCGGCTTAAGCTTACCATTTCTAATGCCATGCTGATTCGATTTGTAATAGGGGAATTTTGTGCCAAATATTGATCCGGTGTGATGGCGATAGTAATTAGGTTATTGTCGGTCAAATAAAAATCAAGAGCTGCCCAGGATTCCCCGAATGAATCATTCGCAATATTCCGAAATTCAGCAAGGTTAAAGTTACTCGACGGAAGAACAGGACTCTCTTTTGAATGATTTCGGCGCTCAATACGCGCTAACTCCGAATCATACAATCGTACTTTTTCTAATATTTGAGAACGAAGTTGTCGTGATTCAAGCGTGGATTTAATGCCCTTGTTTGCTTCAAAGGACATCCTCGATTTGTTTTGCAGCCAAATAATTTCAGATCGAATTCCCGCCAGCTTTTTCGTTTTCCTGTTCCCGATAAAGGCGTCTGACATTTTCAGCTGTTCGAGAAGCGTTGTTGCTTTATGTTGTTCCACAAATTGCAGTGCGTCTTCGTTGGCTTTCATTTCTGTGGCTCTCTGTATCGCACGTTCAAACACATCTGACGGAGTGTGAAGGTACGATCCTGCCAATGCAGGCTGCCAGAAATTCTGGCTTATTTCTTTTAAGGCCAACATTGCACGGCGGTAAGCTGAGATTTCCGCTTGAGCATCCCCACGCAATGCAGCCAGTAGCGCCAGCCCAGCATGTGCCCGCCATTCTATCTCAGGCATGGATCCTTGGCTAAGTTGCAAAGCTTCTTCAAATACTTGAAGAGCTTCGCTAGTCTTGGAAATTTGAGCGTAATGAGTTCCAAGTGCAACCAAAGTAAATGCCTGGTCCATCATCATACCTATATCAGTAAAATCACTGTTGGCCTGCTTAAGATAATTCAATGCTTCTGTATCTTGCTGTATATAAAGTAGCGCCTCCCCCAGCATACGTTTTATCAAGGCGGTTTGAGGGCGTAGACCATCTATGATGGTAGCCTCAAGCGCCAGTTTTAGATAATCGACGGACTTAACGTACTCTTTTTGCATAAAAAGAATACTGGCTCTATAGGTGTAAATTGATGAAGCTGATGACTTTTGATCGTCTTTTTCATGATACGCAGTCGCCCTATCCAAGTGGTAGAGTGCATCCTCAAATTGTCCTAATTTTGACCAAATAAGCGCCATGAATTTTTCCGAAGATTCTAGTCGATGCAGGTTATTCATAGCTTTGAAACGCTCTGTCGCTCGCTCCAGGTGATGCAATGCATCTTGGTAACGACCTGCAAGGCCATAGGCCTCGCCTAAATTTGCCGCATCAACAGCTGCAGGAAGTTTCATGCCAAGCTCTTCATGGAGCTTTTCAGCCTCCTTGAACTGTTCGATACTTCGATTAAGGTACCCTCTGTGAGTGTTTAGCTTGCCATTATCATTTAGGTTGTCTGCAAGGGGAGCGAGCACCTTATGGCGAACGAAAATTTTCCTGGCTTGCTGATAACATTTATCCGCCGTCTCCAACGATCCCAGAAGCAAATAGGCATATCCAAGGTTATTGATACAAGTTGCTTCCCATAAGTCCATATCGAACGCCGAAAACATCTCCGAAGCTTTGTTCAATTGGTCTATAGCTTTAGGCAGATCGTCTGCCATCATAAGATGGCATAGTCCAATCTGATAGTGGGCTTTCGCCAAATCAACAGGAGCTTTTTCGTCTTTAAAAGCGGCGGATGCGTTGGACAACTTCCTTAATGCATCTTCGACTCGACCCTCCCTTCGATGAAGACTAGCCTCATTAAGCCAACAGCGGGCACGATTAAGAAAATCCCCATCTTCAATAAAGAGAGCCTCACAAATTCGAATATTATCCCGCGCATCATTGAATTTGCCGGTCAACAATTGAGCATATGCTAATGCTGCCCTGCAATGAGGTACAAATTCATCAAAGCCCGTTTGCTGTAGTTCTGCCAGTGCACGTTGCAGTGTCGTCACAGCCTTGGGAATATCTGGTCTCGTCCAAGAGAGCGCGTAAAATTGCCAGTCGCAAGCCGCAACCCACCCCATTTCATTTAACTTCAAAAAACCTCTGCGGGCTCGCAAGATCATTGACTTTACTAATTCAGGTTGTCCCCAATGGTTGGATGCACGACCAAGGTACCAAGCAGCCAGTGACTGAATATAGCTTTCTAGATCTTGTGCGGTTGATGCACTATATGACACTCTGGCAATTGCCCAACTACGTCGCGGCTGGCGGCTGGCAGTTTCTTCAGCCCTGCCACCTAATTTTTTCAATAGTGTGACGGTGAGAGGTGGCAGCTGTAACACAAGCCTGGTTACGTCGCGTTTAGTTATTCGATTAACGAATAAATCTTCTGCCAGATTCAGGTAAGCGTGATAAGCATCAGCGTCATTCATTGCATGCAATCACAAGACTGGTTCTATTATTAGACTCAATTCGGCATTAACATTTTCATATTCTTTATCGAACATGGTTGCCAGTGAAATATTGGGGAATTTAGCTCGTCCCTCTGCCTGGATTTGAATCGTCTCTTTATATGTTCCCCATTGTAATGAAGATTGGATCGGAAATCGTGAACGCCTTGCTGTTCCACCAACTGTAACTGCAATGTCCAGGAAGGGAGTGAATGCTTCTTTATCCTCACCCGAGAATGCACACTCGAGCGCGATGGCATAGAGCGATCCATCGATCTCAACTTCGTCCCGCAAAAGGACGAACCACGGATCTTCAGAAATTGTGTAATCTAGACGGTATGCAAATTCGGAGGGTGATAGGATGGTTTGAAGTTGGTTTATGGTCCTTTGCCAATTAATTTTCCAATTGTTTCCAAACATCTCTATAACGGGTTTTGGTATACCGTCGGAAAGAAAATCGAGTTTTGTTGATGCTTCCATGTTCCACGGAATCGGCAGATTCTCATCTTCGTCATCAAAAGATTCCAATACATCAATAAAAGCCTGCATCAGATCCGGATAATTAAGCAGCTTTTTATAAAAAGTGGGATAGCGCCTTGAAATGTCTATTCCCTTATTTGCTTCTTCTACGATCAAAGACAACATCTCTTCATCCCCTTTAGACTCAGATAAGGCTTTAATATCGGAGTCCAGGTTGGCCAAATCACCTGCGAGTTGTTTAATCGCATCTGATTTCTTGACAGAGTGAGACTTTTGATTTCTTTCAGTCATTAAGTTTATCCCTGTTTTTTGTCAAAATCTTTCTTAGGTCGTGAATTGCATGAAACTGTAAACTGTGCACTGCGCGAACACTTTTTGTTAATTTTTTAGCTATTTCCGCTGGTGACAATCCCTTGAAATACTTCATATCAATGACATCGCGTCGTAAAGGCGTCAATTGTTCGATTGCATCCATTAGCTCTCCATGGAGCTCGTTCTGATTGTCCACGGCAAAAAGTCCAGGATTATTAATGCTTTTTAGGGTACCAACGAGGTCATCGTAACTCTCTTCGACGACGGATACGTCTTTTGAAGTCGTACGAATATACTTCAAACATACATTCTGTACAATAACATGTGCCCAAGGTTCGAACTCTGTATCGTAGGGAAAATAGGCACCCAATAACTTGCTTGCAGCCTCACTTGCACATTCTCTGGCATTTTCCCAAGTATCTACAACTTCCTGGTAACCCTTCTTCAGCAGAAACCGGTATGCCCATTTTTCCATCTGCTTGAGAACTAATTCCCAATCGTTGTTCACTTTCTCAATTTGCAGCCTATGTAAAAGCGCGTTAAGGCGCAGGTATTTTTCCACAACTCGCCACACATACTCGTTAACGTGAGCTACATCATCCTCTACAAAGGTTTGCACTCGACCTCGATCCAAATTGGCATAAAGAATTGGCCGGATCTTTCCAGTTAATTCAATACCGCTCTGTTCCGAAAGAACTTCGAGAGCCTTTTCCATTTCGGATTTAATTTCTTCAGGTTGAAGGGACATTATTGTGGTGTGCTCCTTGTGGGCCATTCCCGATTGTACGAACTGTCGCTTCCACCGGAACAAAGAATTCTACGACATTCTTATAGAAAAATATGGACATTAAGTCTCATAATTATATCAGCACTCGCAAAGCAAGGCTCTTGATACATAGCAATTGGAAATCTCTTCGTTCATGTTTATTTGTAGTGCTGAGGATATTCGAGAAATTCGGGAATACGTTTAATAGTGGGGAGCACAAAGGACTGAGAGCCACCGGAGTAGTTAAGGGAAACCGGTGGCTCTAGGGGGCAATGAAATCACACGACTCTAGGCAATTTTCAGGTCCAAAAGTTTAAATTCGATTTTTTGTTTTGATGAGGAGATTTGTGGAAATGGGGAATATATATTGTAAACAACAAATTCGGCTCTGAGTCACAGAAGCAAACGAAAAGCGACTTGTAGCCATGATAGAAAGCTCGAATTGACCACCGATAAACAGGCTTAAGCATGACAAAAAGATATTATTTGCCCCATCTTGAATTCTATTTTATAGCAATACTAGTTCTATTCTCTTGCGCGCCGCAACCACCTACACAAACTCTTGTTGCTACTAATGAAATTTGTCCACCAGCCACATTGATACCTATACCCCCTACCAAGACGCCTCTCTCGCCGCCTATTCTAACTCATTATTTTATTCTTATCGATAGATCAGGATCATATTATTCAACCGTAGAGGATGTCATCAATTTGTTAGAAGAAACACTCCATCAAATATTACAACCGGGAGACAGGATAACCATAGCTTGGATAAGTTCCGTGTCCGGGAAATCAACAGAGAATATTTTCGATGGTGTTGTTCCCGAATTTCTGGAAAACGAAAACTTAGAACCCATGATCTTGTCGCCTCAACCAGATAATCCTATCCTGCTTGAGATTCCCTCGTCCACGCCTGGCACTACGATGCACGAAATGCAGGAAACCCAAACCGCCCAATCAATTATTCTGGAAAACCAAGAACGTATTAATCACTACAACTGTGATGTTCGCGAATGGAACAAAAGCTTGGAAGAAAAAATAATTCCCGCGGAAACACCAACAGCAAGCAACCAAGGGTATCTTTTTATGGAGGATGTAATCAAAAGTATGGAGACTGCTAAATTAACACCTTTGTCTACAGCAACAGATGTATATGGAGCTTTATGGGATGTCTCCCAGTCTTTCAGCGTGGGTCGCGGCACCAATCAGTTCCAAAGGTTTAAACTTATTATATTCTCTGACCTGGTGGACACACAGAAACAAGTTAATTTGCCAATCAACCTAACCAATGTTGATGTACTTGTTGCATGGTTCGAATGTGAAGACCCAGAGGATTGCAATTGGCGACAACAATACTGGGGCACTAAGCTCCTGGACGCAGGCTCAAATACCGTTGCCTATTTGCGCGAGCGCGAATCAACAACGCAAAATCTTGTTTCATTACTATCGAGGTGAGAAATGGAAAAAATCTCAGAATTATTAAACAGCCCCATATCCTGGTTTATTATATGGATTCTAATTGCAGTCTCAAACCACCAATTGGGCGAACTACTAGCAAAACTAAGTGATTTCCTGGAAAGCCCGCTGAAGTCTCTTTCAAACGGTCTTGAGAATTTAGTGACTGGCACAAAAAGAGCAAATGATTCTGGCAAAGATTTTGTTGAGGAAATGAAGGATATTATTGTAAAAGCTCTTGACGATATATCCAATGCTCTGACCTCATCAATCGATCCCATCTACAAATATGTCAATTTAGTTGTTGAGAAAGTGGCACCAGAAGAAAAGCGTGTATGGAGATTGTTTGGCTCATTAATTCAATTAGCAGGATTGGGATTGTTTGTCTACGCAGATATGGTTCAAGGCGCGAATAACCTAAGTACACTTTTTCCAACAATTATAGTACCAGGATATCTCCGCGACATAACCTATTCGCTTCTAATAGCATCAGTGGGTGTGGCAGTTGCATTAGGAATATTATTATCTGACATCCTTGGGTTTACACATTTTACACCTACTGAAAATATTCAAGGTAAATGGAAAATTGTCTACCTCGCAATAATTGGACTTACGATTCTTCTAGCATTTACTTTTTCAACCATACTGGCTCTTAGTCGCGTAACGGAATTGGTCAAGTCATTGGATGATGTAACCAGGGATACACTGCTGAGAAATGCGTCTTATGCCCAAAGTCTGGTAATTATCCCCTTACTAATAACAACCTTGCTTCTGTACTGGGGAGCAGTTGGGTTGTTGGTAATTATCTGTGGATTGTTACTAACTTTTGCTGCAATACTTAGAACAACTCGTTTCCTCCTACAATTTCTCAAGAATGTAGTCAAGTGGGGAGGGGTAAGCGTTGAGTTTATATTTTTGATCTTCTTTGGGTTCGTCGAATTTGCAGTGAAAACTTTGAGTTTGATTTTCCTAATCTTTGTTGGGATGGTGTCTGGGTTTATTACTGTAATCCAATTTCTCTTAAATGTTATTGTTCGACCACCTCAGTTGGCAGCAGAGATTTTCATAAAAGCAGTGGGTTTTCTTATAAGCTTTGTAAAGCCAGGATCTACCCAGACGTAGTGTAAACTGACAAGCAAAAGACGCTCTGTCCGGTACTATAGCCGGACAGAGCGTAGCCTTTTGTATTCGAATTGAAAGAAATTACGGCAGAACAAACTCCCACATATCATCCAACGCAAGCGTGCTGACGCCTCCATACAGTATGAAGCTTTTTTGAATATGAATAAAATGATGCCGAATCCGATTCGGCGACATTTTATCGCGTGTCATGCATAATTAGCTTATGCAAACAGGGATTTTCATAAGCTATAGAAAAATATCCCTGAGCTATTTTTCAGGGATATTTTTCTGGTTGTGGTGTCGAGCTAATCTAATAGTGGTTGTCGATATGGATATTTTGCCTACAGATGGTAATCGAATTTGATCATATTGGCTTTGAAATTCTGTATCTTCAATTTGTAAGCAAATGCTGCAATACGGCACGTTTTATCATGCTTAGCTTACAAATCAGTTTTCTTGCCCCACTCTACTGTCGGCAATTCTCCAAACATTCGCCAATTTCCTGTCACCACAGCCGCCTGCGGCGGCAATTTGCCAAATGCCCAGCGCGCGGCATCTTGGACCCAGTCCACACTTAGCTGTACGTACACCAGCCGCACCCCTGTCTTTTGGCAAAATTCCCACGCTGATTTCAGTCTTTTATTCGTGATCTCCTCTATTTCATCTCTACTCTTATGCTCATCCCCCACTTCCAGCCAAAACAAAGTTTCATAACCCTGAATCCTTCCCCAAGATAAGGCATCCGGATAGACCGGGATACCCGGCAAATGCGTCTCACTCCACCCCGCCCAAATCTCCGCGCGTGGATAGGCAGAGCGCAGCCATGCCAACCATCTACGGGAAGTGTTCCGGTGGGGTGTACAAATCTTGTCTGGATGCAATTCCTTTGCCTTGCTGAAATCCACTTGTTTGGATGCGCCCCAGCTTCGTAAGGCGATGGAAAGCCCTCTGCGGGTTGGATGCCAAAGCGGGAACGGATCCATTTCCACAGGCTTGGACTTATCTTTTTGGATCTTCTTCCCGATCTTATATTCCACCAACTTACTATTCTTCAGTGCATACAGCACATCAAGGGTCACTTTTTTGGATAGTCCTGTCAGCGAAGCAATCTCCTCCTCATTCCCCTTCCTGATCCTTCCCAACACCTGCAGGCATTTCCGTACTTCCATCGATATATGCGAGAAACCATCGTCAATCGCAGGAGGACGACGCAGCGCTGGAGAAAACAACCTGGGGCGAAAGGAAAAACTATAGTAGTCAGGTTGTTCATTTGCCCGAGTTACTATATATGGTATTCCAAACCCACGAAGTAATGACCTTTTGATCTCCCCCAGATACCACTCCCCAGGAGAGTCCACCCGTATCCACAGGGAAGCGCCAGGTCTTTTTTTATTTAACTCGGCGACCATACGTTGCAGTAGAGGACGATACCCAAAAGGCGGGAGTCCATTCAATGCGTCGACGTGAAAGATGAATGTATCCGTATATTTGCCTTCATGTTCAATGTTGATCCAATCGGCAAAGGTCACATCACAAATCCGAACGGTCATTGGTTAATCAGAACATCCAAAGTAGATGTATTCATCGACGATAAAGAAGGATTGTGGGTTGAGCCATGCAAAACTTTTTTCGCCTGTCTTTTGCATGATCCCATAATGCAAATGCGCACCGGTGCTGTTACCGGTGTTGCCGCTCAATCCAACCACATCCCCATAGTTCAGGATTTGCCCTTCAGATACCTGGATACTGCTCAAATGTGCAAGCCAGATCTGATAGCCGTTATTCTCGACCACCACCAGATTGCCCCACGGACCATTCGACCCAGCCCACACCACTTTGCCGGCAATGGTCGTATGGATCAGTGTGCCTTCATTCACAGGAAAATCACTGCCTGTATGGGTTTGGTAATATGGGTCTTGAAACGTACAACCCAACAGCGGCTTGTCGTACCATTCGCTCCAAAGTTGAATTGGACCAACCAATGGTAAGCCATAGATCTCTGAGCCAGATCCAATATATCCATCCCACGGAACGGCGCTCACCCCCGCCGCAGTTGAATTTCCGATGGAACCGTTGTTAATGATTTCTGTATATTGTGGAATATCGAACAGCCATTGCTCCACACCAGGCTGCGCCCATGCAGGCAATTGAGGAATGGTCATCACCACCAGCAGTACATACCCCACCACCAAAGCCGCCCCGCATAGCAACGGGGCGGCCATCAGTGCAATCGAAAATCGGAAGAAGCCTTTCACTACAAGACCCGACCGAGGCGATCCAGACGGATCTCGCCCTGCTGTCCTGCCTGCAATCCCATCGAGGCTTCGATGGACAAGCCATTACGGATCATGCGCATCGAGAGCCAGTAGGAAACGCCTGAACCGAGAATGACAGGCGAGAGAAACAATGGGTTGCCGGAATACAACTTCCCAACTTCGGGTGTGGTGATGGCGATCAACACCAAGACAGCCGGTGGAAAGAGTGCCAGAAATCGCGCCTGCCATTCCACACCTTTAGCAGCGGCACGCGCGCGGGATAAGACTTCCACCACAGTTCCCAAAGTCTTTCGAAGAGATGCCACCAGCGGTCCGATCTCAATGCGACCTTCGATGGAGGCTAACAGTGAAGTGGCGACAATATCCACGGCAGGATTATCCCAGGCGGTTGTCCATTCGCGTACAGCCAGTGCTGCTTCATCTGCGGGGGCAGTCCGCAAGCGAACTACAAGGTCACCCAAGACCATCCTGCCATCCGGTCCAACCGCCTGCGCCGCATCATCGAGGGCATCACCCAATGGCTTTCCTTGTGATAGCAGAGTCTCAACGACTCCGAGACCTCGCAAAATATCCTTGGCTTGCTTCAAGCGGAACTCCTGGCGTTTATCGGAAAGCGTGCCCGCATATAACAAGCCGCCCGCAATGGCAAACAGGATCGCCGGAAAGAATCCAAGGAACATACCGCCTGCCAATCCTCCGCCTACCCATGCCAGAAAGCCATATGCGATCTGGTTGAAAGCAAGTCCCGTTCCAGTTTGACGCGCAAACTTCTCTGGATCGAATTTTTTCCTTGGTTGGGCAATACCCATTGCACGCGCCATGCCTGCTTCATCCACGGTGCGGCGCCAGCCAAAGGCAATCGGGAGGGTTGCCAGTGCCAATGCGCCAATAATTGAAATCAAAGTGAGCATGTTATCTCCATAAAAACCAGATCGAAAGTTCCTGTGCGCCGCCGTTCGCCAGCCAGACGGCGAAGTAGATGCCCACAACACCCAGCAGGACAGTTAATAGCGGATAAACGCCAACTTCATTCCATGCCAGATCCACAGGCCGTACGACGGTTTGTGCAGGAACAGGATTGAACGAGGGTGCGGGCTGTTCGCGTCTAAAGGCTGGTCGTTCCGCCTTTTGTTTGGACGGAGACGGATTGTCCTCCGTTTTACGAGTCGCCGTCTGCTGATTAACATACTGACGGGTCTGTATCGAATACCGAAAACGGCGCATCAGCCAGACTTCAGGTGGGACGCGGTCGGGTCCAAGGCGCAGGAGTGCCAGCGCCATGAACCCGACCAACACCAGAAAACCGATCACCACCTTTCCGGTAAAAGATAGCGGCAGGAATAAACAGAGCACTGCCAGGAGTGCGCCAGTACCGAGGATGCCAAGATCGCGGTCGTTGAACATGAAGCTCCTAGAACGGCGGCTTGGGTTGGAAGTTCTTCAACATTTCGCCCAATTGCGGCAGGAATAGAAATGCGAACAAGACAATGATGACCAGCCCGACCACGCCAATGATCGCCATTGAGGTCATGCGGCTGCCGCCAAAGGCCATACCTGCCGTGCCTTGCAGAATGAAATACAGACCGCCGAGCAATGCCACGACAATCAGCAGTCCTGCCATGAATGCCCAGGCGTCACGGGCGATGGCCAGAATTTGTTTCATGATGGGATCGAACATAAATATCTTCTCCTTATCTATATCAACAAGTACCCAGAAACCAGGCTGCCAATGGAATGGCGGCGCTGGCAAGGATCATGCCAAAGAGGGCTTCGCCACTTTCGATCAAGGCGTTGGCGAATGAGGATGCGCCACCAATCGAAGCGGACAGCATCGTCGTGAACGCCGCCTTGAGCATCCGCAAGGCTGCCAGTCCGCCGATCAATCCAGATGCGAGCGTCCCCAACTCACTGATCGGTCCGCAACTGCCTGCACCGGGTAAGGTGGATTGCAAGGCACTCACGATCTGTGGAACTCCAAGGAAGGCAAACAATCCCAACACCACGATGGATAACAGTGCAGAGATGGATTCCCACACCCAAAGATTCGCGCCCAATACAGAAGCTGAACTCACCCGCAGCATTTGCGCGATGCCAGCCAGCAATGCAAATGCCAGAAATGCGCCAGCCAGGGCAACCCAGGCTTCACGCAGGAAGGTCAGTAACAGGGATGAAACTTCACTCATGGGGATGCCATTGGTTCGTGTTTATGGAATTCCGCCTCAAGCGCGGGATAGAAACGTTCGCCCCAGAACTGCATGGGGTAACGACGAGGTGGACCAGTGCGGTCTTTGAGCGTAATGACCTCCAGTGGGGCACATCCGCAACTACATACATCCCCGCTTCTCTGCACAATCAGCACACGATCTGCTTCGTAGGGAACTTGTTCATCGCCCAAGAGTGCAGAGAGGTCATCACCATCGTTGAAGCTTTCAGATTTCAAGGCGGCAGCCGCAATGATCGCCCAGCCATGATGCCGCGCCATCTCACGTAATGCGGCGGCGACTTCACCGCTGCGTCCCTCTTCATTCATCATGCCGGTCAGTCCAACAACAGGAACACGATTGAGATAATCCACTGCCACAAGCGCAGACCCGTTGACGGGAAAGGCATAGTCATGAATGAGCGTGTCTTCCAATGCACGCACAGTATCTTCGCGGGAATTCAGATACAGCAGAACGGCTTCGCTGGCGCGAGCAAGTGATCTCTCCACCATTTCCTGTGGAGCCTGTGTGTGCGGGCCGCTGGTCATCGCCTCCACCTGCAGGAAGAGTCGATACCGTAACTCCTCAGGTGTGTGTTCGTAACATCCAATGGCAGAGGGAAAGTGGACCGTGGCAGACTCGTAGATCATCCGCAGCAGCCAGGAGGTCTTTCCGATTCCTGGCGCTGCGGCGAGCAGAGTCAAGCCGCCGCCCCAGAAAGGCAGGCCAGCAAAGATTCCAAAGGGAGTGTATGGTTGGGGATTGCCCAAAGTTCCGGAGCGCGGCATGGGGTCATCTTATTCAATTGATGGTGGGGGATGGATGTTCGTGTCGCTATGGAGTCTGTAGGACTAAACGCAACAGGAGATAGGCAATCAATCCAAGTAACAAACCGGGTAGGGCAGGGATGTCCCCTCTTTGTCTGCGTACCCAAAGCCTGCGCCAGAATTCCAATCCGAGGAGGGACAGCAACACGGCAGGTAGAGGAAAGAGACAGGCAAGCCCGCTGATTGCCAATAAATCCGCCCTGCCGATGATGCCCTTGCGATATCCATACCCGGTGAACAACACCGGCCAGACGGGTGGATAAAACAACAAGGGCATGGCAAACCATCCGGATAGATTGCGGAAGATGCCCCAGGCACACGCCAGCATTACGATCCCGGTTTGAAGGGGCGTGATCGGCAACGTCAACAGAATCGTTCCAAACAAAAATGCTTCGATCCCCGGAACCAGGCGATACCGCAGGTCGGCATAACTGAACAGGGAGAAGGAGACCAGCGCAAATGTTTCTGCGAGAGTCATGAATGCTCCTCTTCATCCCTGGTGTTTGGCATGAATGTGAGGATCTCTTTCACCCGTGTGGCGTTTCCGAGTTCGGATGCGCGCATCAACGGATCGTGTGCAGTGATGATCTCTTCCGTATGATCGAGGTATGCTCTGGTCATCTGTGCTGTTTCTTCCGGGTATTGTGCGGCGAATACATTCGGATCCATTCCATGCCGGGCGATGTCCGAAGACATGGATTGAAAACCCTGTTGGAATTCCTGGGGCGAACCGTTGAAGTTGGATTGGATGGAGGCATTCACCGTTGGGGAGAAGCCGAAATCCTGGGAGGGAGGTGTGGATGGAGCTCCGCTAAAGCGTTGCATCCGTTCACCCAATTCCGCCTGGCGCGCCGCCAATTCATGACCATGCGCCAATGAACGGTTGTAGGCGGCCGGGGCACGCAGTCCCATTGCTTCCAGGTTTCCAGCTTGTTGCGTTAATTGTCCCGCCGCAGTTAGATGACCCATCGCGGCTTCCGCTCCGGTAAGTCCACTTGGGACAGCGGATGTTGCCGATGCACCGGTAGTGGCTCCTGTAGCGCCCACTGCTCCTGCACCTGCCGCTCCCACTCCGCTGGCAGCCAACATCCCGATGGAGACGATCTGTTGAGCGGCTTTGATCATTCCACCAAAAGCATCTGCTGTTGTGGAGATGGTCATCTTGCCAAGGATGCCCGCCAGTGACAACAACAATCCCGTCGCTCCCCATAACCAGACCACGCGCAGAATGGCGGACAATAATCCCTGTTGTCCGAGCCAGGTGCTGGCAGCCATACCCGCTTTGAAGACTCCTCCTGCCACAATAGGCAGAAGAGCAATCAAAACAACTGCCTTCATCCATAACGAACGCAACCAGGTTGCCTGGGGTAGAACACTCGCGATTGCCAAAGGTGGAGCGAGAACCGCAAGGATGAACAGGACGGCATTGGCAGAGGCGAATGCAAACATCATCCCGCCAATGGCAAGTAATGAACCAATGGACAAACCGATATTGAGCAGGCTGCCAAGGAAGGTTTGGTTGGCAAGACCCAATAGAATGGAGGTTGCTGACGTGTTCTCGACGAAGCTGATCGCCAACGCACCGGTTTCGCCGATGACTTTCCCAACCATCCACCAGCCAAGGCGAACGATCAGATCCAGAAAAGGACCGGATGCAATCGCCAGCACACCAGCAGTGACCCAATCCCCAACCACACGCAGTCCGCTGTCGTCATCGCCAAGCAATCTTCCCCAGTGATATAAGGCCAGGCGTAAAAGAAACAAGGCTGGAGCCAATGCTGCGGCAACGGGCAGGCTGGCTTGCGCAACCTTGCTGTAATCTCCCTGACTCGGAGCCTGCACGATCTCACCGATCACACTTGTCCAGCGTGCGACCTCCTCACTCATGGCACGCACTTCCTTGTTGGCGGCTTTATCGAAAATGCCTGCCAATGCTTCCGAGATGGTTTCAGCAGGAAAGACCAGGTGATGGAAGATCTGTGAGAGGGTAGTTGTTGTGGTCGTCTCACCTCCTCCTGGTGTTGGAGTCGGTGTTACTGTGCCCGTCACTGTGGGCGTGGGAGTCAGGAGTAGATTCACGCCGGAAGCGTGGACCGGTGTGACCGCCATCGCCAGACTGCTCATGAACAGCAATGCAATGAAGATTACAAAGATAATGAAGATGCGAAATTTTTTCATAAGTCCTTTAATGCGTGTTGGGAAATGAAATTCCTTTCGAAGCACAGTTGTTGGTATCCACATCGCTTGCAGATCGAAGGCTGACGCAGTGCATTCAAGGGCGGGTGAGGACCTTTCTTCGCGAGGTCGGATAGGGACTGCACCATTTTCTCCAGGTCTCTGTCGGATAGAACTTGATCGAAGTGACTCGCTGCACCCGTTTCACGATCCAGCGCAAAGAGGACGGGCGTATTAGGCCAGGGCTGTTTTCCAATGGTGGTACAACGTCTCAACAGGGAAAAGCGCAGTTGATCCTGTTCTCCATTAGAGACCAGCGCACCGATCTTGGTCTCGGTGACATGTCCGACAGGAACTTTCCATATCCAGGTATCGAACTGCACCGGCATGCGCGCAGAGGGTAAGGTCAGGCAGACTTTCTCGCTCGTCAGTTGGTATCGTGAGTCGCGTTCGATCAGCATGGCAATACGCCAATCCTGGGAAAGAAATGCCCAGGTGCGAACATAGACGTTCAAGTTCCGCCAATCGCCACCAAGGTTGTCAATCGCGTTCTGCGAACCATACCGACGACTCACGGATATCTTCCCGCCTCGAAAGAGCGGCATGAGTTCCGGGGCAGAGAGATTACTGTGTTGCCTTCTATATTCCTCCACTTCGCGGATATAGACTCGGATGTCTTCAACCAGGGTCTCCAGGCCATACTTGATCAGAAATTCGAGTAGGTTTTCACCGGATGCGAGGTCCTCGAGGGATTTCCAGACGGGATCGAAAGGAGGCGTTGGATCGGCTCCCACCAGCCACCAACGTGCAGCTGTGGGACAGAAGGCATACAACATGGCGGACAGGATGGGATGACCGCGTGCGTTTTTGCGATTGAGCAGGGCAAGGAAAAGATCAGTGTACATGCCAGACCATCAGAAGAAAGGGGATGGTTCGCCAGGCGGCGGGAGATTTCACGCCAGTGATGGATTGCTTTTGAAAAAATCTCCAGATGAATTGGATGATTCCTGTGATCAGGAAGGAAAGAAACACAAGCAGGATCAGGGATGGGATATTGGAATCGGGTAAAGCCCAAAGGACTGCCATCCAAAGTTTGACATCCCCGGCGCCTGTCCAGCCACTTGCCCAGGCAGAAAGCAGGAGAAAACATGCCAGCCACAAATCCATATGCCCGGGGAAATGGGCAATCATGCCCGCAAGGATCAATGGATACGTACACCAGTTCGGGATGCGATGGGTATGCAGGTCATACAAGCTCACACCCAGAAGATAAAAAAGTAACCAGGTCATTGGTTGCTTATGATAAAGAGACTGGTGGATGGGTATGGGGATTGTGTCGCTTTCGTCGATGACCGAAATTGACGACAAAAGTTTTACACCGGATGAAATATTTGGTAAAATATTTTTGCAACGTTCAGGGTGCCCCCCTCACCCTGGGCGTTGCATTTTAATGCGTGATGCTTGACTAAAGAACATTTGTTCTGTTATTATCCCAGTTATATGTCTATCTGGGATCGTTTTCTGTACCTGATAGGCTTGCGTCCTACGCCCGGTCCTCGAACCTACCACTTTGATGCGAGTGAAAGCCTGCAAGTCACGCTTTCCACCCTTTCTTCTGACGAAGGCCGTCCTGAACACGATTTGATCCCCGATATCCTGGTCGCTGGCCTGACACAATACACTGCTAATGAGAGGCTCTGGGACAGGTGGGAATCCCTCTCACCTCGCGAACAAGATGTGACCGCGTTTGTCTGCCTGGGATATACCAACCGCCAGATCGCCGCTCGTTTGAACATCTCCCCGGATACCGTCAAAGATCGCCTCTCGTCCGCTTTTCGAAAGTTTGACATCAACAAACGCAACGATCTGCGTGCCCTGTTCTCTCAGTGGGATTTCGGCGAGTGGGAACGCCAGAGATAGACCCACGCTCCGACCCTCCCCCCAAATCCAGTACCCCCAAAACACCCCCATCCGACACCCAGGTGGGGGCTGTTGTATATGAACGATAGATTGTATTCTGGTGGCATGGATATCCTTCCCGTTCTCAAAACCGGCAAATTGATCGCACTCTACACCCCGGATGCTGCACGCACCGAAAGCATGGCCTTGATCACCGAACTTGGCTTGCGTGGCGCGGTCACGATCCTGGATGGTGGCAACCGTTATCGACCGTATCAGGTTGCCACATTATTGCGCAGGAGAACGGTGGATATTTCGACCGCTGCCAATCGCCTCTTCAGCCGGCGCGCCTTTACCTGCTACGAGATGAACACCTTGCTAGGCTCAACTCCCTCATTGCCGCAGCCATATGTGATCCTGGATTTGTTGAGCACCTTCTATGACGATCACGTGCCGACTTATGAAGCCTGCCGGCTCTTGAAATCCTGCCTCGGTCAAATTCAGCGGCTGGTCCTATCAGGACCCGTAGTGGTAACTCTCGCCCCACCCCTGGCAGAGGAGCGTGGTTTTCTGCTTGAGCAGGTTTGCCGACAAGCGGATGAAGTGATGATCAAGGAAACGCCTGTCTGCCAACCCATCCAGCCAACACTCTTCTGATTGAACACTATGGGCCGCACCGTTGTCACCATCACCCAACAACTGAATGAGACTGAGCGCATGTTGTCTCCCTTCCGTCGAACATTGCGCCGGAACGACCAGTATGTCTTCGACGGACTCTTCGCAGCAGCACGCCGGCACATCGCCGCGATCGGTCAGGAGGAATCGTTGTTGCCATTCGAGTCAGCACTACTTGCCATGCTGCTGGAACAGTCAAAGGAGATCGCTGTTCTTCAACAGAAAATCGAAGAGCTGATAAAGAAGAATGGCTGAGGCAATCGGCTGGCTGCTGGATGTGTATGCAGAGGAGGATGGAATCGCCTTATGGCTCCTGACCGATGATGACAAACGCCTGTGCCTGCACATGGACTTTGACATCACCTTTTATGCAGCGGGCGATTTCAGTCTTTTGCGACAGGCGTGGATATTTCTAAGGGATAAAGAAGTCAGACTGGAGCGCAAGGTCCGCCATGACCTCTTTCTCGGCGAACGCGATGTGCTGGCAGTCACTACATCCAATCCTGCAAGGATACAGAAACTGTTCAGCGAACTCCAACGGCAATTCCCATCCCTGGATTATTACGATGCTGACATTCCCATCACCCTGCGCTTTATCGCACAGACGAATACACACTTGTTGGGGCGTTGCCGCGTCAAACTAGATGATGAATGGATTGAAAACATAGAACCATTGAATTCGCCCTGGGAGATTGATCCGATACCGATCCCCCTGCGAATCCTGACTCTCACACCCGACTGTAATCCTGTCATACGTAAGCCCCGCAGCCTCAAAGTTCAATATCAAAAAAATGGATACAACCTGCAGCTCGATTCACCGCGGCTGTTCATGATCGGATTGAAAGCTGACCTAAAGCACATCGATCCCGACCTGATCCTGACCGACTACGGTGACACCTGGTTGTTCCCACAACTGAGTATATGGTCTGAAGAAACCGGCATTGAGTTGAATCCCAATCGTGATGAGAATAGACCGGTCATGACGCGTAAGGCAGATAGCTATTTCGCCTATGGACAGGTGACCTATCGCGGCGCGCAATCGTATTTATTCGGTCGCTGGCATGTGGACCGCAAGAACGCCATGTCGTTCGGGGAATACGGCTTGGAAGGCGCGATGGAACAGGCGCGGGTTACCGGTATTGGCGTGCAGGAGATGGCACGTAAATCTCCTGGCGCGGGGATCACTGCCATGCAAATGTTAACCGCCTTGCGTAATGACATCATGGTCCCATTTCAAAAGCAACAGGTGGAGGGGACAAAGACACTCATTGAATTGATCCGCGCCGATCATGGTGGCTTGATCTACCAGCCTCTCATCGGCTTGCATGGCAATGTGGCGCAGATCGATTTCTCTTCGATGTACCCTGCTATCATGGTGAAACATAATATCTCGCCAGAGACAATAGGCAAAGAAGATGTGTTGGAAGGCCTGGTGCCAAAGACCCTGCGTCCCCTTTTGGAAAAGCGTCTGATGCTCAAGAATATCCTGTCCGATCTCAACCCGCGTGATTGCCGCGTGGAGATCCTCAAAGCGCGCGCGGCAGCGCTCAAGTGGTTGTTAGTAGTTTGCTTTGGATACCTCGGGTACAAGAATGCACGTTTTGGAAAGATCGAATCGCATGAAGCCGTGACCGCCATGAGCCGCGAGTTGATGTTGCAAGCCAAGGAAGTCGCAGAGGATATGGGATTTACGGTCCTGCACATGTATGTGGACTGCCTGTTCGTTCGGCAGGAGGGCTTTCAAAAACCGTCGGATTTCGCGCCGCTCATGAATGCCATTGAAGAGAAGACCGGCATTCCCATCGCATTGGAAGGCGTCTTCAAGTGGGTTGCTTTTTTAGCATCGAAACGGGATGCACGTGTGCCGATGACCAACCAATACTTTGGTGCGTTCCAGGATGGAACCCTCAAATATCGCGGTATTGAGTTGCGCAGAAGGGATACAACACTATGGGTGCGAAAGATTCAATTGGCTGCGCTTGAAATCCTGGCGCAGGCAGATACACCGGAAGAGTTCGCCAACCGTGTTCCGGATGTGCAGGTGTTGGTGGAACGCGCAAAACGGGAATTGAGAACTGGACGCGTTCCATTGGATGAGTTGATCGTTTGCCAGAAATTGAGCCGCACACTGGACGGATACGTGTCCCCATCGCCTGCCGCGCGCGCCGGACTACAATTGCAGGCACAAGGCCGGCAGATTGCCCCCGGTCAATCGATGGAATTCCTGTTTGCACGCAATGCTTCCGGGGTCCATGCCTGGGAACTGGAGGAGGTGCTGGACCCCGGAAGGTTGGATACGAAAAGATATTTTCGGTTGTTGGATCGGGCGATGCGAACTGTACTCGATCCATGCAGACCCTTGCTTGTGCCGGAGCGATTGTTATAAGTTCGATGAAATGGAGAGTATCAGGCGAAAAAGTAAATTAAAACCCCAAATAACAGTGCGAGCAATATGCTGGTGAAAATGGGAATTTCGACATCCTCCCTTTTCCCGCCGTTTGCAATCCAACCGGCAAAACACGGCGTTGCAGCGAATAAATACACGGCGAGGATTTGAAAAATAAACTCCAGCATGGCGTGATTATAAACCAGGTATTACAAGATGGATTGCTGGAAGAAACCTGTTCTATGAATCAAAATGCCGTGGCTTACCACGGCATCCATTGTTTATAAATTGGGTATATATGACTGTCTCACTGCCCCGGCCATCCAATCTGTCCCTGCCCTTCACGCACTGCCCAATAGATAATACCGCCCCAATTCCAGGAACGCTGATATTGCGGATTGTTCACACTGCCTGATTCATCCATACGCCGCAGGGTCAGGTTGTTATCCCAATAGGCGTCGGGGGTGACATCATTATTGATGTCAGCCATCAGCGCGGCAGGCAGGTTCGCCACGGCGGAGGGTGGAATCTCGCCGCCGCTGGAGTGGTTTTTCCATTCATAGCCTGTGATTCCGCGATGTCCCGTTCCGCCTCCGCAGTTGTAGTTGCCATTGCTATTCGGACCTGCAATACAGCCCTCGACGGCTTTATATTCCTGATACCGTAATTCCCAGAACAACTTATAGGGCGCGCGTCCATTGCCGACAAACAGGGGCATATCGCCAGGCAATTCATCGAGTCCGCTGATACTTCCCGCACGTGGACCAGCGCCCACGGCAGGATGGGAAGGTACTTCCCATTGAATGGATTGAAGCGCGCCATTGGGCAGAACCAAATCTCCGATGTGAGGCAGGGTCACGAACATTGGACCTGCCGGTCGTAGGGTGAGAATCAAACGCAAATTCTGCCAGTCGCCCGCCTGGGGGTTGCCCGGTGAGCCGCCGCTATTGGAGATGTAATTCACACCGCCCGACCCACTGGACTCTGGCATGCCTCCATTCCGAATTGCGGTTGGCCAGCGAACCAGTGTTACTGGATAAGGACGCACATCGAGATAGATCTCGGGAAAAGTGACACGTGCGCTCACGTTCCATCCTGTGTTTCCACAGGTGATGCCGCCTGCACCCATAGAAAATGTTGT